>Ga0247611_10004344_pt1 | contig 19749 bp, 17 predicted proteins | sample 177DNAGHGhighgp2_FD_192422 | JGI IMG/M metagenome (GOLD analysis project Ga0247611, IMG submission 192422) | Sheep rumen microbial communities from Palmerston North, Manawatu-Wanganui, New Zealand - 1770 DNA GHGhigh gp2 | ecosystem: Host-associated > Mammals > Digestive system > Stomach > Rumen...
GAGGGCACCAGTTCTACTTGAAGAGCAACTTCTTTGACCTGCTCATGGGCACTACCCGCGTGCGCGAAATGATTGCCGAGGGCAAGAGCGCCGAGGAAATCAAAGCCACCTGGCAGGACGATATCACGCGATTCAAGGCACAACGCAAGCCCTATCTCCTCTACAAAGAATAAGGTTACAGATGGTGTGTCATAATAATAGTTTCGCCTGTAAAAACAACCGCCCTTCGGGCGGAAAATTAAAACAAATTATGTATTAATTTTTTTTTTAATAATTTGTATGAATTTCCCGTGCTTAGCACGGTTAAACATTGCGACGTTGAATTATGACACAGTCCCAAACAATAATACAGTTTTAAAAAACTTTTAACTTTTCACTGTTAACTATAAACTAAACTTAGATATGACTCCCTGGATTGTACTTGCCACGATAGTTGGCTATTTCATTCTCCTGTTTATCATCTCGTGGGCCGCGTCGCGCAAGAGCGACACCGCTACCGCGCTGAGCGGTGGCCGCCAGGCCCCATGGTTTATTGTCGCCATCGCCATGCTGGGCGCACCCATCTCGGGTGTGACCTTTATTTCGGTGCCCGGTATGGTGGTCACCAAGGGCTTCAGTTACCTGCAGATGGCGCTTGGTTTCATTGTCGGCTACTTTGTCATCGCTTATGTGCTCATCCCGCTGTTTTACAAGCGCAACCTGGTATCTATTTACGGCTACCTGGAGCAGCGCTTTGGCGGCAGCACCCACAAGAGCGGCGCATGGTTTTTCTTCATCAGCAAGATGCTGGGAGCCGCAGTGCGTTTCTACGTGGTGTGTGTCACCCTCCAGTTGCTGGTGTTCTCACCGCTACACATCCCCTTTGTCATCAACGTCATCGTCACCATTGCCCTCATCTTCCTTTACACCCTGCAAGGTGGCGTGAAGACGGTTATTTGGACCGATACACTGAAGAGTTTCTGCCTCATCTTGTCGGTAGTGCTGAGCATCTATTTTGTCGCCAAAGGACTGGGTTATGACCTGGCAGGCCTGTGCAAGGCTGTTGGGGGTGACGAGAGCTCACGCGTGTTCTTCTTTGATAATCCCAAAGAGGGCACCTACTTCTGGAAACAGTTCATTGCAGGTATCTTTATGGTCATTGCCACTACGGGCCTTGACCAGGACCTGATGCAGCGCAGCCTCGCGTGCAAGAATGCCAGCGAGTCGGCTAAAAACCTCATCGTAAGCGTCTTCCTGCAGGTTATTGTCATTGCGCTGTTCCTCATCTTGGGTACATTGCTCACCCTGCACGTCAAAGCCCACGGCATTGCCATGCCCGAGAAGACCGACGAACTCTTTGGCACAGTGGCCTTCAGTGAAGGTATGCCCGTGCTGCTGGGTGTGGTATTCATCATCGGACTGATTGCCGCCGCCTACTCGGCTGCCGGTTCGGCGCTGACCTCGCTCACCACCTCGTTTACCGTCGATATCCTTGAGGCCGACAAGAAACAGGACGATCATGCGCTGGGACGCACCCGCCGCCTGGTTCACATCGCCATGGCGGCCGGCATGGGTCTGGTCATTCTGATTTTTTATGCCATCAGCAACAGTGACGCCATCAGCGCGGTATATACCCTCGCCAGCTACACTTACGGTCCCATCCTTGGCCTGTTTGCCTTCGGCATGATGTGCAAGAGTCCCGTGCGTGACCGCCTGGTGCCCGTGGTGTGCATTGCGGCTCCCGTCATCAGCTTCTTTATCCAGATGTGGCTCAAGAACAGTTATGACTACACGCTGGGCTTTGAGTTGCTGCTGTTGAACGCTGCCTTGACGATGATTGGCCTGGCCCTGCTCATCAAGAACAACAAGTAAAAGCCTCTAACCTTTAACCTCTAACCTTTTACTGCATGGCACGCAACCTGGTAACCCGCTACGTGTGGCTGGTGGACACCATCAACCGCTATGGGCGCATCACGCTCAAGGACCTGAACGACGCTTGGCTGCGCAGCGAGATCAGTGAGGGCAAGCCGCTGGCGCGCCGCACGTTTTTCCACTACCGCGACGGTGTCGAGGACATGTTTGACATCAACATCGTGTGTGACAAGTCCACCTTTGAGTACTATATCGACGACTCGGGCGGAGAGGACAACGCACGGCTACGTTCCTGGCTTGTAGACTCGGCCTCGCTGAGCGGCATGTTGAGCAATGCCCACGACATCTCTGACCGCATTATCTTGGAGAGCGTGCCCTCGGCCCGCGAGCACCTGCCTGTCATCATCGATGCGATGAAGCAGAACCGCCGCATCCGCTTCTCCTACAAAAGCTATACCCGCTCCCAACCCACCGACGGGATTGTATTGGAGCCCTATTTTGTAAAGATTTTCAAGCAGTTGTGGTATGTCATCGGCATGAATGTCAAGGATGGTGCAGTCAAGACCTATTCGCTCGACCGCATCACCCAGTTGAACCTGCTGCAGGACACATTCACGATGCCCGATGGTGTCAAGCCATCGGAGTTTTTCAAAGACTGCTTCGGCATCATCACCAACAAGAACAAAGCCAAGCGCATAGTGCTGCGCGTGGAGCCCACCCAGGCCAAATACTTCCGCGCCCTGCCGTTGCACCCGTCACAGATGGAGGAGGTGCATGACAACTACTCGGTTTTCACTTACTGGATGCGCATTACCTATGACCTGAAAGAAGAAATCATGTCCCATGGCTCCAGTGTCGAGGTACTGGAACCCACCGAATTGAAACTGCTCATCCAGAACGAGCTGAAACAAGCACTGGACAACTATCAACTATAACAAGAATGAAACGACAATTTATATTATTACTGGCGTTGCTGCCGCTGCTGCTGGCGGCGCAAGTGGGCGACTTGCTGCGCAGCACGCCTGCAGCCGAGGGCATCAGCACCCAAGCGGTCATCAACATGATGGACTCGCTCATGGCGTTGCCCGAGTGTGACATCCATCACGTCTTGGTCGTGCGCCACGGCAAGGTGGTTGCCGAACTGCATCCCGCGCCGTTCCGTGCCGAGGACAGCCACACGCTCTACTCGGCAAGCAAGACATTCACCTCGCTTGCCGTGGGTTGCGCCATCGACAATAACTTGCTGAGGCTCGATGACAGGGTGATGACTTTCTTCCCCGACAAGCGCACCATCCGCGTGAGCGACAATATGGCCGCCATGACCGTGCGCGACCTGTTGATGATGGCATCGGGTGTGAAACCCGACTGGACCATGCGCAACAATAGCATGGACTGGGTCAAGGACTGGCTCGCCAAACCCGTTGACGACGCACCCGGCAGCCTGTTCCAGTATGACTCAATGTGCACCTTCATGCTCAGTGCCATCGTGCAGCGCGTGACGGGCCAAACCATGCTAGAGTACTTACAGAAAAAACTGTTTGAGCCCATGCACATCACAGTGGCCGATTGGGAAATGAGCCCCGACGGCATTAACACAGGCGGCTGGGGACTACGTGTCCAGGCCGAGACGATGGCCAAGTTGGGTCTGCTGTTGCTCAACAAGGGGCAATGGGAAGGCCAGCAACTCATCAATGCCGACTATGTGGAGGCAGCCTGTTCACGACTCATTGACGGTGAAGCGAAGGAAACCACGCCTCCCACCGACGGCAATCAGGGCTATGGCTACCAGGTGTGGCAAAGCAAATGGCCCGGGTCCTACCGTGCCGACGGCGCGATGGGCCAATATACCGTCGTGGTGCCTCAAGAAGACCTCGTGGTGGTTATCCTGGGCATGAAACTCTATGGTCACGAGGAACTGGCGTGCATCTGGAACCAGTTGATGCCAGGGTTGAAGGCCGAGCCACTCAAGCCTGAGAAAAAACTGCAGAAACGGCTTGAAGCACTTTGCGCCTCGGCCAAACTGACCTTGCCCCAAGGCAAGCACACTAGCAAAAAAGCGGATGCTTTCTTGGGACGCCGACTCCAGTTGGATGCCAATCGTTTCAAACTGAAAAGCATCGAAGTTGATCGCAATGTGCTGACACTTGACAGTGAAGACGGCACCCAAGAGGCTCTAGCTATGGGCTACCGCACTTGGAACTACAGCCCCATGGCAGGTTATCCCTACTATTCCATCAATGCCATTAACCGCATGCAGGGCTTCGCCCATGGTTTCACGGCCGCTTCGGCCTATGCTTGGACATCGCCTGAGACACTTGAGGTGCGTGTGCACTATGTGGACTGGATTAGCGGCTTGGCTTTCATCTTTGACTTCAACAAGAATGAGGTAACAATCCGTGACACTTATCCTAATTCCAAGCCTGTTACCATTCCGTTTACCATCCAATGACCCGTTTCCACATTGCGCTCATATCGTTTTTGGCCATCAGTCTGGCCGCTGCTGCCCAAGTGGGGGACCTGCCGCGCTCCACGCCCGAAGCACAAGGAGTTGACCCTGCCATACTCAACCATTTTCATGATGTGATGACATCATCGCCCGAAAATGACATCCATCACATCATGATCCTGCGCCACGGCAAGGTCATCAGCGAGTATCATGCCAGTCCCTATCGTGCCGACGACTTGCATCTGCTTTATAGCGCCAGCAAGACCATCACCGCGCTAGCCGTGGGCATAGCCATCGACGACGGTTTGCTCAAGGTGGATGACAAGGTCTCCAAATACCTGCGCGACAAGATGCCAGCCAAGTTATCTCCTGCCCTGGATAGCCTCACCGTGCGTCACCTGCTCACGATGTCAACAGGACGGGAGCAGGATTTCAGCATCTTTGAGGGGGAAGCCGACTGGCTCACCTCCTGGTTTAAGGGTCCATTCAGTGGTGTTGGCAAAGAGACGAGCTATGACTCGATGTGTACCCATGTGCTGGCCACCATCGTCTCAAGGGTCACAGGGCAACGGATGCTGGATTTTATCAAGACACGCATCCTGCAGCCGTTGCACATCACCCAAGCCGACTGGGAGATGGCTCCCGACAGTGTGGAGATTGCCGGATGGGGAATGCGCCTGCATGCCGAGAGCCAAGCCAAACTGGGGCAGCTCATGCTCCAAGAGGGCAACTGGGAAGGACAGCAACTGGTGAGCTCACAGTGGATCAAGGACATGAGCCACATGCACTTCCACGACAAGGTGCAAAAGCCCAAGTTGTCGCTATGGCAAAGCTTTGTGCGCTCGCTTCGCCGGGTGTGGCACACCTTTCGCAGCTGGTTCACGGGCTATGATGTCGATGACTATTACAAGGGCTATGGCTACCAGACCAGGATTTTGCACCAGCCACTGGCCGAATCATTCTTTGCAGCCGGATATGGCGGGCAGGTCATTGACGTCATTCGTCGCCTCGACATGGTGGTGGTCATCAACGGCAGGTCGGTTGATTATGGCGGTGAAATGAACGACATTTACTATCACCTGCTCATCCCCATCATCAACAATGAGTGGGAGCGCAATGCCACAAAGCCCATTACCTATGATATCGACGTCCCGCAAGGCGAGGCCAGCAACCCGTGGGAGAAACGATTGTTCAAGTCTCGCATCATGCTTGACGACAACCAGCTGAACATCAGTTCTATCGAAGTCAGTCCTCAGGGCAACGACCGCCTGTTTGTCATGACCGACAAGCGCGGCCCACTGCGGGCCATCGCCGCCCATGGCGAGTGGCGTCTCACCACCAGTGACGATCGCCCCATCTACATCATGGAGTGCCGCGAGCCGCTAGTGGGCATCCAGCGCCCCTTCACCAGCGCGGCGGCCTATGCTTGGCAAGGCGACACGCTCACCCTGCGCCTCGACTGGCTTGACGGTGGCGACAACCGCCGCATGAGAATCGCCCCAGCCGGTGACAGCGCGAGGGTATTCATCATCGACAACTATGATCATCTGCTCGCTGACACTATTATCGGCACCATTCAACCACAGCCATGAGAGACATTACTGACATCGGCAATGTGAAACAGCGTTTTCTGGCTCACCTCACGCTCGAAAAAGGCATGAGCGCCAACACAGCGAGCGCCTACAGCGACGATGTGGACAAACTCATCAGGTTCCTCGCCGATGAGGGCATAGCGATAGAGCGAGCCACGACCGATGACCTGGAACGGTTTGTGTGCACCTTGCAGGATGTAGGTATCCAGCCACGCTCCCAAGCGCGCATCATCAGCGGTGTGAAAGGTTTCTACAAATTCCTGCGGCAAGAGGGCTTTATGGAAAACGACCCCACCGAGCTACTGCTCACGCCCAAAATAGGACGCCACCTACCCGAGGTGCTCACCGTGGCCGAGATTGACCGCATGATTGAAGCCATCGACATGAGCAAGGCCGAGGGGCAACGCAACCGCGCCATCATCGAGACCCTGTACGGGTGCGGCCTGCGCGTGAGCGAACTAGTGGGACTGCGGTTGTCACAGTTGTTTATCGAGGAACACTACGTCATCATTCAGGGCAAGGGCAACAAGCAGCGGCTAGTACCCATCTCGCCCGTGGCGATAGAGCAGATCAACCTTTACCTGGAGCAGACGCGCTCCCATCAAGTGGTGCAGCGTGGCAGCGAGGACATCCTGTTCCTGAACCGCCGTGGAGCAATGCTCACGCGCCAAATGATTTTCCACATCGTCAAGCAACTGTGCGAACTGGCTGGGGTGCGCAAGGTCATCAGTCCCCACACCCTGCGCCACAGTTTTGCCACCCACCTGCTCGAGGGCGGTGCCAACTTGCGTGCCATCCAGCAGATGCTGGGTCACGAGAGCATCACTACCACCGAGATTTATGTCCACATCGACCGCAGCCAGTTGCGCAACGAAATCCTCGCCCACCACCCCCGCAATCACAAGTCACACGCTTGATACTTTTCAAGAACATTAATTCCTTGTTTTTGGGGAAATCTATTTGCTTTTTTTGAAAAAAACGGGTAACTTTGCAACTTCTTATCATTACAACTAACTACTTGGAAATGATAAAACGATTAATATTGCTCATATTAGGGCTGTTCGTCTTTAAAGGAACAGTTCTAGCTTGGTCTGCCGCCAATTATCCACCTGACAACATCTACGTCCAGTTCACAACAACCAACCTGCCCATCGTGTGGATTGAGGTTAATAATCAAACCATTGACAGAGAAAACCGCATAACCGCACGCATGAAAATCATCCATAACGGGGATGGAAGACTGAACTATGCCGACACGATACTCAGGCCAAATCAGCACATTGACTACCAGGGCTATATCGCCCTGCGCTACCGGGGCAATACAACCTTTACCTTGAGCGATAAGAAGCCCTACTCGTTCCGCACCCTTGATGGACCGCTTGAAAGCGGCGGGAATAAACAAAAAGTGGAAATCCTGGGCATGGGTAAGGATAACAACTGGGCACTGCTTGCCCCCTACTCCGACAAAAGTATGATTAGGGACATGCTCGCATTTGAACTGGCCCGCCCATGGATGGAATATACGCCTGACGGACGTTACTGCGAGTTGTTTCTTGACGGCATCTATTATGGAGTATATATCCTCTCCGAGGTGGTGAGTGGGGGGAAAAACCGCATCAACTTGAGTGACCCTGGGGAGAGTGGTGACCAACTGACCGGGGGATACATCATGGAAGTAGACCGCGACGATGAGGTGACCTATCGATCAAAATATCACCCCTTGAGCAATACTGGTGCGACTTATCGATACAAATACATTCTTTTCCAGTTCAAGGAGCCAGACTATGAGGACTTGACCCAGAACCAGTATGATTACATCACCTGGCGCATCGACCAAGCCGAGAGTGCTTTGTGGAACTATGAAGTGGGCGGTCCAGCCAACTATGAGCAGTTTTTTGACGTCACCAACTTCATTGATTATCAGCTATCTATGGAATTGGGGCACAATGTAGACGGCTACCGCTTGAGCGGCAAGTTTTTCAAGCGCCGCGACAGTGAGGACCCACGCTTCAAGATGGTGTTGTGGGACATGAATCTGGCCTATGGCAACTCTAACTATTACCAGGGTCGGTACACCAACACCTGGATGTACAATAACAACAATGTCCTCTACGCCCTGGCAGACCCATTCCTGATTCCATTCTGGTGGTACAGGCTCAACAGCAATCCAGATTATACTGCCGCGGTCAAATCGCGATGGGCACAGTATCGCCGAAGCAACCTGCGTGACGATCGCCTCATGGCCACCATCGACTCGCTCACCAATCTGCTCACCTCTCACGGTGCCGAGCGCCGCAACAGCATCGCATGGCCTCGCTGGGGACGATATGTGTGGCCCAACTACTACATTGCCGAGAACTATCAAGACGAGATCAACTACCTCAAGCAATGGATCACCGAGCGCATCGCGTGGATGGACGAGCAACTGGAATATGACCCCAGCAGCTATCTGCCTGGCGACGTGGACGGCGACGGTAGCGTCAACATCTATGACGTGACGGCCCTCGTTGACTATCTGCTTAAAACAAATCCTGACAACATAAATACTGATAATGCCGATTGTGACCAGGATGGCCACATCAACATTTATGACCTGACCACGCTGATAGATTATTTGCTTAAGGGCCATTGGTAAAATCAATAGGCTACCATCTCATGGCGATATAAAAATAACATAAACTATGATCAAAAGATTTTTACTGCTTGCAACTTTACTGCTGGCCGTATCGGGTACGGCCCATGCTAATTCCTGGTGGGACAACTATATGCCTGACAACAGGAATGTGAGACTCACCTCAACCAACCTGCCCATCGTGTGGATTGACGTTGACGGCAACTACATCGACCGCGAAGAACGCATCACGGCAAGGATGAAAATCATCCACAATGGCGACGGCACGCTCAACTGGGCCGACACCGTGGCCCACCCGGGGCAACGCATCGACTATGAGGGCTATGTGGCGTTGCGCTACCGTGGCAGCTCATCCTATCTCTACAGTGACAAGAAACCCTATTCCTTCCGCCCACTGGACAAGCCGCTAGAGGATGGCGGCGTGAAACAGAAAGTGAAAATCCTGGGCATGGGCAAGGACAACAACTGGGCATTGCTCGCCCCCTATGCCGACAAGAGCATGATGCGCGACCTGCTGGCCTTTGAGGTGTCGCGGCCGTGGATGGAATACACGCCCCAGGGACGCTTTTGCGAGCTGTTCCTCGACGGCACTTACTATGGAGTCTATATCCTCACCGAGGTCGTGTCTGATGGCAAGCACCGCTTGAACCTGCCCGATCCGGGACTCTCGGGAGATTCCATCACCGGAGGTTACATCATGGAGGTCAACCGAGTCGAGGACGAAGTCTCATATACCTCAAAATTCCACCCGGTGAGCAACACGGGCATCAGATACCTGAACCAGTACATCAATTTCCAGTTCAAGTCACCCGACTATGAGGACCTGACCCAGGAACAAGTGGACTACATCACAGGGCGCATCGACGATATGGAGACAGCTTTGTGGAATTACAGGCCCACTGGCTCGACCGCCTATCGCGACTACCTGGACATGGAGAACTTTGTCGATTACCAGATTGCGATGGAACTGGGGCACAACGTGGACGGTTACCGCCTGAGCGGCAAGTTCTTCAAGCGTCGCGACAGCGAGGATGCACGCTTCAAGATGGTTGTGTGGGACAACAACCTGTCCTATGGCAATGCCGACTACTATGACGGCTGGCGCACCGACACCTGGATATACAAGAACAACAACACCCTCAACAGCGCAAACGATCCCCAGCTGATACCTTTCTGGTGGTACAAACTCAACACCGATCCCGAGTACACCGCCGCACTCAAGCGCCGTTGGGCTCAATACCGCCGCAACAACCTGCGCGAGGACCGCATCATGGCCACCGTGGACTCGCTGGCCCATGTCTTGACCGTTAATGGGGCCGAGCGGCGCAACAGCCAGGCCTGGCCTCGCTGGGGCCAATATGTGTGGCCCAACTACTATATCGCTGATAACTTTGACGATGAGGTGGACTATCTCAAGCAGTGGCTCAGTGACCGCATCACCTGGATGGACCAGCAACTGGATTATGACCCGACGACCTACCTGCGTGGCGACGTGGATGGCGACGGCAGCGTGAACATCGCTGATGTCACCGCCCTTATCGATTATCTACTCAGCGGCGATGCTGCTAGCATCAACACCGCGAATGCCGACTGCGACGAGGACGGCAACATCAACATCGCCGACGTGACTGCACTCATCGATCAACTCCTGGGGAGTTAACAGTTAACAGTTAAGAGTTAATAGTTAGGCATCCGCGTTCTAATCGGGACGCGGATGTCTTCATTGGGTCTAATTCGTCTAATTTGTCTAATCCGTGGACCGTTAAGAACGCGGATGCCTCAGAAAAATCAGATAAATCCGTAGTTTAATTAAAAAATGCGGATGCCAAATTCGTTCAATTAGTGAAATTCGTAGTTTATTTAAATAGTTATACTTCTTGTCTTCTAATCCCTCAACGTTCACTCACTCCTAACCGCCATAAAAAGGATGCTAGCTAACGACTGACAACTAAGAAAAAAGTACTATCTTTGCCGAGATGGAACATCCAAAATTCATTATCACCAATGGCGGCCACCTGAGGCTGGGGATGGTCACCCTGCACCGCGACCTGCTCATGGCGCATGAGGAATGCCGTGGGGGCGGCTTCTACGACATCGATTATGTGGGCAATGCCGTGCTGCTCTCGGGCAAATCCTTTGACTACGGTCCGCCCCGATGGAGCGGCGTCAGCGTGCTCCTCGTTCCTGAGGCTTATCGCGGCATGAGCATCATCTATCGCGACTCGCGGGGCGATGAACTGAACCTGACCGCCGAAATGACCATCAACTATTATTGAGTCCTATATAAACGATAACAAGATGAATAGCTATCACGCTTTTATAGAAGAAATCAAGGGAATCCTGCCCGAGGACAGGGTTTATACCGATGAGCTGCGTACGTTGGCTTGGGGCACCGACGCTAGTTTCTACCGCCTGACGCCTAAGGTGGTGTTACGGGCCAAAGACGAGCATGAAGTGTCACAAATCGTGACCATCGCCAATCGCCATGGCTTACCGTTCACGTTCAGGGCGGCGGGCACGTCGCTGTCGGGTCAAAGCGTGAGCGACAGCATCCTGATTGTCGCAGGCAAGAACTGGGAGGACTATAGCGTAGCCGCCGATGGTGAGCGCATCACCCTGCAGCCAGGCATCGTGGGGGCACGGGTGAACCAGATATTGAAACCGCTGGGGCGCGTGTTCCCGCCCGACCCGGCCAGCATCGGTTCGGCCATGGTGGGCGGCATCGTCGCCAACAATGCCTCGGGCATGAACTGCGGCACCCATGCCAACAGTGACCGCATGCTCATCTCGGCCCGCCTGGTGCTGCCTGACGGCACCGTGCTCGACACGGGCGATGAGGCCAGCCGTGAGGCATTCAGACATTCACATCCCGAGTTCATCGCAGATATAGAGTCCCTGAGGGACCGCATCCGCGCTAATCAGCCGTTGGCCGACCGCATCCGCAAGAAATATAGCATCAAGAACGTCACGGGACTGAACCTGCGGCCATTCATCGCCTATGATGACCCGTTTGACATCATCGCCCACTGCGTGGTGGGCAGCGAGGGCACGCTGGCCTTTATCAGCCAGGTGACGATGCGCACGTTGCACGATTACCCTTGCAAAGCCAGCGCCATGCTCTATTTCTTCACGATGAAGGAGAGTTGCGAGGCGGTAGTCGCCCTCAAGCAGCTGAAATCGAGCGACGAGGACATCGCCATGAGCGAGGAGAACCTGATGGTCAAGAGTGCCGAGATGCTCGACTACCTGTCGCTGGCCTCGGTCGATGACCCTGTTTACCTGCAATACAAGCAGGACGTTGACGCTGGCAAAATCGATGGCGTGAAGCCTGGCGATTACCACAACCTGACCGCCATCCTCACCGAGACCAAGGCCATGACTCCCGAGGATCTGCAACAGCGCATTGATGCCATCACCCAGTGTCTGTCAAGGTTCAAAACTTATATCCCTGTCGAGTTTACCACCGACCCGGCCGTCTATGGCAAGTACTGGGCCATCCGCTCGGGCATCTTTCCCAGCGTGGGCGGTGCGCGTCCCGTGGGCACCTCGTGCCTCATCGAGGATGTGGCCTTTGCCGTCGAGGACCTGCCTGAAGCCACCGTCAAGCTTCAAAAACTCATTGCCGACCACGGCTACAAGGACGCCTGCATCTACGGCCACGCCTTTGAGGGGAATTACCACTTCATCATCAACCAGCTATTCAGCGACGAGAGCGAGGTGCAGCGCTACGCCAGCATGATGCGTGACGTGGCGCGGCTCGTGGTCGAGGAATATGACGGCTCGTTGAAGGCCGAGCACGGTACGGGCCGCAACATGGCGCCGTTTGTCAAATATGAATGGGGCGAGGAGGCCTTTGCCGCCATGCGGGAGCTGAAGGAGATTTTCGACCCGCATTATCTACTCAATCCCGGCGTCATCTTCAACGACGACCCCGAGTGCTTCATCAAGCACTTCAAGCCACTGCCTGAACTCAAAATGAAGGGGCTGGAAATGGCTACCCCTGTAGGGCCTCGCCTTGGCGTGGCCGCTTCAGAGGACCGCCACGATAGCCAACGCGAGACGGTTGAGGGCGTCGTCAAGGCCAACAAGTGCATCGAGTGCGGCTTCTGCGAGGTGAACTGCGTGACATGCGGGTTCACGCTCTCGTCACGCCAACGCATCGTCATCCAGCGCGAGATTTCGCACTTGCGCGAGACGGGCAGCGACCCCGAGCGGCTGGCGACCCTCGTCAAGCAGTACCGATACCTGGGCGACCAGACCTGTGCGGGCGACGGCCTGTGCGCCACATCATGCCCGATGAAAATCAATGTCGCCGACTTGACCCACCTCGTGCGCATGGAGGCCTTGCCACGGGGTAGCATGGGCTACAAGGCGGGTAACTTTGCCGCACGGCATTTTGCGGGCATCAAGAGCGGACTGCGCTTTGTGCTTGACACGGCACGCCTGGGCCACAATGTCCTTGGCACGTCGGCCATGAAGGGATTCGCCGGTGCTATGTACAAGGCAGGGCTGCCCTTGTGGACACCAGCCATGCCTGGCAAAGCACGGCAACCCCGCACATGTAGAGACGCAAAATCTTGCGTCTCAGAATCCTCAGCTCTCAAGGTCGTTTATTTCCCCTCGTGCATCAACCAGACGATGGGTCTGTCCAAAGGTGCACCCGTCAAGAATACACTCGTCGATGAGATGGTCCAACTGTGCCACAAGGCAGGCTACGAAGTCATTTTCCCCGAAGGGTTGGAAAAGATGTGCTGCGGCACCATCTGGGAGTCCAAGGGCATGCTCGACATCGCTGACGAAAAAAACACTGAACTTGACAATGCGTTGTGGCAAGCCAGCGAGCATGGCAAGTATCCCGTCATGTGCGACCAGAGCCCCTGCTTGCACCGCATGAGGAAATGCATCACGCGCATGAAACTGTATGAGCCCGTAGAGTTCATTTGGGAATACTTGCGTGACAGACTCGAGTTTACGCCCATCGACCGCCACATTGCTCTGCATTTCACTTGCTCGACGCGCGAGATGGGGCTGGTGGACAAAATGACCAGCCTGGCACGACTGTGCAGCAACAACGTCTTTCTGCCCGAGGGCGTGGGCTGTTGCGGCTTTGCCGGCGACCGCGGCTGGACCCATCCCGAGGTCAACAGCTGGGCATTGAGGAAACTGCGCAAGCAACTCGAGGACAGCCACATCGAGATGGGCTACAGCAACAGCCGCACCTGCGAGGTGGGTATGGAAACCAACGGCGGTATCCCCTACCAGAGCATCGTCTACCTCGTCAACGAAGTCACACAACCGAAAAAAACAATAAAAAATTAACCGATTATGATTCAAGAAGGATTAACGCATACAAGCCAGTTAACAGTCACCGAGGCTGTCACTGCCACCTCAATGGGTTCGGGCGACCTGCCCGTGCTGGCCACTCCCGCGATGATGGCGCTCATGGAGAACGCCGCCATGCTTGCCGTGGCACCGCATCTGCCTAAGGGTAGCACCACTGTGGGCGGCCATATCTCCGCGTCACACATCAAGCCCACACCCGTTGGAGAAACCGTCACCGCTACGGCCACCGTCACTAAGGTCGATGGCAAGAAAATCGAGTTTGATGTCAAGGCGCACTGCGGCGACATCCTGTTGGGCGAGGGCAGCCATCTGCGTTTTATCGTGGACCGCGAGAAGTTCATGTCACGACTATAGCATTTGATGATCATTATTCTGATTGTGCAGCCCACTACTCCCCACAAGACTTTGTAGAGATGCAAGATTTTGCGTCTTGATGGGTCAAAAACATTGAATTTCAATATTATAGTTTCCTAACGATTATGGCCAAGAAGAAGATTTATTTTGCCGGTTCTATCCGCGGTGGCAGGGTCGATGCTGACCTGTACCGCCGCATCATCGACTATATCCAGCGAACTGATGTGGTGCTGACTGAGCACGTCGGCAACAGCAACTTGTGCTTGACCGAGCAGGGCCGCGATCGTGATGCCCGCATCTACAACCAAGACACAGCATGGTTGCGCGAGAGTGACCTGCTCATCGGCGAATGTACCTGCCCGTCATTGGGAGTGGGCTATGAACTGGCCTACGCTGAGAGCCGCGGCATCCCCTGCCACATCTTCTACGACAGGACTAAGACGCAGCTGTCAGCCATGCTCACCGGCAACCCCTACTTTCATATCCACCCTTACACCACCGAGGACGAAATCTATCCCCTCCTGGATCAAATCCTGGCCTGACTCTCCACACAGCGAGCGGACAAACCGAAGGCAAGGACCATTCACAATAAGCCCTTTTCTTGTAAAAGACTTCGCTCTTTTCCTGTTTTTTCATAATTTTGCGGCACCGAAACTGCAAATCAAGGATTTGTATGGCAAGTCAAGAGGATTTTGTGAAATATATAGCTGACCAATGCAGCGGAGCAGGCGAGATTGTGACACGGAAGATGTTCGGCGACTACGGCATCTACTGTGACGGCAAGATATTCGGTCTCATCTGCGACGATTGCCTTTTCATCAAGCCCACCGAGGCCGGAAAGGCTTTGCTGCGCGAGGTGGACATGAGGCCGCCTTATCAAGGGGCTAAAGACTACTTCTTCATCGCCGATGTGGATGACCGTGACTACCTTGCTGCCCTCGTGAGCGCAACCTGCAAGTCACTGCCAGAGCCTAAAAAGCGTAAACGCTGATATAACACTTAAAGCAGAAATAATCATTCAAAATCATGAGAAAAATATCTTTTATCGCATTGCTGGCCGTCGCCATGTTCGCCTTGACGGCCCAAGCCCAAAACGAGGGCAAGACAGCGCTCAAGAAAGTATATAATGAGCAAATCAATCCGCTGGAGCAGATTGACCAGGCGCTTGTCCAGGCACGTGCCGAGGGCAAGTTTGTCATCTGCCAGGTGGGCGGCAACTGGTGCCCGTGGTGCCTGCGCTTCGCTGACTTCATCACCAGTGACAGCACCATCAACGCCGTCGTTGAGCAGAATTTCGTCTATATTCACGCCAACTACCATCCCCGCAAAGCCGGCGAGGTGGGCCAGGCACTGATGAAACGCTTGAACAATGCGGGTCGTTTTGGATTCCCTGTTTTTGTCGTCCTTGACGAGAAGGGTAACATCATCCACATCCAGGATTCATCACTGCTCGAGGAGGGACAGGGCTACAACAAGGAAAAAGTCCTGCGCTTCTTCCAGAACTGGACACCCAAGGCCGTGAGAGAGTGACTTAAAACCGCGTTTTTTAATCAACAAGATATCTTCATCAAGAACAGACCATGTATTTCTTGATTATCGCATTGGCAATGGGATTGTTAGTCCCCTTGCAGACAGCTTCTAACTCACGCCTGCGTCAAGCAGTTGGGCCAGCCTATGTCTCGACGCTGGTCTCGTTCACAGTCTCGACGCTGGCGTTGCTGCTGGTGTCGCTGCTGGCAGGAATCCCATTTGTGCCGACCAACGAGATGTTGGCCGAGGCTCCCTGGTGGAGCTGGTTCTGCGGGCTTGTCGCCGTGGTGACCATCACCATTGCCATCCACCTGTTTAAGGAAATCGGCCAGTTGCAGGCCATCATTATACCGCTATTCAGCCAACTGATTTTCAGTCTCTTGATTGACCACTTCGGGTGGTTTGGCGCTCAAGTCATACCCCTGAATTCCCAACGCATCATCGGCTCGTTGCTGCTCATCGTGGGCGTGACCCTAGTCGTTATCGTGCCCAAACTGGGCAAGGGGCAGCAGGGTGCGACAAGAGGGTCACGGCAAACGTTTTGGCAACTGATTGCTGTCGTTTCGGGCTGTCTGTCAGCAAGTATTACTGGGGCATACGCCCAACTGGCTAGCATCATCGGTTCGCCGGTTCAGGCCACAACCGTCGCGTTTTTTGTCGCAACGTTGGCGCTGCTGCTGTTCTGCACCGTTAACGGGAGTGTCCGTTTGGTCGGCAAGGCGTTCAACCGCCAGCAACCGTGGTGGATGTGGATGGGCGGCCTTTATGGAGCGACCATCGTCTTTGGCAACGCGTGGCTAGTGCCCAAGCTGGGTGTGGGCCTGTTCACCATGGCGCTTCTCGTCGGTCAACTCTCCCTGAGTATGCTCATGGAGCACAACGGATGGCTGGGCGCACCCCGCAAGTCCATCACTTGGCTGCAGATTGTCGGCATCCTGCTCATGCTAGGCGGCGTCGCATTAATCAGGCTGTAATCCATGAAACTAGGGGTGGTACATAATGCGACGGAACTGGTGGATTTGATTCATCAGGTAGGGCTGTTGCCGCTGCTGGACAGTGGCATCAGGGGATATTCGGCCGAGGAACTGGTGGACTATGATTGCCGCTATGTGGTGTATGACGACGGCTGGGATTGGCCCCTATGGAAGTGGAAAGGCCCCATCACTACCGAGGGCGGTGTTGTGTATGGCAAATTCTTTAACAAAAAAGCGGGGTTTATCGCCCGCGAGTGGTGGCCCGACTTCTACAACTGGCGGCGTGCCACCCACCCTGCCCCATCGCCCGGGTCGATTGAGGAGACCATCGTGCTGACCCTGCAAGAGCACGGGAGCCTCATCACGCGCGAACTGCGCAGCGCCTGCGGTTTCACGGGTAGTAAAATGCGTAGCCGTTTTGACGGCTATGTCACCCGCCTGCAGATGGCGTGCCGCATTGTCACCCAGGACTTTGTCTATCCCCGCGACAAGCACGGGCGTGAATACGGCTGGGGCTGGGCTCTGCTCACCACGCCTGAGCAACTGATAGGCAAGGAGGGTTGCCAATGTCCACGCTCGCCCGAGGAATCCCGAGAACGCCTGTTGCAACACATGGGGAGCGTACTGCCACGTGCTACCGAGGCACAACTGATGAAACTCATTAAATGACCAATAGTAATATGAAACGTATAATCACCATCCTGATGATGTTGCTGACCGTCACGGCCCTGCAGGCACAAAAGATTAGCTATATCGAGACCACCCAGTCATGGCATTACGTCTATGACGAGAATGGCAAGAAAGTGCACACCATCAGCACCAGCCAGGGCGAGATTGTGGCCTATAGCGACACGTTTTACATCCTGAAGAAAGGCAGTTGGTATTACACTTGCACCCCCAAGGGGAAAAAGCTCCACACCTTCTCGACAAGCAACGTGGGCGAGGTGCTTACCGCCACCGGCGACACCTTCACGAGCCGCAGGGGATCCTGGATTTACACCTGGGATAAAAACGGCAAAAAACTCTCCACCCGCCCCGCTAAGCAATGACAAGTAGTTAAAATCTCTCACCGAAACGAACAAGTACCAACTATTTTCACTACTTTTGCAGTTTGAAACGATTGAACGACATCAAAAATCAACGATAAACAATGAATGTACTGGAATTAAGCGAACAAGAGATTATCCGCCGCAACAGTTTGGAACAGCTCAGGGCCATGGGCATCAACCCCTACCCCGCCGATGAGTATGTGGTGGACGCGTACAGTGACGATATCATCGCCAACTTCAAGGACGATGACGAGCCGCGCCAGGTGAGCGTGGCAGGACGCATGATGAACCGCCGCATCATGGGCAAGGCATCCTTCTTTGAGTTGCAGGACTCGAAGGGGCGCATCCAGGTGTACGTGAGCCGCGATGACCTGTGCCCCGGTGAGGACAAGGACATGTACAACACCGTGTTCAAGAAACTGCTCGACATGGGCGACTTTGTGGGTGTCAAGGGCTTTGTATTCCGCACCCAGACGGGCGAAATCAGCGTCCATGCCCAAGAGTTGAAGCTGCTGAGCAAGTCACTCAAGCCGCTTCCTGTTGTCAAGCAAAAGGACGGTGTGACCTATGACGCATTTGAGGATCCCGAGATGCGCTATCGCCAGCGCTACGTTGACCTCGTTGTCAACGCTGGCGTGAAGGATACATTCCTGAAGCGCGCTCTGGTCGTGAAGACCATGCGCCAGGTACTTGACGATGCCGGCTACACCGAGGTCGAGACACCGACGCTGCAGGCCATTGCCGGTGGCGCCACGGCTCGCCCGTTCATCACTCACTTCAACGCGCTGAATATTCCCATGTATATGCGCATTGCCACCGAGCTCTACCTCAAGCGCCTGATTGTGGGCGGTTTCGAGGGCGTGTACGAGATCGGCAAGAACTTCCGCAACGAGGGTATGGACCGCAACCACAACCCCGAGTTCACCTGCATGGAGCTGTACGTGCAATACAAGGACTATAACTGGATGATGTCGTTCACCGAGCAACTGCTCGAGACCATCTGCACTGCTGTCAACGGCAAGCCTGAGACCGAGATTGATGGTCAGGTCATCAGTTTCAAGGCCCCCTACCGTCGCCTGCCCATCCTTGACGCCATCAAGGAGAAAACGGGTTATGACCTGGAGGGCAAAAGCGAGGACGAAATCCGCGAGGTGTGCAAGAAACTTAACCTCGAGATCGACGACACCATGGGCAAGGGCAAGCTGATTGACGAGATCTTCGGCGAGTTCTGTGAGGGCACCTTCATCCAGCCCACCTTCATCATCGACTATCCTGTTGAGATGTCGCCGCTGACCAAGATGCACCGCACCAAGCCGGGCTTGACCGAACGCTTTGAGCTCATGGTCAACGGCAAGGAGCTGGCTAACGCCTATAGCGAGCTGAACGACCCCATCGACCAGGAGGAGCGCTTCAAGGAGCAGATGCGCCTGGCCGACAAGGGCGATGATGAGGCAATGATCATCGATCAGGACTTCCTGCGCGCCTTGCAGTACGGTATGCCTCCCACGAGCGGCATCGGCATCGGCATCGACCGCCTGGTGATGCTCATGACGGGCAACAGCTACATCCAGGACGTGCTGCTTTTCCCGCAGATGCGTCCCGAGAAGGTTCCCGCTCGCGACAAGGCCGAGGCCTTTACCGCACTGGGCATTCCCGAGGAATGGGTAGCTCCCATCCAAAAGGCTGGTTTCCTCACTGTTGAGGCCCTGGGTGCGCTGGAAAAACCCGGTAAACTCTTCCAGGACTTGCTTGACATCAACAAGAAGTACAAACTGGGCCTGAAGGTTCCCGTTGTTGACGAGGTCAAGAAGTGGGTCGAGGCTGCGGCAGCACAAAAATAACCACAGCCTGACGAGGACAAAATAATAGTCAAGGGCAAGCGACACAAGCACATGGTCGCTTGCCCTTGAGCCTTTATTGTTTGCATTTTTTAAGAAAGATTTCCCTATCTAATTCAAACTAAAAGACTTAATATCTC
>Ga0247611_10004345_pt1 | contig 19748 bp, 24 predicted proteins | sample 177DNAGHGhighgp2_FD_192422 | JGI IMG/M metagenome (GOLD analysis project Ga0247611, IMG submission 192422) | Sheep rumen microbial communities from Palmerston North, Manawatu-Wanganui, New Zealand - 1770 DNA GHGhigh gp2 | ecosystem: Host-associated > Mammals > Digestive system > Stomach > Rumen...
GCACTCGAAATATAGCTTGACACCGTGAGATTCGGTTAGCTTAAAAACTGGAGGTTTAGCAGTACCAATAAACAGAAACTGTAGATGATATTACCTCTGCCACTAGGTGTGGTAATATCATCCCCTATAAGAGGGTATAAATATGCGGGCGTGGTTCAATTGGTAGAACACTAGCCTTCCAAGCTAGATACGTGGGTTCGATTCCCATCACCCGCTTTTATACTGTTAATAAGTATAACATATTTAAAATTGAATGTAGAGAGCCGTGAATATAGGCGGGGTTGGTAACAGTCAAAATCTCAAAATTCCTCGTTAGAGAGACATCATGAGAGCTGCTCCTATGGCTGAAGGCTCTTTCTCTGCATCGTTCTTGGGAAAAAGGGATAATGCACCTGTTATGCGGTGAAACGATATATCTGCATAGCAGAACCATATCGTAGGGGTGACTAAAGAGCGCGTTATTGTCCTACCTATACGTTAAATAGGGGGAAAGTACATAAGCGGACTATTATTTACATCGGAAAATAATACTAGATAAAATATAGAGTAAGCAAGTGCTAATTGTGCTAAGCATAAGGTTTCCGACTGAATTGCTTATGAAGTATTTTAAATAAGATCCTTAATAAGAATTGCTTAATGTCTGAGGGTAAATAAAATATATGGATGTGGATGGCATTAGCCGAGGCCCCGCAGACCCCTGAACGTATGTCTAGGCGAGGATGTAAGATATTTTGTTTAATTTGAGTTAAGGATTTTATATTTTAGGGGTGTAGCTCAGTTGGCAGAGCGCTAGTCTCCAAAACTAGGTCAGCCGAGGTTCGAATCCTCGTACCCCTGTTATACATAACTATTCTGGAGCGTTGTCCGAGTTGGCTTAAGGTGCCTCACTGCTAATGAGGTGTGCGGGTAACTCCGCACCAGAGGTTCGAATCCTCTACGCTCCGCTTATACTGATGCAGAACGTGACATCATAAAACTGGCTCCGTTTTGTATTAGTGTTTCTCAAAAGATAAAATGTTAAATTTATCAAGCCTCTTTTTGTTGTGAATGACCTCTCATCTGCGAGAGGTCATTTTTTTGTATATAGAAATATCAAGAGTAAGTATAAGTATCATCTATCTGCTTGGGCAGGAAGCGAGCGTCCTAGGAAAAACCAAAATAGCCTTTGGATTTTTTTGTTTGGAAATTCCGCTTTTTGCTATTGGGCAAGAAAAGATAGTTAATGTAATATAAAATTCATATAGGTTAGAGAAGAAAGAAAGGAGACATATTTACAATGGCATATAGTTCATATCAAAATTCAAACAACATAGTTCCATACTATGCAGATATTGTTGCTGATGCTTTAACTGATATTAGTGAAATACCTACTGATTATGCAGTTGGCAGCACTTGTCTCGTAATTGAGGATTCTTCTGTATGGATTTTAGGTAATGATAAAACTTGGCATCAAATATAAAGGAGGTGTAATATGGGACTTTCAGTTGTTACTTATGCTTTATGCAAAAAGTATGTAGATCAAAATCTTAGCGGGATGGGTGTTTTAAAAGGGGCAAACTGTCAAATTCAATCCATCGAACCAATTACTGGTGGTAATAGAGTAACTTTTTTGTGGAAAGACACTGAAGACGTATCACACACAGATATTTTAGATGTTATGGATGGCGCTAAAGGAGATACAGGCGATACAGGTGCGGCAGGCGCTAATTGTCAAATTCAGTCTATTGAAGCAATTACAGGTGGTTATAGAGTAACTTTTTTATGGGAAGATACTAATAATGTATCACAAACAGCTACCCTAGATGTTATGAATGGCGTAAAAGGCGATCAAGGTATTCAAGGTGAGCGAGGCCCCGCAGGTCCACAAGGCGAGAGAGGACAACAAGGTGTTCAGGGTGAGAACGGATATAGTCCAACAGTATCAATGACAGAGGTCAGCAATGGAACAAAATTAGACATAACAGATGCTAATGGAGTTCATACTGCAACAATTCTCAATGGTACAGATGGAACAAACGGAACAGATGGACAAGATGGTTTCAGTCCTGTTGTTGAAGTAACACAAACAAGTACAGGTCACAACGTAAGCATTACAGATAAGACAGGTACACATACATTTGATGTTGCAAATGGTGTAGATGGAGCTAACGGACAAGATTTAGTTCACCAAGGCGAGAGAGTAACATCAAGTGGAACAGTATCAAAAGAATTAAGTCCTAATGTATTCTGTTTATTTAGTAATACAGCAACAGGTATTAGTGATTTAACATTAACATTAGCGGCTGGTAACTACTATGACGAGTATATGTGTGCATTTACTACAAGTTCAAGTGGTTGCAATCTCTCATTACCTGCTACAGTAACTTTTATTGGCAATTCTCCAACATTAGAAGCTAGTACCTATTACGAGCTATCTATTGTTAATAATAAGGCGGTGATTGGATAGTGAGCAGATTTAGAAGAAGAATACTAGCTAAAGTATTACAAGTTATCCCTAGTGACTGGACTTTTGAGTGGGATGCGAGTAAAGGAGATTTGAAAAATAACGGATTTACTGTTTCCGGAAACAATGGTTATGGTGGTGGATATACTTTAACTTCTGAAGGACAGTTATTTACTGTTAATAACTCACAAAATGTAACAGTAGAAACACCTACTAATAGTAATGAAAAGATAACTTTATTAGCTACATTTAATGCAAGTCTATTATCTAATTTAGGTATCCAGATTGCTGTATCCGATGGGAATACCTCGACAACCTTTCAGATAATCAACGACGCTAATGGCTATCACTTAGATATACAAACCGGACAATGGACTTATACTTCAGTCGGACTGCCTGAAGCGATGGTTCTCAATCAAGATTTTGAAGTTCAGATTGAGAGAGAGCCTTCTGGTGCTGTAAAAGTATATTTTAATAATATAGTTTGTTATGACGGGCCTTCATACAACAGTGGATATAAAAACACTCTTATAAGAGTTCGATATAATAGCACAGTACTGTTAAAGTCACTTAAGCTAAAATATTAGGGGGTTCTAAAATGTACGTTAGATTGATAGAAGGTAATCAAATAGAATATTGTCCAATAGAAATAATTGAAAAAGGTCAGCGAATAATAGGTTTTTCTGATGAATTTTTAAAAGAGCAAGGTTATAAACGATTAGTGTTAGAACCACGCGATATGCAAAATGAAAATTTAAAGTTGACCTATGAAGAGTTGGAGGATTGCATTGTTCAAAGATGGAGCGAGACAATATAGAAATACTAGAAAGGTTAGACTAAAAGCAAGAAATATGTACGCTAAATTAATAAATGAACATCAGATTGATTTATGTCCTCAAGAGATAATTGAAGATACAAAGCGAATGATTGGTTTTACAGAAGACGCAATGAACAAAAGAGGGTATTATAAATTAATACTTCAAGAAAGAGACGAAGACATGACCAAACTTCGATATGAAAAACAGGACAATACTATCATTCAAATATGGGAATAAAAGTGCGGGAACCGGCTAAGGAGACATATCCCCAGATTAGAGATCTCTAACCGGTTCCCGCATTTTATTATAAAAGATAGGAGATAATAATGAATAATATACAACAAATAACTAATTTCAGTGATGTAATGTCACAGGGGACTAGCGAATATATCACTATTCCGCTAGGCAATGGAGAAAAAACTATTACTGTGCTTTACCGTTCTATTCCTGTGTCCTTGCTTACTGGGTCTGCAAACACTCCTATCAATAAATTAGGTTATGTTTGCGAACCAAGAGGAATAGATTATCCAATAATACTTACAACAGGACAAACTCCTAGAATAATTCACATAGGTAAAACAGGAATGTTTGAAACAATGCCAGAAACATTTTTAAATATTAACAGAGAAGAAACAGAAGAATTAGTCTGTACTCCAGAGATTACTGCAATTAAGCTTCCAGTTGGAGAAGTGGACAAAAACCATTCTGTTATCTCACTACCTATCAAGTTTAAACTTGATTATGTATTTGCTACAAATTAAAGGGAGGTTTTTATGTATTCTATTTTAATTAAGACAGCTTCCGCCTCAGATAAATATAGTTATTATCTCAAAAGCGATGGAGCAATTTATACAACAGACAGTTTAGAGGCTCTTGGTGCAAAGGTCACAGAACTTTTAAATACTTACACTTTAGGGCAGATTATCCCTATTAAGAATTGTGTTGTTACTAACAATATTACAGTTGCAGAAGTAGCAGCTCCTACTGAAGAGGTAACACCACAATAATAAACAAGAGGAGATTGAAATTATGCTACACGATTTAATAATAGCTCTTGCGGGAGGCAGTATTTGTACAGCCTTATTGAAATTTATTGAATTTTTATTGGCTAGAAAATTTCAAACTCAGGATAAAAAAGATTCATATGCAACAAAAGAAGAGCTAAAGCGAGGACTCCAAGAGAGGGAAGCTACTGGTGCGGAAAGATTTAATATCCACGCCGCTGCTATTGGGGAAAACACGGATAGTATTCGTGAATTAACATCAGTGTCTAAGGAATTAATCAATAATGTTTTTCTTCTTACGAATAATTTTTCAGAAATGCAACAATATGATAAGATAGTGGGTTCTGCTATCAATGGTATTATTCACGATAGAATTACTCATAATGTAGATACATATATTGACCGCGGAGGGATTACAATAGAGGAACTTTCCACTTTGAAATCTATGTATTATCCATACAAAAAACTCGGCGGGAATGGAGATGTTGAGACTGCATTTGAGCAAGCTAATAAGCTTCCGGTTATCACAAAGGAAGAAGCGAACAATAAAGATATTAGCTTAAAGAAGAAAAAATATAATTTATAATTTTTTGATTTTTTAAAAATTTTTTGATATAATATATATATCAAATGAAAAAGAAAAGAAATAAAAAAATCTTGAATAAAAACTTCATTTGAAATTATAAAAAATTTTTGTTATAATATATATATCAAATGAAAAAGAAAAAACAAAGTTTTTTCTAAGTAAAAAACTTCATTTGACTTTTTAAAAATTTTATGATATAATATATATATCAAAAGATATTTATATAATATTTCCATCTGCATAGTTTAATTGATAAAACAGGAAGCACAGAGTCCAGATTTAGGTTTGAGTCCTAATGTATAACACCTGCATGGTGATGGAGTATTATAGAAATAAACAAAGGCACACACAGCAACAACTTTTGGAATTAACTTTTAATTAATCACCCACATTGTGCCTTGAGTTTCGGGGTGTGGCTCAGCTTGGCTAGAGCGCTTCACCTGGGATGAAGAAGCCGCAGGTTCGAATCCTGCCACCCCGACTTTAAGTTTTAAAAAGAACCGTAAAGTGCGGTCAAAACTTAAAACCTCTACTACGACTGAAAAGACTGAGGGTGGGTAGAAGGTTCCACGGTATTTTGGGAGAGCGGGAAATATATAAAACCTGCAAAGAATTACTTCAACACGGTCTTGAAATCCTCTCAAGATTAAATTGATGAACCGCTATATGTGGAGAAGTAATCTTTGTAGTACCTTGGGGGTTAGCGAAATTGGTATCGCAGCAGATTCTGATTCTGAAGATTACAGGTTCGATTCCTGTACCCCCAGCTCTAGGGGACTAGTATATCGGTTAGTGCAGAAGCCTTTGAAGCTTTTTGGGGTGGTTCGACTCCACCGTCCCCTGTTATTCGCTGGTGTAGCTCAATGGAAAGAGCACCGCGCTACGAACGCGGGTTTTGTGGGGGTTCGACTCCCTCCACCAGTACTTATCCTAAATGACAACAAAAAAGGAGATAAAAAGAATGAATAAAGAAAATAAGTTAGCATTATTAAAAGACAGATATAATAAGTTATATGGTTCTCCAAAGAATATTAAGAGTTCTGGCGTGGTTAGAAAGATTGCTAGACAGATTAGGAACATGGAGAAGTAAATAGATAGATTTCTCTCCCCATAGTGGAGCCAGTAAGCAAATGTGACTGAATACACTATAAATAAGAGGAAAGAAATGTGCGGTTGGCTGACCTTAAAGCCACTATAGTGCCAGCATCGTCCAACGGTAGGACTAGTGATTTGTAATCACTGTACGGGGGTTCGAATCCCTCTGCTGGCTTAGGGGGAGTACAGCAACTCTTTATGATTAACTGATTTTTTGAGAAGGTTTGATCTCCCTTCGCCCCCCTAGAAAAATGCGTCTGTCGCCTAATGGTATGGCACAGGACTTTTAATCCTGCGGAAGAATACTTCCATGTGAGTTCGAGTCTCATCAGGCGCACTAAAAACAGGACAACTGCAATTTTTTGGTATTCTCATAAGAATGATTTTCCTGTTTTGTTTATATTTTTTTGGGACGTTCAGCAAATAATATCAAGGATAATATTTGGTTAAAACAGACAAAGGTTGATTTTTTCAACTGTCATTACATTAAATGGCGATTAACAAAGAATATATAAACGAACTTCAAGATTTAGTCCCTAGTAATAAAAAATCGAGAAGAAGTTTATATATAGCGCCCCTAAACGTGGGAGTTTCGCCATTCTTACGACGCGGTGACCGAAAGGCTAGGTACTGGACTGCAACTCCAGTAATAAGAGTTCGAATCTCTTCCGCGTCTTTTTTGTATTTTGCAACTAAAAACTAATGATATTTTTATATCGTTTTCTTTCTCAAGAGAAAGGAGTACAGTAATGAAAAATCGAATAAAAAGATTGCTTGTCTTAGGTATTTTAACGACCTCTTTGACGTGTGGGTATCATAGTGTTACTGTCTGTGCAGAAGTGTCTTTGCAAGAGAGAGCTAGTATCGATGAACAAAACGCGGCAATTGAAGCATATAATCAGGCGGAAGACTCTAAAGCCGCCGCCATCCGAGCGGAAAATGAGCAGATACAAAGTCAATATGATAAAGACTATGCTCAATATAAACAGGATCTAGATGTTTATAAACAAAAGGAAGAGAAAATCCTTGGTGCCGGATATGAGTCAGTTGAGCAGTATAATGATATAATGAATGATTATTATAATAATCCATATGCCGCAGCTGAAGAAAAAAATGTAAAAGAAGAAAATACTTTCGATATTGATAAATCATATATAATAGAGAAAGGAGAAGAAACTGAAGAAACTTATTTAGTAAAAATCACGCATAACTTCCTTGATGGGGAAGAAATAGTGAAGAGTTATACTACTGAATTTCGCATAAATAAAAATGATATTATTACTCTCTTTCCTGCGGGAACTCAGCTTAAAACATATCAAAATCAATACCACTATGGATTCTTTGCAAACACTAATGAAGACCATATATATGGCTATTGGCAATTAGGCGGAGACCGTTTAGAATACCTTTGTAATTATAAAGTAGATTCTTGGGATACTGGCACCGTCTATACTTTATCATATAAAGATGGACAGCGTGCATCTGGAGATACTGATATTGAAATGGTTTATAACTATTCTTGGGTGAAGTTAAGGAAAGTGGCAACATATAACAAACCGCAAGAACCAAAATTAGAACTTAAAGAAGAATACATTCCAATTTATAAAGAAAAACTTTCATATCCAGAAGAAATATCTCCTCAAACAGGAGAAGACTTAGGCGGAATGATAAAAATAGTTGCTATATCTTTCTTAGTTGGAATAATTCTTACAATTATTATATTATTTTTAACGGGAATAGTTTCTCTTATTTATTATATTACAAACCCTCGCAAATAGCGAGGGTTTATTTTTTTGACTTTTTTGAAAAATTATTATATAATATATATGTAAAATAAAAAAGGTTATGAAATATAACCTCAACAGAAAGTTGAAAAGGAGATAAAAGGAATGAATAGTTTTTTAAATGGAATGATAAATGATGCAAATTATAAGACAACTGAGAATGGCGGCGTGGCATTAAAGTCAACTCGTTCTATGGTATTAGATATGTTTGCTCTTGGAGGTGCTTACCGCTCCCGCCCAAATGATGATTGTATTCTTTTGTTTAAGAATGCTTTTGAAGAGAATGCGGATTTGGCACTTAAATGCCTCTTTTATTTGCGCGACATTCGTGGAGGTCAAGGAGAAAGACGCTTCTTTAGAGTTTGTTATAAGTGGCTAGCCAATAATTATCCTGATATAGCTAGAAAGAATCTTGAAAATGTATCAGAATATGGTCGTTATGACGATTTGATTTATGCTTGTCTAGGAACTAAAATTGAATCTGATATGCTTGCTCTTATTAAGCATCAGCTTAGTCTTGATGTAGATTGCAAGACACCTAGTCTTATGGCAAAGTGGATTCCATCAGAAAATGTATCTAGTCAGACAACAAAAGCAGCAGCCAAGGTTATTAGAGAATATCTTGGTATGACACATAAGCAGTACAGAAAAACTCTTTCTGTACTTAGAGAAAGAATTAATGTGCTTGAGAGACTCATGAGTGCTGGAAGATGGCAGGATATTGAATTTGATAAGATCCCTTCCCGCGCGGGGCTTATTTATAAAAATGCGTTCAGTCGTAGAGATATAATCGCTAAGAAATATGAAGCTTTTGCTAAAGATACTTCTACAAAAGTAAATGCAGAAGCACTTTATCCTTATGAGTGTGTATCACAAGTGGTAGATAAAATTGGCTATTTTGGTAGCTTAGATGATAATATGTCTGATGTTGATCGTGCTATGGCGGAGAAATATTGGAATAATCTTCCAGATTATTTTAATGGAAAGCAGTCTAATATGCTTTGTGTAGTAGATACTTCTAGTAGTATGGTAAGTTCAAACGCATCTGCTCCAATTAATGTAGCTATTTCTCTTGGAATGTATGCTGCAGAGCGTGCGGGGGGTCCTTTCAAGAATCATTACATTAGCTTCAGTAGAGACCCTAAACTTATTAAAATTGAGGGTGTAGATTTTGCAGATAAGGTATATCGAATTTGTCGTACAAATCTTTGCGAAAACACAAATTTAGTAAAGACATTTGATATGCTTCTCAGTATTGCAGATAGACCTGATGTCAAGGAAGAGGACATTCCAGAGACTATTGTAGTTATTTCTGATATGGAAATCGACCAGGGATCTGGCGGTTGGTGGTTAGAAAAAACAGCTATGACTGAAATGGATAAGGTTCGCGCTAAGTGGGCTGCTCATGGTCATAAGTTACCAAGACTAGTCTATTGGTGTGTTAATTCACGAAATACGAACACAATTTTGGACGCAGGTCCAACAGTATCATTCGTGTCTGGCATGTCTCCTTCTATCTTTGAAAGTATCATAACTGGAAAAAATGGATATGAACTAATGATTAATAAGCTAGTTGATAGCGGAAGATATAATAAAATTCATGCTTAATATTTTGGACAAAATACGACTATCGTATTTTGTCCATTTTTTTGATTTTTTTGAAAAATTATCATATAATATATGTATAATAAAAAAGAAAAAGAGGATAAAAGCAATGAGAAATATAATGGACGCTCTAACAGAACATAAAGAAAGAGTTCTACAAGATTATACAGAAGACCAGCTCTTAGGCGTCTTCTTATATGGTTCACAGAATTACGGTCTTAGGACAGAGAATTCAGATGTTGATACTAAAGCCATTTTAATCCCAACTGTGCAAGATTTAGTACTAGGAAAACCGGTCTCCCGCGAGATACAGTTAGAAAATGGTGAGCATTGCGTAGTAAAAGATATTCGAGAATTGATAAGAATGTTTGAGAAACAGAGTATTGATCCCCTTGAAATCTTATTTACTGACTATTGTTTAATCAATCAAAAATATAATCATATTTGGAAAAAATATTTTGTTGATAATGCAGAGTTAATTGCTCATATGGATGAACATCGTGCTATCCTGAGTTCATGCAGTATGGCAATTAATTATTTAAAACAAAATAAGACCAATGGCAAGAATTTTGCTAATGGATTAAGACTGTATCGTTTTTTAGAAAAATACTTAGCTGGAGTGAACTACAGTGAAGCTATTAATGTATCACTTGGTGATACTAAGCTTGCAAAAAAGTTAATTGATTACAAGAGAGGTCTTATTATAGTAGATGAAAAAGAAACAGATAAATTAATTGATAAGTTCTCTCATCTCCTCGAGACAGCAGATAACTATAATAAAACTCCAAACCCAAGAGCGGTTGAGGTATTGCAGGAAGGCGCTCTTGCACTTATCACTAATGAGCAGAATAAATTTGATTTTTATAAATAATTTTGATAAAATAAATATATAATATTAAAGAAAGGATTTTTATATTATGGTAAGAAATTATGAAATCACTTGGTATTTAACTAATGACGCAAAGTATGGTAAGACTCCCGTCTCCCGCACGAGTACAATTATGCTTTCTAAACCTACAGGAAAGACAGAAATTGATGCAAAGGCGGCATTAGCACTGTTTACTAATTCTTTTGGTAATCTTAAAAAGAATACTATTGTAAAGATTAAAGAATTTGATGAGAATGGTCAGATTGGTGAGGACATTACACCTTCAACAGAAGAGAACGCTATCGTACCTACAAGAAAGTAATTTTAAGAGTGGAGATTTTCTCCACTCTTTATTTTTTTATAAATTTTTGTTATAATATATATATCAAATGAAAGAAATTGATATTTGTTAATTGTAATTTTAAATAAAGTTTTATTTGTAAATTAAGGAGGCGGAAGATGAAAAATCATAATTACACAGCTGAGATCATAATGGCTAATCAGTTTATAATCAATCATAGCAACGATATGAATTTCCTTGCTATGTTAGAAGAGTGTAGGGATTCTAAGTATACGCACAGTGATAGATGGTCTATGGTCTATGATTACTGCGCAGAGCATTACCCAGAGGCTTCTGGAGCTTTGATTACAGGTCTTTCTTATTGGGTAGCGCAGTAAAAAAGGAGGTAGATTTTAATGAATAAAACTAATGTTTATATGATAGGTGATCTTCATGGGGATTTCAAACCAGTCCGTGATTTTTGTACCCAGATGAATTCTTCACAGGACGAATCCCGCCATATTCACGAAGGAGATGTTCTCATTGTTTTGGGAGATTTCGGAGCTAACTATTTTTTCGATCATCGTGATAGAAATTTCAAACAAAAGTTAGGAAAATATAATTTAACTTACTTTGTAGTCCGCGGGAACCACGAAGAGCGCCCAAGTAATATCCATCGCCAGCGCCCGCAGGACTGGGAAATTCAGTCTTTCTTTGGCGGGGAGGTATATGTAGAAAAGGCATACCCATATATCAAGTATGCAGCAGATATTCCATCTCATTATAATATCAATGGTCATTCAGTTTTAACCTTACCTGGCGCTTATTCTGTTGATAAATACCACAGAATATACAGTGGCTGGTCTTGGTTCCCAGATGAACAGATGAGCAATGATGAAATGGCTCTTGGAAAAATGATAGTTCAAAAGTGCCCTAAATGGGATATAGTATTAAGCCATACTTGTCCTGTATGCTATGAACCTACTGATTTATTTCTTTCTGTTGTTGACCAAAGTATGGTTGATAAATCAATGGAGAGATATTTGGGTGAGATAGAGCGGGAATTGGATTATAAACTATGGTGCTGGGGTCACTATCATGCAGACCGCGTTTACCCTCGCTTTGATGAGAGTGATAGAGTGATGTTATTCAACACTTCGGTCTTAGATTTGAATAAATATTTTGAAACAGATAACACTTATGATAGTTTAATTAAAATACATAAAGATTAAGCAATAAAAGCGCAATTGATTTTTTGATATTTTTTTGTTATAATATATATGTAATAAAGATAAGGAAATAAAAAGGAGATAATATTTATGGTTGATATGTATTATAAAAAAGATGGTTGTAAAGTAACGGTTTATAGTTTTTTTGAAAACGGAACAGCTTTGATTTTCTCCCCTTCATTAGCAGGAAAATCAAATGGTGCGGGATTTATGAAGGTTAAGGTTAATCAGCTTGTTCCAGTAGATTATTTTGAAGAACATTCTAAGACTTTCATTTCAAAGACAGAAAGAAATAAGATTAAATCAAGGTTAACACTTGTTTCAGCACTTTGGGAATGTAGTGATAAAATACAGTATAAGAGTTGTGATGAAGCAATTGAGCATGAAAGAGAATTGATAGAGGAAGAAAAAAGAGAAAAAGATGCTTAATGAGAATAATGAACGTGAACTTTATAGTAAAAGGAGAATAATTTATGATAAATAAAAATATTCAGATGCGCGAACTCGCGTACGTCGTTAGAATTGATGCTATTGAACCTATTGTCGGTTCTGACAATTGCGAAGCTGCAATTGTGGGTGGCTGGAAGGTAATGGTTCGTAAGAATACATTTAAGGCTGGAGACCTTGCAGTTTATTTTGAAATTGATTCTCATGTAGATACAACTAGACCTGAATTTGCATTTCTTGAAAAGAGACACGGAAATGTGAAGACTCAGAAATATACTTTTGGTGGAAAGAACCCAGGTTTCTATTCACAGGGTTTACTTATGTCAGCTCAAGATTTTGGTTGGGATTCTCTTAATGAAGGTGAATTTTTAACAAAGAAGCTCGGTGTTACTTATGCGGTAGCTGAAGATAACAAGAGAAAGGCAAAGGTTCACCCTGATGCGAAGATTAACGCAGCCTTAGCTCGTCATCCTAAGTTTGCTAAGAAGTATGGAAAAGTTGTTAAGAAGAATAAGTTCCTTCGTTGGTTCTTTGAGACTATCTGGGGCGGATCTAAGACAGTTAAGGCTACAGCCTTCCCTACTCAGTTCCCATTCGTTCATAAGTCTGATGAGGAGAGATGTGAGAACATGGCTTGGATTCTTGATGTTAAGACTCCATTCGTAAAAACTACAAAGATTGATGGAACTTCTACTCTTTTTATCCTTGAAAGAAAGCCTTTCAACAAGAGAGAGTTCTATGTATGTAGCAGAAATGTAAGACAGCTTACTCCAGACCAGAAGACATTCTTCAATACTGAGAATGTTTATTGGCAGGTAGAAAATAAGTTCCATATCAGAGATTTTCTTGAGAAGATGCTTAATGATCACCCAGAGTGGACATATGTGGCATTACAAGGAGAGACTGCGGGACTTTCTGAAAATGGAGAAAAGATACAGGGTAATCCTCACCAGTTTGGTGAGTTAAGATTCTTTGGATATAACTTTATCGACTCTGTGAAGGGAAGATGGGGCAGCGTAGAAGCAAGAGACTTAACAGCACAGTACGGTATCGAGTGGGTTCCTATCGTTGATGAGAACTATATCCTTCCAGATGACTTTGAAGAATTTAAGAAGAGCGCGGATGGTCCATGTGAAGCAAAGGGCGCACACGGGGCAAGAGAAGGTTACGTTTATAGAAATGTAGCTGACCCAAATCTTTCATTTAAGAATGTATCTCGTATCTATTTAACAAAGCATAATGGTTAATTAGATATACTTTATACTAGAAGTAAGTCAATTTATTATTAAATAGAACGATAACAAAAATGCGGAGTAAAATCCGCATTTTTGCTTTTTATAAAAAAATATATTATAATATATATATAAAATAAATAAATAAATGAGGTGATTTTTTATGGGAAAAAATTTAATAATAAGTGATTTTTATTGCTGTATTTGTGGTGCGAAAGGACTCCCTGTATGGCGAAAAGGTGGCAAAGAAAGAAAAGCAGGGCATCTAAAGAAGTTATGGTGTTTGAGTTGCGGGAGGGAGACAAACCACGCGGAGTGTAAACCGTTTACACATTATGCGCATCATCAATTCTTAGAAGAATTTTATGGAAATAATTTTACTCCTGAAGGTACTCGAAAAAAAGAGTATGGAATTTTCAAGAGAGATAAGGTGAGCAATCACGAATGGGAAAATTTACAGAATTTAATTTCTGAGTTAGATAATGGAAATTAAAATATATATAACCAAAAATAAAATTATTTATTATTAAGGAGTTTAGTATATGATAGAGAGTGTAAAAAAGTCAAAAAGATTGATTTTAATGGTAGGAATTCCTGGTTCAGGCAAGAGCACATGGTTAGCGAACCACGAAGCGACTTTAAGTCCAAAACATAGTATTATCTCCCGCGATGCTATTCGTTTTAGTTTATTAAAAGAAGGAGAAGAGTATTTCTCAAAAGAAAAAGAAGTATGGAGAGAATATGTTTCTCAGGCAAAGAAGTCTTTAGCGGAAAATGATGATACTGTTCTTGACGCAACTCATTTAAATGAGGCTTCCCGCGGAAAAATATTAAGGGCATTAGGAACCAGTCTTAAAGATGTTGCTGTTATAGCTGTTGTTGTAAATCCTGGTTTGGAAATGGCAATCGCTCAGAATAACACTCGAAAAGGGCGTTCTTTTGTTCCTGTTTCAGAAATTAAAAAAATGTATAGTTCATTTACTAGACCATCATTTGCAGAGGGATTTGATAAGATCTACTATGTAATAAAAGGGGAAACTTCTACTCATTTCTTAGAAATGGTTGATGAATATGAATTATAAAAATAATTAATACTTAATAGGTGGCTCATATGCCACCTATTTTTATGATTACAGTCGTTTGTGCCCCTTATCACCTTGCGCATACCCATTGCAGTTTTTTTGTTTCGATTTTTGGTTTCAAATATTTTTGGTAAAAAATGCAGAAGACTTTACTTCGACAAAATTTTATGATATAATATATATATACATAGAATAACATTTTAAAAGAAAGGATAAAGGTTATGAAATTTATATCTAGTACATTCAATAAAGAGACTGGTATTTCTATTGTTGTAATGGAACATCTGGGAATACAATTCGAAGGTATAGCAAGACTTCATCCAGACGACGCAAATAGAGCTTCTGAATTCGCAGGATGCGCATTTGCAGAAGCAAGAGCAGCAATCAAAGCACTTAAATATGAGCGGAAGGTGGCTAAAGAAAAAGCCGAACAAACTAGAAAGTTTGTTAAACAGTGTGAGTGTTACAAGGACTGGGACCCAGATTCTCCTACCGCGCACGCCGCATATAGACAGATGAGTTTATATATAAAAAAAGTAAATAAATTGACTGACATTATTAATAATATGGATTTTGAGCTTAAACGCTCCATATGGGATAGAGACATTACATTAAAAGCGTTTGAGCGAAATAAGGCAAAAAAGGTTAATTCATAATGACGTTTTTTAATATATATATGTTAAAACTAATCCCATAAGAAAGGCGGATATGAATGACGAATTTTTTTGATACAAATAGTCTGTTGGATTTACAACAAGATGCATTCAAATCTAAGTTTTTAATCTCTAATATAACATTATCAGAATTAGAGCAAATAAAAACCTCTGGAACTAAAGATGAAGATACTAAATGGGCAGCTAGAAAAGTTTTACATTTACTTATCGAAAATGAAGATAAATACGAAATTATCTTCCCCCACAACTTCGAGGATTTTATTGCGGAGTTTAATCTCCCTAAGAGCGATGATAGCCGCATTATCTGTAGCGCTTACTGCTATTGGAAGGAGCATAATGATATTATTTTTATCACCTCTGACCTTGCTTGTAAGGCATTAGCTGGAGTGGTGGGACTCCCAACTGATTTCGCTTTAGCTGAAGATAAAGACGACTATACTGGGTATAAAGAAGTTTATATGAATGATAATGAATTGGCAAATTTCTATGAACAAATTATTATACACAAGGAAAATATCTACGAACTAAAAATTAATGAATACTTGTTAATTACAGATAGCACTAATAAAGTTATTGATGAATATAAGTGGACAAAAGATGGCTATATAAAAATACAATTTTGCAAGGCGGAATCTAAGATGTTTGGCAAAGTTACTCCATTTAATAATGACGTTTATCAGAAGATAGCCTTGGATAGTTTAAGTAAGAATCAAATTACGATGCTTAGAGGCCCAGCCGGAAGTGGCAAATCTTTCCTAGCATTCAGTCATATGTTTAATATGCTTGATAAAGGTGAAGTAGATAAAATTATTATTTTCGCTAATACAGTTGCAACAAAAGGTTCGGCTAAGCTTGGGTTCTATCCGGGAACAAGAACAGAGAAATTACTCGATAGTCAAATAGGTAACTTGCTCGAGAGCAAACTTGGAGATAGAATGATAGTGGAAGAACTCATTGACAAGGGGAAATTAATTTTACTTCCTATGAGTGACATCCGCGGTTATGATACGTCTGGCATGAATGCAGTAATCTATATTTCGGAAGCTCAAAATTTAGATATCGAACTTATGAGATTAGCCCTTCAAAGAATTGGAGAAGATAGTAAATGTATCATCGATGGAGATTTTTCACATCAGGTTGATATGTCTATGTATGCGGGTGTCCATAATGGTATGCGTCGCGTCTCTCAAGTCTTCAGAGGGGAGCCATTCTACGGCGAAGTTGAGCTAAAGACAATTCACCGCAGTCGTATTGCTCAAATTGCTGAAAAAATGTAAAAAAATAAAATAACACCAATTTAGGCTCTCTATAGAGAGAGCCTATTTTGCGTGTATAAAAAGGAGGGAAGAAAAAGTTGAAAAAAATCTTGAATACTTTAAAAACAAAATATTTAAAAGAACTAGAAAAAGATGTGACTTTACAAGAGAGTATATGGGAAGAGGAACGCCCTCTTATAGAACGACAGAATAAAATAAAAGAAGAACAGGAAACTCTTGTTAAGAAAACAAAAAAGAAGACTCCATGGAGTAAGCGCCTATTGGTTTTTCTTTTTATTAATTTCACACTCTTAGAAGGATTTATTGCTTGGGTTACTATAAAAAGTTTCTCTTTAGCTTTTATGTACGGTCTTGCACCAGATTTTACTCCACTCATAACATTAATTGGTGCGGTAATAGGTGAAACACTTTCTTATGGTATTTATGCCGCTAAATCAAAAGCAGAGAATACTGAAGGTGGTATAATAAGAGATTTAGCTATGTTAGAGAAAGAAAAAGAATTAAGTAATAATCGTGGCTAGAAGGAGGCTTTAATGACACCGCAAGAGTTTATTATTGCGATTGCTCCATATTGTGTCAAATATGCACAAAAATATGGCTTTAAAGTAGCGTCTCCCGCTATCGCCCAAGCCTGTTTAGAGTCTGCATATGGCACAAGCGAAAAAGCAAAGCATCATAATTATTTTGGTCTTAAGTATAGACCAAATAGACTTACTGTTAATAATGGAACTTTTATTGATGGTAGCTATGAACAAGAGATAGATGGTAGCTACTATGCAATAACTGACCAATGGTATAACTTTGATACAATGGAACAAGGGGTTGCAGGATATTATGAATTTCTCAATATTACTAATTATGCTAAGGTAAAAACTGCGGAAACCCCTCTTGAGTATCTTCAAAGTATTAAGGATGCAGGATATGCAACCTCTAATGATTATGTTTCAAACGTCTATAAAGTTATAGATAATTGGAATCTTACTAAATATGATGATTTTTCATCAAATAAAACAAAAGGAGAAGTAAACATGGGAAATTCAAGTCTTATAGATTGTACAATTAAAAGTCCTAACCATAGCGGACAGCGTACTCATTCAGTAGACCGTATCACGCCTCACTGTGTAGTAGGTCAGCTTACTGCAGAAGGTATTGGAAATTGTTTTCCTGCGGGAAGAGAAGCATCTTGCAACTATGGTATTGGCAGAGATGGTCGTGTTTGTCTTGTTGTAGACGAAGATAACCGCTCTTGGTGCTCTTCAAGCAATGCGAATGACCAGAGAGCTATCACTATTGAATGTGCCTCTGACGCAACCGCACCTTACGCTTTTAATGATGCAGTATATGATAAGCTAGTTAAGCTTTGTGTTGATATTTGCAAGCGTTATGGCAAAACAAAATTACTCTGGATTGATGATAAAACAAGAGCATTAGCATATCAGCCAGCCGCTAATGAAATGCTCTTAACAGTCCACAGATGGTTTGCGGCTAAGGCTTGTCCGGGTGACTGGATGATGGCACGTATGGGCGATTTGGCTAGTAAAGTAACAGCTCAACTCGGAAGTCCAGCACCTGCTCCAGTAACACCAGCAACTACTACTAATAGTACTTTACCGGGAGTGCCTTTTACTGTTGATGTAATTGTACCAGACCTTAATATTAGAACAGGCGCTGATGGCGACGTAACTGGGAATGTAACAGGTATCGGTAGATTCACTATCACTGAAGTATCAAGCGACAATGAGTGGGGCCGTCTTAAGAGCGGAGCTGGATGGATTTATCTTGCTAATGCGTCTTATGTAAAAATTGGTAGTTCTACAGCACCTGCTGCGGCTCCAGCTGTAGCTACAGAAAACACAGCAAGTAATTCTTTCAGTCATCCTGAAGTGCCTTTTATTGTCGATGTAATAGTACCTGACCTCAATATTAGAAAAACTCCAGATGGAGACTTAACAGGTAAAGTAACAGGTCTTGGTAGATTTACTATTACTGAAGTATCAGAAGATTGGGGCCGTCTTAAGAGCGGAGCCGGTTGGATTTACCTCGGCAATCCATCTTATGTAAAAATGGGAAATTCTGTTGCAGGTATCTCAGTAACAACTCAGATAGCTAACAAGAATGCATTCTTAGTACAGGTAACAGCTGATGCTCTTAATGTTAGACAGAAACCTACTGCGGTTTCGCGTAAGACTGGCGCCATTACAGACAAAGGCGTGTACACAATCGTTGAAATACAGAATGGTTGGGGCCGTCTTAAGTCTGGTTTAGGCTGGATTAATCTTGGTTATACTAAGAAATTATAATATATGTGGGAAGGTATTATACCTTCCCGCATTTTTTTATGTCTATTTTTAGCTGTAGTTCACAAAATTACAAACACTCTTGTTTTTTATCAAAAAATATGATATAATTATTATACAAAAAGCAAGAGTATTACTCTGTGAGGACAAAATTAGAAAAGGACAGACGAAATTGAAAAAGTTTTTAATATTCGTATGAGGAGGCCGCAGACCTTTATAAGTAACAGTCAGTATAAAATATGAAGATTTAAATGATTTTATTCCTCTAATTCATTTTAGTCCAATAAAATTACAAACACTGATAAAAAACTTGCTTTTTAGAAAAAATTTTGATATAATAATATATGAAATAAAGAAAAAGAAAGGAATTATACAGATGAGTAAAAATTTATATAATGATGACTCAATCCAGAGTTTAAGCCCATTGGCATTTACCCGTCTTCGTCCAGGAGTGTATTGCGGTTCAACCGAATATAGTACTCAGCTCCTTATCGAGATTGTATCTAATGCAATTGATGAATTTAGTGCTGGTCATGGTGATACAATTAATGTAGACTATAAAGATGATGGCTCTTGTAGAGTTGAAGATTTTGGTCAGGGCTTTCCTGTCAATGTAAAAAGAGAGGATGGAGAGACTGTTCTTCAGGCATCATTTGATGTTTTGAACACATCTGGTAAGTTCTCTGAAGATGGCGTTTATGAAGGAACAGCTTTAGGTCTGAATGGTATTGGTTCTAAGTTGACGAACTTCTTATCGAACTACTTAGATGTATTCACTTACCGTGAAGGCAAAAGTGAGCATATCCATTTTGTTGAAGGCGTTTTCGACAAGAGAGAAATAGGGGAACAGGGCGAGTTTCATACTGGCACAATTGTAGAATGGAAGCCGAGTGCAGAGTTTTTTACTCACACAGAAATTGATGTAGAAAGAATCAAGAAAATGTTCCATGTGCTTACTTGTTTATGTACAGGATTAACTATTAATCTAACACATAATGGGAAGGATAAAATTACATACGCATCTAAA
>Ga0247611_10004346_pt1 | contig 19744 bp, 14 predicted proteins | sample 177DNAGHGhighgp2_FD_192422 | JGI IMG/M metagenome (GOLD analysis project Ga0247611, IMG submission 192422) | Sheep rumen microbial communities from Palmerston North, Manawatu-Wanganui, New Zealand - 1770 DNA GHGhigh gp2 | ecosystem: Host-associated > Mammals > Digestive system > Stomach > Rumen...
ACATGCAGGGCTCCCTATGCCGGTGACACCGTCACGATCAACGTTTTCTACATGGATGCCGAACCCAAGCAGAAGTTCAAACTCCAGAAAATGGAAAGGCTCGACGCCATCGCCGCATTCAAGAGCAGGTTCAGCGTAAAGGAACGCGGGAAAAAGACCGGCATCCTGGAATTCAGTTACCAGGACATCTACCCGGACCGTGCAACAAGCATCCTGAACGAAATTGCGACAACCTACCTGCGGCAGAACGTGGAACAGCGTAACGCCGAAGCGCAGAAGACCCTTGAATTCCTGGAAAAGCAACTGCCCGACGTAAAGGCCCAGATGGACAGTTCGCTCCTGAAATACAACACCTACAGGAACCGCGTCGGTTCCATCGATATCAATGCGGAAACGCGCCTCGTGCTCGAGAAGCGCACCAAGTTGCAGCAGAACCTTCTCGATTTGCAGCAGAAGAAGCAGAGCGCCATCCGCCTATTCCAGCCGGAGCACCCGACCATCAAGACTCTCGAGGAACAGGAAAACGCGCTGAAGCGTGAACTCGCCAGCAACTACAACGAGACAAAGAAACTTCCCTCCACACAGCAGGAAGTCCTGAAGCTCACGAACGAAGTGGACATGAGCAAGATCATGTACACGACAATGCTCAACAACATCCAGCAGCTGAAGCTCGTATCCGCAGGCGAAGTCGGCTCGGTGCGCATCATTGACTTTGCAGAACCCGCCCTGCGCCCCTCGAAGCCCAAGAAACCCCTGATTATCTGCGCAGCGCTCTTTATCGGTCTCCTGTTCGGCTTCGCGCTTGTTTCCATCAAGAGCAAGTTCAGCAGCGGCGTCCGCGACGCGAACTTCATCGAACGCGAAACGGGATTCAGCGTCTACGCGAAGGTACCGAAGGGCAACCCGAAGGGGACCAAGGGCACAAGGCCCCTCGCCGTGGTCGAACCCGACGACGTTGCCGTGGAATCGCTGCGCGCACTGCGCAGTTCCCTCGAATTCAGCATGGAAGAGGGGCAGCGCAAGATTATCGGCGTGAGCGGGCTCATCCCCGGAGTCGGCAAGAGCTTTATCTCGGTAAACCTTGCCGCCCTGTGTGCAGGCCTCGGCAAGAAGGTCCTCCTTATCGATGCAGACCTCCGCAAGGGCCGCCTGCACAAGGAATTTGGAATCAAGCGCGGGAATGGGCTTTCGCAGGTCCTACTGCATACCGTCACCATTGACGAGGTCATTAGCCACACCGAAGTAGAGAACCTCGACATCATCCCGTGCGGCAGCGTTCCGAGCAACCCCTCCGAACTGCTCGGTTCCAAGCACTACACCAATACCATCGACGAACTGGAAAAGAAGTACGACCTTATCATCATCGACACGCCGCCGATTATGCTCGTCACCGACGCAGCGCTTGCATGCCGTATCGCATCGCAGATCGTCATGGTCATCGAATACAACAAGCACAGCATCGATGCCATCAAGGACGGCATGAAGCAGTTGCTCAAGGGCAACAACGATGTTCACGCCAGTTTCGTCATCAACAAGTACGAACATGGCCACAACGACGGTTACGGATACAAATACGGGAAATATTAATTGCCCACCAAACGAACCATAATTGCATCGCTTTTCTGGAAATACTGCGAACGACTGGGGACTCAACTCACCCAGTTTGTCGTATCCGTAGTCCTCGCTAGGATCCTCGCGCCCGACGACTTCGGTGTCGTGGCGCTCGCCCTGATATTCATCGCCATCGCAAACATCTTTGTCCAGAGCGGCCTCAATACCGCCCTTATCCAAAAGAAGGATGCCGACGACCTGGACTTTACTAGCGTATTTTGGGCAAGTCTCGGCGTTTCATTCATCGCATACGCAATATTCTTTTTTGCAGCCCCCCTCATTGCCGATTTTTACGAAAAAGAAATCCTCGTCCCGGTGACAAGGGTTCTTGCACTAACAATCCCCATAGGGGTCCTGAATTCCATCCAGAACGCCTATGTGTCTAGGCACATGATGTTCCGAAGCCTCTTTTACCGGAGCCTCGGTGCAATGATTCCATCGGGCATCGCGGGTATCGTGGCGGCTTTGTATGGAGCTGGAATCTGGGCTATAGTCATCCAGCAACTTTCCATCAGCGTTTTGAACATCGCCATCCTGTGGGTAATCGTCCCCTGGCACCCGAGTTTCAATTTTTCGGGAACACGTCTCAAATCACTATTCAGTTTCGGCTGGAAACTGCTCTGTTCCTCGCTTCTGGACGCCTGCTATTCAAACCTGCGCGGGCTCATCATAGGAAAGGTATTCACCCCAGCAGACCTCGCCTACTATAACCGCGGCGACCATTTTCCGAACCTGGTCGTGAACAACATCAACAATTCTATCCAGTCCGTGATGTTGCCTTCGCTTTCTGCATACCAGGACGACCGTCCCATGATGAAGAAACTCATGCGACGTTCCATCGTCACGACGTCATTCCTGATTCTTCCGATGATGGCCGGGCTTACCATTCTCGCCAAGCCCCTTATTCTTTTCCTACTCGGAGAAAAGTGGCTCCCGTGCGTACCTTTCGTACAAGTTTACTGTTTCATCTATGCATTCCGCCCAATTCACACATCGAACCTTTCCGCAATAAACGCCATGGGCAGGAGCGACATTTTTTTAAAACTTGAAATCATCAAAGAAATCATCGGCATAGGCATTCTTCTTGGAAGTCTGTTCCTTTTCAAGACGCCCATTGGTATTGCGTACGGCGCGGCATTCGGAACACTCATCAGCGCTTTCATCAATGCACATCCCAACAAGAAACTGATGCAATACGGCTATCTAGAACAACTAAGGGACATTTTGCCATCATTCCTATTGTCTATTTTCATGGCCGGATGCCTTTACCTTTTCAGCCTCCTTGATATTCCTCTATATTTTTCGGCAATTCTACAAATTCTGCTAGGCATCGTCATCTACATCGGAACGGCCAAAATACTACATTTCGAATGTCTAGACTACCTAGTTAACACCATCAAAGGATTTCGTCATGGAAGATAAACTGATTACCGTCACGTCCCCCCTTCTTCCTTCTTTGGATGACTTTATCCCGATGCTCAAGGATATTTGGGACCGCAAATGGCTTACCAATAATGGTCACTACCACAAGGAACTCGAAAAGGCCCTTGCTGAATACCTTGGGGTTGAGTATATCAGTTTGTTCACGAACGGCACGCTCCCGCTCATCACGGCATTGCAGGCCATGCGAATCACCGGTGAGGTGATTACCACCCCGTACAGTTTTGTCGCAACAACACATTCCATCTGGTGGAATGGTCTCAAGCCCGTCTTTGTCGACATCGAGGAATCCACGGGAAACATCGATCCTGAAAAAATCGAAGCTGCCATTACGCCGCACACAACGGCAATCATGCCAGTACATGTTTACGGCACTCCGTGCAATACAAAACGAATTCAAGAAATAGCAGACATTTACGGACTTAAGGTCATCTATGACGCGGCGCATGCCTTTGGCGTCAAGGTGAACGGAGAATCTATCCTAAACCACGGTGATATGAGTACGCTCAGTTTTCACGCCACTAAGGTCTACAACACCGTCGAAGGCGGAGCACTGGTTTGCCACGATGCTGCAACCAAAAGAAGAATTGACTTCCTCAAAAACTTCGGTTTTAACGGAGAAACGACCGTGGTTGCTCCCGGCATCAACAGCAAGATGGACGAAATCCGCGCGGCCTACGGCCTGTTGAACCTGAAGCAGGTAGACGGCGCCATTGCGAAGCGCAAGGCAACCGCCGAAAAGTACCGCGAAGCCCTCAAGGACATCCCCGGCGTACGCTGTCTACAGGATATCGAGGGAGTGCACCATAACTACGCCTACTTCCCGATTTTCGTTGACGAGAAGGAATACGGCATGAGCCGCGACGCACTCTACGCGAAGCTGCAAGAGCACAACATCTACGGACGCCGTTACTTCTACCCCCTCATCAGCACTTTCAGTGCCTATAAGGGGCTTGAATCCGCCAACCCGAAAAACCTCCCTGTTGCCCACAAACTCGCCGACCAAGTGCTCTGCCTACCCATGTTCGCAGGCCTCGACGAAGAAAGCGCGAACCGAGTCATCGACGTCGTCAAGAACAAAAGGTAATCCTGAATGCCGCAAAAGAGGTTGATGCTTTTGGGCGGGCTCCGTTATCTGCTCCCTATAATCGAGGAAGCCCACAGGCTGGGAGTCCATGTGATTACAGCAGACTACCTGCCGAACAACATTGCGCACAAGTATTCCGACGAGTATTGCAATGTAAGCATCATCGACAAGGATGCCGTACTCAAGGCTGCACAGGAACTGAAAATTGACGGAATTCTCTCGCACGCGGTAGACCCGGGCGTTGTTTCGGCCGCCTATGTCGCCGAGAAAATGAGGCTGCCGTTCCAGTGCAGCTACGAAGCCACCTGCATTCTGCAGGACAAGTCCTTGTTCCGAAAGTTTCTCTCCGAGCACGGTTTCAACTGTCCGAAGGCGAAGGGCTACACTGACATCGAGGACGCCCTGAAGGACGCCGACTATTTCAACTGGCCCGTCATCGTAAAACCCGTAGATTCCGCCGGAAGCAAGGGCGTCACGAAGGTCGTTGACAAAGCCAACCTGAGATCCGCCATCGAGACAGCGCTCTCGGCCTCCATTTCAAAGAACTTCATCGTCGAAGACTTCTTGGACAAGGTGGGCGCACAGTCCAGCGCAGACGTCTTCACGGTGGACGGAAAACTCGTCTACCCTGCCTATTCCGACCAGCTATTTGACAAAAACGCAGCAAATCCATACACGCCCGCAATAGAGATCTGGCCAGCATCGATGGAGCAGAGTTTTCAGGACGATCTGACCGCGCAACTGCAGCGTCTGTTCACGCTACTCGGTGTGAAATCCGGCATCTACAACGTGGAAAGCCGCGTGTGCTCCGACGGCAAGGCCTACATCATGGAAGTCTCCCCCCGCGGCGGCGGGAACCGTATCGCCGAATTGCAAGACATGGCGACCGGCCAAAGCCTCATCGCCAACGAGATCAAGAAGGCTCTCGGCATGCCAATGGACGACATCACCACACCGCAATACGACGGAGTCTGGTGCAACTACATTTTGCATTCTTACGAAGAGGGCACGCTCGTTTCCATCGAAATCGAACCCGCATTCAAAAGCAAGTATGTTCGCGACGTGGGCCTGATCGTAAAGCCCGGAGACCACATTACACCTTTCAAGGGCGCAAACAATTCGCTTGGCACGCTGTTCCTACGCTTTGATACCCGCGAGGAACTCGACAAGGCCATCAGCAATCCCGATTCGTGGGTACACATCAAGCTTAAATAGGGATTTGCAATGAGACCAATCGGCGGATATTTTGAATGGGAATTCCCTTCGGCAAAAGGACAGCAACTGCACAAAAATGCGGTTTACCTGAATAGTGGCCGCCATGCCCTCGAATACATTCTGAAAGGTCTCGGGAACATTCGCTGCCTTTGGATACCCTATTTCACTTGCGATGCCGTCATGTTGCCAATTCAAAGAGTCGGCGTCTCTTGGAAGTTTTACCACATCAATGAAAAACTCGAAATCGCCGACAACCTGGAACTTGGCGAAAACGAATTCATTCTCTACACAAACTACTACGGAATCAAGGACGAATACAGCAAGCTGCTTGCAAAACAATATGGCGAAAAGCTCATATTGGACAACGCACAGGCTCTTTATTGCAGGTCTGTTTCGAGTTCGCACCAGTTTTACAGCCCGCGCAAATTTATGGGCATGCCAGACGGCGGCCTTGCCGTAACGACCGTTCCCGATACCACAGGCGAATTGCCGATTGACAAATCCTTTGACCGTTGCAAGCACCTCCTGAAACGAATTGAATTGCCCCCCTCTGAAGGATACAGCGACTTTAAGGATGTAAGCAAGGCCATTACAGAAGCCCCACTTTGCCAAATGAGCAATCTGTCGAAATCCATTTTTGCCTCTGTCGATCTTGACGGCATCAAGCACAAGAGACGTGAAAATTTCGAGCGCATTCACAAGGCATTGAAAGCCACCAACCGTTTGCAAATTCCTTCCATAAATTCTTTCGAATGTCCGCTGGTTTACCCCTATTGGGCAGACAACGGCGACTCCCTCAAGAAAAAGCTTATCGAGCAGCAAGTATTCGTCGCCACTTATTGGCCCAACGTCTTTGAATGGGCCAAGCAAAACGACCTGGAATACGAACTGGCAAACCACGTGGTTTGCATTCCCATCGACCAACGTTATGGGAATGAAGATATGAAAAGAATAGCAAGCATTATCCTGTAAAAACGTGCGTCCAGAGCCCGTCAAAGAAAGTTTTCACAGGAAAAAAAGTATATTTAAAATTAAGCATAAAAACACACTATTTAAGAACTACAAGACTATGAACGACCTCAAGGGAAAAAAACTTCTCATCATCGGTGCTACCACGACAGAATGCGATATCGTCCGCTACGCAAAGGCGGCCGGCGTGTACACCATCGTCGCCGATTACCTCCCTGATTCCCCGGCCAAAAAGGTGGCCGATAAACCTGTATTGATTAACGCACTTGACGTTGACGCCCTGGTCGATTTCTGCAAGAAAGAAAAAGTTGACGGCGTCATTACCGGTTTTGTAGACATATTGCTCAAGCCGTATATGGAAGTCTGCAAGCAGCTCGGCTTGCCATGCTACATTACCGATAAAATGCTGAGCATGTCGACCAACAAGGTTGACTTCAAGAACACCTGCGACAAGTATGGCGTACCTGTTCCGCAGACTTACCTGATGGGCGGCAAGATTGACGATACCACCCTCCAGAAAATCACCTACCCCGTATTCGTGAAGCCGCTCGACGGCAGCGGATCCCGCGGAGCCGGCGTGTGCTACAACGAAAAGGAACTAAAAGAACGCTTCGCCGACGCGGTCAGCTATTCTGCCAGCGGGAACGCCATTATCGAAGACTATATCAGCGGAAGAGAATTCCTGTTGGACTACATCGCTGTCGGCGGAGAATTTAGGCTGCTGTCAATCTTTGACCGTTTTATGGCCTCTGACCGCGGCAGCGCCATCAATTACTCCACAATTAGCATGTCTCCGTCAAAGGCGGTCGATTACTATCTCGAAAAGATCAACCCCGCCGTAATCAACATGTTCAAGAGCGAAGGCTTTACGGACGGCGTACTCTTTATGCAAGGGTACTTCGACGAAAAGAATGTGAAATTCTTTGAAATGGGTTGCCGTCTAGGCGGTTCGTATTTCAACCACGAACAGGCCTGCCTGGGCTACAACGCCATGGACATGATTATCCGTTTCGCATTGACTGGCAAGATGGTCGAAGACATCGGAACCATCAGCGAAGAGTCGGCAAGGTACAAGAAGTTCGCCCTGGATTGCAACTACCTGCTTAAGGGTGCCGACCAGACCGTGGCCAAAATCGTCGGCATGGACAAGGTTGAAGCCCTCCCGGAATGTATCGAAATTCAGAAATATCATGATGTCGGCTACCACTATGGCAAGGACAGGACTGTTGACAGGCCTATCATGGTTGCCGAAATTGTTGCAGAGAACAGGGCCGAAGTCGAAAGACTCGTTAACTTCATCAATAAGGAATACGATGTTTTCAACGAACACGGAGAATCCCTGTTAATGGAAAAACTCAACCCCGAAGCCTTGTTTAACTAAGAGGAAACGACAAATGAAAGTAGCGGTCATTGGAGCAGGCAATTCCGGTTGCGCACAGTCCATCAAGTTGATGCAGAACGGTCACCAGGTCAATCTGATTAAGACTTCGCATAGTCTGCACGACGACAACTTCGAACAGCTTTTGAAAACTGGCGAAATCAGTTGCCTTGACACCACAGACAACAACAGGGAATTTTCTCTCAAGCCCAACATGATCACCCGTGACATCGAAAAGGGCTTGGATGGCGCCGAAGCGGTCATGATCTTGACCCAGAGCCTACAGCACCGCGAACTTGCAAAAAAGATCAGTCCGTTCCTGAAAGAAGGCCAGATTGTATTCTTGATTCCAGGCAACATGGGTTCGACTCAATTCGCCAACCACACCAAAGGCAAGCACATCATTTACGTTGAAGGCGAATCAACCCCATATGACGCCCGCATTATCGCCCCCGGGAAAGTCGAAATTCTTTTCAAGAACGTCCGCAACGCTGTATCGTTCCTCCACAAAGAAGATGAAAAGTATCTGCCCGTCGTTACTTCCTTATTCGGCACGCACAAGTACCTGAGAACGAACATTGTCGAATCGACCTTGCATAACCCCAACATGGTCGTCCACACAATCGGCACCATCATGTCCGCAAGCAGAATCGAATATTCCAAGGGAGAATTCTGGATGTACCGCGAATCGTTCTCACCGGCCATCTGGAACTTAGTCGAACAACTGGACGACGAAAAAAAACAGGTAATCCGAGCCTACGGCGGAAAGAATGCCATCAATTACCTAGACGCATGCAAGTGGCGTAACGAGGAAGACCTTTCTATCGACAGCCTGCAAGTCTTCAAGAACTACGCTGCAACCGGTGGCCCCAAGGGTCCGGCCAGCTTGGACACCCGTTATATTTACGAAGATGTTCCGATGGAATTGTGCATGCTCGAAAAGCTTGCCGCCGAAAAGGGGATTTCGACACCTATCGCATCGGCATTGATTACGATAGCATCCGCTCTGAAGTCGACCGACTATCGAATGATGAGCTACGAGATTTCCGACGTAATCGACTACATACAATAATTAACAACAGCTCATTTCGTTATCGCCTATGAGAGTCGCCCACCTGAGTCTTGATGAAAAGTTCATCGATTGTGCCATTGACCAATTCAAAGAACTGAAGGGAGTCGACTCCACTTTTTGTGCGCTGTCGAACGGTGATGTTTTCAAGTACATAAAAAGCGATAATGTCCTTATGTTCCATTCATCCGACGAGATGGTGGACTACATCAACAGTCATGGTTTCGATTACGTCGTAATCCATTCTCTTTGCATCAGCCCAAGATACCTTCTAAAACTAAGCATCCCTATTCTTTGGAATTCATGGGGCTATGACATTTATTCAGACCGGTCAGATCCTTTCCAAAAAATTCTGAACTTGTCTCTATATAAGCCAATGACTCGGCGCATTGCCAAAGTCGGTCCACAAACGCTAAAGGACAGAGCGATCCTAGCCCTCAGAAAATTCGGAATTCTTTCCAAGAAACAGAAAAGGTACTATCAATTAATAAAAAAGATACGCCACATATCTGTCGTACTGCCTTCCGAATTCACAGAAATAAAGAAGAGATTTCCGCACTTTGAGCTCTACCCATTCCGGTATATTGAAAGAAATACCGAAAACGAAGATACCGTATTATTACCCAACAAGGACGAGCGCTATTCAAGGAGAATTCTACTCGGCAACAGCAACGACCCGACAAATAACCACCTAGACATACTCCATAAATTGAATTCCATCGGCAAGGAATACGAAGTCTTCATTCCGTTTAGTTATCCAAATACCGACCCAGAATACATTCAGAGCGTAATAGACAGAAGCAAGGAATTCAAAAACCTCAAAATAACGTTCATAAAGGATTTCATGCCATTCGAAGAATATTCGAAAATATTGAAATCCTGCCAGTCCGCAATTTTCGGGCATTTCCGTCAGCAAGCCGTAGGGAACATTTCCTACATGATGAAAACAGGAAGGAACGTTTTCTTTTACGAAGGTTCGACCCTATATTCATTCTACAAAAACAATGGTTACAAAGTCTTTTCTTTAGACAGCGAATTGGACTCCGAGCACATTGAGACTCCGTTAAGCATGGATGACCGGAAGAATAATCATGACAAAAATGCAGCCAAGCATGATTACCAAGCGTACATCCAAAAATTGCAGGCTTTTTTTGACAGTCTCCGCTAAACGACAAGCATGACCAATTACTCCATAGTCATCCCCCACTACAACTTACCGGCGCTGCTAAGGCGCTGCCTAGGTAGCATTCCGCAGAGGGATGACATACAGGTAATTGTCGTTGACGATGGCAGCAGCGAAGAAAGCAAGTCCGCCCTGAAAGAAATCGGGAATGATTTCCCTAACGTTCAAATCGTCTACCAGGAAAACCTTGGCGGTGGGGCGGCAAGGAACAAAGGCCTTGCCGAAGCAAAGGGTAAGTTCGTCATGTTCGCGGACGCAGACGACTACTTCTGCGAGAAGTTCATCGAGTTGGTCGACAGGTACGCCACCCAAGATAACGACATCGTCTACTTCAATGCCAACTTTGTCGATGCCGACACGGGCAAGCCTGCCAAGCAAAAGAACCACGTAGACGAAATCATCAAGCTGTACAAGAAGAATCCCGCAAAGGGAGAAACGCCACTGCGCTACTATTTCGGCGAGCCCTGGTGCAAGATGGTGCGCCGTTCCATCATCGAGGACAATGGCATCCGATTCGAGCAGACAAAGATCCACAATGACACCAGGTTCTCTTACCTGGTCGGATACTTCGCCAAGAACATGGCCGTCTGCGAAGAACCGATATACAACTACATCGTCCGCCAGGGCAGCGTCTCGAAAATCATTTCCGACGACAGGCTTATCGCCCGCGTCTCCGTTTTCGGGCAGAAGAACAGGTTCCTGCAGGAACACGGCATCGACTTTTTCGACAAGCTGATGGTATGGCCGTTCAAGTACTGCAAGGAGCACGGAAAGGGCGACATCTACATGCGATGCCTGGAAGAGGCGGCAAAATACGGCTACGACGAGAAATTCATCCGCAAGTTGCTCCGCCAGAACAAGATCGAGACATTCCTCCCGCGTGTCAAGAAAAAAATCTGCAAGATGATGGGAATCAAGAAGTAACCAGGAACAGGCAAGATGAAGAAGATTCTTCTGATTTCGAACCGCGTGATGCACTACCGCAGCCGCATCTACAACAAGTTCTTCGACATGTTCAAGGAGCTCGGTTACGAATTCCATGTGGCGAGCAACGACTTCCAGAAGGTGGACTTCCCGATTCGCTACATCCGGCACGACGCACCCTTCAGCACCAGGAACTACACCAGGCTCATCGATGAAATCAAGCCCGATGTGTGCATCAACTTCTTGCACCTGAAGGACAAGCTCATTATCCCGCTCACGTTCTATTGTCGGTGGAAAAAGATTCCCATGATCTACTGGAATCACGGGATCAACATCAAGACGCCCGACGCGAAACTCAAGAATTCCATCTTCCACTTCATCCATACCATCAGCAACGCAATTATCCTGTATTCGCCCGCGCAGCTGAAATACCTGAGCAAGCGGAACCAGAAAAAGACGTTTATCGCGAAGAATACCCTCGACTTTTCCGATGTCGACCGGAAGGCGTTGCGTACGCCCGACGAAGTCAAGGCGGCCTACGGCATCAAGGAAACAAAGGTCATCCTCTACATTTCGCGCATCCTCCCCTACAAGGGGCTCGACATTCTGCTGGAACAGTTCAAAGACTGCACGAATACCGCACTCGTCGTTGTCGGCGGCGGGATAAGCGAGCAACAGCAAAGCATAATCGATTCTACCCCGCACTACTATTATCTCGGTGAAAAGTACGGCAAGGACGTGGACGAAATCTACAGCATCGGGAGCGTATTCAGCACGCCGGGCCACATCGGGCTCGCGCTGAACCAGGCAATGTTCTGGGGCATTCCCGTCGTGGTACTGAACCACATCCATGCGCCCGAAATCATCTACTTGAAGCAGGGCGAAAACGGTTTCATCGTCGATTCCGAGGCGGAACTCAAGTCAAAAATCCTTGAAATATGCAACGACACGGAACTGCACAGCCGCATGTCCGCAGCCGCCCGCCGTACCTACGAGACCGAGATGCAAATCGAGAACATGTTCCAGGGCTTTATCGACGCAATCCGCTTCGTAGCAGAGCCATATAGATATGCTTGAGGCACATGCAACTAAGAAAACAAGAAGAAATCATGGCGAAATGGCCTGCCGACGCAGAGCCGCTTGTTTGCGTCCGCTGTGCAACGTATAAACAGGAAAAATTCATCGCAGAATGCCTAGAAGGATTCCTAATCCAGGAAACCGATTTTCCGTTCGAAGTCATCGTCCATGACGACGCCTCCCCCGATGGCACTGCTGACATTATCCGGGAGTACGCAGCCAAATATCCCAAGATAATCAAGCCCTATATCGAAACAGAAAATCAATGGTCCAAAAACGACGGATCTTTTATGAGAATCATGTATTCGCTTTCCAAGCGCAAATATATCGCCATGTGCGAAGGAGACGACTACTGGATTGACCCGCATAAATTGCAGACACAAGTCTCGTTCCTCGAAAGACACCCCGACTATTCCATGACTTTCCACGATGCCGAAGTCAAGGACGAACCCGGCGTTCCGCCAATGGAATCTGTCTATTCGAAACTTGAAGACCGCGACTACTCGGCCACCGAAATATACGAGAACTGGGTCATACCGACAGCTTCCATGGTTTACAGGCGCGAAGTCATTGACTTCCCCATAAAGAATCCACAGAACATTTTGAACGGAGACATTTTCCTTGGCGAAAAGTGCGCCCACATGGGAAAAATCCGCTGTTTCAACAAAAAGATGTCTGTCTACCGCAGGCAACCAAGCGGATGCACATGGGACGAGAATCTTAAAAAAGCGAGAGCACGAGCCCTGCCCAACCACATTCGCGAACTCAAGGCAAACTTTCCCAAAATCAAATCAAAAAAAATCAACGTAGATTTGTGCCGTAGCATCATTCACGTAGCCCATATCGACGGAAAAAAGAAACACCTGAAGGACTTGATGCAGGCGTTCATCCTTTCTCCATCCACGTTTATCAAGGCCCTAAGCAAAAAGAAGTTCTTCTAGGGATTAAAACAGGCCCACCATGTTCCGACTGCTCTTGGCCATATTCCTTGCCACCCCATGCTTCGCTCAATTCCTGTGGAACGGGGCGCATCTCCAGCAGGTCAGGGAATCCCTCAAGGCAAAGGACAGCCCGTATGCAGAGGCATTCCAGAGCCTGCAAAAAAATGCAAAGGAAATGCAGAAGCAGGCATACGCCTCGGTAATCGACAAGAAGCATGTACCCGCAAGCGGGAACAAGCACGACTATGCCAGCCTCTCGCGATACTTCTGGCCGGATTCCAGCAAGCCCGACGGACTCCCGTACATATCCCGCGACGGCGTGAGCAACCCGGAATTGAAGGAATACGATCGCGAATCACTCGACAGGATGAGCCGTCGCGTACAGATGCTCACGCTCGCCTGGTTCCTGGGCAGGGACACAACCTTCGCGGAAGACGCCGTCCGTCAAGTCCGCATATGGTTTATCGAGGATTCCACGCGGATGAACCCGAACATGAATTTCGCGCAGATGATTCCCGGGCGCAATCACGGCAAGGGCTACCCCTTCGGCGTCCTGGACGGATACTCCTTCGTGCAGATGATGGACGCGCTTACGCTCCTGGAATCCTATGAGGGCTACAAGCCCGCCGACCGCGCCGCAATGAAAAAGTGGTTCTCCGAATACGTGCAGTGGCTCACCACGAGCGAGCAGGGCATCGAAGAGAGCAAGGCGAAGAACAACCACGGCACGACATACGATACGCAGTTGCTGGCCTACAGCCTCTACACCGGCGACCGCAAAACGGCAGAGCGGCTCATCGCGCATTTCGCGGAAAGGCATATCCTGAAGCAGATTGAAAAGGACGGGAGGCAGCCAGAAGAACTCAAGCGCACGCTCGCGTTTCACTATTCCTGGTACAACCTCTCGCACATGCTGGACTTCTACACCATCGCAAGGAACAGCGGGCTCGACATTCGCAAGGCGACCGAAATCCAGGGGCGTTCATTCTACAGGGCACTCGACTTCCTAGCAGGCTACATCGGGAAGGATTCCAGGCAGTGGCCCTACAAGCAGATTTCCGGATGGGAGCACGCGCAGCACGAACTAATCCGCGACCTGTACCGGACACACCTGCTGGATTCCAGCAAGGAAAATTACCGCAACATTTACCGCGAAAACAAGGCCAAGGCCGGCTACGACATGTTCAGACTGCTCTACGTCAGGGCTAGGGATCTGTAGAAGGCCAAGTCCAGTCCTTGACGCAACGAACAAAAGCAGGCTTGTCCGCTCTTCTAGAATCCAGCCTAGAGACGGTATCGGTCATATAAACGGTCCATATACTTCTTCTGTCCCTAACTTTTTGATCCGGCCAGGAACTCCAGAAAGCCGTTATGCCGTTCCCCGATTTCTCCAACCAGGCTGAATCGTTCCACATAACAGTCGGGATAACATTCAACCCAAACGGATCGTCAAATCCTTTCAGGAACGTTACCGAATCCACGATATCCCATTCATCGTAATACGGAAGGTGCCAACCTTCAGGACATACCCCGCGCACCGAGGAATACTGATTGCAGAGTACATCACTGCCGCAATACCTTTTATTTTCGGAATACAAGTTCGCGCTGTCCATCGCGGCACTCCACAAATACAGTCTCCCGTATTTTTCGCAGTTTTCAAGAGAATCGTTAATACAGAAGCTGCTAGAGTCAAGTTTTTTCGTTTTCTGCATATAGCGGAAATTCAGGTTCTCGGCCATCCACCACTGATCACCAACTTTCACAGTCTTGTAGACATGTCCGTCACGTTCGTCAGTCAGAGTACCGTATTCGCAGTTATCTTCATTCAAACTCTTGCAGCGCTTTATATAACTCGTCGGAACCTTGCATGACGGAATCACGCTTGTCTTCCCAACTTTTTCGCCCCCTCTATCTCCCTTGATGCATCGGACCGACCACCGCTGATCCGATAAATTGAAATATGCATCCTGGTGGTAATAGCCACTTGCCGAATCACCCAACATAAGAACATATTGAACCTGCCAGCCGTTTTCATCTTCGCCTATGGTAGAGGTCAAAAAGCCTCTCATGTGTTCTTCCCCGATATAAAGAGCATTAAAACCATATGCATCCAAACCAGCACCGGTATTGCCAAAAAAGACTCTCCTCGCGCCGAGAACAAGGCCCGCAATGGAATCCCCACCAACAGCAGCAATCAGAGTATCAAACTCCTGTACAGACGGCACATGCCAGCCATAGGGACAAGGACTTGTCCATTCTGGGCCATACTTCCATCCCGCTTTATAGCAATTCTCCCCATCGCAACAGGTTTGCACACGGCCCACATCCAAATTTTCAGCCATCCACCACTGATTGCCAATTTTCACGGTCCTGTAAACGAATCTGTTCCGATTGTCCATCAACGTACCGTATTCGCAATTATCCTCGGTTTCAGTTTTGCAGGGCGGCAGCACCTCTACTGATAACTTATTATCACTGCTTGAAGATCCTTCTTGAGCAGTCTCCCCCATATCACTTGGATTTTCACAAGCGCTGTTGCTGCAAGCGGTCAAAAGACCGATTGAAAAAAGCATAGCAAGCATGCAAGGCAATTTTTTCATGACAGCATCTCCTACAAATACAACCTCAATTACGCATCAGTCCTTGATGCAACGGACATAATTGGGATCTTCTTTGAGTCCCAACTGGTAATCAACCCCAATATATTCTTCATCTGTCCCCAATGAGAAAACATACGCAAACTCATACGAAGGCGTATAATCGCTCAACGTTGAACTCCAGAACACCTCCGAAAGGGCATTAAACCCAAAACGATTCTTGCCGCTAGGCCCATAATCGCCCCGGCTTTCCTCAGACATCAGCATATAACCATTATAACTGTGTTCGCCGCTGGCATCCCTATTGTAATACTCATAAAACATATTAGGCGCTGTTCCCCAAAACAGTGTGTTCCATTCATCTTTGCTCGGGATATGCCAACCCGCAGGGCATACGCCCCGTGCCGGAGATTCCGGAGCACAAGGCGCTCCATAGCCGCACCCTTCAGCATTTGTAGAGTACAACGCCGCACTATCCATCGCGGCGCTCCACAAATAAAGCCTTCCGTATTTTTCGCAATACGCAAGCGAATCGTTCCGGCAGAAACTGCTCGAATCCAACGAATCCGTCTTTTGCAGATAACGAAAATTCAGGTTTTCGGCCATCCACCACTGGTCTCCTATTTTCACAGTCTTGTAGACCTGCCCGTCACGTTCGTCCGTCAGTGTTCCATACTCACAATGGTCTTCTTTCGAATTCCTGCAACGGTCCAGAATGGTATCGGTAGTTAAACTATTGCACGGAAGTTCTATTCCATGGGAAATTTTAGGAGCCGCAGTCGTATTCTTGACGCAACGAGCATGCAACTTAACTCTCGTTTCCCATTCACTCACAAGAGAGACTCTAGCCAACGTATCTCCCCACCACAAAGCATACCTAGCATTCTTATACATATCTGCATCAGAATCATTTTCAAAGGCTGTATCCGAGACATCGGTAGAACTCCAGAATGATCTTTCAAGTTGGGGATGAGCCCAATATTCTCCATACACCCTAACGGCAGAAAAGCCATAATCATCGGTCCCTGCCGGGCAGTTTTTGCAATCGTAAAGATTGCTGGAACCGAGCACTCGCCCCGCAACAGAATCTCCACCCACCATGGCTATCAGGGTTCTGAATTCGGCTTTTGATGGCAAGTGCCAACCTGCAGGGCACGCGTTCTGGACTTCTTTACTGCCATAAGCGCGGCCAGGCCTTATGCAATCGTCACTCACACAGCAATTCTTATAAGAACTTCCGTAATTCATGTTCTCGGCAGTCCACCACTGGTCACCAATTTTCACCGTTTTATAGACCTGACCATCGCGCTCATCCACCACGGAACCATACTCGCAATTATCCTCGCTCTCCGTTTTACATGGTGGCACAACGCCGTCAGACTGTTCACTGGAGCTCTCTATCGCCGCACTGCTTGAAGATCCAGAAGATTCTAATTCATCAGAATCACCTGTCACGCTGTTGCTACAGGCGGCAGCAAAGCATAATGCAAATAGCAAAGCGGTTATACGTGGCGCATTTTTCATAGAACCATCTCCTGCAAAAATTTCTCTATACAAGCATCAATCCTTTATGCAACGAACCGAGACCGCATTGTTTCCGCGGCAGAATTCCTTCCTCACGTAAATTCCCTGCTTTAAATAATAAACTACCCACGGACAACCATCTGTCCCTGAAGATGTCCAAAACATACCTATCGGGATCGAGTCCTCCGCACTTAAAGAAGTCCAGCGATTACTAACCAACAACCCAGTAGAAACCATATTAAGTCCATATGCATCTTCTACATCATACATTTCACGGGCATTAGAATACTGATATCGCAAACGCCCAGATTCACTACTATTCGGAATATGCCAGCCCTCAGGGCATACTCCCCGAACCGGGAATGTCGGCGTACAGCCCGCTCCAGAACCACATCCTTTTCCATTTGCGGAATACATGCCCACGCTATCCATTGCGGCACTCCACAGATACAACCTCCCGTATTTTTCACAATATTCAGCAGAATCTTTATAGCAGAAACTACTTGAATCCAAGCTGTCGGTCGATTGCAAGTAGGCGTAGTTAAGGTTCTCAGCCATCCACCAACTGTAGCCGATTTTCACCGTCTTGTAAACCTTCCCATCACGATTATCCGTCAGAGTGCCATATTCACAATTATCTTCCCCATTCTGCTTACAGATTTTGGGAATAAGATAATCCCTACACATATAGGAACCAGGAGTAAGTCGCGACAAATCTGCTACATAAATTCTAGACACGTCACGATTGGGGGCCGTCGTATCATCCTTAACGCATCGTACCGGGTAACTATGACGATTATAACCATAATCATAATCTTCATCCGGCCAATAACGATGAATTTCAGTTGTCGTATCGTTTAGACAGACATAATACCTCTGATTTCCTGCAGCAACTTCCATCGTATCAACAGTTGATGTTGCGAAGCACAGCAATCCCTTTACTTTAGCGCTAAAATCCAGGACCGAGTGAACGGCAGTAAAGCCATAGGCATCCGTACCGACAAGAGAATCATACCAATTAGTTTTCCTATCGCGAAGCACCAAACCGGCAATAGAATCCCCACCCACCGTTGCAAATAAGGTCTCGTATTCATGCACAGATGGCAGATGCCACCCTGACGGACATACGGCATTACTCGGAGCATCATAATTGATTCCCGGCTTATAACAATCCTCACCACCCACACAGCAAGCCTTATATGGAGTACCATACCAATAAGCCAGGTTCTCGGCAGTCCACCACTGGTCACCAATCTTCACCGTTTTATAGACCTGACCATCGCGTTCATCCACCACGGTGCCATATTCGCAGTTATCCTCGGTATCCGTCTTGCAAGGGGGCACAACTTCTATCGGTTGCTCACTTGAGCTTTCTATTCCAGCGCTGCTCGAGGAACTTTCTATGTCCTGAGCAATTCCGGATTCATCCGCATATTCGGAAACACTGTTGCTGCAGGCGGCAACAAGGCCAAGTGACAAAAGCACCAAAAGTATTGTAAATACCTTTTTCTTTTCCATAGCATCGTCTCGACAACCACTGCCTATAATATATACAGAAATCCGTCAAGACTGTTATTCACCAAAATCAATATTCAATGTCTTTATGAGGGAATCAATACGCGAAGTCAACACAGCCGCTCCTGAATGACTCAAATGGCTATAATCGTTAGCCAAGTTGTCGCCATAGTCATGATTTCCCATCTTGTTTTCATCCATCAGAATGAAATTCGGGTACGTCTCATGCAATTCAGCCAATTCCTGGATAAGGGCCGGGGCTTCGCTCCTCCTGAGTCCCGCATACCCGTATGCACCGGTTTCTGCATACCTCGGATTAGTCGGGAAAATCACCCCTATCACATAGATATTCCTCTCTTTGCAAGTCTTGAGCAATTCATCGAACAGGTCAAAATTCGAGCGGTAAATAGACTCCCTTTTATCCATCCAGCAGGAATCCCCCGTAATCACCGGATCGCCCCACCCGTGAGAAGCAGTACTGTGGAAGCCCTTCACCGGCCTTAATTTTTTCGCCATCTCCTGCGAGCCCGGGGAATCATATGTCAGCGAAGCCAATTTAGGCGGGAATGAATCTTTCCAAAAGTTATGGTTCATGTCATACACATATCCCGGATAAGATTTGTAGGCCTCATGGAAAATATTGTTGCTGTTATCTCCGGTATTGGCGCCTCTATCCAAATCAATCGAAATGACGACGGCCTTCAGGTTCTTGCAATGGGGCAACACGTAATTATAGAACAAGAAACTGTGTGCATCGATAACCGTCGCGGCGATTGCCATGTTTACCGCAAAAACGGGTTTGCGAAATTCATTTGGATTCACGCCGCGCAATGCTCTCGACGAGCCCAAGACAACCACATTAATGGAATCTCGGTATTGCCACAGCAACTCCATCTTATAGCGATAATATATATCATTCGTGCTCGCGCCCGAAGAATTGTAATAGACCCCCGCGCTATCGGGATCAAGGACAAATTCGGTGCTGCCCGTATCGGCAGGAGCGGAGTTCGCCTTTTTCACCCAAAGACACGGATGCCAGAGTTCCGCGCCCGAGACCAGTTTCAAGACGCTGCTGTCGGAAGGGCTCACGAGCACGATTTTCGTATGCGCGCCGGCGCTGTTCGCAAGCGTCGCCACAATATTGGAGGTCTCGCCATCGCCCGCCCATTCGCTATGATCAAACGTGTAGCCAGCGGGAGCCTTGAGCGTCTGCA
>Ga0247611_10004347_pt1 | contig 19741 bp, 13 predicted proteins | sample 177DNAGHGhighgp2_FD_192422 | JGI IMG/M metagenome (GOLD analysis project Ga0247611, IMG submission 192422) | Sheep rumen microbial communities from Palmerston North, Manawatu-Wanganui, New Zealand - 1770 DNA GHGhigh gp2 | ecosystem: Host-associated > Mammals > Digestive system > Stomach > Rumen...
TCTTCTGCCGGAGCCTGGTAGCCGGCGTCCTTGACTTCGAAGCCCTTTGGCGGGAGTTCGCACTGTTCCGGCGGGTCGAGCTTCACGGCCTTGCCTTCGTTGTTCACGAGGGTGTCGGTCATCGGGTTGAAGCGGATGTCGCCGCTGAGCGCTGCAATCACGGCCATGAGCGGGGAGGCGACGAATGCATGCGTGTTCGGGTTGCCGTCGGCGCGCTTTGCGAAGTTGCGGTTAAAGCTGTGGACGATGGTGTTGAGTTCCTTCTTGTCAGCACCGGCGCGATCCCAGCGGCCAATGCAAGGACCGCAGGCGTTCGTCATGATCGTTGCACCGAACTGCTTGAACAAGTCGATGAGGCCGTCGCGTTCGGCGGTGTAGCGCACCTGTTCGCTCCCCGGGTTGATGAGGAGCGGGCACTTCGGGCTGAGACCCTTCGCGAGGGCCTGCTTGATCATGTTCGCGGCCATGAAGAGGTCTTCGTAGCTGGAGTTCGTGCAAGAACCGATGAGGGCTGCGCTTACGACCGGCGTAGATTCCGGCTTGGTTTCGGTGGCCTTGAGGCTTTCTGCCATGTCGGTCACGGCGTAGGCGCGGTCCGGGCTGAACGGGCCGTTGAAGTGCGGCACGAGCGTGCTCAGGTCAATTTCCACGACGCGGTCAAAATACTTTTCCGGATTTGCTTCGACTTCGGGGTCGGCCTTGAGGTGTTCTGCAATCTTGTCGGCGGCGGCGGCAACGTCGGCGCGGCCGGTGACCTTGAGGTAGCGGCTCATGGAGTCGTCGTAGCTGAAGGTGGAGCAAGTGGCGCCCACTTCGGCACCCATATTCGCAATCGTTGCCTTGCCTGTTGCGGAGAGGCTGCGTGCGCCTTCGCCGAAGTATTCGATAATGGCGTTGGTGCCGCCCTTCACGGTCAAGATGCCAGCGAGCTTCAGGATAATGTCCTTGGCGGTAGCGAAGCCCTGGAGCTTACCGGTGAGCTTCACGCCGATCATCTTCGGGTACTTGAGTTCCCACGGGAGGCCGACCATGGCATCCACGGCGTCTGCACCGCCCACGCCAATCGCGAGCATGCCGAGACCGCCAGCGTTCACGGTGTGGGAGTCGGTACCGATCATCATGCCGCCCGGGAAGGCGTAGTTTTCGAGCACCACCTGGTGGATGATGCCTGCACCCGGGAGCCAGCAGTCAATGCCGTACTTGGCAGACACGGACTGGAGGAAATCGTAAACTTCCTTGCTTTCTTCCTTCGCGCGGGGCAAGTCCTTTTCGACACCTTCGCGGGCGATAATCAGGTGGTCGCAGTGCACGGAGCTGGGCACTGCCACGCGGGCCTTACCGGCAGTGGTGAACTGGAGGAGTGCCATCTGGGCAGTAGCGTCCTGCATGGCCACGCGGTCAGGGTGGAATTCGGCAAAATCCTTGCCGCGTTCATAGGTCCTGTTTTCGGCGCCATCGATCAGGTGGCTGTAGATAATCTTTTCGGCGAGGGTGAGCGGACGGCCCAGCTGCTTGCGTGCTGCTTCAACGCGGGCTGGAATGCGGGCATAGACGCCCTGGATCATGTCGAAATTGAAAAGCATTTTTAGGTCTTAGGTTATAGGTTTTAGGGTTTAGGGCTTAGTATCCTTCTTAAAGAGTCATCCTGAGCGGAGCATCGAAGATGCGTAGTCGAAGGATCTAGTAACCGTTTGTTTCGGGCGTAAAGATAGAAATTTTAGAATAAAAAAGGGGGAAGAATCCCCCTCGCTTCCTTCGGCCGGCTCTTCAACCGAAATAAGGTCCCCGAGCTTGTCGAGGGGCCGAAGGGCTGCTACCCCTACTGCGGGGACACCCCCGCAACGCCCCCGGAATGAAAACTTTATTCTTTCATTTCCCCGCCACACGGGTATTGCTTGAGCCATTCTATAATTTGCTCTTTGGTGTGCTTTTCGGAACAGAGCTCTGGATACACTTTCGGGGCGAGCTCTTCTTGGTTAGCGGCGAAATTTATTATTGCCCAAAATCCTATTCCTGCTAAAGTGCCTATGGCAAGTCCACCTGCGAGACTACCTGTAAGGAGTCCTCCGGCTGGAAAAAATGAAGTTCCGATTAAGAGTGAACTGCCGAATAGATTTTTGCGTTCCATAAGTTGGCAATAGTCTAAAGAATCTGCGGATATTTGATAAACTATTTCGCCATAATCTTGCTTTAACCACACGGTGTTAGCACTTTCGTCGTAGCAGATGCCTTTGGTCGTTACTGCGAGTACGGAATCTGTTGGTGTGTATATATTGGATAAAGTCTGGCTAGAGTCTGCAATCCGCATCCATTGACGTTTAATTGTGTGGAGTGAACCTGTATTTTTTGTGTCTATGCTTTGAGAAGTCCTTTGCAAACTGTCTGTAGATGTTGTTTTCAATGATTTCATTTTCTCAATGTTCTTGTTTGCTATTTTTCTCATGACGTCGTTTCCGCCGACGGGGATGGCTCCTGAAAAGCCCCAGAAGTCCAAAGTGATGGCGACTCGATTCCGTTTTTCGTCCAAATCCCGGCCATAGCGGAACTCCAGAGACACTTTGCTGTTTTCATTAATGGTGCGGGAAACGAAAAATCCGCCACCGACTTCGGTATAAAATTTGGGTCGGGCAGAAGGCCATCCGCATCCAATTTCCATTCCACAGTCCTCATCGACATAATAAAGTTCACGACCGTTTCTTGATATGTGTTCGGTAAAGCCGATTTTCCATTTGTCATTGAGGGGAATTTGTTCAATGAGCATGCCACCGCCGGCATAATTTGCGAGTGACGATTTTTTGTCCTTTTCTGCAATAGGGGTGTAAAATAGGGAATATATGCTGCCCCAACCTGTGAGACCAATGTAGGGCGATACGAATCCGGCCTGCAAAAATGGGGAGAATGTTTCAAAACCCCATCCGAAGGTAAAATATCCGCCATTGATGTATCTTGCAAATGTTCCGTCGCCCCACCATTCCGCATGGCTTGTGTGACTGTAAGTAGATCGTTCTGTTGAATCGTTATCCAATTGCCCTGCGAAAAAAGAAATGGATGCACTTGTTACAGCGTTGTCTCTTTTGTAGCTGTCCATATAGGCAGCCGCAGGAGGTGGGCGCATAATGGAACTGCATCCTGCAAAAATTAGGGCAAGTGCCGTCAGCAAAAAAGGAAATAAGCAACTTCTTGAAATCGTTTTCATATGATTAAACTCAGAGACAAAGACCAATAAGTTAACGGATTCTTTTCTGTTCGGATTCCCATTTCTATGGATGTCATGAATCCGCAGTGCCATTTGCTATCGGATTCGTTCAGTAAAGGCAAGTTTGTGTAAGTTAATAAGTCGAGGCCGTAGTAAAAAATCCATTCCTTAATTTTGTAGCTGTCTCTAGACTCTGGATTGATTCGGTTGCCTGTTCGGTAATCGGTGGCTGTATATTCTTTATAACCAGCGTTTAAAACCTGTATCTGGCGTATGCCGCCATGCGCTCCGAGTCCGAGCCCGTGATTGTTCATGAATCCCATGGCTCCGCCACCCAAATTAAAGGTGCCTGTGAATAGGTTTTGGCTTGTTTTTGTGTCAAGGCTGTTTTTTTCGTCCGTGCCAAAGTAATGTCCTAATGAAAGCTGGTAGGCCGCTGCAACATAAATGGGACCAATCCATTGAACAAGCATGGGGGTGACGCCTATTTCCAATAAAAAGGAGTAATGGGCGTTAAGGAATAATCCTCCGCCAAATGGGTGACCACCCCAGTTTTCTGCACCTTTTGTGTTTTCTGTTTTGGGCCAAGTTATATTATATATGTTACCATCAATACGGAAATTAAGTGATTCGAGTTTGTTTCTCTCAATTTTGGAATGGGGCGTTTCGCAATAGTCTGCGTTAGTGCCTTTATCTGTCTTTTGGCTGCATAAGACGAATGAACTAGCGAATGAAAATGGACGTGATGCTCCTGGAGCGATTTGTTTTGCGGCGATTGCCTGTGGTGCAAAATTGGATGGCGATATGATATCGTCTTCGGCCCACGCGGTTATCCATGCAAAAATGATGACTAGAATAATGATTTTACGCATATTTTTTCAGCAAAAGTCTAGCAAAAAAATATTTAGTCTTACTGTAAAGAACTGTAATTTATGATAAAGGACTAATTTCTATATGATGAATGGTCGATAGCGAAGATGAATGGAAAATCAAAAAAGGCCGGAAACCCGACCTCTTTTGTTATTGTCATCTCTGCATGTCATCCCAGCATGTCATCCCTGCATGTCATCCCGGCCTTGTGCCGGGATCACCTTACACAGTTCCCTCAGCGGAACACTTTCTTACATTCCTGTAAGTTCTTTTGCTTTTGCTTCGATTTCGGCGATGGCTTTGGCGCGGCCTTCGGCGGTGTCAGCGTTTGCAAGCACAATGTTCACGAATACGGAACCCGCGACCACAGCGTACACATGCTTCGAAAGCACCTTGGACTGTTCGCCGTTGCGGATACCGAAACCACCGAGAACCTTGGCGCCGTGCTTACCGACGGTGTCGAGGAAGTCGAGCGTTGCCTGGTCAATAACGGTCTGGCTTCCGGTAGTGCCTGCGCGGAGTGCGGCGTAGATGTACTTGAAGCCCTTGGATGCCATCGTTTCGAGGCGTTCCTTCGTCATGCTGGGTGCGGCCACCGGGATGTTTTCGAGGCCGTGTTTTTTGCAGGCGACCGTGAGGCCTTCGTCTCCGTCGAACGGCAGGTCGGGAATGATGCAGGCGGAAACGCCCGCGTCATTGCACATTTTGACGAAGTTTTCGATGCCCGGCGTAAAGGCGAGGGAGCCGTAGGTCATGATGTAAATGGGCGTCTCGGGGTGACGTTCGTGGATCTGCTTCACGATGGCGAGGCCCTGCTTGGTGGAATAGCCTTTTTCGAGAGCGATGGTGGAAGCGGTCTGGATGGCCGGACCGTCGGCGCTCGGGTCGCTGAAGGCAAGCTGAATTTCAAGGATGTTGGCGCCACCCTTCACAAGGGCATCGGCGATGGCGATAGAGGTTTCTGCGTCAGGGAAACCCGCAATAAGATGGGACATTAACTTGATCATATTTTTCCTGTCATGCCCGTCCCGGAACATGTCCGGGATAAACTGGCGGGCATCTCCTTTTACTTGTTCATAATCTCCGCGTCGTGGATGTCTTCGTTGTTTTCAAGGCGTTTGAGTTCCGCCTTCAGGAATTCCTTCCACTTTTCGGGGCGGAACACCGGGCTTGTAATAAAGATGTCCTTGTCTCCGCGGCCACTCATGTTGATGACCAGCGCCTTGTCCTTCGGAAGTTCCTTTGCGATTTTCATGGCAGCAGCTCCGGCGTGCGCACTTTCGAGAGCGAAGAGAATGCCTTCGTTACGGGCGAAGAACTTTACGGCTTCCAATGCTTCCTTGTCGAGGATGGCGGTAAATTCGACGCGGCCAGATTCACCGAGAGCGGCGAGCTGCGGGCCAATTCCCATGTAGTCGAGGCCTGCCGAAATGGAGCGCGTCGGCATGGATTGACCATCTTCGTCAATGAGGAAGCGGCTCTTGTAACCCTGCACAATGCCTTCGCGGCTGGCGTTACCCGTCATGCGGGCTGCGTTTTCACCAACGTTCGGGCCTATGCCACCGGCTTCTGCACCAATCAGGCGCACATTCGCATCGTTGATGAACGGCGTAAACACGCCAATGGAGTTACTTCCGCCGCCCACGCAAGCGACAACCGCGGCGATGTCAATGTTGCGTTCGGCTGCCTGGCGCTTGACTTCTTCGCCGATGATGGACTGGAACGTGCGAACGATATCCGGGAACGGGGCTGGGCCGAGTGCGGAACCCAGCACATAGTGGGTGTTCTTGAAATTTGTAGCCCAGTCGCGCATGGCTTCGTTCACGGCATCCTTGAGTGTGCGGCTACCGCTTGTGACCGGCACGACCTTGGCACAGTACATTTCCATGGTCGCCACGTTCGGCTGCTGGCGGCGCACATCGACTTCGCCCATATAGACAACGCATTCGAGGCCGAGCTTCGCGCAAGCGGCGGCAGTGGCGAGCCCGTGCTGACCGGCGCCTGTTTCGGCGATGATGCGGGTCTTGCCCATCTTCTTGGCCAAAAGGCACTGACCGATGGCGTTGTTAATCTTGTGCGCACCGGTGTTGGCGAGGCCTTCGAGCTTGATGTAAATCTGCGCACCGCCCAAGAGCTTGGTTGCCGTCGGGGCAAAGTACAGCGGAGTTTCGCGGCCAATATAGTCACGCTGGATGATGCGGAGCTCCTCGAGGAATTCCGGATCGTGGATGTACTTGTTGAAAGCCTCTTCGAGGTCGTCGAGCGGGCGGCGGATGATTTCGGCAACGTACTTGCCGCCGAACTTGTCAAAGAAACCGTTGTCTGAGGTAATCATAGTCATTAGTTGTTCTTGTTAAAGCGTCATCCTGACCCTCGTAGAGGGGAAGGATCCAGGTCTGGATGCTTCCTCCTTTCAGTCCAGCATGACGTTTTATGGTTTAAAGTTCTAGTTCAGTTCATTTCCTGGTAAAAAATTAAAGGCCTTCGGGGAGTCCGAAAGCCTTTTTCAATTTTTGGTTGCAAACACTTGATGAAAACAGCAAACCGGACTCTATGTTCTAGAGCCCCACCACCAACGGTTGAAACGGATTACTGCGTTCATCTTCATACCATAAATGTAGGAATAGAATGTGATTTTGGCAAGGGAAAGCTGGAAAATTAGTCAAAAAAAGAGGCTTTCGGTACCGTCCCGAAAGCCATATTAAACACTTGATGAAACCAGCAAACCGTTTCCGTTTTACGGGAACCCTTCCCGCAAGCGGTTTGAGTTGGATTACCGATTTCACCTTTACATTAAACAATATACACTGTAATTCGTTGTCAGTCAATACTTTAATGATATTTTTATTGTAAATTTTTAGTAAGGTTTGCTGAACTATTCCGTATTTTTGCTTTTTTTATAAAGCCGCGAATAGAGCCCTCATTTTTTCGTGGTTCTTGATGCCGGGGGCGTCTTCGATGCCGCTTGAAACGTCGATAAGTTCGGGATGGAACTTTTCGCAAATCGTGGCTACGTTATCGGGATTGATGCCGCCTGCGAGCCAGAGCGGGAGGCCACTTGCTTTTTCGCGGAGGAGCGACTCGGGAATGGTCTTGCCAGTGCCGCCGGGAATGCCCTCGACTTTCGCATCGAGGAGAACGCGGGGTTCACCGTTTTTGCGGAGAATTGCGACGTAATTAAAATCTTCTGAGGAACCGACACGGGCCGCGCAATAATGCGCGTAGTTGTTGTAAGGTCCCTGAGCCTGTCGAAGGGCCGGAGCAATTCCATGGAACTGTACGGCATCGAGCACGCCTTCGCATGCTAGCTTGATGGCGGTTTGACCTTCGACGGAATTGGGGTCGGTAATCACGCCAACAAAAAGTGGAACGTTTTCGGGAGCACGAGATGCACGAATTTTCGAGGCAAAACTGCGGACGAACGCTTCGGTGGTGAGGCGTTTGGTGGTGCTGAACACGAATCCGAGCATGTCGGCGCCGAGTTCGGCGGCTAGCATTCCGTCTTCTTCGCGGGTGATTCCGCAAATTTTTACGAGCGGGCGGTGCGCTTCTTGTCGTGCAACTTTGCGTTCTGCGAATTTTTTCCAGAACTGCCCGCGGGCGTTTTCGCATCCGCTTTCGAATGCGCTGACCACATCTTTTGCGAGTGGCGGATTTTTGGCGACCGCTTCACCGACGAGAATTCCCGTGAATCCGAGATTGCGGGCGTATGTCGCGTCGGCTGCGCTCAGAATGCCCGATTCAAAAACGGCTTTGGCGGGGAGTTTGCTGCGGACGCTTGCCGGAATCAGCGGATCCGTGTGGAACGTGGCGAGGTCGCGGGAATTGACGCCTGCGACAATCGTCTTGGCGGCGGCGTCACCGAGAGCTGCTGTGACAACCGAGAGCTTGCGGAAATCGTCAGCCTCGCGGACTTCGACAAACGCCTGGATGCCGAATTTCTGTGCACGTTCGGCCATTTTCACGAGCTGTGCGTCGTCTAAAATTCTTGCAATTAAAAGTACCGCATCCGCACCGCAGCGATAAGCGATATCAATTTCGTCTTCGAATAAAAGAAAATCTTTACGGAGCACCGCACAGGTATGCAGTCCCTGCTGGCGTCGGCGTTCCATCAAGTCGGCGACAGCAATCAAGTCGCGGAGCGAACCCTTGAAAAAATTCATCTCGGTCAGCACCGAAACCGCTTGGGCATGCGCTTCGGCGTATGTTGTTGCTAAACCCACCGGATCCAAGTCTGGTGCGATGTCGCCTTTCGATGGCGATGCTCGTTTGACTTCGAGAATGGCACCTGCATTACCGAGGAATTCTGTATGACCGACGCGGCGCGCTTCAGGAATTTCAATATCGAAATTCAATCCAAGACGTTCAATATCTTCGTGACGCATGCGCACGATTTTTGACAAAATATCTTCGCTCATACTTGTTCCTTTCGTTCGGCTCGAGGGAAAAAATTAGAAAATTGTACGCTCAAATTCAGCGAGGAACTTTCGGCCTTGTTCCCATTCACCCAAATCGGAATCGGAATTGATGTGGCCGAGGGCGCCTGCATTGAAAACCGGCACTCCCCAAGCGTTTGCAAAGAATAGCGCACGTTCCATAGAAACGAATGGATCGTTTTCGCTGGCGACAACGCAAGCGGGCACGGGTAACTTTTGAAGCGGCATCGGAGCAAAAGACTGGATGACTTCTATGTTATCTACATCGCTAGGTGAAACGAGAAACGCCCCCTTGACTTGTGAAGGAATTTTACCTTGTTCAGCCTTTTGCGTAAGCCACATGACCGTTGTTGCAACACCGAGGCTATGTGCAACGATGATTGTGTCCGAGCCCAGATTATGAACCGCTTTGTCGAGCGTTTCTATCCATTCCTCTTTTTGCGGCTTGTCCCAGCAACGTTGTACGACACGTGTGGCATTGGGGAGACTCTTTGCCCAAAAACTTTGCCAATGGCGAGGACCAGAATTATTCAAACCGGGTACAATCAAGTAGTTCATCAAAAATCTCCGTATATTTCCTAGTATAATTATAGTAAAATGACGACTTGATTTTTTGCTATTTTCGATGCGCTTACTTCTTTTCGTAAATCTGGTCGAAAATCGCACCGTCGGCGAAATGCTTGGCCTGAGCCTCGTCCCAACCGCCGAAATGTTCAATCGTAACCAAGTTTACATTCTGGTCGAATTCCTTGTACTCGTCAAGAATCGCCTTGTTCGTCGGACGGTAATGATGCTTTGCCGCAACATGCTGAGCCTCGTCCGAGTAGAGATAATTCAAGTATTCCGTCGCAAGCTTGCGCGTACCGCGCTTGTTGACAACTTTATCTACAATAGCGACCGATGGTTCCGCTAAAACGCTCACGCTCGGCATCACAATTTCATATTCGCTAGGGTAGTCCTTGATAGATAGGAACGCTTCGTTTTCCCAAGAAAGCAAAACGTCACCCTTGTTTTCTTCAATGAACGTGTTCGTGGAACCGCGTGCACCCGAAGCCAAATCAAGAACGTTGTGATAGAGCTTCTTCATGAAATCCTTAATTTGTTCTTCATCTCCGTTGTACAGCTTCTCTGCGTACGCCCAAGCCGCGAGATAGTTCCAGCGTGCACCACCCGAAGACTTCGGGTTCGGCGTGATGATGTCGATGCCGTCTTTTACGAGATCGCCCCAATCCTTGATTTTCTTGGGATTGCCCTTGCGGACGAGGAACGCGATAGTCGAAGTGTAAGGAGCGCTGTTGTGCGGAAATTCCTTGACCCAGCCGTCTTCTATGAGACCCGCATTGCGAACAATGTTTACGTCGTATTCCAGTGCGAGCGTCACCACGTCGGCTTCGAGCCCGTTCACCACCTCAAGCGCCTGCTTGCCCGAACCGCCATGAAACTGCGTAATCTTCACGTCTTTGCCGGTCGCCTCTTTCCAATGCTTCATGAAAATATGATTGTAATTGGAATAGAACTCACGGGTCGGATCGTAAGATACATTGACAAGCGTGTTGTTCTCGTTCTCGGAAGAGCAACCGAAAAAGCTAACGGTTCCCACCCAAAAAAGCGCAACCGCGAGAGTCGTCTTGATGAAATTCTGATTCATGCAGCTTCTCCTTCTTGATGAGAATGATAGCAATATTTTTTTCGATGTCACTTCGGACTTGTTCCGGGGTCGCCTATTTCAATATGAATTTATTTTATAATAAGGAAGGGGGAGGAATCCCCCTGGTTCGCACTTCGTTGCTCTCCACCTCCTCTGCAGGGCTCAGACGCCGCCCCGCAACGCCTGGCTTATCCGCCCATCCCGCCCCTTTTTGTCATTCCCGCGAAAGCAGGAATCTCCTTTTTGAGGCGAATAATCTATATTTCCCAATGACATAGCCCTGCACCTCGCGGTGTAGGGCGTATAGAAATTTGAGATTCGTCTCTTATTCTCGTTATCGAAACTACCACTTTCAATGCATCAGAGAGTAAGACGAACGCTCACGTCCCAATTGGGGCGTGGGTCGTTTGTGCTTATTTGATGCAAGGGTGTGGTAGCCCGCGATAACGGTAAGCCTGCGACTCCACGCCTTTTTTATTTGTGGAAATTACGGCAAAAAAAGAAACGGCTCTCGCAACGCTGGAGTCGCCATGGTCGATTTGGACAAGAACAAGATTCAAGCCGTCGCACAGTACATCGACGAGGTTTCCAAGCAATTCTCTACGGGCAAGGCGACCGAACACAGCTATCGCCCTGCGTTGGCGAAACTGCTTGGCGATTTGCTTCCGGATCATACGGTCACTAACGAACCGAGCCGAATCCAGTGCGGAGCGCCGGACTACATTATTGCAAAAGGGAAAGGCGCAACATCGATTCCCGTTGCGTTCGTAGAAGCAAAGGATATCGGCGATAGCGACCTGGATGGAAACCGCCAGCACAAGGAACAGTTCAACCGTTACAAGAACTCCCTAGACCATATCCTTTTCACGGATTACCTTGATTTCCATTCTTATGAAAACGGAATGCCGACTCAAAATATCCGCATTGCCGAAATCAAAGGGAATAAAATTGCGCTGATAGACGATAATGTTCCGATGTTTTTGGAGATGGTGGCGCACATTGCGGAATCGACGCCGCAAAAAATTACGAGTTCTACAAAACTGGCGCAGATGATGGCGGCCAAGGCGCGTCTCCTTGCCGAAGTGATTGAAAAGACTCTCGAAGCCGATAGCGAAAAGACGGGTGAACTGGCGGGACAATGGAAATCTTTTCAGAGAGTCCTAATCCATGATTTGACAGAACGCCAATTTGCAGACATTTACGCTCAGACGATTTGCTATGGAATGTTTGCGGCTAGGCTTCATGACGATACTCCTGAAACATTTAGCCGTCAAGAAGCGGCGACGCTGATTCCCAAGACGAATCCGTTCTTGCGCAAGGTTTTCCAGAATGTCGCCGCATTCGATGTAGATACAAGCATCGCATGGATTGTAGATGACCTGGCAGAAACATTCCGGGTGACGGATATGCCGAAGGTCATGAAGAATTTTGGAAAGGCTACGGGTCAAGCCGATCCGATGATTCACTTCTACGAAGATTTTCTACGCTACTATGACCCCAAGCAGAAAAAGGCGTGTGGTGTCTATTACACGCCCGAACCCGTCGTCCACTTTATCGTCAACGCTGTTGACGAAATTCTGAAAACCCGCTTCAATTTGAGTGATGGTCTTGCTGACACGAGCAAGGTGACAATTCGCCAAACTTCGAACTTATATACCGACAATCGCACTAAGGACCACAAAAGGTACGAAAACCGCGAATACCACAAAGTGCAGATTCTCGACCCAGCTACCGGAACGGGAACGTTCCTTGCCGAAGTGGTCCGTAAGATATATTCCGGCATGGAAAATCAAAAGGGTGCTTGGCAAAACTATGTGGAAGAACATCTGCTCCCACGCCTAAACGGTTTTGAATTCATGATGGCTCCATACGCCGTTGCCCACTTGAAATTGGACATGGTGCTGGCGCAGACGGGTTACAAGGCGAAACAGGATAAGCGACTTCGCATTTTCTTGACAAATTCTCTTGAAGAATGTGACCATGACACGGGAACGCTGTTTGCACAATGGCTTGCGCAAGAAGCGAACGAGGCGAACCTTGTTAAGCGCGACACACCTGTAATGGTGATGATGGGAAATCCTCCGTATAGCGTGAGCAGTAGCAATAAAAGTGCGTGGATTCAGAACCTCTTGAACGATTATAAGAAAAATCTGAATGAGAGAAATATCCAGCCACTTTCAGACGATTACATCAAATTCATTCGCTTAGGTCATTATTATGTAGAAAAGAACGGCGAAGGAATTCTTGCGTATATTTCAAATAATAGTTTTATTGATGGAATCATTCATCGGCAAATGCGAAAAGCATTGATGGAAACTTTTGATGAAATCTACATTCTTGATTTGCATGGAAATACAAGGAAAAAAGAAACGGCTCTTGATGGTAGTAAAGACGAAAATGTCTTTGATATCATGCAAGGTGTAAGCATAAACATCTTTGTTAAGAAAAAACAGAATGATGTTCAAAATGATTCATCTTGTCATTCCCGGCTTGACCGGGAATCTCCCTCTTCGTTAGCCAAAGTTTATCACTACGAAATCTTCGGCAAACGTTTTGAAAAATACGCATTTCTAGGTAAAACATCATTCAACGATATTCCTTGGAAAGAACTCACTCCACAAGCACCGCAGTATTTCTTTGTCCCTAAAGATTTTTCCGTTCAGATTGAATACGAGAAGGGATTTAAAATTGACGAATTGATAAAAATAAATACAACTGCTGTTGCAACATATGATGACAAAAATCTGGTTTCATTTCATTCCTTTGACACTTCTACCAGCTACAACTATTTGTATAGACCTTTTGATATGTTGTGGATAAATTATGATCTGAATAAAGTGGCCCGTCATCGTTTTGAAATAATGAAAAATTTTATTATTGGACCAAATATAGGGTTAATAGCAGTTAGAAATAATCGCGATTTAGCGGACACATATTTTATTTCTAAATATCTTGTAGATAAAACAATTATTTCTCCAAAAGATAACGCCAACATTTTCCCTCTCTACCTTTATCCTACCGAAGGTGAAGAAAAACTCGGCGAAACTCGCAAGCCCAACCTTGACGAAAAAATCTGGCGCAAAATAGACAAGTGTACTAAACTTGAAACGACTCCTGAACAAGTCTTTGATTACATCTACGGGGTTCTCCATACTCCGTCTTATCGCGAAAAATATAGGGAATTTCTGAAAATTGATTTTCCGCGTATTCCTTATCCCGAAAACAAAGCGGAATTCGAGCGCATCGTTGCTATCGGCAATAAACTTCGCAAATTGCACCTGATGGAAGACATCCCACCGCAGGCAACTTCCTTCGACATCGAAGGCGACAACGTCGTAACAGATGTTAAGTATGCAAAGGAGATTCCCGGTCAAGCCGGGAATGACAACTGCGGCAAGGTCTATATCAACAAGACGCAGTATTTTGCGAATGTTCCTGAATTAGCTTGGAATTTCTACATCGGTGGGTATCAACCCGCCCAAAAGTGGCTTAAGGACCGCAAAAACCGAACCCTCACATACGACGATATCTCGCACTACCGCAAAATCATCGCCATCCTTATCGAAACCCACAAATTGATGCAAAAACTCGACGAAAAACTTTAAAAAGCCCACCTTCACCTTAATCCTTTTAAATTGGTAAAATGTTTGGATTTTAACGAAATTTGAAAGTATAAAACTATTTCGTCTGTAGGTAAGGTCTTGTTGAAAAAATTTTAGGGACTTGCTCTGTTTTTTATAAAAATATATGTTAGGCTAAAGAATCCTTATGACTTATTCCGATCTTGATAAAAAGTTGAGCAACGGAAGAGTATTTCTCGTTGGTATTGTCATTTTTGGATGTTATTTTAGCTTTGCATAAAGATCATGCGATAAAGAGGGAAAAGATGGAATGTCCAATTCTTGGGCTTGCAAAAGGCAAATGAAAAATTATCTCACAATTCCAACCGCACAATACAGTAGCGAGAGTCCCATAAGTGTATAGAATATTCTGTGGTGTTTTTTGAAAAGCCCTTGCAGTAGAACGCCTGTGAAAAGCCACGCCAAATTGCAGATGGGGCCTGTAAGCGGCAATAGTATGCCGAACAGCAGTAAGTGCGGAAAATCTTGGTGGTAGGGGAGAATGTAGGTTGTGATTGCCGTGAGGCAGAACACCATGATTTTAACGTTCGTGAGTTGCACAAAGAGCCCGGTGCGAAAGCTGCCGGTTGTGCGGCTGTTGCGGATTTCTTCGAGTGGCTTGAACGCTTGAATTAAAAGGCTGATTGCCAAATATGCAATGTAAATTGCTCCGACGAAAGCAAATACCTGGATGAAATTTTCAAATGCACTACTGATAAAATAAACTATAAAAACAGATACTAGCGAGACGATTGTGTATCCGGTGAAAAGTCCGTACCACTGCTTTATGGCTACACTTTTCCCGCAGCCCATCGCTACCGATAGCGAGCAGAGGTTCGCGGGGCCTGGAGTAATTCCCGAGACAAACGCATAAAGTAAAAATGAAAGTGCAATTTCTAGTGACATTTAACCTTTTGTAGCAATTTACACGTATTTCGAAAGAGTTTTGACGTCATTACCGCTCCACGTGTAGAGTGCGAGCATCGGTTCGTTTTCGGTCTGCATGGAGTGTACGTGATTGGATGGATGCAATACAAATTCACCGGGGCCGCGTACTTTTGAGATTCCGTCTAGTGTCCAAATGGCGTGTCCAGATAAAATAACGTAAAGTTCTGTGGCGGGGTGCAAGTGGGAGGGGTAGAAGGTGTTTTTACCGAGGAGCGTAAAGCCGAAACAAAAATGTTCATCGTGGTAGGGCGCTTCTGGGCCGAGAATTTCTCCCCATCCCATTTGATCGGCCAAATCAGGCATGTCGGGGCGCGGCTCGTAATTGTATTTCCACGGCAAATAGGGGAGGGCGGGCTCCAAAGCTTTTAGCAAATCTGCAGTTTCAGGGTTCCCGTGCTTGATAGCTTCTCCAATGTAGCGGATTAGCGGCGAGTCGCTTTTTTCAAATTTTCCAATTGGCTTTGGAATGTCTCGGACTGCGAAATTGACGGCTTCGAGCCCGATTTTATCGTCAATTTTGGCTCTCTTGAAAAAAAACTTTTGGGATTCTTCAATTAAATTTTGAATAACATTTTTCATAGCATCCCTATTCCACGCTAGATTTTAACACGGCGACGGTATGGCCGATGACTTCGCCTTTTTTGAATGCTTCGTATGCTGCGGTTGCTGTAAGTTTTACAGAGTCTAGAGATTTTTCGATTTCAAACGCGCGACTGCCTGAATCTTTGACGGAAACGTTTGCGAATGCTTTTTGCAAGTCTTCGGCACGGTAGAATCTAAAAGGGCCGAGGCCAGCTTTTTCTTGTGCGGCGTATCCCGAAATCACATCTTCCGGCTCGGCCTGGACTTTCCAAGAATACGTGAAAATTTCAGAATGGAATTCTGCCAATTCTCCGAGTTTGATGAATGCGCTGAGTGGAACGCGCCCGCCGAGCGTGGAATAGACGGCGCCGTTTTCTGCCAAGTAATCGCGAGCCTGCTTGAGTGCAAGATAATGCAAGTCGAGCATTTGCTCGTGAACGAATTCGGGGATTGCTTCTTCGCGCTTTTCCAAGTAATGGCCGCTATTGCGTTTGTCTTCAATCTTTGTGTTGTTTGCGAGCGGCACGTTGGGGAGATTTTCGTAAATGACATCGTAATTTCGTTTGCCGTTTTGGAGCGGTTGCAAAAGGTCGCCATCGCCAAATTCAAATTCGATGTTATTGCTTTTTAAGTTGTTCCTAACGTTCTGTGCAGCGGCGGCGACAACGCTTCTTTGCAAATCCGTGAAGCCTACGCGTTTTGCCCCTAAAAGCTCAATGCCGGTCAATACGTCAATGCCAGAACCTGTGCCGATGGAAACGAATGAATCAATGTCGTGACCCAATTTTTCGCGAATCAGCTTGAATGCGGGGGCTGCAATGTAGGCAACCCAATCGCTTTTGATATCTTCTGTTTTAGGCAAGTAAGCGTGATCGGCAACTTCAATAGAAAGGTAATCTTTGATGTGCTTTGGCGCACTGTTCAGTGCAAGGTATTTATTGACATCTACAATTATACTCATTATTTACCTCCTTTGGTGCTTGCAGCAATAGCTTGTTCAAAGTCTGCAATGATGTCGTGCGGGTCTTCGATGCCAACGGATACGCGGATCATATCTTCGGGGATGCCTGCGGCGAGCCTGTCCTTCGGCGAAAGCTGCGAGTGTGTGCTTGTTGCCGGGTGCAAAACGCTTGTGCGGGCGTCGCCAACGTGAACGACTAAGGCGGCGACTTTCAATGATTTGACAAACGAGCGAATGGCCGCTCTGCCGCCCTTGAGACCGAATGTGAGCACGCCGCTACCGCCTTGGTAATCAAAGTATTTGCGGATGCGCTTGAAATAAGGGCTAGATTTGAGTCCCGGATAGCTGACCCAATTTACGGCCGGGTGCTTGGACAAAAATTCAGCCAATGCGAGTGCATTGTTGCTGTGCTGCGGCATTCGCAAATGGAGCGTTTCAAGGCCCAAATTCAAAAGGAATGCGTTGAACGGGCTTAATGCGGCGCCATAATCGCGCAAGAATTGAGCTCGGGCTTTCGCGATAAATGCGGCGCGGCCAAATTTTTGAGTATAGGATGTGTTTGCGTATTGGGCGTCCGGTTCCACGAGGTCCGGAAACTTTCCGTTTTCCCAGTTGTAATTGCCGCCGTCTATGATGACACCGCCGAGTGCAACGGCATGGCCGTCGATGTACTTTGTTGCGGAATGGATGACAACGTTTGCGCCGAGTTTTAAAGGCTTCACGAGGAATGGCGTTGCGAGTGTATTATCAACGAGGAACGGAACGTCAAATTCCTTGGCGAGCTTGGAGAACTTTTCAAAATCTAAAATGCCCAAGGCGGGATTGCCAATCGTTTCGCCGAAAATGAGCTTGGTGTTCGGGTGGAAAGCTTTGCGGAGTTTTGCGATGGAATCTTCCGGGTCGATGAATGTCGTTTCAATGCCGAGCTTGGAAAGTCTCACGCTGAGCAATGTGTAGCTGCCGCCGTAAATGGTTTTGCTTGCAACGATGTGGTCGCCTGCTTTCACGAGGTTCGATATTGCGAGGAAAACTGCGGCTTGCCCCGATGCGGTTGCAACGGCACCCACGCCGCCTTCGAGTTCCGTAATCTTGCTTTCGAATGCCGCTACGGTCGGGTTCCCTGTGCGGGTATATTTATTACCCGATTGCTTGAGTGCAAAGAGGCGTTCCACTTCGTCAACATCTTCGTACTTGTAAGTCGTGGACTGGAAAATCGGGAGTACGCGTGGTTCGCCAATCTTGGGCTTCCAACCCGCCTGTAAACACTTTGTTGCAAAATTCCATGTGCTCGGATCATTAACGTTTGTGGTATTTTTTGCGGATTCAATTTTCTTTTTTGATATATTCTTTGTCATTTTAAAAACTCTTCTTTAGCAAAATATTTGCTCTTGAATAATTCTATTTGTACGGCGAAAATATAGAACGCAACTATTACCTTGTCCAATACTTAATTAATATTGTGTATAATAGAATTAATTTATTAGTAATTTGGTGTGCGAGGGGTGTCTATCGAAATAAGCAATTATCAGTAATTAGAAAAATTTATAGCACGCCGCATTTTGCTTTATGACGCGCAAAAATCCGTGGGCGAATGCTGCCAATCATCCCCATAAAATTCTTATATTTCGAGCCATGGCATTATCAGCAAATATTACACGCGAAGGAGCGCTTGAACTCCTTAAGAAATACAATAAGGATCCGTTCCACCTTGAACATGGCGAAATCGTAGAAAATACGATGCGTTACTTTGCTCGTGAACTAGGTTACGGCGAAGACGAAGAATTCTGGGGAATTGTCGGTCTCTTGCACGACCTTGATTTTGAATTGTGGCCGGAACAGCATTGCATCAAGGAACGCGAATTGATGCAAGAGGCGGGCCTTTCGGAAGAGCTGATTCATGCGACAACGAGCCACGGCTGGTCCATCACGGTGGAGGTCAAGCCGGAACACGAAATGGAAAAAGTGCTTTATGCCGTTGACGAACTCACGGGCTTGATTGGTGCGGTCGTTTTGATGCGTCCGTCCAAGAGCGTTCAGGATTTGGAACTGAAATCCGTCTTGAAAAAGTACAAGTCCCCGAAATTTGCGGCAGGCTGCTCTCGCGAAGTCATTGAACGCGGCGCAAATATCCTTGGCTGGGAATTAAACGACCTCATCTCCCGAACGATTGCTGCATTAAAAACTTTTAGACCGTAAACGAAAAGCGCTCCGAATTCTCGGAGCGTTTTTGCGTTATGTCATCCTGGAGCCTGTCAGGGTGAAGGTTCCAGGCCTGGATTCTTCGTCCCCCTGCAGGGTCCTCAGAATGACGTTAGGAATTCGTCGCGACCTTCACTTCTTCGATCTTCTTCAGCACGGAGCCGTCTTCCATCGCCTTCATGGCCATTTCGAAGCCTTCCTTGACGCTTGCGGCCATCTTGCTGATGTAGAGGGCGGCACCAGCGTTCAGGGCGCAGGCATACTTGATGCCCGGGCGGCCCTTGCCGTTCAGCACGTCGAGAGCGAGGTTGAAGTTATCTACACCTGTACCACCGGCGAGGTCTTCGGGATCTACCGCCGGGACGCCGAATTCCTTCGGGTCAATGCGGTATTCGCGATATTCGCCGTCTTCGAGGATTTCGGCAATGGTCGTCGGGACGCACGGAGAGATTTCGTCGTAGCCGTCATCGGAGATGGCGACCATCACGCGCTTGGCACCGAGGGACTTGGCTGCCTTGGTGAACGGTTCCAGAATTGATTTGCTATAGACGCCGAGCATGAGGTACTTGGCTTCGGCCGGGTTCGTGAGAGGGCCGAGCAGGTTCATGATGGTTTTTACGCCAAGAACGCCGCGAACCGGGCCGGCAAAGCGCATTGCACTGTGATAGACCGGAGCCATGAGGAATACGAAGTTCGTCTTGTCGATGACGCTTGCGGCTTTGTCCGGAGTCATGTCCAGCTTGAAGCCTGCTGCGGTGTAGAAGTCGGCGGCACCGGACTTGCTAGAAACAGCGCGGTTGCCGTGCTTCGCAATCTTTGCGCCACAGCTGGCTGCAATTAGGCCGGAGAGCGAGCTCACGTTGAAGCTGCCCTTGCCGTCGCCACCGGTACCCACGATGTCGGTGAGTTCATCACCGCTGTACGGGAACTTGCGCTTCTTGCTGCTCAAGACCTTCGCGCAACCGGCGATTTCATCGGCAACAGGGCCCTTGCTGGAAAGTGCGGTGAGGATAGCGGCCATCTGGCGTTCATCCATGATGCCGTCGGTCAAGTCTTCCATGAACATTTCGGCGGTTTCGCGGGTCAAGTCCTTGCCTGCGGTAAGCGTGTTCAGGATTCCGCGAATGTCGAGCGGTTCGCGACGGTAGTTGAGGAAAGCCTTGAAGAATTCGTCGGCGCGGCCGCTGGCGATGGATTCCGGGTGGAACTGCACGCCTTCAATCGGGAGCGTCTTGTGGCGAATGCCCATGATGTCGCCGTCGGTGGCGCGGGCGGTCACTT
>Ga0247611_10004348_pt1 | contig 19737 bp, 20 predicted proteins | sample 177DNAGHGhighgp2_FD_192422 | JGI IMG/M metagenome (GOLD analysis project Ga0247611, IMG submission 192422) | Sheep rumen microbial communities from Palmerston North, Manawatu-Wanganui, New Zealand - 1770 DNA GHGhigh gp2 | ecosystem: Host-associated > Mammals > Digestive system > Stomach > Rumen...
GGAAGGTCCGCAACTTGGCGAACTTACGTTCGTAACCACGCATCGCACCTAACACCACACGCGGCATCTCTTCTCCCCGCAGGTAGGCATATACCAAGTACGGATTCTGTACATACAAATGATGCACACGCGTACTCCAGTACCGGTCGTCTTGTACCCATTCCGCATAGTCCGCCAACGAACCGGACGCCATCTGCGGACCGATATTACCGGTTACAACCGGTACTGCATCCTTCACGGCAGCTCTTGCTTGCATCACACGGCGGTCCGTATCGATGATATAATGCTCATGCGGTGTCTGCACGCGCATCAGCGGTATCCGTTGGGTCAGTCGCACCCGTACCTCACTCCGCGGCGTCATATAGCACTCCGCCGTACGCACCATCGGATGCTTGCGGATAACGGTCTCGATACGGTGCAGCGAAACCGCGTTCATCGCCTGCCCTACTGGATACAGGCTTTCGGCACGCAGCATCGCGTTCAACTCGCCCTCCGTCAAGTACATCCGCTCCTCCGCATCCTCTATCGTATAACGCAGCGACACACAGGGTACGGCAGCAGGCGTTAACTTATACCCCGCTACCGCTGCTCCGACCAACAGCACCACCATGATGCTCAGTCCGATGCTTTTCCATATAATCTGCGCTTTTGACAAATCTTAAAAATCTTAAATCTTAAATCTTAAATTTTAAATGCCTCCGTCACGTCAGGGACGAGGCGGTCTATATCGCCGGCACCGATGGTTAATAAAACTACGGGTTTCTCACTCGCTGCTATTCGCTCTTTCAATGTTGCGATCAACTCGCTCTTCTGTACCACCGGTGCATTCAGCATCTCGCTCGTCACGCCGGGAATCGGTAACTCGCGAGCCGGGTAGATAGGCAGCAAGATCGTCTCGTCCAGCGTACCCAGTACCGCACGAAAACCCTCCGCAAAATCGCGTGTGCGAGTATATAGATGCGGTTGGAAAACACCGATCAACCGACGCTCGGGATATAATTTCCGTACCGACTCGATGGTGGTCGCTATCTCTTGCGGATGATGGGCATAATCGTCGATATAGACCACCTTCGGCGTATTGACATGGATATTAAACCGTCGCCAAACGCCCTTAAAACTTGCCATCCGCTCTTTGATCTGTTCCGCCGACACTCCTACTAATAACGCTACCGTGATGGCAGCTACGGCGTTCTCGATATTTACCCATACCGGTACGCCTAATACGATATCCTCGATGGTCGCCAAAGGCGAACTATAATCGAACCGTATCTGTCCGTCCGCAATGCGGATATGCTTTGCGTTACTCCATCCGTAGGTGTAGCATCGTACACCCGGCGCCAGTCTCGGCTCTAAGGCTATCCCTTCTTTCACCACCAGCGCACCGGTGATCAGACTCGTGTAATGCGCAAACGCATCGCGGTAGGCTTCGGGAGTACCGTATATATCCAGATGGTCGGCATCCACTGCCGTCACGACGGATATGTACGGCGTCAACTGATGAAAACTCCGGTCGTACTCATCTGCCTCCACCACCACATACTCACTCTTCTCATCCAGCAGCAGGTTCGTCTTGTAATTCATACTGATGCCGCCGAGGAACGCATTTACGCCCGCTCTCTCGGCTCTTGGCTCTTGGCTCTTAGCCATTAAATGCGCAATCATCGTGCTCGTCGTGGTCTTTCCGTGCGTACCGGCTACACAAAGCGCTTTCTTCTGCCGCGTCACCATGCCCAACACCTCCGCGCGTTTCTTGATCGCAAAACCGTTCTCGCGGAAATAGGTATAGATCGCATTCTCTTCCGGCACCGCCGGCGTACGAACCACCAGCGTCTCCAAAGGAGAAACCTTCAATCTCCAATCTCCAATCTCCAATCGATCGTCTCCATAGACGATCTCGATCCCCTCGTCTTCCAGTTCTCTCGTCAACTCCGAAGGGGTACGGTCGTATCCCGCCACCACCTTTCCCTGATGGTGAAAATACCGCGCAAGGGCACTCATTCCGATGCCTCCTATACCCAAAAAGAAGATAGCACACATAATTCCGCTGCAAAGGTACAAATATTTTTTCAAATATGCAAATATTTGAGGGATTTTTTAAAAATTAGCCGATAAATTTGCATATCTCATTTTTTTGTTGTACCTTTGCACTCGCAAAGGTTTAAACAACATAATTATGAGAAAAATTTTGTCCCTCTTTGCCTTCGTGGCAATCGTAATCAGTTTTGTTGCCTGCGGTGGTAATGTACCGGGTGGTGAAGAACCGGAAGTACCGCATTTCCAGTTCAAAGTTCAAATCCTTTCCACAAAGGCGCATGTCATCGTTACTCCCGATACGCCCAATAAGGCATATTTTTGGTGGCGGGAAAAGGCAAGTGTTATCGATGCCAAACAGATGACCCTGCAGGAGTATGTGGAAGACTATCTTTCCAATAAAACATATGATGAATGGTATGGTTCTTTTATCCTTACCAAACCGGATGATTTTACCATGAAATCTCTGGATGCGGATTCCAAATACATCATTTATGCTTTTTATGTAGAAAAGGTTGGCGAAGATGCGAAGATAGTAGGTAATATTGAATCGTACGAATTTACGACCTTGCCGGAATATACTTTGAACGGTGAGTTCTCGATAAGTGATACCAAGAAAGTGCGTTTCATGAGTGCGAATATGAAGAAAGAAAGCGCTTCGTCCGGTTTGAGTTTCATGAGTAATCAATGGGAATATAAAAATTCCAATTCCGCTTACCCACGCGATTTATTCCAATGGGAAGAGGCTATGAATGGTTTCCCGAGTTTAGTTCCTTACCGGATATTATCTGCCTCTGAATGGGAGTATTTGTTCATAACGCGTCCCGATGCAAAGAAACTCTTTGCGCATGCGACTATCATGGTGAATAATGTAGAAAAACACGGTCTGATTCTTCTGCCGGATAACTGGGTAACACCGGACGGTATCCAATTGAAAACAGACCATATACTGGGCTTTGAATGGAATCAAAAGGACGAATGCTATCAATCCGTGGATTACAATTTAAATGGTTATGAGAAAAATGTGTACACCACCGATCAATGGCAGACCTTGGAATTTGCCGGCGCGGTGTTCCTGCCTGCTCCTGGATATGTATCGGAAGATGGTACACAGCAGTATCTCTTTATGGCTGGTTTGTACTGGTCCTCTACGACCGGAAACGATAAGGCGCACTACATGGTCTGCCGTAAGAATACGATCATCCCGCATTATACGTATAGTACTACACCTTATATTTCCGTCCGTCCGGTTAGCGATATCAAATAATCGCCTCCGATAGCGGATATCTCTCTCAGGACTAAGCTCATCGCAGCTTGGTCCTTTTTTTTATGGCGAAATTGGTAAACGCGCAAGGCGGTTGTAATAGAAGGGTATAGGATGACGCTGGCGGTAGTATGAGAGGGCGGAAACGGGGGAGAAGGTGACGTCGGACGAAGCGGGTGATGACGCAGAACTGTCATTCTGCGAAGCGGACAAAGAAAGGGAAGCTTTGAGGTCGCGGTAGATGGAGACATAGGCATATTGATAGAAGCGGGAATAGGCTTTGAGGCCTGGTTCGGGCTGCTCGTGGTTTTTGAAGACACGGAAATAGTGCTTGAAGAAGCGGATACGCCATTCAAGGGCTTCGCGGGTGGTAGCATGTTCGAGGGCATGAGCGCGTCGTTGGGCCAGTTTGATGATCTCACGGTTGGTTACGCAGGCCTCAGACCAAGTCTTGGGAAAGTGGTAGGTATAGAGTTGAAGCATGCCGGGACGCTGGGGACATTGGCGCACAATAATGTGTTTGCGGCGTTTTTGGCCGATTTTGAGGTCATTCATGGCGCCCAAGAAGGATTGGAAGGCTTTGCTAGGCACGAGATAGCGCACCCCCTTGGAATAAACAGGGGTGGAAGGCGGGAGTTTGACGAAAGTAGCACAAGTGCTCGCCAAACCGTTCATAACCGTTGTTTTTAAGTGTCGTGACATGCTTTGTAATATGCTGTATTTGTGTGTTTTATGCGTTTGTTATTTTGGCATGGTCTAGGAATGTACGATTCCGGTTTTATTCCACCTCGGGAAATGGAGTATTTTGGTCCTATGGGAGGGGGAATTTTGATGCCGGATCAAATCCGGCAGAAATGGACGGAGGATCTTTGATGCCGAATATGATTCGGCGCTAATGGACGAAAAGCTATGCAGCGTCTGGCGTTAACTATAACGACAAAGTGAACAATGCCATTTTTTCAAAGACGCTGCAAAATTACATAAAATTTTTGATATATGCAAATATATGCCAATTTTTTGTGTAATTTTTGCATAAAATGCTTATTGTACTTCCTGGCCGGTGAGAGTGTAGGTGCGGTCACCGCGAAGGATGAGGATCTGGCCGTTACGGAGAACTTTATGGGAAGATGAAGAAGACAAAACATTTTCTATTTCTTGCTCGTCAGATTTATATCGTCTTACATATTGATAATATGTCATGGGGCCTTCATCGCCACCGTAATAGGTATATTCCCATTCTATCTCGTTTTTAGTTAACTTATATATGGTGATAGGCGATCGTCCGCTTACTGCGGGGTCAGAAGGTTTTGGCATATCAAAAGCACCACAGATAGTAAGTAGCCAGGTGTCGGCCGCTTGCGGCTCGATAATATAGGGTCTGTTGTCGGAATAATGTATTACCTTAGATGTTTCATCCAGGTATATTTCGTATTCATAATCAGGGGTAAACATGTAACGCATCCGCAAATCGACATCGTGTGTATATGATCCTAAATATGGCATTCCATTATCATCCCACATAATACCTGCAACGCGTTCTTTATAAACCTGCCATTCGCCATGAAGTTGTATTGTCGCTTTGGATTGGATAGTAATAGCGCTAAATACGAACAACAGCGCTCCGAAAAGGATTTTGTTTTTCATATATGTGTTAATCGCGTGCAAAGGTACAACAAATTTTTGATATATGCAAATTTTTGGGCTGCGATTTGTACAGAAAATGAGAAAAACATTCATTTTTCGTCCATAATGACCATTATGGGACATAAAAAAAGGACTAAGCCTTGTTGAGCTTAGCCCTTAGAGAGATATCCGCTATCGGAGGGTTATTCTACCACGCGGGAGAGGGATTATTTTATCTCGCGGGGGAGGGTTATTTTATCTCGCGGACAGGACGGATGGAGTAATAAACATTAGCAAAATACAGATGTGTAGGGAAGAGGGCATCCGGACGGAAGACCAAGTATGACGCCTCTCCGCCTGCTCCCGTAGAAGACCAGTAGCAACCACCTACATTGACATGCTCAACTTGAACTTCCGCACATCCCGCAGCAGGCAGGAACACAGCACCGGCAAACTCCAAGGTCTCCCATTGAGCGGTGTTGTATTTATTTTTCTCATAGCCGTTAAAATTGTTATTCTGGTGGATGTAAGTCCCATCTTTCCATTCCATGCCCATTTGTACGGACGGGGTCAGATTGATGCCATCCGGTGTTTGCCAGTTATCCGGCAGAAGAAGCACACCATTCGTACCGTTTATGCACGCATGCGCAAAGAGTTTCTCGGCATTGGGACGCGTCTTGAACAAGTAATACCACTCATTTACAGACAGCATCCGGTAAGGCGCTTTATTCGGGAGCGCGTTCATAGCCTGATTCCATGTAAACAAATCGCGGGGATAACCGGTATTGGTGCCTTTATAATCCCACTGATTTTCCATAAGACTCAAACTGCTCCAACTGCTTGCCTGCTGCATGTTCGCTTGCATAAAGCGCACTTTCTTGCCGTTCTCATCTACCGTAAACTCACCATTCAAAGTATATTCCGGCATGGTCTGGTAGATGACATATTCAATGTTACTGATGATCTTGGCCTTCTTTGTTTCCGGATCTTCCTCTACATAGCATGCCCATACAATATATTTTGTATCCGGCTCTCGCGTGGAAGAAGTATGGTCAGCACGGACATTGGAAATATTGTGCTTGTTCACTAAGTATTGAAAGCTATTCTCATTTAAAACATCCTCCGTATATTCTTTAAGTGTGTTTTCTACTCCTTCAGTATATGTTAAACCTTCCCAATAAAAATACGCATTGGGATCTTTAGCGGTTATCTCATAATGCGATTTCGTGGATAATGCTTGCGCTTTGAAGGTAAAGCCTTTCACTTCCGGTTCATTGCCGCCGCAGGCAGCAAAACTGATCACGATTGCCACGAAGGCAAAGAAAGATAAAATTTTTCTCATAATTATGTGTTGTTTTAATTTATCCAAACCTTTCGGGTGCAAAGGTACAACAAAAAATTGGAATATGCAAAAAAAAAACTAAAAATCTTGCATATATGAAAAAATTTTTGTAATTTTGCAGCGGATTTTGAAAATAACATGTATAATCGATAAAAACACAAACAATTATGGTGCGTACAACATTTAATCGTCTTCGTGCAGTAAAAGACAGTCTTCCGCATGGAAGCATGGATGCGATCGCCGCAGAGTTGAATATCTCCGGCGATGAGGTTAGAGCGTATTTCAACGGTGAGGGAAATGCCGACTACCACATTGAGCCGGGTCCCGACGGTGGTATTGTTGTTTTCAGCAACACGCGTATTCTGGAGGTAGCTCTGCGTACTGCATGGGAGGTTCAGAATGCCCTTTAAATTGAAAATTGAACATTGAAGATTGAAAATTTAAAGTTTTGCAAAAAGATAATAGCTCTGGTGCTCTGCATCGGAGCATTACCTTTTGTAAATAACGCACGCACATACGCACAGGAGGTAACGAATGAAGGAGTTAACGAATTAACGAATGAAGGAGTTAGCGGAGACACCGCAGTAACCGTTGCAGACGCAGTTCAGGACACCGTAGTTGCGGTTACAGAGACGAAGCAGAGCAAATGGTTGGATGATTACAGTCAGCCGGTGGGATTTACCTACGGTGTAAATGCCAATTTAAACTCCGCCTATTTGTGGCGTGGTCTTTATGCCGGTGGTCCGAACATCCAGGCCAGTGCCAATATAGGTTATGGAGGCGGATACATAGGCGTATGGTGCAACCTTGGTGGTGAAGGATGGGTCTTCAAACATTTTCAGCCGGAGTTGGATATCAGTATAGGCTTCAACCGTTGGGGACTGAATGTGTTTCTGCTGTATATCCATAATTTCAACTGCGGTTTCTTCGATTTCAACAATTACACCCTTGATGATGGCATCGGTAACCGTCTGGAATTGGACGTGCGCTATACCGTGAGCAGTAAGATCCCGTTGAGTTTTCTTTGGGCGACACGCCTGTCGGCTGCGGACGGATATATAAACGAAGCCGGAGAAGTGGTACGTGCATGGTCGAGTTACGCCGAGTTGAGTTACACACAGAAACTGCCGATCGGTTTGAGTCTGTACGGCGCGGTAGGTATCACGCCTTGGCGCAGCGGTTACACCGCCTATCAGCGAGGTTTCAGTGTGGTGAATGTAGATGTCCGTTTGCGCAAAGACTGGAGTATCAGCACGCATTGCGGCATGATGCTCATGGGGCAGATTACGCTCAATCCGTCGGAGATCGCATTGAACCGGACCAGTATCTACTGGCATCCAATCAATCCCTGGAAGCAGAGTATTAACCTCAATGTGACGTATGGGATATACCTGAGGTAATGATGAAATGATGAAATGATGAAATGATGAAATGATGAAATGATGAAATGATGAAATGATGAAAGAATTAAAGTTTAAGGATATGAAAAAGATTTTCTCTATTTTGGCTGCCACAATGATGGCAGTGACAGTAATGGCGCAGGAAGAAGAGGCAAGCAAGCCGGTTTCTTTTGCGTATGAGGCTGGAGCCGAGATTGTAAGTGCCTATCTCTGGCGCGGTCAGTACAACGGTAGTTTGAGTTTTCAACCGACGGCAAGTATCGGTTTTGACGCACTGGACGAAGCGATTCAGTTCCGTGCCGGCGTATGGGCCAGTTTAGGTGCCAGCGACTGGGAGTTCAAGAAGAACAAGAATGACGGCAAGGGGTACACGAAGTTCATGCCGGAGGTGGACGTGATTGCTTCCTTCACAGCTTATGGTGCGAGTGTAGGTATGAACCATTATTACTACTGCGACGGTTCGCATTTCCTGTCCTGGAAATCGAAAGACGAGCGTTTCTTCGATGCTGAAGACGAGTTGAATTCCACCACGATGACGGAGATATGGGTAGGTTATAACTTCGACCATTTCTTCGGTCAGAACGCCTATATCAACTGGTACACGGTAGTGGCCGGTGCTGACTTGACGGGTATCTTCGAAGAGAACGAAGACGGCGAAGAAGTACGCACGGGTTCGAAGCGTTTCTGGAGTTCGTACCTCGAGTTGGGTTACAGTTACACCTGGGACCGTATCGGTCTGACGCTGGGTGGCGAGATCGGTATGTCGCCTTGGCAGAGCGATTTGTACGGTAACTCGAAGTTCGCGGTCACAAACCTGAGTCTGAAGTTAACAAAAGAATGGGAAGTGGGTCCGTGTACGATTGACCTCTTCGCACAGGGTTCCATCAATCCGGACGGCATCAACTCGCGTAATGCGTATATCGCCGGTGCAGGAGATGACAAACTCTACCTGCAGAAACTGAACGCTGCGCTTGGCTGCGGATTCTGGTTTTGACCAAGCAAAAGACCATAGGAGCACTGATAGGCATTGCCGTTTGTGCGCTGCTGATTTGGGGTTGGGATAACGACCCCAAATTGTCGTATTATCGCAATGAGGGGAAGGTTTTCGGCACCTATTACAACATCCGTTATGAAGCCACCGACGACCTGCAACCGGCTATCCAGGCAGCCCTGGAGGCTTTTGACCGCAGCCTGAGTATGTTCAATCCCTACTCTGTGCTCTCGGCCATCAATGCCAATCGCGACACCACGACTGACGCCGCTTTCGAGCAGATGTGGTCCGAAGCAGAACGGGTCTATACCCTTTCGAACGGTGCTTTCGACATCACCGTAGCACCGCTGGTGAAAGCGTTCGGTTTTGGTCGCAAGAGCGATCAGTATTCAGCCATCAGTACTCAGACGATCGATTCGCTTCGCGAATTCGTGGGTTTCGAAAAGGTGCAACTGATTGACCATCGGGTGGTCAAGTCCGACCCGCGGGTACAGATAGACGGCGGTGCCGTAGCGAAAGGACAGGCATGCGACATGATCGCGGCCGTACTGCGGGACAAGGGATGCACGAACTACCTGGTGGACATCGGCGGCGAAGTAGTGGCGCACGGTGTGAACGACAAGGGTCAGGCTTGGCATATAGGCATCACGAAGCCGAACCTCAATAACGAAGGAGCACAAGAAGACCTGCAGGAGATTCTCGCGGTAAGCGATATCTGTATGGCTACCAGCGGTAACTACCGCAATTATTACTACGCGGACGGTGAACGCCGCAGTCACACGATCGATCCCCGTACGGGTTACCCGGTACAGCATTCGCTGCTGAGTGCAACGGTAGTGAGCAGTACTTGTATGCGTGCCGATGCCTTAGCCACCGCCTGTATGGTCTTGGGAGCCGAAGAAGCGATCGAGATGATCGACCGTGCAGAAGATGCCGCTTGTTACTTTATCGTGGCACAAAATGACAGTTTGATCACCCTTACATCCTCAAAATGGGAGGATTTCATTAAAAAATAACATTTTTATTTGCATAATTCAAAAAAAAGCTGTACCTTTGCAGGCTAATTTGGCGAAATGCGCAAAAAAATATACTTTATATTGCTTATCTTGACGGTGGTACTCACGGGATGCGGCGAGTATCAGCGTTTGTTGAAATCGCATGATCCGGAGGAGAAATACCAGGCGGCATTGATGTATTTCAACAACAAGCAGTATGTGCGTGCGCAAACGCTGCTGGACGATGTGACCTATTACTACAAAGGTACGGAGCGTTCGGAGGATGTACTGGCCTACTTGGCGCGTTGTTACATGGGTCAGAAGAACTACGCCTCTGCCACCGATTATTACGAAGCATACACGCGCAATTACCCAAAGGGTAAATATGCGGCGGAAGCGTATTTCCAAGTGGCGCACACCCAGTACTTAGACTCACCTGATGCGCGTCTGGACCAGGAGATCACAGAGAAAGCGATCGATGCCTATTCGGTTTTTGTGGAACTCTTCCCGGAGAGTCCGTACGCCGAGCAGGCCTACAAAGAGATGAGCGAACTGTACGACAAATTGGCGTACAAAGAGTATCTGACGGCGAAGTTATACTATAATCTCGGTTCGTACCTGGGTAATAACTACCTCAGTTGCGAGATCGTTTGCAAGAATGCGCTCAAGAACTATCCGAGTAACAAATACCAGGAGGAGTTCAGTTGGCTCATCCTGCAGTCCAAGTACCAAGAGATGGTGCATTCGTTCGAAGAACGATTGGCAGAACGAGCCCGTGATGCACAGGACGAATACTATAATTTTGTAACGGAGTACCCGACCTCCAAGCATCGCAAAGAAGCGGATAAGATGCAAGACAAAATACGTAAAACAATAAGAGAATAAGATATGGATTACAAGAATTCAAAAGCCCCCAAAAACACCATTACACGGGACATCAACCAGTTGACGGAACCCGTAGGTAACGTGTACGAAACCGTAGCAATCATTGCTAAGCGTGCCAACCAGATCAGCGTAGGTCTCAAGAAAGAACTGGATGCCAAATTGCAGGATTTCTCTATTCCGCAAGATGCGCTGGATGAGACCTTTGAGAACAAAGAGCAGATCGAGATCAGTCGTCAGTACGAGCGTCTGCCGAAAGCTACTCTGATGGCTACGCAAGAGTTCATTGACGGAGAACTCGTTTACCGTACCGGTAACCGCGACGATGCTCTCAAATAAACGCATAGTCGTTGGTATCAGCGGTGGCATCGCGGCGTATAAGATACCCGAACTGATCCGTTCGCTCATCAAAGCGGGTGCGGAGGTACGGGTAGCGACGACGCGAAATGCCCTGCAGTTTGTAACCGAGTTAACCCTGCAAACCGTTTCGGGCAGCAGGGTTTATTCGGATGTCTTCGCGGCGATCAACGAACATGCCACGGAGCATATCTCTTTACCCGAATGGTGCGATGCGATGATTGTAGCTCCGGCTACGGCGAATGTGCTCGCCAAGACGGCCGCCGGCATCGCGGATGATGCGCTCACCACCACCATCTGTTCCTGCATCGCCCGCAAACCTGTGCTCTTCGCACCGGCGATGAACGATAAGATGTGGGAGAACCCTGCGACCCAGCAGGCGATCGAGACGATACGAGGGTGGAAGAACGTGCGGGTGATCGAACCCGAATGCGGTGCGTTGGCTTGCGGTACGACCGGAAAGGGGCGCATGCCCGAGATCGAGACGCTGAAAGAAGCATTGGAGTACGCTCTGACGCCCCAGACGATGACCGGTAAGCGGGTGCTGATCACCGCAGGTGGTACGCAGGAGAAAATCGACCCCGTGCGGTTTATCAGCAATTATTCTACCGGTAAGATGGGTATCGCTTTAGCGCATGCCTGTGCCCGTCGAGGAGCAGAAGTGACGCTCGTATGCGGTGCCGTTTCCGTACCGGTCTATAACCCTTTCGGTCGTATCCGCCGTATCAATGCGCTCTCCGCACAAGAGATGTACGGAGTATGCACCGCCGAATGGCCGCAACAGGACTGCGCGATCTTATGCGCTGCCGTAGCGGATTTCCGTCCCCAACAGATCGCGGAGAATAAGATTAAGAAAGAGTCAAGAGTCAAGAGTCAGGAGTCAGGATTTAATCTTGCTCTGGAAGAGACCAAAGACATCGCGAAGAGTTTGGGTGAGACCAAGCGTGCTGACCAGCAACTGATCGGTTTTGCATTGGAGACAGAGCATGAAAAAGAGAATGCGCTCCATAAAATGGAACGCAAACATCTCGATGCAATCGTGCTTAATTCACTCCGTGACCAGGGCGCAGGTTTTGGCACGGATACCAACATCGTTACTATCCTTCAATCCGATGGTACGACGACCACCCTGCCCTTACAATCCAAAGCGCTTATTTCCGAAGAAATCCTAACAGCCCTTTTTTCTTAGGCTCTTCCTCATCCTGCGGTTGTTCCGCTTCTTCCGGCTTCCACTCCTGTCGCTGTTCTATCTCGCCTAATTGGCTTTGTACATAAGCGATAACATCCTGCAGTCCTTCTGTGAAATGCGCAAAATCTTCTTTGTACAAGAAGACTTTATGCTTCTCAAACGAAGGAGCTTCCTCACCCTCCGCCTGACGGCGTTTGCTCTCTGTGATGCATAGATACAAATCTTCGTTACGCGCTTTGCGAACGTCTAAGTAGTAGATGCGTTTTCCTGCTTTGACCGAACGGCTATATACAATCTCCTGTTCGCGTCTTTCTTCAAGATTTTTCTCCATTTTTCCGTTTATTTTTAGTAAATCGAGGAAATTCGCTGCAAAATTACTAAAATTCTTGCACATATGCAAATTTTTTTGTAACTTTGCGCGATTTTTTTATTATTTGGCATCTATGATTAATAGAACGATGGTGCGCACACGCGTTATTCAGACGCTGTTCGCTTACTACAAAGACTCCGGTAAAACCCTTCTGACGGCGCGCAAGGAATTGCGTAAGAGTTTTGCAGATACCTATGATTTATACTTCGTGCTCTTGGATTTCGCCAATGAGTTGACGGCGTATGCCCAGCGCCAATTGGAAGAGAATGCTGCACGCGCGCGTGCCACGCACTCGAATTGGAAGCCCAACCGTCGTTTTGTGGAGAACCGTTTGGCGCAGCAGCTCTTTGATAACCGTGCTTTACGCGCGCATATGCAGGAGCAGCACCTGGCATGGGACAGCGGCATGCCTGCCGTAGCGGAGATCTACCGTCAGATGACGGAGAGTGATTTTTACCGCGCGTACATGGAGGCGGAGACCTGTGCGTACGAGGATGACAAGCGCGTTTGGCGGCAGATTTACCAGCACTTGTTGGCGGAGAGCGAGGCTTTACGCGATGCGCTGGACGAGATGGAGGTGGTGCTGGACAAATCGAATTGGACCACCGATGCGGATATCGTCATCAGTTATATCATCAAGACGATCAAGCGTTTTCAAGCAGACAGTACGCCGGACACACCGCTGCTGGAGATGTTCGACAGCGAGGAGGAACTGAGTTTCGCTATGACGCTGTTGGAGAAAGCGCTGGAAGGACATGAGCAGTACGAACAACTGATCAATACCCACCTCAAGGGTTGGGACGCCGACCGCATCGCGTATATGGACCGTATCATTTTGGAAACCGCTTTAGCGGAGATCCTGACCTTCGAAGAGATTGCCATCACGGTTTCGATGAACGAATATATCGAGTTGGCCAAAGAGTATTCGGGGGACAAGAGTTACATGTTCATCAACGGCATCCTGACCGAGATCCTGCGTGACCTCAAGCAGCAAGGAGACTGCTTCAAAGCGCTGACGGTGAAGTAATGATGAAATGATGAAATGATGAAATGATGAAATGATGAAATGATGAAATGATGAAATGATGAAATGATGAAATGATGAAATAATGAAATGATGAAATGATGAAATGATGAAATGATGAAATGTTAAATTGATAAATTGTTATAATTATGTTAAATCTGATTTTATTGCAAGATGCAGCAGAGACTGCACAACAAGGTAACAGTTGGTCATTCTGGGTCATGATGATCCTGATCTTCGTAGTTTTCTATTTCTTCATGATCCGTCCGCAGACAAAGCGTCAGAAAGAGCTTCAGAAGCAACGCGAGGCGATGAAGAAAGGAGACAAAGTAGTGACCGCAGGTGGTATCTACGGTGAGATCAAAGAGGTGCAGGATGCTGCCTTCATCATCACGATCGCCAAGGATGTAACCATCAAAGTAAGCAAAGAGAGTGTCTTCGCGGACGCTGCCGATGCGCAACAAGAAGCGGAGAAGAAATAAGCGTGAAACGAGATATCCTGACATTCCTGTTGTTCGTAGCGTTAGCTGCGATGATTTGGTACGGACATGCGATGCAATCGGTCCGTAACACCCGTGTACCGGTGCTCATCCAGTACACCGGAAAACCCGGTACAATAGGATTGGAAGGAAAAGGTCTGCCGGACACGGTGATGATCGAGGTGAGGGATGCGGGTGCTCGGTTGAACACCTATCATCGCGATCCCCTGCACCTGACCATCGATCTGCATACCTATATCCACGGAGAGAAAGGAACGATTCATATCCCTGCCGATGCGCTAAGACGCAGTATCAGTGACTTATTACAAGGCACCAGTAGCCTGATAGAGACCACGCCGAGCGAGATCATCTGTCCGTACTTCACGGAGCAGGAGAAGACCGTTTATGTAGCCTTTTCCGGAGATATCGTTCCTGCCGCCGAGTACCAACTGGTAGGTGCACCCCTTATCCGACCGCTTAAGACCAAGATATACGGACAGGAGGAACGGCTGGAAACGATCGACACCCTTTTCACCGAACCGCAGGAGTTGCAGAACTTGTGTGACACGACGCAACTACGCATCGCGTTAGCCGTACCGCAAGGCATGCGTGCAGAGACTGACAGCATCGACATGCGTATCGTCACCGAGCGGTTTACGGAGAAGAAGATGATCGTACCCCTGCGCGTGATCAATGCGCCGGAGGGTTACACCGTTCGTCTCTTCCCCAGCGAAGTGGAAGTCAATGTACGCGTAGGCATGAGTCATTTCGCACAAGTGCAGGCAAGCGACATACGCGCTGTATGTACTTACCTGCCCGAGCGCAAGGACAAACTGGATGTGGAGATCCGGTATTCGAACCCCTATATAACCGCTGCCTGGGCGTTCCCCGGTGTGGTGGAGTTTTTACTATTGGAGCAATAAGCAAATGAAAAAGATACAGATGGTGGATCTGCAGTCGCAGTACACCAAGATCAAACAGGAAATAGATGCAGGCATCGCGGAGGTGATCAACAGTGCCGCGTTCATTAAGGGTCCCAAAGTGGCGGCCTTTCAGGAGCACCTGGAAGCTTACACAGGTGCCAAGCATGTGATCAATGTCGGTAATGGTACCGATGCACTGCAGATCGCCCTCATGGGGCTGGGTCTGAAACCCGGTGACGAAGTGATCACCCCTACTTTCACCTTCATCGCTACCGCCGAAGTAGTGGCGTTACTCGGTCTGACACCGGTGGTGGTAGATGTCAATTGGGACACGATGAATATGGATATCGAGTCCGTCCGTCGTGCCATCACGCCGCGCACCAAAGCCATCGTACCGGTGCACTTGTTCGGTCAATGTGCCAACATGGAAGCCATCATGGCGCTGGCCAAGGAGCATAAGTTGTTCGTAGTCGAAGATGCATGTCAGGCGATAGGCGCCAAGTACACCTTCGCTAACGGAGAGACCAAACAGGCCGGTACGATCGGACATATCGGTTGCACCTCTTTCTTCCCTTCCAAGAACCTGGGTTGCTACGGAGACGGAGGAGCTATCTTCACCAATGATGATGCGTTAGCCGATAAGATGCGGGCGATCGCCAACCACGGCTGTCATGTGCGTTACCATCATGACGAGATAGGCGTGAACAGTCGTCTGGACTCGATCCAAGCTGCCGTACTGGATGCCAAGTTACCGCATTTAGATGCATATATCGCAGCGCGTCAGCAAGCCGCAGCATATTACGACAAGGCGTTCGCCAACAATGACAAACTGCTGATCCCGGGTCGGGAACCCCACTCCACGCATGTGTTCCATCAGTATACGCTACGCGTGGTAGGTGCCGACCGTGATGCGTTACGCGAAGGTCTGGCAGCACGCGGTATACCGGCGATGATTTACTATCCTGTACCGCTCCATCAACAGAAAGCATACCTCGATCCCCGTTACAAAGACGGTGATTTCCCTGTTGCGGAAAAACTGGCGGCCTGCGTACTGTCGCTGCCGATGCATACGGAGCTCGACGAGGAACAACTACAATTTATCACTTCCAGCGTACTGGAATTGATAAATATTTAAGATTTTAGATTTAAGATTTTGTTATGCAAAAAGTCGGACTGCAACAAAACCTGACGCAGACAACAAAGTTGTCGCCTACTCAGATACAGGTCATTCGAATGCTCGAACTCCCTTCCATCGAGCTCAATCAGCGTATCAATGAGGAGCTGCAGGAGAACCCGGCTTTGGAGGAAGGCAAGGATGAAGGGTTAAGGGATGAAGGGATGAACGAAGTCGATGAGTTCGATGAGAACTACATGCCCGATGACGGATATGAGGAAGGACGACAACGCGATCCCTTACAAAACGAAGACTTTAACTACGAGCAGTATGTCTCGGACGATGAGACACCGAGTTACATGCTGCATCAGCAGTACAGTCCGGCCGACGAAGACCGGCGCGAAGTACCGATCATCGGTGGTAGTAGTTTGATTGAAGAACTCAAATCGCAGGTGTACCTCACCGACATGACCAAACCCCAACGGCATATTGCCAAATGGGTGTTGGGAAATATCGATGATGACGGATACCTGAGGCGCACGACAGAACAACTGGTGGATGACCTGATGTTCCAAGAGCAACTGAGCGTCACCGACGAAGAGATGGAGGCCATCGTGAAGCAGATTAAGAACTTCGACCCGCCCGGCATCGCGTCCGCTAACCTGCAGGAGTGCTTACTCAAACAACTGGAAGTCAAGACCCCGCAGACGGAGTCGGTACAACTGGCCCGTACCATTCTCAAGGACTATTTCGAACCCTTCTCCAAGCATTGGTACGATAAGATCAAGCAGCGCCTTGGGTGCTCCGATGAAGCGTTCCAGAACGCCGTGCAGGAGATCGTGCATCTGAATCAAAAACCCGCGAATGCGTTCACCGGCAATGTATATGAGACCCAACGGGAGACGATCATACCGGACTTCTCCATCGAGGAGCGGGATGAGGAACTGTTTGTGGTACTGAACACCGGTGACATCCCCGAGTTGCATGTAAGCAAGGAGTACAGCGACATGCTCAACGAATACAGCGCCATGCCGCAGAACGCCGAGACACGCAAAGCGACACAGTTCATCAAGCAGAAGATGGATGCCGCCCGATGGTTTATCGATGCCATTCAGCAACGCAACGACACGCTCATGCGCACGATGACGGCTATCCTCAAGTTCCAATACGATTTCTTCCTGGACGGCGAAGAGACCAGTCTCAAACCCATGGTACTGCAGGACATCGCTGACCGTACGGGGTACGACGTATCCACGATATCGCGTGTGAGTAACAGTAAGTATGTACAGACGCGTTTTGGTATCTACCCACTTAAATATTTCTTCTCGGAGAGTATGACCAATGCCGAAGGAGATGAGGTATCCACGCGGGAGATCAAGAAGATCATGCTCGAACTCATTGCGGCGGAAGACAAACGCAACCCGCTCAATGATGACCAGTTGGCGGAACTGATGGGTGAACACGGTTACCCGATTGCCCGCCGTACGATTGCCAAATACCGTGACCTGTTCGATATCCCCGTAGCCCGCTTGCGTAAGACCGTATGAACCGTTTCGCAGACATAGTATCCCGCGTACTGAGTGTGGCACTCTATCCGCTTTTTATCCCTACCTACGGGATGATACTTTTCTGCTGCGCCTATTCGATCCATGTGTTGCCCTTACCGCTTGTATGGTCGCTCGTAGCCGTCATCGGAACTTTCCTGCTCACTTGTCTGCTACCTATCACAGCCATCTGGATCATGATCCGTCGCGGTCAAGTGGCAGATATTCAGATAGCGAATGCCAACGAACGCACCATGCCGTATATCTATACGATCTTCGGTTTCGGATGCTGGGCGTATCTCATCATCTCGATCCTCAAAGCCCCTGTTTTCTTGGGTTTTGTAGCCGTCGGTGCCACTATAGCAATCGGACTGATTGCGCTTATTAACCGGTTCTGGAAGATCAGCGCGCACCTCACCGGCATGGGTGGCCTCTTCGGTGGTCTAATGAGTTACTGCCTCACTATCTGCGCTACGCCTACTTGGGGAACGATCATCGGATGGCTCGCATGCTCGTTGGTACTCATGTACGCCCGCCTGCGTTTGGATGCCCATACGCCCTCACAAGTGTGTGCGGGTTGGCTCCTCGGTATAACCAGCACTTTCATCCCCTATTGCATCTTCGTTTATGTATAACCGCATCCGTACATATACCCTCTGCCTGCTGCTGGGTTTCAGCTCAACACTGAGGGCACAAACCCTGAGTGAGGATGCCCGCATCTCGCTGCTTACCTGCACGCCGGGTGAAGAACTGTACGCGCGGTACGGACATACGGCGATACGGATACAAGATCCGGCACACGGCCTCGATGTGGTCTTCAACTACGGGATTTTTGATTTTAATACCGACCATTTCTACTGGAAATTTGTCAAAGGGGAGACCTGGTACGAACTGGGCGCATCGTCCTATCGCTGGTTCATGCGCGAGTATGTAGCTACGCATCGTCCGGTGTATGAACAAACGCTCAATTTGGATGCTTCACAACGCGAAGCACTCTGGCAAGCTCTGCTGGAGAACTACCAACCCCAGAACCGGTACTACCTCTATAACTTTGTTTTCGACAACTGTGCTACCCGGCCCTATGTACTGATTAGCAAGGTATTAGGAGATACTATCAGTTCGGATTACACGGGTTATACGGGTACTACCTATCGGTCGTTCATCCGTCATTATACGGGTGGTCTCTCTTGGTCTAACGCAGGAATCAACCTGCTCTTCGGTCCCAAAGCGGACCAAGCTATGAGTTCCGAACAACGGCTCTTCTTACCCGAAGAACTGATGCTGTACCTCGCGCAGGCGAAGCTTCAAAACGGCACACCGCTTATCGGCAAAAACGATATCGCACCCTTTGCGGTCGCTACCACTCCCTGGTACGCATCATGGCCGCTTGGCTTAGTGCTGTACGCCCTTATTGTGGCGTTTATCAGTTACTATGACCGCCGTCGCGGACGCTGGTCATGGGGACTCGAATTGGCAGTAGGAATACCCTACCTCCTACTACTGATACTCGTATGCTTTTTAACCTTCTTTTCGCTTCATCCGCTGGTAGGGTTCGGATGGCGATTACTCATTATTCCTGCCACTCATCTATGCGCACGACTCATCTATATAGTACGCTGATCATCAGCCTCATAGCACTTACGATTTCCGCCGCACCCCGTCTGACGGTGGTGGCTGTGGTCGATGGTTTGACCACGGAGAACCTCTCTCTGTTGCGTCCCTATTGGCAACAAGGTGGTTTGCGTACACTGAGCGAAGAAGCCTTCCAAACGACAATCGCGTATCCCCACCTCGTGTATGGAGGTAATGAGACGACGGCTACGCTCATGACCGGTGTCACGCCTGACCGAAACGGTTACACAATGGATATCTATTTCCAGCGTCGTGACCGCAAACAGCATGCGATGCTCGAAGACGATGCCGCACATGGTATCGGTTCATCCCTTCGCCTCTCGCCGCGCAACCTACTCTCGCAAACGATGACCGACCGCATGCGGTTACTTTATCCGAACGCGAAGATCTACGCGATTGGTATCCACCCCGAGACAACGATCCTGCTGGCGGGACATACGGCGAATGCCTGCTGCTGGTTGGATGCCGCTTCCCAACAATGGTGCAGTACCGCTGCGTACTCCGAAGGACTACCTTCGGCAGCGTATGCGCAGAACCAGAACGGCCGGATAGCCGCACTCATGGAGCATACCTGGAC
>Ga0247611_10004349_pt1 | contig 19736 bp, 15 predicted proteins | sample 177DNAGHGhighgp2_FD_192422 | JGI IMG/M metagenome (GOLD analysis project Ga0247611, IMG submission 192422) | Sheep rumen microbial communities from Palmerston North, Manawatu-Wanganui, New Zealand - 1770 DNA GHGhigh gp2 | ecosystem: Host-associated > Mammals > Digestive system > Stomach > Rumen...
TGAATTCACTGAATACAATTCATAAAGGACTGATTTCAATAATGTCAAAGAACTCGATTGTCCCCTCTTTCCGGGGTTATTTGATTAATATTTAACTGATCCCGATTTTAACGGGACACTAATGATTCGAAATAGAAAACTTAAGGAATTGATTAATTCCACCTGGCACTTTCTTGTTGATAGTTTCAACACTTGCAATTACCGCGTGCCACTTTTCATATACAATTACTGCCATATTGGTGATATTAGGAAGTACTTTGAGCTATTTGCGCATTTATTGCGCAAAGGTACGAATTTTCTGCCACATTTCAGTCGTTTCCCTTCACGAAATGTCTTTTCTGACCTCATTTCTTGATTTTACCTTTGCAAAAAATTCAAAGTCATGGATATTACTACACTCACTTCTCTCATCAATACGTTTCGTGCAGAGACGAAGCAGGACAGCATCACACCGGATTCGCTGGGACAGCTGCTGCAGAAAATCGTGAACGTACTGGAACAGGCCAGTGACACGGCTACGCTTCAGCAAATCGTTCAATGGAAAAATTTGATCACTGCCATTGGTTCCGTACTGAAGAGCATTTCGCTCGGTTCGGATGACAGGAATAATGTCTATCTGAATATCGAGAGCATCAACACCACAAATGGCATGGGACAGGTGAGCATATTCACCATCAGACAGGCCACCACGGAACGAGCGGGTGCCATGCGTGCCCAACAGGTCACCGACCTAAACAATGTGCGCAACAAGATGAATCATGTAGCGCAGCTGGAGCTGAAAGTGGAAGCTACGGCTTCGTCGGTGCTCCTGGCACTGCATGACAAATATGATGATGTTTTTAATGACCCGTCGCTGCTTCAGAAGGAACTGCCGCTGGCATCGTCTTCGCAAGCGGGGGTGTTGTCTGCAGCTGACTACAGGAAGTTCAGCGAGGCTTCAGAGGCTACACCTGTCACGTCGCATCCTTTCTATCATATTGAATGTGACTCGAAGAATAATGTGCTCTATGTGAAGTTTCCGTCGCAGCTGATTTCGGACGGATATGTGCCGTATCTGCTTCGCTATTCCAAGAAGCGACCGCGCTACAGACCTGCCGAGGACAGACAGGCGCGAAGGACGTATGGCCCGACAATGAAGGGATGGCATTTGTTCTACGACCAGAACAAGATAAAGGTAGGGCTGCATGGTTTGGTGCAGTTCGGCTATAATACAGGGTCTGATGAAAACCCGGTGTGGGAGTATTCACAGGATATCCGCTATACCTTCGGCAATATCCGCATGGTACTTAAAGGTACGCCACCGAAAAGGACATTGGTGGGCTATAAGATTGGCTTCGGATGCCGCACTCATCTGATAAAAACCAGACGGCGCTTCCACTTCGGGATTGTGTTTGCTCCGCCCATCACAGCGAAAGGCAACCGCTCCTTGGATTTCTCAAAGGCGGTGTCGAACATCGCTGAGTTTCAGGTTCACTTTGAAGTGAAAGAGACGGAGAATTCAAAATATGGAGAGTATTACAATATAGTGGTGTCCCTATAAAAAGAGCGAGCGGCCCCGAAGGGTCGCCCGGCACACAAAGGTAGTTAGCCGACGCCAAACAACCATAAGGAGAGTGCAATCGCGCCACACCCGATGCAAAAGTACAACTATGGGTTCAAATCACAAAAGACAACAGACAACGGAGGGGATTTGTTTCTCCTCCGTGGAAATGATGCCGGACGCGAAAGGCTCGGCATTGTTCATCACAGACAGTAGTAAGGTGTTCAAGGATGACATCGACATCAGTCCGGTGTCGCTCACCGACGGCACGCAATACATGCCGTGGGGTGGCGACAACCTCATGCCGTATCACATTCTTGACATGATCGAGAAGGACGAGACCTTATCGACATGCCAAATGTTCAATGCCGAAGTTTGCTACGGCTCAGGTCTGGTGTATAACACGGCCTCCTGCGCCGCGAAAGTCCGCGAGGAAGTAGAGGACTTCTTGCTCGCCAACTCGCTGCCGTCGTACTTCCTCGGGGTATGCCAGGACTTTAAGCACTTCGGCTGGTGTGTCTCTGTCATCATCCTTGACAACGAGGGAAAGCGCATCGTGTCGCTGCACCGCAAAGAGGTGTGCTACTGCCGCTTCTCGCCTGCGGACGACAAGGGGCGTATCGAATACGTGTTGTACGCCAACTGGAACAAGTCCATTGCCTCCGTCAAAGAGGTGGAGAAAATCCCATTGCTATCCCTTGACAGCCCTTGGATGGATCTGCAAGAGCGGATGAAAAAGAAGAATACGCATCGTAAGTTTGCGGTGGTGTGCCGTGTGCCTACGCCTGACAGCACATATTACCCGATACCGTACTACGCTGCACTGTTCCGGGGAAAGTGGTACAACATTAAGCAACTGATTGGCATGGCCAAGGAAGCAAAGCTGAAGAACTCGGCTCCACTGAAATACCATATCGAGGTGTCGCAGCGGTACTGGGAGGGCATCTTCAAGCGGGAACGCATCACGGACTTGAAGAAGCAGCAGGAGCGTGTCGTGAAGGAGAAGCAGCAGATTATTGACTTCCTCACTGGTGCCGAGAACAGCGGCAAGGCGCTCTTTTCTACATTCTACATCACACCCAACGGGGAGGAGCAGCATGATGTGCGTATCTCTCGTATTGATGACACAAAGGAGGGCGGCGATTGGTCCACTGACATTCAGGAGGCTGTGAACATGGTATGCTTCACCATGCGCGTCCACTCTAACCTCGTCGGCTCTGTGCCTGGCAAGTCGCAGTCGAATAACAGCGGGTCCGACAAACGCGAACTGTACACGATTGCACAAGCGCTTCAAAAGCCGTATCACGATTTGCTCTTTACCGTGCATCGCATCATCATGAAATTCAATGAATGGAAGAATGCCTACCCGGAATGCCCGTTCATTCAACTGACCACCCTGGACGAGAACAGGGATGCAAAAACTGTCAGTACCGACACGGCTCCTAATGATTAGGGGTCGTTTTGCATCGCTCTTCTCGTCGCTGACCGCTACGCATTCTGTCCTCTTCCTTCACCGTCATCTGTTTGCTTTCTCTGATTGTCCCTCATTCCTCCAGTTCCACGACAATGTTTTATTTACTTTTTCCTTCACAAAGGTAGCTGGGCGGCTCCAGTCAAGGGTTTCCAGATATTTTTCTAAAAAAGAGGTTCCCTTCGGCGTCGGAGCTGCCACTTTTTTTGAATAATACCCGGACATCCTCCCTTGACAACAGAAGCCTGTCTCCCTGTCGCTCTTCATTGTTCGTAAAAAATAAATAACATTTATGTTTCACCTTCAAAATTTCAAAACAATGAAAGCAAATGTTCAGATTTCCGTAGTGAAGAAAGAGTTCAAGAATGGTCAGCAGGGCTGGCAGGTGTTTGTAGATGGCATGGAGGGTAGGCTCCGTTGCGAAATGAATTTCAAGGATGCACTCAAGGCAATGCGTTATTGCTTCCTGCTCTCGAAGCGTTTGGAGTTGCAAATCAATGATATTCAGCTCGCGGCTCTCTCATTGTCATACCAGCGTGCGAAAGATGCCCTTGCACAGGTCGTCGAGGATGCAGCACAGGGTGCTGAAGAGGTGGCCGCTACAGCTGGAGCAGTTAAAGATGAGCCTGCTGAAGAAAAGTCAGAGGCTGCTCCGGAAAAGGAGCTGGTTCGCACGCCCAACAATACCCTTATCTCTCAATACGAGGAATTGAAGCGGAAACATCCTGATGCGCTCCTCCTCTTCCGTTGCGGTGATTTCTATGAATGCTACGATGAGCACGCTGATAAAGCTGCGCAGGTTCTCGGCATCACACTGACAGTGCGCAATAGCACTGGCCGCAAGATGGCTGGCTTCCCGTACCACGCTCTCGACACGTATCTTCCGAAGCTTATCCGCGCTGGTGTCAGAGTGGCCATCTGTGATCAGCTGGAAGCACCGAAAGGCCACGCTAAGGTTTCGGAAGTCGTGGAGCCTGCTTCAAAGAAGCGTTCTAAGAAGTCCGAACAGTCGGACATGTTCAAAAATACATCGGAGGCTGAATAAGCCCCGATGTTTGTTCAATGTATGGCTCACGGGTTAATGCCCGTGAGTTTTTTCGTGCTAAAATCGGAAGAAAGGAAGTGTTTTTCAATAAAATGTTGTACCTTTGCACTAGCATCAAGAGCAGGAGCCTTAGGCTCACTCACCAACCGAGCATTAGGATGCCACGGTGGTCAAGGTACGATGCGGAAGTCAAATTAGTTATTCACTTCAAAATGATCCTAAGTATGGAAACAATTGATTTTTATGCAAAGTACGCAGCGGAGTTCCGCGCTGCTTCTACCCAAAGTTTAGTTGAAACATTCAATAAATCCGTAGGCAACTACGGATGGTCTTCGATGCGAGCCACATACCATGCGGCTCTGATTGATGAATTTGTCCGCCGTGGAATAGACATATCTGCTATTCACGACGGCAAATCCACGTCGTTCGCACACAGAGTTGTTCTAAGTAATGAGCAAAATAAATTGGTAATAGCCGAAGGGAAGTAACCCTTCTGCTCTTACATCCTCAAAGCCTTTCCTGTCGTCTGCTCTTGACGGGAAGGGCTTTGTCTTTACTGGGCATCGTCTTTCAGAGAGCTATGATTTGGGTGGGCTAACCTTATACTTGTCCGAGTATTGTACCACGCCGCTTATTCGCCGCTCCTGCATGGCATTCACTTCCGAAGCGGATGCTCTGACTTCTCCGCTCCTGTGTTGTGGCCGCTTCAAGCTGTGCCACGAGTCCCTATTCTTAAACAGCACTCGGTCAATTTCCTTTTGATGCTGTGCAGTCCCTATGCTACAGGATGACAGAACACGCCATAAACATCTTCCACCAGTGCGTCCCCTCGTAATGTCTGGCTTTCCACCGCGCATTCTCCCATCTTCGCGTAAGCCGTGCCCCTGTTGTTGGTCTGTGTACACGCCAAGGCGCTGCATCTTCAGACAGCCATCTGTGCCCTCATGTTTGTACTTGTTTCCTCTTCCTTAATCTTTCATTCCCCTTTGTGTCCTACGCCCTACAGGTAAGGGGTAAGCATTTCTCACTCTTCACGGACACACGCTTCACCCTCTGCCGTCTGGCACATCCCGACCCACCTCCGGCTACTTCATCCCCATCTCCAAGGTGCAGGGATATTAGTTGCCTTTCACGGTGCGAGCATCTGCCCAGCCATTGGTGCTGCCGTATTCCTGAGTTCTTCAGCCGGCATCCTTCCGTCGGCTTTTTACCGGCATAATGGACAATCTTTTACATCATTTTCCTCTCTGCGTCAGTGCTCCTTTCCTACGTGCGCATCTGGCACCTGCTGGGTGCTTGCAGCATACTCGTGTCTGTCTCGTACATTTTGATATTGTCATACTGCAGCCCGCCTTATTTTTCCTTTGCAAAGGTAGTGCAAGCGCAATTTGGCAAGTACCAGTCCCAAGTTCTTATTACCGAACTTTTTTCAAAATCTTTTGGGACAAGCCGCAAAACATTTACTATGTCCTGAAGGTGAAAAAAGTGCGCTAATTCCTTGCCGTTACATTGCTTCTCCTTGCTTACTCTTTTATGCACGTAAAAATTAAGGCTCCTAAGCCTGCAGTATTAACAATTTAATCTCAAAATTATGAGTACTTCAACAAAGACACGTAAGGCGTATGCTAAAAAGGCAAGCGCAGGTTCCCAAGGCGAAAGCGCACAGGAAAGGGCACTGAATCTCTTCGCAGAGATGATGATTGAGAAAATTGAGTCCATCATGGGTGATTGGCAAAAGCCGTGGTTCACGGATGGAGGCCTTTCATGGCCGAAGAATCTCAGCGGCAGACACTACAATGGCATGAATAGCATGATGCTCTTAATGCACTGTGAAAAGGAAGGCTACAAATATCCTGTCTTCTGCACCTTTGACAGAGTAATGGGGATGAATTACAATCGCTCGTCGGTGGGCAATGTGCCAGCCGTGGATGCAGATGGCAATAAGCGTCCGATGGTGTCCGTCAAAAAGGGTGAGAAGAGCTTCCCAGTTTTCCTTACCTGCTTCACGGTCGTTAATAAGGACACGAAGGAGAAGATTAAGTACGAGGAGTACAAGCAGCTTTCTGAAAGCGAGAGGGCACAGTATGATGTCTATCCGAAGATGCAGGTGTACAATGTCTTCAACATCGATCAGACAAACATCAAGGAGGCTCGGCCTGAAATCTACGAGAAGATTGTCCGGGAGAATGGCGGTATGAAGCCCGAACATGAGGGGGAAATGAATCATTTCGCACCGATGGATAAGATGATGGCTGAAAATCGCTGGATTTGTCCTATCACGCAGAAGCATGGGGACAATGCTTTCTACAGCATCTCAAAGAAGGAAATCATACTGCCCGAGTTCTCGCAGTTCAAGAATGGGGAGTCGTTCTACGGCACGGCATTCCACGAAATGGCCCACAGCACGGGAGCGGAGGAGCATCTGAATCGCCTGAAGCCGTCTTCGTTCGGAAGTGCTGAATATGCCAAGGAGGAGCTGGTGGCTGAATTGACAGCGGCTATGGTGGCACAGTACTTCGGTATGGACAAGTATATCAAACAGGATAGCGCACCCTATATCAAATCATGGCTCTCTTCACTGAAAGAGGATGCGCAGTTCATCAAGACAATCTTGCTCGATGTCAAGCGTGCATCGGCAATGATTACGAAAGCGATTGAGGAATGTTCCGAACAGGCAGCGAAAGCTGCTTGATTCGGTTCCTCACCGCTGAAAGGCCTGGAGCTTCGGCTTCAGGCTTTTTTCGTGTCTTTCCGTACTGCCGTATTAAGCGGTATTTTTGCCATGTCAAAAATGGATTGTCTATGAAGCTCATTACATCAAACGAACAACTCTTGTCGCTTCTGCCTAACACGGTGACCAATGTGAAGGGGGAAGCTTTGCTCTTCGACAAGATGACCCCATTTCTCAGCGCAACTGAGAAATGGATGGAGGATAATTTCACCTCGGAGGAGGTGCTGTCGGCCATCGCTGATTTGGAGGCTTCGCATACAACCCGTATGCTCGCCTGCCAAATCGCTGCTTACGATGCTTTCCACCGTGCTATCCCGCACTTGGATGTCATCCTCACTGCTAACGGCTTCGGCATCGTCAGCAATAGCAATATCGCTCCGGCAAGCAAAGAGCGCGTCGAAAGGCTGATGGCTTCGCTGCTGGAGCATCGCGACCGCTTGCTCATGCAGCTTCAGCCTTTACTCACAGCCTTTAAGGGGTGGACAGAATCGGCGCAAGGGCGCTTCTTTTCTGCCACGATGTTCCCTAACATGGATGTCACGCTCCGCTTCCCGAAACCTTCGGGAAGTCGCTGGGAGAAATTCCTTGCGCTTCGCAGTGCAGTCATTCCAGTGGAAGAGTTCTTTGCCAGGCAATACCTTTCCAAAGAACAACTGGAGGTGTTTCGCTCTGAGGTACTGACAGGGCAGTACCGCTCAACACGCCATCAAAGTGTCTGTCGCATTCTCCAAGCGGTAGAGGTGCGCTGCTTGTCAAACAGCGACCCTACCGCGTCGATGCACTTTGAACATGATGCACTCTTCGACATCGTGAACACCATCCGAGACAACCCGGAGGAGTTCCCTGAATGGCATTCGTCGGCGACCGCCGAACTCTATGCCCCTGCTGTCTTCGAGAATAAAAAGGATAGTCTGGGCTATTGGTTCTGACACTCCTTCTGTCTTTTCCTCATACAGGCCGTTTGTCTACCTTCGCAGCAGATAAACGGCTTTTTGTATGCGTCAAATACTAAATGTAATCATTCCGAAGTCGTGGCAGGAACTGCCCGACAAGGAGCTTCGCTTTGTCTTCCGGTTACTGCAAGGCGAGTATTCACTGACACAGATAAAGACCTTATGCTTGCTTCGCTGGGGACAGCTGAAAGTTGTCCGCAGGGAAGGCGCTGTCTTTATCGTGCGTCATCATAAGAAGAATTATCCCCTTACTACACTGCAAATCTGTGAAAGCACTGAGGCATTGGCATGGCTCGGTGATTTTCCTCAATACCCAGTCCGACTGTCGCGGATTGGGATTTACCGCCCTGTCAGGGCTGATTTTCAGAATGTCAGTTTCGGGGATTTCCTGGCACTTGATAATCTCTATCAAGGCTATCTCCAGACACAGCGCGAAGAGCTGCTGCATGACATGGCACTTGTCATGTATCAGACGAAGCATATTCATCTTTCAAAGGTGGAACAAATCAACATCTTCTATTGGTTCACATCGTTGAAACGATGGTTCGCCAATATGTTCTCGCACTTCTTCAAGATGGAGAAGTCGGACGAGAACGGTTCCACCATGCTTTCGTTCAAAGATCTTCAGCAAAACATGAATACGCAGATCCGCGCCTTGACGGGCGGCGACATCACCAAAGAGAAAGAGGTGCTGCAAATGGGCTGCTGGCGTGCGCTCACAGAGCTTGAAGCCAAGGCAGTCGATTACGAGGATATGAAGAAACATTCTAAATCATAATCTTATGGATAAACAGTTTACACTCAAATTGCAGGAGTGGATGGCCACACCTGCCGAGAAAAGGGATTACGAACAGGGGGCGTTGTTCCTCCTACAGTTGACGAACAACAAAATCCTCTATCGGAACATCAGCCGCGACCCAAAGCGGCACGCTGATTTCATAGAGTTCAAAATCAATCGCTATCTCCAATACCGACTGCAGGACCTTACTCACGAGGAGGTACAGGACATGCAGCGGAAAGTCGATAGCATAGCGGTAGAGCACGCTCTGGATAAAGCACCTGCTACCACCTCGGAGCAGGGCGACACGCCCAGCACGGAGGCGGAGCAGTTCAGAGCCGGCAAGCGTGCCGACCATGACACGCTGCCTGCCGAGATTCAGGCACTCTTCGTTGAGAATGCGGATATCATGCGCAAAATGCGCGAACTGCATCTGCAGCTGCGCAATCTCTCAACAGCAAATGCCACCTGCCCGGATTCCGACCGCTATCCGTTCCTCAAAGAGTTGATTGAACTGGATAAGCGGTATCACCGTAATTGGCAGGCGTATGATAACTTCAAGCCGGAACACACGGAAAGCAGCGCAACTGCTTCCCTTGGACAGGGAGGTGTTGCAACCACCTCGCTGCCCAGTGCTCAGGCTGAAGTCGTCATCAACGAAGAAGCACGGCAGCTCCAAAAGAACATCCTCCGCCAGATAAACCTGGCTAAGGGTCGCTATAAGAAGCAGCCTTCAGAGAAACTGAAGGCTTCCATCGCTGACCTGTACGGACAGCTTACCGCACCATCGGATGCTCTTTCCACCGAACTCAAAGAGTTGGGCATTATCTAATCATCAATTCTATGCCTTATGAAAACATCAGCTAAAATTCAGTACTTCATCGCCGTGGCTGCTTTCATTGCGGCCATTGGCTTCGGCATCGCGGGGTTCTGCACCCCTCCTCCTGGTGAGGTACATGACTCTGTCTTGTACCTCATAGCTCAGTTCCTGCTGCTCACGGCATCTATACTGGGTGTAGGTGCCATGTTCACATCGCAGAAGATTTCTCTGCAGAAGAAACTGCAGAACATGAATGAAAAGAAGGAGGAAGAGTAATGCGCTCCATAAATGAAATCATAGTTCATTGCTCGGCTACGCCGGAAGGAAGAGATTTCACCATTGCGGACATCACACGCTGGCACAAGGCACGCGGCTTCCGGACGATAGGTTACCACTTCGTGGTCTATCGCGACGGAAGCGTTCACGCTGGACGTCCGCTGGAACAAGCCGGAGCGCATTGCCTGAAGCATAACAAGCACTCCATAGGGGTATGCTACATCGGTGGCTGTGCCACTGATGGGCGTACTCCCAAGGACACACGAACTCCCGAACAGAAGGAGGCTCTTGTGAAACTCCTGACGGAACTTCACAATCGCTTCCCTCATGCCGTTATTCACGGCCACAGGGATTTCGCCGCTAAAGCTTGCCCTTCATTCAATGCCACGCTGGAATACAAGAAACTGGCGACCGCCATACTTCTTGTATTCGCTTGCATCTTCCTCTCTGCGTGTAAGTCCACGCAGAGGACGCTCGTAGAAAAGGTAGATAGCACGAGGCTGGAAACAGCTTCTACATCTACCACTTCTCTCGCTACGGACAAGTTCCTACAGAGCCTTGTCCTGAATATCGACAGCATCGTGCTTACGTCGCTGTCTATGCCGCAAATGTTGGAAACCGCCGATGGAGCAGGCTGCATCGAGCGGACTTCCAACATTAGCGGCAGTGGGGCTTGCTCGGGAGCAACCCTCGCAAATCCTGCGCTTCAGCGCACGGGGACATCGCTTCCGCGCCTTACTCCTACGCATCCGCGCATTAATGGTACTAAAGTAATTGTCCACGGCTTGCGCCTTCAGTCGAACACTGCTGACAGCAGTAGCGTTATCACGGTTAGCACCGACAGGAGCACGCAACATTCCAGGCACACCTCGAATGTTAAAGCGAAGGAGAAGAAGGTGCCATCTGCTCGATGGCCACTATCTTTAATAGCCATAGCCGCCATCGTCATAGCGGCACTGGCTTGGCTTATCCGTAAAGGGATGATGTCTTCATAGCAACCCTCCGCTTGTTCGCCTACGGCTGCAAACAGGAAGATGTACCCTTAGTAAGTGTTGGCTCGCTTCACGGCGAAGAGGATATGGGGCTGTATCACATTCGGTGACACGTCATCGAATAAGATGCAGCCCTTTTCATATCCTTTCCGCTGTGGCTCACTGGCACACACACTATGGGTACCGCTGCGCTCATCTTCTTGTTTGACTGCCTCCGTCTCTCTGCACTACTGGCGCTATGGACATCATCTTTTCCTTACGGTTCCTCCCTTAGTGCCGTAACACCTTCCCGTGCTATGGATTACATCTATACGCAGGGGAAGGCATTACCGCACATCGGGGCTATCACGCGCACACGCGAGAAAGAATAAGGTACAGGCAAGTATGAAAGTGCAGGTAGCAAGGTATTGCTATCAACACTTTCACACACGCCCGACAGCATCTTACCGCCCGATGAAGGCGAGGGGTACATAGCGCACTCTTAAAGTGCCGTAACCCTTTGCCCTTTTTGGGCGATAGTGGCAAAGCAAAGGCAGTCAGCAAAAGCAGAAACCCTAAAGGCTTGCAGAGATTGGAAACCCTTTGCCCTTTTCGGAGGTGGGCAGTATCACAAAGGCGGTCAGCAAAGGCAGAGACCCTAAAGGCTTGCGGAGATTAGAAACCCTTTGCCCTTTTCGGAAGTGGGCAGTATCACAAAGGCAGTCAGCAAAGGCAGAGACCCTAAAGGCTTGCGGAGATTAGAAACCCTTTGCCCTTTTCGGAGGTGGGCAGTATCACAAAGGCGGTCAGCAAAGGCAGAGACCCTAAAGGCTTGCGGAGATTAGAAACCCTTTGCCCTTTTCGGAAGTGGGCAGTATCACAAAGGCAGTCAGCAAAGGCAGAGACTTTTGCCCTTTGTGCCTTGATGAGACTTTTTGCGCTTTCGGAAGGCTCTCGGCTCACGCATAGACTACATATTCCGCACGAGACGAGGGGCAGAGGAAGCACACACAACGCAGGGCGGTCGGGGGCTGCTCTCGCGGAAACAAGGGGAAAATCCTTTTCCCCTTGACCCCATTGTATTGATACACAGCCATTTCGATTTTTGAGTCCTTGAAAAACTCAAAAATCTCTTAAAGCCCTGCAAATTCTTACGCTTTTGTGGTCTTTTCTAAGCCGTTTTACGTCTTTTCCTGGCTGTTTCTGAAGCGGTATTTTTGCGCCATAAACAAACTTTATCAGCGAAAAATGAGTGATTTGACATCGAAAGCAACTGTGGAGTTGCAGATAAACGGGCAACAGGCGCAACAGACGCTTACACAACTGCGGCAAAATGCCTTGCAGTTGGAATCGGCTATCGCCAAGGCTGCTGCCACGGGCAACAAAACCGACCTGAAGCGCCTGCGTAAAGAACTCACGGACACCAAACGGCAAATCCGTGAGATTGAATCAGCAACACAGCAGGTGGAGCATGTCATGCGTAATCTTGACAAGGCTACACCGCGTGAGCTAAACAAGGCGCTGCAAACGCTCAACCGCCAGCTGGACTACATCGAGCGAGGCAGTGAGGCGTGGAAGGCACAAACGGAGAAAATCAAACGGGTGAAGGCGGAGCTTAAAGCGGTGAACGACCAACTGCGGGACAGTGAGGGGTTCTGGGACCGCTTTAACCGAAAGATGAATGACTGGCAGACGACACTGGCTGCAGGGGCTGCTGCCGTCACAGGCCTTGTCATGGCGGGGCGCTCTGCCGTGAAAGCGTATGCGGACATGGACGCGGAAATGGCGAATGTCCGCAAGTTCACAGGAATGACTGCGGAACAGGTGGAGCTGCTGAACGAGGAATTCAAGAAGATTGACACACGAACTGCCCGAGAGGACTTGAATAAACTGGCTGAAGAAGCTGGTAAACTGGGTAAGACTTCACAGGAGGATGTCTTGGGATTTGTCCGCGCTGCCAATCAGATTAACGTGGCTCTTGATGAGCTTGGAGATGGGGCTACGCTGACGCTCTCGAAGCTGACTAACATCTTCGGCGACGAGGAACGCTTGGGCACGGAGAAGGCTTTGCTTGCCGTGGGTTCTGTCATCAATGAACTTTCGCAGAACTGTACGGCATCGGCTCCGTACCTCGCTAACTTCGCACAACGAATGGCGGGTGTCGGCGCACAGGCGCGAATGACAATACCTGAAATCATGGGGCTTGCTGCCGTGCTGGACTCACAAGGTCAGAAGGTGGAAATGTCTTCTACTGCCGTGTCGAAGGTGATTATGGACATGTTCAAGCAACAGGACCAAATCATCAAGGCTACTGGGCTGAATGCACAGAAATTCAAAGAGACGGTCACACGGAACACCAATGAAGGCCTGCTGATGCTTCTGGAGCAATTGCACTCCTTGGGTAACATCGACGTGCTGGCTCCTGTCTTCAAAGACATGGGCGAGAATGGTGCCCGTGCAGCTCAGGTGATTTCTGCACTGGCTGGTAATCTGGAAATGATACGCTGGGAGCAGGAGGAAGCGGCTAAGGCTTTTGAGGAAGCGAACTCGGTCACGGAAGAATACAACGTGCAGAACAATACGGTGCAGGCTGGACTTGACAAAGCTCGCAAGCGTGTATCGGAAATGGCGGTAGAGCTGGGTGAGAAGCTGCAACCGGTCATGAGACATGTGCTTTCTTCTACCACGCTCTTACTGCGCTTGCTCTCTACCTTCGTGGACTTCGTTGGTAAATACAAGGTGGAAATCATTTCGGCAGCGGTGGCCATCGGTGTGTATAATGTGGCGGTGAACCTGGCCACGATACGCACAAAGGCACTGGCTGCTGCTCATGCGGCATGGAACTTGATAGTCCGCACTGGAAATGTGCTGCTGCCTATCTATAACGTGCTAGTATTGGCTACATCGGTAGCATATAACAAGGTGGCTGGCAATGCGACTCGGGCAGCTGCTGCCACGCGCTTGCTGAATGCGGCCGTAAAAGCAAATCCGTTTGGATTATTAGCTACGGCTCTCGTGGCAGCGGTGGCGGCAATAGCGGCATGGCAGTCCCGTATGCGCTCTGCCCGGGAGGAACAGGAACGTCTGAAGCGTGAATCTAAACAAGCGGCTACGGAAATCAAGGCGGTGGAAGGGAAAATCGGGGAAGAGACATCGGCTGTAAAACGACTGAAGGAGGCGATTGACAGCGAGAACATCGGCAGCAAGAAGCGGAATGCGCTTATCAATGAGTTTAATTCACGCTTTCGCCCGTATCTTTCACATCTGCTGACTGAGAAATCAACGGCGCAGGATCTGGCGAATGCCTATGCTGAGGTGGTACGCAATCTTCGTTCGAAGTTACTGCTGGAAGCCAAAGAGAAGGACTTGAAGGAGAACGTGGGTGTACGCTATGGCTGGGAAGCACAGCGACTAGCAGACTATGACAAGGTGGCACGGGAAAAGGGTACGGCCATGACTGGTGCCTGGCTGAAAGCTGCCGTGGACGAAGAGTATTCCAAGGGGAACATGAACGTCAGGTCACTACAGGATGCTGTTTTCAAAAATCATATCGGACCGCAAAGGCAAAGGGAAGGATATTATAACAGTGTGGAGAACCAGTTAGACACGTCATTAGGCGACCTTTCTACGGCCTACATCCGTCAGTATATCAGTACGCGCGTGCATGAGCAACGGGTGAATCGTAAATGGCAACCGTATCAGAAGGATATCGACGCGGCCATAGAAGCAGGCATGAATGTGGATGATGGTGGCGGCGGTGGCACAGGGAATGTGCCTACTCCTACGCCCACTAAGGACACCGGTGGCGGCTCTACCGATAAGTTTCAGGCAGAAAAGGACTGGAAAGCACGAGAGGAAGCCACTAACCGCATCGCTTACGCTACAGGCGAGAAGGACTACATCGCCTATTCCAAGCGGATGCTGGAGATTGAGGTGGACTTCAACAAGAAGAAACTGGAACATACTGACCTCTCTTCGGATGAGCGGCTTTCCATTCAGGCTGCTTACTATGAAGCAGTGCAGAAGCAGACTGAGAATAACAATAAGCTGACCATCGAGGAGGAACAGGCTGAATACAATGAGAAGGTGGCGATTGAAAAGCAGAGGTTCATCGACGGAGAGGTGTCTTCAGCGGTGTATCAAGAGACATTGGAGCAGATGGAAATGGACCACCTGCGCAAGATGGCTTCGCTGTATGCAGAGGGTTCCAAGGAGCAGCTGCAAATCCAAAAGCAGTTGCAGGATAAACTGGTGGCTAATCAGCAACGGCATCAGCGTGAGACGGAGGCTGCGGAGAAAAAGCATCAGGACGAGCTGGCGAAGATGAAGGACAAATACTTCGGGGACAATCCTTCGGAGCGTCAGGCGAAGTATGCTGCCGACCTCGCCCTGCTGACTGAGGTATATAACCGTGAAATCATCGCTGCCGGAAGCAATGCCAAAGAGAAGCTGCGCATCGAAGAAGCATATCAGAAGGCACGGCTGGCCCTCATGGAGCAGTATAACATCGAGGGGGCAGAAAATAACAAGGGATGGCTCCTGCAATGGAACGAGGACATGATGGAGTTCCTGGAGTCGGACTTCGGCAAGGCGGTGAGTGGCACGCTCGATGTGTTCACGTCATCAATGAGCAGCGTGTTCCAACAGCTGACAACGATTGTTCAGGCAGAACTGGAGATACAGACAGCAGCCATCAATCGCAAATACGACCGTGAGATTTCACTTGCCGAAGGGAATAACTACAAAATCAAACGGCTGGAGAAACAGAAGGAGAAGGAGATTGCCAAGGCGAAGAATGAGGCGAACAAGAAGATGTTTGCCATGCAGGTGATCCAGGCAGTGGCACAGACGGCCACGAATGCCATCAATGCGTATGGCTCTGCAGCGGCAATCCCTTTGGTGGGTTTCATCATGGCTCCTATAGCAGCGGCAGCAGCAGTGGCAGCGGGTATGTTGCAGGTAGCAGCCATCAAGAAACAGCAGCAGGCTTCGGAAGCACAGGGCTACGCCTCTGGTGGCTTCACACCTGAAGGTCGCATTGATGAGCCGGTGGGTGTCGTCCATGCCGGGGAATGGGTGGCTTCGCAACGATTGGTGCACAATCCGGCTACACGGCCCATTCTTGAAGCACTGGACTATGCCCAGCGGACGAACACCATTGGCTCACTCTCGGCAGCGGATGTATCTTCGTCGATTACGGCTCCTGCGGTGTTGGCAAATTCTGCTGTGCGCTCGCAGTCGATACCGCAACAGGTAATTGTGCAGAACGTGCCGGAAGCTCCTTCTGACAATGGGCTGACAGAGACAATCCGACTGCTCCGTGAGCGTCTTGATGAGCCGTTCCTGACTGTCAACAGCGTGACAGGGGAAACAGGCATCAAACAGGCACAGGATGAATATGAAAAGCTGATTCGTAACAAAACACCAAAATCTCGTAGGACATGACAATCATCATAGACAAAAAGGAGGCAGTGCTGAAGAAAGGCACGTCGTTTGATTTCATCATGGAAAACCGCTTCTTCACGGGAGCTGACAGTTATACGCTGTCGATTACGTTTCCACTGAAAGGATGTGCCAGGAACATTGACATATTCGGGCATATCTACCGCAAGGACAGCAATCTGGACAAGCTGCTGCTGGAATGTGAGATTCACGATACGAACTTCCATAAGTACGGGAGTGTGTCAATCGTGGAAATCTCAGAGCTGGAGGTGAAAACGCAATTCCTTGAAGGGCGCTCGGAGCGGAATTATTATTCTTCCTTCGATGACATATATATAAATCAAATCCCAATGTGGAACGTGCATGACTTCGCGCATTGGTCTGCAGACTACTACATGCGGTCGTATGACCAGATAAAGGCTGACTCGGAAGAAGATGGCATTGGCGAGTATGAAGGATATGTGTGCCTGCCATGGGTGAACAACACGACGGGGAACATGCAGAATAAGCTGACGGCACAGACGACACCGGGTATCTATTACTACACGGAGGGTAGCCGAGATTATGATGCGTCCATAGTGGGGATGCCGTATCTGCTGAATGTACTCAAAAAAATCTTCAAGTACTTTGGCTTCACCTACGATTTCAGGGCATTGGAGCGGACGCAGTGGCGGCATATCATCATCTGTAATGTGCTGCCGATGGTGTGGCAGATACGCAATTTCCAGTCAGTGCTGCCGCATTGGACGGTGACGGAGTTCCTGGAACAGGTGGAGCTGTTCCTGAATGGGGAGTTCCACATCGACGAGAAAGGGAAGACAGTGTGGTTCTCACTTAACTCGCAGACGTTTGACCAGATGAATACGGTGGTCATCTCGAACGTGGTGGAGGAACATCAGGTGGAGATTTCCAGTGAGGAGCAGTCATCGAATGACAACTACATCGAGCAGAAAAACCTGGCATACGCGGAGTGCAGCCATCAGATGTGGAAGTACTATTCATGTGACTGGGCAATAGGACAGCTGCCGAAGGTGTCGTGGACGAATATCGCTGCCATGCAAAGTGGTTTGGCTTCGTACATGGACTGCGCAGGGCCTTATAACCACAGATACTACAATTCACTGCACGTCTGCCGAGCGGAGAGCAGCTACTATGTCCTGAAGTGCTACAGGACGCAGACGATTAACAAGGTGATACATCACTATATGCGTCTGCAGCCCGTGAATATGTTCGGGCAGAAAATCGTCAACCGCAGTGAGGACGCACAGGTGGAGGAGTTGCGCATCGTGCCGGTGTGCATAGACCATACGGACATGACACGTGGGGATGTCATCTTCATGGAATGTGGCACGCTCGGCGACGATACGGAAGATGCGGAGGACAAGGATGAGAACCAGACGCAGGCGGTGAACACGATTTCTGCCGGGGAAAAGGAGAAGAAAGAGGAGTTCTTCGATAAGATTTATGTGGGCTTCTGGGATGGCAACCTCCGTCGTACATGGCCACAGATGCCGATACCAATCATTGACCCGTACATGATGGATCAGTTTAATCTGCTTATCCAGGCGCATTACTCCATGCGGCTGACTGGAGCAGAGAAGCCTGAGACACGCACGAATAACTACCACATAGACCAGTCCGTCAAGTTCACATTCAAGTTCCTTGTCAAGGACGGGGCTATCCCGGACGTGCGCAGCATCTTCTACATCCACGGCAAGAAGTACATGGCAGAAAAGATAACTGCGACGTTCTCTGCCGAAACAGGAATGTCGCAGTTATTGAAGATGGTGTGCTATCGGGTGCTATAGTGGTAACAAAAAGGCTGGATTTTGTGTTACTAAAGTCGTTCGGTAACAAAAATCGGTAACATAAACTAAAAGAAAAAAGAGCGTAACAGGTTGAACTGCAACGCTCTTCTTTGTTTTGTTACCACTTACTTGATGAGTGTGGCGAGATTCACGGAATGCCTTTCGACAGTGGTCTTCAGGATTTTGGCATACACCTGTGTTGTCTTTATGTTGGTGTGGCCCATCATACGAGCTACATTCTCGATAGGAATGTCATATGAGAGAGCAAGCGTAGCGAAGCTGTGTCTGGCAACATGGGTAGTCAACGGCTTGTGTAGCTTACATAGCACCTCAATGACATGCAGGTAGTCATTGGCTTTCTGATTGCTGATGTGAGGCAGCTTGTAGTTGTACCTCTTCAGCACTTCCATGGCAGGGGGAAGGATGGGGGTGAAGAAGTTGCAACCTGTCTTCACACGCTTGCCATCAATGTAAGCCTGGCCGTTGACGATTTCGGTCATGGTCTCAAAGTCGAAGTTCTGACTGTCCACATAGGCAAGGCCAGTGTAGGCGCAGAACACGAAGAGGTCACGAACACGCCCTTCTTTTTCGCCCATCTTTTGCTTACGCAATACAAGCAGCTCATCTTCTGTCAGCGGACGGCGTACTTTATACTTGCCACGCTCAAACTTGCAGAGGGGGCTTTCGTAAGGATCCATAGGGATGTAGTCCATCTGTGCAGCCAACCGCGTGTACATCTTCAGTATCTTATGATAGTTGTGAATGGTGGGCTGTGTGCGGTTGCACTCAGTGTGCAAGAAGTCATCGAAGGCCTTCACGTTCTTTGGGGTGATGTCTGCGAAGCTGTTCAACCTGCCGAAGCGCTTCATGGCATCCATCGTAACACGCTTGCGCTGCTGAGTGGCAGCGACAATATCTTCCTTGGCAATCTGCTCAATCATGAAGTCGATGAAGCCTGTCTTAGAGGCTTTTCTTTTCTGCATGTCACGATTTTCCTTCTTCTTGGCTGTATCCTTGCCAATATGAAGGTCAATGTTCTCAATGGTCAGCTCTTCACCATTCTTTATCATGGCTTCTACAACGTGCCTGTAGATGCTAACCTGTGTCTTTAACTCCTCACTGTACTGAAGCTCCTTCCACTCAAAGGGGTCACAGCTGCTGACGGTTACATACTTCCGAACACCATTGCCGAGGTAGATACGGATTTCGACCTTGCCGCGTCCGGTTTTTGCTACTTCCTTCTTCCTGTCATAGATGACGGTAACAAAATCTTTTTTCATTTGCCTTTTACTTTGCGCGGGGTGGCAGACGTAGGATAACGGGGCGGAATTGGAATATTCCTTTGTCCCTAAGCGATTTAGGCCGTTGTCCAGCTCTTGTTTCCGCTTCTCAGTGATTTTTGTTACCACTTTCGGGGGCAGTCCCAAAATCCCGTTTTTGGGTGGTTAGTAACAAAAACTGAGGTTACTTTGGTAACAAAATCGGTAACAAAATGTCCAATCATGTCCTTTTTCGCCTTTTTGTCCTTAGTCTGCATTCTCGCAGGTTGAACATTATTTTTCACCCTGCTGGCCGTGAAGCGCAAAGTTGGCTCTCTTGATTATCAGTTACTTACACCTTATGAAAGGGTAAAAAAATAAGAGCGTCCGACTTTGTAAGTTGAACGCTCTCGATACATGGGGATAATTTTTTGCGGTGCGTACGGGACTCGAACCCGTGACCCCATGCGTGACAGGCATGTATTCTAACCAAGCTGAACTAACGCACCGTTTTATCAATCTTTCAAAGAAGTGGGTGGTGATGGATTCGAACCACCGAAGGCGTAAGCCAGCAGATTTACAGTCTGCCCCATTTGGCCACTCTGGTAACCACCCTTGCAGACTGCTGCTGCTTTAGCAAGT
>Ga0247611_10004350_pt1 | contig 19733 bp, 18 predicted proteins | sample 177DNAGHGhighgp2_FD_192422 | JGI IMG/M metagenome (GOLD analysis project Ga0247611, IMG submission 192422) | Sheep rumen microbial communities from Palmerston North, Manawatu-Wanganui, New Zealand - 1770 DNA GHGhigh gp2 | ecosystem: Host-associated > Mammals > Digestive system > Stomach > Rumen...
CATTCTCCTTGACAATCATATCGCTGATGCGGTTGATGTACCCCGTCACGCTGACGGCGATCACGTCGTCGCGATATTCGGCATTCAGCGCGAAATAGTTGCTCTTCTCGGGATTCAGGTCCTTGTTGCCGAAACTGATTTGCGCCTTGCCACGATTCACCGAGAAGTAGTGATAGTAGAGCTCGTCGAGGCCGGGAGCACGGAAGCCCGCCGAGTAGGTGGCGCGGAAACGGAAATTGCCCGGGGCATACATCAGCGTCGCTTTCGGTGTCAGGTGGGTACCGAAGGTCTCGTGGTTGTTTAGTCGCAAGCCGACGGTGGCCGTAGCAAACCCCTGACCCACGCGAACCTTCGCCTCATGCTGGGCGTAGGCTGCCAGCGAATATACATGCTGGTCGATATTGCCACTGGTGGCGGTTAGATAATCCTTGCGCCAGTCGGCTCCGAAGATGGTCGTAGAGTTGCTGGTCAGACCGAGGATGGCCTTCGCCTGTCCCTCCATCATGCGCTGCTTCTTCGATTCCACGTAGTCGCCCACGGCATTCGTCTTGGTCTCCACGTCATACTCCTTTCCGTAGCGGAAGCGGTCCACCGTGAAGTCGGCCTGCAGCGAGTTCTTCTGCGTAAACTTATAGATGCCGCCCACGTTCCATCGCAGTCCTTTGTAGCGCATCTCGTAGTCGGTGCCGCCAGTGACGTCGGGATTGGTGTCGGGGCGGTCGGTGATTTTATACGAATAGTCCAGACCGGCATTCAACGCCAGATGCTGATTGGGGGCATAGGTGAATTTCTGTCCCAGAATGCTTGCGCGATAGCCTGTAAACAGCGGTGCTATCGACCGTTGCGTCTCGGTGTCCGAGCCCTTCACGTATTCCAGGTCGTTGTTGCGATAGCTGTCGGCACGGTCGTGGGTAAACGAAGTATAGCTTCCAAAACCGTCCTTATAGATGTCGAGCGTCGCGCTCTCCGTCAGCACCCCATGTCCGCTAATACGGAGGTCGTTGGCGACACTGACAAGCGACTCCGCAGGTTGGTCGGTGATGATGTTGATGACACCTGCAATAGCGTCGCTGCCGTATAGTGACGAAGCCGCACCGTCGAGCACCTCGATACGCTTTACGCGTGCCATGTTGATGCGGTTCAGATCCACATTGTTCGAGATGTCGCCCGACAGCTTCTGACCGTTAATCAAAATGAGGATATACTTGTTGCCCAGTCCGTTCAGACGCAGTTGCGACCCCATGCTGTTCGGAGCCATCGACACCTGCGGCATCATGCGCGTCAGTGCACCGTCGAACGTCGTAATGCCCTGTTCCCGAATCTCCTGACTGCTGATGACGCTGACCGGCGTCGACGTACTCTTCAGTCGCTGATGATGCCCTGAACCTGTCACTACCACGGGGTTCAGATTGTACTTCCGGTCTACCGAGTCGCGCCGCTCCATCTTGTGGATCTGCGCAGAAGCGGTAATGGCCGAAAGAAACGCTATCATCAAGGTTACAGCACTCTTGTTCACATTATTCTTGTTTAACATAATACTAAATTCCGCAGCACTTTAATATAACTTTCTTTATAAGTACCTGAGCAACAAAAAGTTCTTGCTGTGGCAAGCGGCAGAGCCGAGCGGCTCAGGATTTGGCCATGTCAGATTTTTCACTTACCTTAGTGCTGCAAATCAAGACAAGCAAAATCATCAATGACATGGCAAAGGTAAGCATAAAATCTGAGAAAATCACCGCTTATGGTGGAATATTTTTCGTTTTGGACATATTTGACCGTATTCTATCCTCTGTAATCGACACCCACCTGGGGCTTCGCAGTAAGCTGATAGGCTATCAAAGCGCGAGATAATACGGGCCGTCTTCTCCGTTTTCTGCTGTGGCGGCGACTGCATGGAAGACCTCAACCGAAGTCATTCATGAACCAGAACACCGTGTTCCTACTCCTAACCGCCATGGCTGCAAACTTCTACCGATACATCGTGGCATTGCCGCTCATGGCCGTCCTCTTTGGAATCAAGGCCACGGACAGGGTCAAGAGTTTCCTGTTCAGATTCATCGCCGTGCCTGCCAAGTGGGTCAGAACGGCAAGGCAGTACAAACTCAACATCTACTCCAACAAGCCTTACAACATTATTTGGGAACACGGATAGGCTAACTTTCCTTCGCTGATGCTTTGGTCTAAGCCTCTCGACCTTACGGGGTAAGGGGGAACTAGTTCATGTCCCGTCGGATTACGCGCTTGTATGGCAAAAAAAACAGACAGGCATGTCTCAAATGACGGCAAGACTAGACCGTTGAAAAATTATCTGCGGATTTTAGGATATTTAAAAATAAATTCGTATCTTTGCTGCCAAAATCAATAGGAGAAAAGAATTATGGCAATACCAGTAACAAACATTCCTGTGCTGACGGGTGAGGTGGCAGAACGCTTCATCGAGCAGTGCGAGTACAACGCAAAGCATCTTGCGGGTTCGGAGTGGAGTCAGGAACGCGAGGACAGGTTTAATAGAATTATGAAACGTTCTCTGGAACTTCAACGTAAACTTGGGGTTAGATGACACTTGATGATCTCGACTTTCTGCCTCAGGGAACACCTGGGCTGAATATTCAGGCTTTCGACTGTGGTCGAAAGTCTGTTAATGATTTTTTCCACAACGAAGCACAGGACTATCAGGACGAACTCTTTGGTAAGACCTACTATTGGGTGTTACCTGATAACCCTTCAGAAATTGTGGCAGGCTTTACCGTAGCCAATGCCAGTATCTTCACCAAGCGGCTACCCAATGCTCGCCAGAAGAAGATTGGCCGCGAGGTGCATCATGAGAAGGGACTCATTAATTACCCCTCCATCCTGCTCGCTCAATTGGGTGTCGACCTGAAGTATAAAGGCTTTCACCTTGGTCCGCAAATCATCGATTTCGTTATGGACTGGTTCACTTCTCCCGACAACAAGTCCGGTTGCCGACACCTTATCGTTGATGCCTACGACGAGCCGCACCTGCTGGAGTTCTACCAGCGCAATGGCCTTAACTTGTTCTTTTCTTCCCTCGAACAGGAAATGCATTATCGCAATTGGGATGTTGAGAAAGACGGACCACTGGAGACTCGCCTTATGTTCCGCGACATGATTCTGCTGAAACGACCATCGATAAGATAAGGTAAGCATTATGCTGACGACTGTGACACATTCATCGTCGACCGTTTGCTGGGCGAGCTATTTACCGTGCCCTGAATGCAGAGTATTCGCTCTACGCTGAGGCACCGCCCGTTCTCTCCCTTTTTAAGCGCAAAGATACGGCATTCCCGCGCGAGTCAGATTTTTCACTTACCTTAGTGCTGCGTTTCAAGACAAGCAAAATCATCAATGATATGGCAAAGGTACAAATAAAATCTGAGAAAATCACCGCTTTTGGTGGAATATTTTTCGTTTGGACATATTTGACCGTATCAACACGGCCGAGAAACTGAACCAACTGCTCATCAAGCTGTTGCTGGCCACAGGGCAGCTCGCGGAGGGAGGCGAGTACGACGTGGACTTCGACCACCAGTTCCTTGAGGCGGAGAAGTATGACAGCAAGCGCACCTACAAGGGTTTTGACGGCTACATCCCAGGCGTGTTCACCATCGGCGGGCTGATTGAGACAACCGGATTTTGTAGGGAAAAGTGCGTTAATGTCGGTCAAAGGTCGTATCTTTGCGCGTCAAACTGATGCTCATGAAAATAAATTTTGGCCATTATTTTTAGAATTCTGGCCAAAATTTTAAAAATAATGGCCAAAATTCTTTTCAACGCCTACGCTAAATGAGTTGTATCTGTGCCTCAACGGTTTTTGTTTGCATGCATTTGGGCTCGGCGGGCGATGCGTGAAAAGAAAAGAGCGCATTGTCCCTGATATTGTAGGCAAAACCGCTCCAACTTTCGCAATTTTTTTATACCTTTGCATCCGCAAACTAACTTCTACATCAAATAAATGAAACAACTACTTGCTATTCTACTCTGTCTGCTGGGACTTACCAGCATGAACGCAGAGAATTATCCTTACCGCAGTGACTATCTATGGGTGACGGTGCCTAACCATGCCGACTGGCTCTACCAAACGGGAGAGCAGGCCACCGTCGAAGTGCAGTTTTACAAATATGGCATGCCGCGCGATGGCATGGTGGAGTATGCCATTGGCAACGACCTGATGGAGGCCGATACAAAGGGCAGCGTCACGCTGAAGAACGGGCGCGCCGTCATCAAGGCGGGCACTGCGAAGAAGCCCTGCTTCCGCGACATCCGCCTGACGATGAAGCTCGACGGAACTACCTATCAGCACCACGTGAAGATAGGCTTCTCGCCGGAGAAGATTGTGCCCTACACACAGATGCCGAAGGACTTCTGGCCATTCTGGCAAGACAACCTGAAGGAGGCGGCCCAGTATCCGCTGAAGTTCACCAAGACACCCTGTCCGGAGTTCACCACCGACAAGACCGACTGCTACCTCGTGCGCATCGACCTGAACCGCCAGCACCAGGCTATGTACGGCCTGCTGATGATGCCGAAGAACGCCAAGACTGGCAGTCATCCCGTCGTGCTCTGCCCGCCGGGGGCTGGGGTGAAGACCATCAAGGATCCCAACTCGCGTGACTACTACCCGGAGAACGGCGTCATCCGCTTCATCACCGAGATTCATGGTATGAACCCGCTCATGCCCGAAACGTATTTCGAGGATGTGCGCTCGGCCTTCGACGGACGGGTGAAAGGCTATCTCTATCAGGGCATCGACAGCCGCGACCATTATTACATGAAGCACGTCTATCTGGGACTTGTCCGCTGCATCGACTTCCTGACACAGTTGCCCGAATGGGATGGTAAGAACGTCATTGCCCAGGGTGGCAGCCAGGGTGGTGCCCTGTCGCTCATAGCCGCCGCCCTCGATCCCCGCGTGACGCTCTGTGTGGCCAACCACCCCGCACTCAGCGATATGGCTGCTGCCGCAGAGGAAGGCCGTACCCACGGCTATCCCCACTTTTCAAAGAAAGAGGGCTTCCTCACCCCACAGCACCTGCAGACATTGCCCTACTTCGACGTCTGCTGCTTCGCCCCCTACATCAAGGCCAAGACCTACATGACCTGGGGCTATAACGACAATACCTGCCCGCCCACCACGAGCTATGCCGTCTGGAACCTGCTGAAGTGTGAGAAGGAGAGTCTCATCACCCCCGTCAATGAACACTGGACCAGCGATGCGACCAACCGCCAGCAACTCGACTGGATCTTGAAGAACATCAGTCACAGACCAGAGGCTCCCATGGTGCATGACCCCGTGATGGCCAAGGAGGGTGACACCTATTATCTTTATGCCACGGGTATGGGCATCCAGCAGATGACCTCGAAGGACCGCAGGAAGTGGACACTGTCACGCCAGCCCGTGATGAGCGTCATCCCCGGCTGGACCACCGACTCCGTGCCGGGATTCCGCAATCATGTCTGGGCACCCGACGTCATCCGGTGGCATGGACGCTGGTGGATGGCCTACAGCTGTTCCACCTTCGGCAAGAACGGCTCGGCCATCGGACTGCTCAGCAGCCGCTCGCTCGCAGCCAACCGATGGAAGGACGATGGCTGCATCGTTACTTCGCGAGAGAAGCGTGACAACTGGAACGCCATCGACCCGAACTTCGTCATCGACGAGGCCACCGACACGCCGTGGCTTGTCTGGGGCTCGTTCTGGGACGGCATACAGCTGGCCCGTCTCGATTCGACGATGCATATTGCCAAAGGACAGAGCCCGCGCACCATTGCCCGCCGCTACAACCCGAACTACAAGCCTGCGGAGCCGAACCCCACATCGAAGTATGCCGGTACGAATGCCATCGAGGCACCGTTCATCTTCAAGCATGGTGGGTATTACTACCTCTTTGTGTCATGGGACTACTGTTGTCGCGGTGCCAAGTCGAACTATCGCGTGGCCGTGGGACGCAGCAAGAACATCGTTGGCCCCTATCTCGACAAGGACGGTAAGGACATGGCCAACGGCGGCGGCACTCTTTTCTTAGAGGGCGACAAGAAGCAATGGGAGGCTGCAGGCCATTGTGCCGCCTACACTTTCGACGGCGAGGACATCTTCATCTGTCATGGCTACAGCACCACGCAGAACGGAGCCGCCCTGCTCATCCAGCGTACCATTTCCTGGACTGCCGACGGCTGGCCGGAGCTGTCCCACACCGACTAACTTCTTTTCATTCGCCATTGCGTTGCATTTTGCGGCAAAGAGAAAAAGTCGGCTTTTTCTTTTGTACTTTGTTTTTTATTCGTACCTTTGCACCATGATTACACAAGATCAGCTAAAGGATATATTAGACCGGGTAGATAAACTGCACCACTATCTGCGCATTGACCAGAAGCAAGTGGAGTGGGAGGAGGAAGACCTTCGCACGCAGGCACCCGACTTCTGGGACGACCCGAAACGGGCCGAGGCCCAGATGAAGAAGGTGAAGGGCATCAAGAGATGGATTGACGGCTATAGCGACTGCAAGCTGAAGGCCGACGAACTGCAACTGGCCTTTGACTTCTACAAGGACGAGATGGTTACAGAGGAAGAGGTCGATGCCGACTATGCTCAGGCTGTACAGGCTGTAGAGCAGTTGGAACTGATGAACATGCTGCGCCAGGAGGAAGACCCGATGGATGCCGTGCTGAAGATCAATAGCGGTGCAGGCGGCACCGAAGCGCAGGACTGGGCGCAGATGCTCATGCGCATGTATATGCGGTGGGCCGAGGCCCATGGCTACAAGGTGACGGTGTCAAGTCTCCTGGAAGGCGACGATGCCGGCATCAAGAGCGTGACCATGCAGATCGAGGGTGGCGAATACGCTTACGGATACCTGAAGAGCGAGAACGGCGTGCACCGTCTGGTGCGCGTGAGTCCCTTCAACGCCCAGGGCAAGCGCATGACGTCGTTTGCCAGCGTGTTCGTTTCACCGCTTGTCGACGATACCATCGAGGTCTATGTCGACCCGGCCAAACTGTCGTGGGACACTTTCCGCAGCAGCGGTGCCGGCGGACAGAACGTGAACAAGGTGGAGTCGGGTGTGCGGCTGCGCTATTGGTACACCGACCCCGACACGGGCGAACAGGAGGAAATCCTCATTGAGAACACCGAGACGCGCGACCAGCCTAAGAACAAGGAACGCGCACTGACGCTGCTCCGCTCGCAGCTTTACGACCGCGCCATGAAGAAGCGCTTGGAGGCGCAGGCCAAGATCGAGGCCGGAAAGAAGAAGATAGAGTGGGGAAGCCAGATACGTTCGTATGTCTTCGACGACAAGCGCGTGAAGGACCACCGCACCAACTACCAGACCAGCGATGTCGACGGTGTGATGAACGGCAAGCTTGACGGCTTCATCAAGGCCTACCTCATGGAGTTCCCCGTCAATGAAGAATAGTCAAAACTTATTAATCCTTAAAAAATAGTACAATTATGTCGAAAAAAAATCATGAAGAACGGCACTTGAATGCCAAGCAGCGTGCCTACGAGAAAAAACAGGCTGAACAGGGCGCTAAAGTAGTGAAGTGGATTTTCGCAGTGCTCATTCTGGCAGCCATTGCCTACATGGCCTACGTGATGTGGCTCATGCGATAGACCGTCTTCGCCCCCAGCTATGAGTGGATTTGAAATAGAACGGAAGTTTCTTGTCGTTGACGACAGCTACAGGCAGGTGGCACGGGCCGCCAGCCATATTCGGCAAGGATATATCTGCAGTGGTCACGGCCGCACCGTCAGGGTGCGGCGCCGTGACCAGGCTGCCTATATCACCATCAAGGGACCGTCGGCCGATGGCGGACTGAGCCGCTATGAGTTTGAGAAGGAGATTACCCTTGACGAAGCCGAGCACCTGTTCGCCCTTTGCGAGGAAGGCATCATTGACAAGACCCGCTATCTGGTAGACAGCGGGCAACACACCTTTGAGGTCGACGAGTTCCATGGCAGCAACCAGGGGCTGGTCATTGCCGAGGTGGAGCTGTCGGCACCCGACGAGGACTACGTGAAGCCTCCGTTCATTGGGCAGGAGGTGACGGGCGACCGGCGTTACTACAATTCCTTCCTGCATCGGCATCCCTATTCTTCCTGGCCTGCCGGTGACGAAGCTTGAGGAACACAGTGCCTATGACTGCTCCAATGGTGGCGCCGGTCGTGTTGGCTGCGAAGTCCAGCCACTCGCCGGCACGGTTGGTGGTGCAGTAGGCCTGTAGCAATTCCAGCAGACCGCTCATGAGCACTGGGGCGAGCCAGGCAAAGAGAAACAGCTTGCGACCGTTTATTACCGGGTGGCTGCGCAGGTATTCCCACCAGATGACCGAGCACGTGCCGCCGTACATCACGAAGTGAGTCCACTTGTCGACGAAGGCCACCTGGCTCAGGTCCAGTTCGTCGGGAGGCAGGAAGAAGAGTGAAAGATACCATATCAGCACCAGGCAAAGCAGTGAGCAGGGATAGGTGCGCAGCACATTGAATAGTCTTGTCTTTTGTTCCATGATTGCTGCAAAGGTAATGCTTTTTTTTATTAGAAATGTTCCGAAGTGCACAAATCTGTCAGAAAAGCATGAAAAAGTTTGGTGGTAATGAGATAATTGTTTATCTTTGCACATAGCTTTAAGTAACAGCAATTGTAGAACCAAAATTAAACTTATCGAGTCATGAAAAAGTTTTTCATTCCTTTGGTCATGGGTCTCCTGCTTGTCGGCGGCTTGACATTGAGCAGCTGCGATAAGGACGACGATGAGAACGAGCCTCAGACCGAGCAGGGCGACCGTCCCGATCGTCCTGACAATGGCAGTGGCAATGGTGACCGACCCGACCGTCCCGATCCCCCTGATCGTTAATGTCGGCAAAAGCAAAAAAACACGAATCCCGCAAACGGGGTTCGTGTTTTTTTCGCTGGTGGAGCCCACCAGGGGGCTTGGTTATACGATAGGCAGCGAGATGCCGCAGATTTTCTGGTAGACATCCAGCGCATAGACATCGGTCATGCCGCTGATGTAGTCAATGACAGCCATGATGCGTGTCTCTAAGTCAGGGTTGTCAATGTCGTACTGGCTGCTCACGCGTCCTATGAGTTGCTGCGAGTAGTAGCGGTCGGGATGCTCAATGGCTTCGGTCATCAGTTCCATGAGGGTGGCCATGATGCGATAGCCCGACAGTTCCACGTCGAGCACGGGCTTGCTTCGGTAGATGCGCTGCTTCGACACCTTCGTGCAGTGCAAGTAGGCCTCGCGGGGCAGCTGGTCGATGTGGTCGATGAGACTGCCCGTGAAGAGGCCGCGCAAAATTTCGTCCTCATGCTCCATGAAGGTCTGCACACACTCGTTCTCCAGTTTGCCAATGACACAGGCCCTCAGATACTGAATCTTCTCGTTGGCATCGGTGAGCTGCTCGTCGTCGATGCGGCGCAGAATGCGCTGTCGGGTGTCTTCGTCGAAAAAGCTGAGCATCAGTTGCGAAGTCTCCTCGAAGCTGAGAATCTTCAGCTTGTGGGAGTCTTCCAGGTCCATGATCTCGTAGCAGATGTCGTCGGCAGCCTCGACCAGATACACCAGCGGATGGCGGGCGTAGCGCAACTTGGATTTGTCTGCGGCGTTGGAGGCATCTTCCATTTTCAGAATGCCCATCTCGGCAGCGATGCGCTGGTAGGTTTCAGCCTCGCTATTGAAGAAACCGAACTTCCCCTTCTTCCCTGCCAATGACGAGGAGAACGGGTACTTCACGATAGAGGCCAGCGTGCTGTAGGTCATGACGAAGCCCCCCGGACGGCGTCCCTTGAACTGGTGGGTCAGCAGCCGGAAGGCATTGGCATTGCCTTCGAAGTGGGTGATGTCGTCCCAGAAGGCAGAAGAGACCTTTTCTTGCAGGTAGTTGCCCTTCCCTTCGGTGAAGAAGGTCTGTATGGCCTTCTCGCCCGAATGTCCGAAAGGCGGGTTGCCCATGTCATGGGCCAGGCAGGCCGTGGCCACAATCTGTCCGATTTCCGAAACCATCGTGTCGGCAATGCCCGGATGGCGGGCACAGAGGCCCTGATAGATATCGTTGCCCAGCGACATGCCCACGCTGGCCACCTCGAGCGAGTGGGTCAGCCGGTTATGCACAAACACGCTGCCCGGCAGCGGAAACACCTGGGTCTTGTTCTGCAGGCGGCGGAAGGGAGCCGAGAAAATCAGGCGGTCGTAGTCGCGCTTGAACTCCGTGCGGTCGTCGTGGCGCTCTGGATGGCGGTGCTCCTGGCCCAGGCGCCGGTTCGATATGAGTTGGTTCCAATTCATGTTCATGGCGCAAAATTACGAAGAAATGGCCGAACTGCTGCGGCTGAATCTGCAAAAATATATAAAATAGGTGGAAAAATATGGGGATTTGAAGATAAATAGCTAATTTTGCACCTCTATATGAGTATTATGTTACAGATACAAGTCATCAATAAGGGGCATCAGCCTCTTCCGCAGTATGCCACCGGTCAGAGCGCAGGCATGGATCTGAGGGCCAATCTCGACGCCCCCGTCACCTTGAAGCCCATGGAGCGAAGGCTCATTCCCACGGGGCTCCACATCGCCCTGCCCGAGGGCTACGAGGCTCAGGTGCGCCCCCGTAGCGGGCTTGCCCTGAAGTCGGGGCTCACCGTCCTCAATGCGCCAGGCACCGTCGATGCCGACTATCGCGGCGAGATAGGCGTGGTGCTCATCAACCTGTCCGACTGTGATTTCGTGGTGAACGACGGCGAGCGCATTGCCCAGTTGGTTGTTGCCCGTTACGATCAGGTGCAGTGGCAGCCCGTCAGCGTGCTCGAGGCTACCGAGCGTGGCGAGGGCGGATACGGTCACACCGGTGTGAAATAGTGAAAAGTGAATGAAGAGTAGTAATAAAAAGTGAAAAGTGCATTGAAGAAGTTTCTCACAGCCATCATCCTATGGCTTGGCCTGTGTCCGTTCTGTTCGGCCCAGTCATCGCGCACTTACGACCACCTCTTTCTTGAGGCCATGGTGCAGCGGCAGAAAGGCAACTCTGACGCTGCCTTCGACCTGCTGACCCGTTGCCTGGAAATCAATCCGCAGGCCAGCGAGGCCTATTTCTTCCTGGCTCAATACTACAGCTTCCTGAAACTGCCAGACCGCTCCCTGGACTACTTCAAGCGTGCAGCAGAACTGGAACCGCAGAACAAGACCTTCCTGGAGACACTTGCCAATGCCTATATCGAGTCCGACCAGATAGGACCTGCCGTCGAGGTGATAGAGCAGCTCTATGCCACAGACAAGAGCAGGCAGGATTTGCTGCAGACACTCTACCAGCTGCATGTGCAGCAGAAGGACTATGCCAAGGCCATCAGCATGATTGAGCGCATGGAGGCCGTCGACGGCAAGAGCGAGCGCCTCTCCGTAACGAAGAGTCAACTCTACATGCAGATGGACGACAAGGAGTCTGCCATCAAGGAGATGCGCCAGCTGTCGCAGCAGTATCCCAACGACATGACCTACCTGACGCTCTATGCCAACATGCTGTTGCTCAACGACCGCGAAGACGAGGGTGCCAGCCTGCTGTACCGTGTGCTGGAGCAGGAACCTGCCAATACACGCGCTCAGATGGCACTGCGCTCCTACTGCCTCATGCAGTCCGACAGCGTGCGGGCTGATTCGCTGACAAGGGCCATCCTGCTGAACCGTCAGGCCAGTCAGGACGAGAAAGTATACCTGTTGCGACAGGAGATTGGGGCCAGCGAGCGTGCCGACGGCGACAGCACCCGCATCCTCGGCCTGTTCCGGGAAATGCTGGCCCAGCCCGATGCCGACCCGGAGATTGGCGACTTCTGCGTGGCCTACATGGCACTGAAGCAGATGCCCCGCGACAGCATCAGCCGTATGCTCCAGCAGGTGCTGCAGATGGCGCCCGACAATGCCTCGGCCCGCCTGCAGCTCGTGCAGTATGCCTGGGACGATGAGGATGACCAGCGCACTATAGAACTCTGTCGTGCAGCCCGTCAGTATAACCCCGACGAGATGGCGTTCTACTACTACCAGGGCATGGCGTTCTACCGTCAGAACCGCTACGACGAGGCCCTTGGCGCCTTCCGCAACGGCATCAGCGTCATCACCTCCGAGAGTTCGCCCGACATCGTCTCGTCTTTCTACGAGGTGATGGGCGACCTGCTCCACCAGAAAGGCTTGAAGCAAGAGGCCTTCGCCGCATACGACTCCTGTCTGCAGTGGAAACCCGACAACATCGGGTGCCTGAACAACTATGCCTACTACCTGAGCCTACAGGGAGAGCAGCTCAACCGCGCTGAGCAGATGAGCTACACCACCATTAAGGCCGAACCGAAGAATGCCACCTATCTTGATACATACGCCTGGATTCTCTTCATGCAGAAACGCTATGGCGAAGCCCGTGTCTATATTGACCAGGCCATGCAGAACGATTCCACCCAAAGCGGCGTCATCATTGAGCATGGCGGCGACATCTATTCCCTCTGCGGAGACGTGGATGGGGCACTGCGCCTATGGCACAAAGCCTTGGACAAAGATCCTGGCAACAAGGCTATTATCAGAAAGATTAAACGAAAAAAATACATAAAATGATGAAAACGCTATTCAGACCATTCACCCTTTCCCTGCTCGCTGCTACATTGTTGTTCTCTGGTTGTAGCATTTTTCACAAGAATGCTGCCAAGGAGCAGCCTATGCCCGAGCGCACCCATACCGCAGACCGGTCTCTGTTGACGATGGTGAGCGAGAATGCCCAGCCGAACGAGTTCGTCACCTCGAAAATCAAGTTCACTGTGGAGATGGGCTCGCTCTCGCAGACCCTCACCGGCAACCTCAAGATGAAGCGCGACGACGTCATCCGCCTGCAGCTCATGGCCTTTGGCTTCGTTGAGGCTGGACGTCTGGAGTTCACTAAAGACTATGTGCTCATCATGGACCGTATCAACAAGCAGTTCCTGCGCGTGCCCTATCATCATGTGGACTTCCTGCGCAACAGCGGCATCAACTTCTACACCCTGCAGGCCATGTTCTGGAATGAACTGTTCCTTCCCGGACATGAGCGCATCAAGACGGTGGAACAGCTTGATAGTTTCGCCACGAATGTCGATGCCGAAAACGCCATTGTCAGTTTCGAACAGAACAAAATGGCCTACAGCTGGCTGGTCGACAAGACCAACGGGCGCATCAAGATGGCCAACGTGCTCTATACACCGCGCCAGGGGGGCAACACACAGCTCAACTGGGACTATCGTGCCTTCACTACGATGGGACGCAAGCCTTTCCCCAACGACATGCACATCACCCTTACCACACCTTCCAAGGAGGTCAGCATTGGTCTGTTGCTGAACTATCTGGGCAATGAGTCCGACTGGGAGACCCGCACAAAAGTATCGTCAAAATATAGCGAGGTGAACGTTGACGAGATTCTGCGCCGCTTCATGGCGCTGTGATGGCGTTTCATCGTGTTAGTTCATAGTGCATAGTACTGAGTATATGTCGCATTCATTCTTCCGTACTCTTGGGTTCTACCGCCTTGTACTGCTCTTGGTGGCGTGGTGCTGCTTTGCTGTCAGCACGCCTGCCCAGCAGCGCACCGGCAGAAAACCTGCTGCCGCGCAGAAGACCAAGGGTAAGCAGACCGCTAACGTGAAGAAGACCACGGCCAAGCCCGTGGCAAAACCGGCTCAGAAAACTAAGACCACAAAAGGCAAGACAGGGTCCAAGCCCGCAGGCAAGCACCCTTCGGTGGCCTCGCTGCAGACGCAGAAGAAACAGCTGCATCGGGACACTGAAGCCAAGATGCAGCGCAAGGCCGCCATCGAGCGCAATGTGCGCCAGGGCATGCAGTCGCTGCTCATCCTGAACAACGAGATCGACCAGAAGCGCCGCACCATCGACACCATCCGTCGTGACATCACCACCCTCGACGGCAGCATTGCCTTGCTGGGACAGCAGCTCGACACCCTCGCAAAGGAACTTGAAGATCGTAAGCAGCGCTACATGAAGTCCATGCGCTACATGCACCGCAACCGTGCCGTGCCCAATCAGCTCATGTTCGTGTTCAGTGCCGACAACTTCACACAGATGTACCGTCGCCTGCGCTTCACCCGCGAGTATGCTACCTATCAGCGTGCACAGGGCGAGGCCGTCAAGCAGAAACAGGAACAGCTGGAGCAGAAACGCGAGGAGCTGGCCCAGGCCAAGACCCGCAAGAACACCCTTCTCAGTCGCGGACAGCAGGAGGAGCAGTTGCTGCAGGGCAAGCAGGACGAGCAGCAGAAACAGGTCGATGCCCTGCAGAAGGAACAGCGCACGCTGGCCGTGGTCATCGAGCAGCAGCAGCGCCGTGAGGCCGAGCTCAACACACTGATAGACAAGCTCATTGCCAAGGAGATTGCCCGAGCCAAAGCCCGTGCCGAGGCCGAGGCCAAGAAGAAGGCCGCAGCCGAGGCCGCCCGTAAGCGACAGGAGGAACTGGCACGGAAGCGTGCCGCTGCCGAGGCCGCCCGCAAGGAGAACGAGCGGCGCATTGCCGAGGCGAAGGCTGCCGAGGACAAGGCAAAGGCCGAAGCACTGGCCGCTACCCGCAAGAGTGCCCAGGAGCGTGCCGCTGCCCAGCGCAAGGCCCGCCAAGCCGAACAGGCACGCCGGCAGGCTGAGCAGCAGGCCAATGAAGAGAACAAGGCCCGCGAGCGTGAGATTGCCCAGGTCAGAAAGACGGCCGAGGAGGAATACACGGTTCCCGCTGCCGACCGCAAACTCTCGGGCAGCTTTGAGCAGAACCGCGGACGCCTGCCTATGCCCATCACCGGCGGCTATCAGATTGTGCGTACCTTCGGCAGCAACCTCGTCGACGGGTTGAAGAACGTGCGCTTGGATTCAAAGGGCATCCATCTCAAGGGACAGCCCGGCGCCAAGGCCCAGAGCGTGTTCGACGGCGAGGTGAGTGCCGTCTTCCCCAAAGGCGACCGGTATGTGGTCATGGTGCGTCACGGCAAGTACATCTCCGTCTATTTCAACCTCTCCTCGGTCAGCGTACGTGCAGGCCAGAAGGTGTCCACGCGCCAGGTGCTCGGCACCGTTGGCGGCGATGGCGTCATGCAGTTCCAGTTGCGCAACTGGACCAGTCTGCTCAACCCCATGCGGTGGCTGGGACGCTGACAGCCATGGTGTCACCTCTGTTTCTACCATGACCCCATAACGACACAAACACCATGATTCCCGAAAACGAAAGAGCAAACTTTGGAAGCCGCCTCGGCATCATCCTCGCTACGGCGGGCTCAGCCGTAGGCCTGGGCAACGTGTGGCGCTTTCCCTATATGGCTGGCCAGAATGGCGGGGCCGTATTTATTCTCATCTATATTGGCTGCGTGCTCTTGCTGGGTATTCCCTGCATGGTCAGCGAGTTCATCATCGGGCGACGGGCGCAGGCCAACACCGCGCGGGCCTACTCGCTTCTTTCTGGTGGATCACCCTGGAAGTGGGTGGGCTATCTCGGAGTGCTCACGGGCTTCCTTATCACAGGCTACTATGCCGTGGTATCCGGGTGGTGCCTGGAATATATCTATGCCTCGCTGATGGGACATCTGCAGGGCGATGCCGACTACGTGCAGCACTACTTCTCGCAGTTCTCACAGAACCCGTGGAAACCGGTGGTCTGCATGCTTCTCTTCTTCTGCCTCACCCACTGGGTCATCGTGCGTGGCGTGGAGAAGGGCATTGAGAAGGCTTCGAAGCTGCTCATGCCCACCTTGTTTATTTTGTTGCTCATCATCGTCGTGGCTGCCTGCACACTGCCCGGCGCACAAAGGGGCATCGACTACCTGCTGCGCCCCGACTTCTCGAAGGTGTCGCGCGATGTGTTCCTGGGTGCCCTCGGACAGTCGTTCTATTCTCTCAGCATCGCAATGGGCTGTCTTTGCACCTATGCCAGCTACTTCAGCCGGAGTACCGACCTGACAAAGAGTGCCGTTCAGATCAGTCTCATCGACTGTCTCGTGGCCATCCTTGCCGGTCTGATGATCTTCCCGGCCGCGTTCTCCGTGGGCGTCAGTCCCGGCAGCGGACCCTCGCTGGTGTTCATCACCCTGCCCAACGTCTTCAACCAGGCCTTTGCTTCCGTGCCCCTGTTGGGCACTGTCATCGCCCTGCTGTTCTATGCGTTGCTCTCGCTGGCAGCCCTCACGTCGCTCATGTCGCTCCACGAGGTGAGCACGGCTTTTTTGCACGAGGAGCTGAACATCTCGCGGCGACGCGGTGCCTCTATCGTCACCGTCACCTGCGCTGTCATTGGTGTGTTCTGCTCGCTGTCACTGGGCGGCTACTCGCAACTGCAGATGTTTGGCATGCCGCTGTTCGATGTCTTCGACTTTGTCACCGGTCAGGTGTTCCTGCCCATTGGCGGCTTCCTCACTTGCTTGTTCTTGGGCTGGTATGTGCCGCGCAACATTGTGCGCGAGGAGTTCTTCTCCGGTCAGCGCGGTCGCTTCCGCAGCCGTCTCTTCGTGGCCTATCTCTTCAGTGTGCGCTATGTCTGCCCCATCTGCATACTGCTCATCTTCCTCCACCAGTTTGGAGTCATATAGTTTTTCATCGTTTCTATTGTTTTCATAGTTCTTACCCTTGCCTATGACAGCAACTCGTGGTAGTTTCGGCACCAAGCTGGGCATCATCCTGGCCACCGCAGGCTCGGCCGTGGGACTGGGCAATGTGTGGCGTTTTCCGTTCATGACCGGACAGAACGGCGGTGCGGCCTTCATCATCGTCTATTTCGGCTGCATCCTGCTCTTAGGCATTCCCGGCATGGTCAGCGAGTTCATCATCGGGCGTCATTCGCAGGCCAATGCAGCCCGTGCCTATGGCCATATCTCGGGTCGGCGACTGTGGAAACTGGTGGGACACCTGGGCATCCTTACTTCGACCATCATCCTGGGCTTCTATGCCGTGGTGGCAGGCTGGTGCCTGCAGTATCTTTTCGCTTCCCTCGCCGGACAACTCAATGGCGATGCCGGCTACGTGCAGACCTATTTCAGCTCCTTCTCCACCCATCCTTGGAAGCCTTGTCTCTGGGCCGTGGCTTTCATTGTCATCACCCATCTGGTCATCGTCCGTGGCGTGCAGCGCGGCATTGAGCGCGCCTCGAAGCTGCTCATGCCCTTGCTCTTTGTGCTGCTGATAACCATTGTTGTGGCTTCGTGCATGCTGCCCGGTGCCAGTGCAGGTATAGAGTTCCTGTTCAAACCAGACTTCTCGAAGGTCAGCCAATCCGTGTTTCTCGAGGCTTTGGGCCAGGCGTTCTTCTCGCTTTCATTAGGCACGTGCTGCCTCTGTACTTACGCCAGCTACTTTGCCCGCGACACCCATTTGCTGCGCTCGGCAGGTCAGATAGCCTTGCTCGACTCGCTCATAGCCATCCTGGCCGGCTTGATGATATTCCCCGCCGCCTTCTCCGTAGGCGTACAGCCCGACAGTGGGCCGTCGCTCATTTTCATCACCCTGCCCAACGTGTTCCAGCAGGCTTTTGCCTCCATGCCCACCATGGGCTACGTCATTGGCGTCATGTTCTATGCGCTTTTGGTCTTTGCCGCCCTCACGTCGACCATCTCGATGCATGAGATTGGCACGGCCTTCTTCACCGAGGAACTGCAGCTCAGCCGCGGTAAGGCTGCCTGGATCCTGACCATTGTCTGTTCGCTGATAGCCGTTGGCTGTTCGCTCAGCATGGGCGCTGTTGAGGGCCTCTCGCTCTTCGGCATGTCACTGCTCGACTTCTGCGACTTCATCACCGCCCAGGTGATGCTGCCTGTTGGAGCCTTCCTTACCAGCCTGTTCATCGGGTGGTTTGTCAGTCAGCAGACCGTTCGCGACGAGTTCACCAATCACGGTACTGTCCACGTGCGCCTGTTTCCGGCCTATCAGTTTGCCGTTCGCTTCGTGGTGCCCCTCTGCATTCTGCTCATTTTCCTTCACCAGTTCGGGCTGATATGATGTTCCGCGAGTTTTTCTACTTGCATAAGTCCGACCGTAAGGTGCTCATCTCCCTGCTGCTCGTGGCGGTGGTCGCACTGCTTGTGGCTGAGTATTTTGGAGAAGAGCCGCCTGTGGACGCAGGCACCGTTTCGCAACTGCATGCCGAAGACTCTGCCGGGAATGTCATGTCTTTGCAGAAACATGTAGCGGAAGTGGCTGAAGCCGTCACTGACCACGAGGGTGGGGTGGGGCCTTCCCGCTTTCCTTTCGACCCCAACACCGCCGACAGCACCCAGCTTTTGCAACTGGGGTTGCGCCCGTGGCAGGTGCGTGCCATTTATAAGTATCGCGCTGCGGGCGGCATCTTCCGCAGTAAGCAGGATTTCGCACGTCTCTATGGGCTCACCGTCAAGGAGTATCGCGAACTGGAACCCTACATACGCATCTCGGCCGACTACCGGCCTGCTTCCACGCTCGTAGCCAGTGACAAGGCGGTCCCACCGCGCGACACGCTGCGCTTCCCCGTGAAACTGCAGGCCGGACAGACCATCGACCTGGCCACGGCCGACACCAACCAGCTGCGCCGTGTGCCGGGCATTGGCAGTTATTATGCCCGCCGCATCGTGGACTATGGCCGCCGTCTGGGCGGCTATGCCAGCACGAACCAGTTGCAGGAAATCGATGGTTTTCCCGCCACCGCACTGCCTTACATCACCCTCTCAACGGTGGCCGTCAGCAAACTGCAGGTCAACAGCCTGTCGCTCGACGAACTGCGACGCCATCCCTACGTGAACTATTACCAGGCTCGTGCTATCGTTGACTACCGTCGACAGCATGGGCGCATTACCGATCTTGCCGAACTGCGGCTGCTGCCTCCCTTCACCGAGGCCGACATCGCCCGGCTGAGACCATACGTGGATTATTGACTACTAACGCCCTGCCACATGAACCGCCTCCGACTGCTCTTCGCCACCTTATTATATATATATACGGGCTCACTCCTCGGTGTCTATGCCCAGCGTCCGTGCCTCGCCAAGCTCTCGCCCATGTTGCGCCGTGCCTGTCTGGCACCTCAACAGTCGAGGGCTGCCGGCAGTTTCGTCGGTGCGCCTCGCCTCGCCGCTAACCCCATGGTGTGCGCCTTCATCCGCGTCACCTCCGATGCCGACGAACTGTTCCTGCGCCATCATTGCCGACAGCTGGCCCACTATGGCTCGCTCTACGTGGCCCTGATACCCCTGAATCAGGTGCCAGCCATGTCGCTCGACCACCGTGTGGTGCGCATCGAGGCCGAACAGGGACGGCGCATCCTATGCGACTCCACCGCCCGTGTGCTGCGTGTGGCTCCCGTGCATCAGGGTCAGCAGCTGCCTCAGGCATTCGACGGCGAGGGCGTTGTCATGGGTGTCATGGACATCGGTTTCGACCTGACCCATCCTACGTTCTATACCCGCGACACCACAGACTATCGCATACGCGCCTTCTGGGACCAACTCGCGGCCGACACCGTGGGCAGCCCTCTGCCTGTGGGGCGCGACTACACTACCCGCGAGCAGCTGCTTGATTTAGGACATGCTCGCGACGGACTCCTGCAGACACACGGCACGCACACCTTGGGCATTGCAGGGGGCAGCGGCTACGATTCTCCCTATCAGGGCATGGCACCTGCCAGCGACCTCGTCATCGTGGCCAATGCTGTGACCGAGGACACGGTGTTCATCGATCCTGCCGACCGCTATAAGTATACCTTC
>Ga0247611_10004351_pt1 | contig 19731 bp, 13 predicted proteins | sample 177DNAGHGhighgp2_FD_192422 | JGI IMG/M metagenome (GOLD analysis project Ga0247611, IMG submission 192422) | Sheep rumen microbial communities from Palmerston North, Manawatu-Wanganui, New Zealand - 1770 DNA GHGhigh gp2 | ecosystem: Host-associated > Mammals > Digestive system > Stomach > Rumen...
GGGCATGGCCGCTTTCTTGGAGAAGAGGCCCGCCGCATTCAAAGCAAAATAACAATCAATCAAATCAACAATAAACAATCAAATCATGAAAATCTGTGTTATTGGAACCGGCACCATGGCCAAAGGCATCGTGAAGGCATTCGCCGCCAAGATGCCCGTCGTCATGAAGAGCCGCACGCAAGCCAGCCTCGACAAGGCCATGGCTTCCATCTCGAAGGGCTACGGTAAGCTCGTCGAGAAGGGCAAGATGACCCAAGAGGCCGTCGACGCCCTGCTGAATAACATCAGCACCACAACGGATTACGCCACCTTCGCCGATGCCGACCTCGTCATCGAGGCCGCCGTCGAGGAGATGCAACTGAAGAAAGACGTCTTCATGGAGCTTGACAAGATCTGCAAGCCCGAGACCGTCTTCGCCACCAACTCAAGCTCGCTGTCGATCACCGAGATCGCGGCCTGCACGAGCCGTCCCGCCCAATTCATCGGAATGCACTTCTTCAACCCCGCCGACCGCATGGCCCTTGTTGAAGTCATCAAAGGCCAGCTGACCAGCGATGAAGTGACCAAGTGCATCGTCGATCTCGCCACCTCCATCGGCAAGCAGCCCGTCGAGGTGAAGGAAGCCCCTGGCTTCGTCGTCAACCGCATCCTCATCCCGATGATCAACGAGGCTGTTGGCATCCTCGCCGACGGCATTGCCAGCGCTGAGGACATCGACAAGTGCATGATGCTGGGCGCCAACCACCCGATGGGTCCCTTGGCTTTGGCCGACCTTATCGGCAACGACGTCAACCTGGCCATCATGGAAGTGTTGTACAAAGAGTTCGGCGACCCGAAGTACCGTCCTCATCCCTTGCTCCGCAAGATGGTGAGAGCTGGTTTGCTCGGTCGTAAAACTGGAGAAGGATTCTATAAGTATTAACTCTGGCCTCTGGCTTCTGGCCTCTGGCAGTCCCGTCCCAGGGCGTCATTGCGGACTTGATCCGCAATCTCCTTCAAGTAGAGGAACTGCCAGTAGCCAGTAGCCAGTAGCCAATAGCCAAAAAAGAAAAATGGATTTTAGTTATTCAAAGACAGAACAACTGTTCTTGCAGATGATTCGCTCGTTTGCGGAGAACGAAGTAAAGCCTTTGGCCGCCGAAGTCGATGAACAGGAGCGTTTCCCGATGGAGACCGTTCAGAAGATGGGCAAGCTCGGTATCATGGGTATCCCGATTCCGAAGCAGTATGGTGGCGCAGGCGGAACGGTCCAGATGTACATCATGGCCGTTGAAGAGCTTTCGAGAGTGTGCGCCACCACCGGCGTCATCGTATCGGCCCACACCTCACTGTGCATGGCTCCCATCCTGGAGAACGGCACCGAGGAACAGAAGATGAAGTATCTGCCCAAGCTCGCCTCGGGCGAATGGATTGGCGCTTTCGGTCTGACCGAACCCAACGCCGGCACCGATGCCGCCATGCAGCAGACGACCGCCGTCGACGCTGGTGACAAGTGGATCCTCAACGGCACCAAGATCTTCATCACTAACGCATCCTACGCCAACGTGTTCATCGTCATGGCCATGACCGACAAGTCGAAGGGCACGAAGGGCATCTCCGCCTTCATCGTTGAGAAGGGTATGCCCGGCTTCAGCATCGGCAAGAAGGAGTTGAAGATGGGTATCCGTGGCAGCGCGACTTGCGAATTGATTTTCGAAAACTGCGAAGTGCCGAAGGAGAACCTGCTTGGTCAACTTGGCAAGGGCTTCACCATCGCCATGAAGACCTTGGACGGTGGCCGTATCGGTATCGCCTCGCAAGCCCTTGGTATCGCTCAAGGCGCTATGGACGAGACCGTTAAGTACACCAAGGAACGCAAGCAGTTTGGCAAGGCCATCGCCCAGTTCCAGAACACCCAGTTCCAGATGGCCGACCTCAAGACGAAGGTCGAGGCCGCCCGTCTGCTGGTGCGCAGCGCAGCTTGGAAGAAAGACATGGGCATGCCGTATTCGGCTGATGCCGCCATGGCCAAGCTGTTTGCCGCCGAAACCGCTATGGAAGTGACCACCAAGGCCGTCCAGTTCCATGGTGGCTACGGTTACACGCGTGAGTATCCTGTCGAGCGCATGATGCGTGACGCCAAGATCACTGAGATCTACGAAGGTACCTCAGAGGTCCAGCGCATGGTCATCGCCGGTCAATTGTTCAAGAAATAATAGGAGGGAAGAAGTATGAATATTATCGTTTGTATCAAACAAGTTCCGGATACCACTGAAATCAAGATCGATCCGGTAAAGGGCACCTTGATTCGCGACGGTGTTCCGAGCATCATGAACCCTGACGACAAAGGCGGCCTTGAACTCGCCCTTCGCTTGAAGGACCAGTTTGGCGCCAACGTCACCGTGGTCTCCATGGGTCCCCCGCAGGCCGACGTCATCATGCGCGAGGCTTTCGCCATGGGCGCCGACCGTGCCATCCTTCTCTCTGACCGCAAGTTCGCAGGCTCCGACACATTGGCCACCTCTTATGCCATCGCCGGCCTCTGCCGCACGCTGGATTACGACCTGATCATCGCTGGCCGTCAGGCTATCGATGGCGACACCGCACAAGTGGGTCCCGAAATGGCCGAACACCTCGGTCTGCCTCAGGTTTCCTACGTTTGCGATGCCAAGGTCCTCGACAATGGCCATTTGCTCGTCCACAAGGAGAACGAAGACAGCGTCCAAGTGCTCGAAGTGGAAGGCAAGTGCCTGCTGACCGTGTTGGCTTCCGCCTTTGAACCCCGTTACATGACCGTCAGCGGCATCGTTGAGGCCTACAACAGGGAAGTCGAAGTGTGGGGCGCCGACAAGATCGACTACGACGAAACCCGTCTCGGCTTGAGCGGTTCGCCCACCAAGGTGTTCCAGTCGTTCCCGAAGGCCATGAAGGCCCCGGGCGAGGTCCACGAAGTGAGCGAGGAAGAAGCCGTCGAGCTGATTGTCAATAAACTGAAAGAAAAACACATCATCTAAAAGTCACAGCCATGGAATTGAAAGATTATAAGAACGTATTCGTTTTCGCAGAACAACGTGAAGGTGTCATCCAATCCGTTGCATTCGAACTTTTAGGTAAGGCCCGCGACCTCGCCGACACCCTCGGTGAGAAGGTCGTGGCCATGCTGCTCGGCTGTGGCATCAAGGACCAGGCCCAGAAGCTGATTGAATTCGGTGCCGATGAGGTCATCGTGGCCGACTGCCCCGAACTGAAGGACTATCTGAGTGAGCAATACACCCAGGTTGTGGACCAAATCGTGAAGGAACGCTGCCCCAACATCGTGCTGTATGGTGCCACCACCATCGGTCGCGACATGGCGCCGCGCATCGCCGCCCGCCTGAAGACCGGTCTGACGGCAGACTGCACCAAGCTCGAAGTCGTCAGCGACGAGAAGAGCAACGGCGAGCCGCAGTTCCGCATGACCCGTCCTGCCTTCGGTGGTAACCTGATGGCCACCATCATTTGCCCGAACACCCGTCCGCAGATGTCGACGGTGCGTCCCGGCGTGATGCAGAAGCGTCAGCGCGAGGAAGGCCGTCAAGGCGTTGTCACGATGTTCGTCCCGAAGTTCGACACAAGCAAGTTCCACGTGAAGCTCGTCGAGACCATCAAGGAAGACAAGGCTGTTGTCGACATCGCCGATGCCAAGATCTTGGTCTCTGGTGGTCGTGGCGTGCAGAACAAGGAAGGCTTCGACAAGCTGCAGGCTTTGGCAGATGTCATCGGTGGCGTGGTCTCGTCGAGCCGTGCCATGGTCGACAACGGCGTGATGCCTCACGACCGTCAAGTCGGTCAGACGGGTAAGACCGTCCGCCCGAACCTCTACATGGCTTGCGGTATCAGCGGTGCCATCCAGCACTTGGCCGGTATGGAAGAGTCCGACTTCATCATAGCCATCAACAAGGACAAGTTTGCGCCCATCTTCAGCGTTGCCGACCTCGGCATCGTTGGCGATCTGCACAAGATCGTCCCCATGCTGACGGAGAGACTGAAGAAGGAAATGGAGAAGTAATTTATTACTGTCACATTCAGCAGAGGCACCATTCGGTGCCTCTGCTCTTTTAATTGATTATTTCATGACCGACAACCAAAAAATCCTAGACCTTACCTACGAAGCCGGTGCCATTCTGTTGGAAAACGGCGCGGAGATTTCGCGCGTGGAAGGAACCATGCGGCGCATTGCCGGACATTTTGGTGTGGAAGACGAGAGTTTCTTCGTGCTCAGCAATGGTATCATTGCTGCAGGTGATGGTTATGCTCGCTCAAAATTCATCCCTATTCGAGGGGCGAGTTTGGATAAGGTAGTAGCCGTCAACCAGCTTTCGCGCGAAGTGGCGGCTGGGCAATGCACTTTGGAGCAAATCGAGGAACGGCTGCAGCAAATCCGAGCCATGAAACCCAAACGTGCCTGGGAGCAGATTTTAGCCTCTGGTGTGGGCAGTGCCGCTTTCTGCATCCTCTTTGGCGGAGGCTTCGCCGACTGTCTTGCCTCATTTATCGCCGGTCTTTTGCTTTGGGTCTTTGTGCTTTTCATCGGCTCCAAACACCTTTCACGTATCGTGAACACCGTCACCGGTGGGTTGTTGTCGTCCATAATTTGCTTTAGTTTGTATCGTATGGGGCTGGGCTCACATTTGAGCAATATGATTATCGGTGCCATCATACCGCTGATTCCAGGTGTCGCCTTCACCAACGGCATTCGTGACATGGCCAACGAGGACTACCTTGCTGGTACCACAAGGCTCTTGGATGCCATGCTGACCTTCTTCTGCATCTCGTTGGGCGTAGCTTTGGCTTTTATGCTCGACGAAAACCTCTTCGGCTCATTTTTGAAACTCGATCCACTCATCGCCGACCCACAGACATCCAGCTTCCTTGTTCAACTCATTGCAGCATTCTTGGGCACAATGGCATTTGCCGTGTTGTTTGGCGTGCCTCGCAATTTCTATTTCGATGCGGGTTTCTGTGGCATGATGGGCTGGCTGCTTTATCTCATCCTGACTCGTTATAGCGCTTTTTCCGCTGTCGAGGTGATGTTTTGCGCCACGGCCTTGGTCACTTTGATTGCCCTACTACAGTCGACAGGGCGGAAGTGTCCAATTACCGTATTCCTCATCAGCGGCATCTTTCCTTTGGTGCCAGGTGCCGGCATTTTTTGGACGAGCTACAACATTGTCTCCAACCAACTTCCCGATGCGCTCAATACGGGTTTTACGGCACTTAAAGCTACTGTTGCCATTGCTTTCGGCATCCTCGCTGTAATGGAAATCAATAGTGGAAGGATTGGAAAGTTGCTGGGTAAAAAGAAATGAGGCAATCATTTACAATTGTGAACATGGAAAAACCAATGTTTGATAAACTGTCTATTTTGAGTGGTAGTGCTTTGAAACTAGTTGCCTGCATTTCCATGTTGTCGGATCACTTGGCTAAGTTCTGGTTTTACCGCTTCCCTTGGGCCAATGAAGTTTGGTTCACCGTTGCTGGAAGGGCAATGTCTTTATCGCATATGATGCAGATGTTCGGGAAGTTTGCATTTCCCATTTTCGTATTTTTGCTAATAGAAGGCTTTGAAAAAACCAAAGACAGAAAGAAATACGGCATCAGCCTTTTTGTCCTCGCACTTCTTTCCGAAATCCCGTTCAACTTGATGATTGGACACACTATTCTTCTCCCAAAACAGAATGTGATGTTCACCTTACTGTTAGGTTATCTTGCCATGTGTAGCATTGAGCGTTTTATTAACAAACTTATGGTATGTTTGCCTTTGCTTTTGGTCATGTTTCTCGTTTCTAGATACATGAATGCCGATTATCAAACTATTGGTTTTATCTTTATTCTGTTGATGTACGGCTTACGCAAAGAGCTGGTAATACGATACGTTGCCTGTCCCGTTCTTTTGAACATGAAACTCATGGTATTCCTATCACTTATTCTAACCGGTATGTACAATGGTAAACGTGGATTCATCAAGACACCTTTTTTAAAATACTGTTTCTATGCATTTTACCCCGTCCATATGCTGTTGGTTTATTTCCTCGCAAGATGATTGTAGCGACATGATAATAATCTTATTATCTTTGCAAACTGCAAACACAAATTCACTCATATAATATGAAGAAACTCATTAAAACCATTATTGTTCTAGCTATTTTAGCTGGTGTCATGTTTTTCACTTGTCCCGAAGAAGAAAAGCATGTCGAAAAGCTGACTCAGGAAATCGTAAAGTCGTCTCAAGAAGACAATGAAGATGCCAGCATCTTGGAAAGCATCGGCAATGCCATTGCAGGCACCATTAGCGAAACGGTTGTAAAAGTATATGTGAAAAGCCAACTCAAAGTTGAGAATTACTATGTATTGAACGTTGGCAAGATGTACTATGATGGTGACAAACGCGTGGTTACCATTGGTGCTTTCAACCGTGTGTTTTGTTTGGTGAAAGCTTACGATTTGTTGGATGAAGTAAAAGCGCAATAAAAGTCGCTGGCATAGATATTAGTTTATACAACACGAAGTATTCAACGAAATTAATTCTAAATCTATAACTTACTATGAAAAGAATAATTGCAATCATTAGCTTTATTGCATTGGCCACCGTTGCTATGGCACAAACTGCCGAAGAAATCGTCTCTCGCATGGATGCTGAGATGAGCAAACACAATGAAAGTGAAGGCTTTGCCATGACTATGGATATCAAGATGATCTTCATTGGCACAATAAGTTCCCGTAGTTATGTCTTAGGCGACAAGATGCGTATTGAGGCAAATAGGGATGGTAAGGATTTTGTCACTTGGAGCGACGGGAAAACAGATTGGAGCTACGATCCCGAAAAGAACGAAATCGAAATCACGAATGCTAAACCCAAAGAAAAATCCGAAACGGACGGCGACACGAAGTTGTTCAAAGACATCACAGACGGTTATGACATCAAAATCGACAAAGAGACTGCCACCGAATGGCACATCCGCTGCAAGAGGTCGAGGTCGAATCCCGACAAAGATGCTCCCAAAAGGATGGACTTGGTTGTTGCTAAAGAAACGTATTGGCCTGTCAGCCTGAGCACAAGCGTCACTGCTGCAACGGTGACTATGCGCGACATTTCCTTCGGCGTCACCGAAGAACAAGTCACTTTCAACCCCAAAGAATTTCCCCAAGCCTCTATCGTTGACAAGCGATAAACCCAATTGCAATGGTCAACGTCTATGAACAATGCTTCTCTGCCAAAGCCGAATACAATAGTGTTCCTCGCCACGGAGCTTTGGTAATGCTCATTGCCGACTGCGAGGCTGGCAACATCAGATATGAAGCTGCAGTGTCTTTCTTTCCGCATAACAACGAAGAGGACTTTGCCATATCGTACGATGCCTATTTCAGTAAAGTGCTATATGAGGCAAAAGGTCGACGATCAAAGAAAAGGGAAGAGGCATTGTTGGAGACGTTTCCAGTGGAAATCGACCAACTCGCCGATACAATAGGAGGGAAGGTACTATGGGAACAACCACTACGTGAAGCAAGGAGAGGCTGACTTCTATAGACACTAAAAAAGGCTGAATTCCAAGAGAGGAGTTCAGCCTTTATTCGTTACGTTTCCAAATGTAATCATGTACTTACATTAAAATAGTCGAAACCAATGATCGTATCCACGAAACGGTGTACGTAGTCGGCGGCGGTGGGTGGCCACTGGAAGCCGCAGCGGTAGAGCACCTGCGTGGTATAGTCGTTGGTTGACTCAATACTGCGAACCTTACGGTTGCCTCCAAGATTGTAGGCCATCAGCGGGCGCAACAGCGTGATCAGGTTGGGATTGTCCATCATGCGGTCGAGGGCTTGCTGGAACTCTTCGGATTCCACGCGCTTCAACACGATACCCGCCTTGGCGAAACCAATCAGCACATCGCTAAGGAACTGGCGATGGGTATTGTTGGGATGGAATATTGTGCAGTCCTTCGGCGTCTGTGACAAGAGCATGATGGCATGGGCAACCTCGTCGATGGGCGAGAACTCAAAGCGTTGGTTGAGGCTTCGTAAGGCACCATTCCGATGACCACGTATGCACGCAACATCGCTAAGAAGTTGTTGGTATTGAAGTTGATCTGGAACTCACCGTCCTTCTGGCGCGCCGACAGGTTGCCCACACGCATAATCTTGGCATTCAATCCGTGGTGAGCGATGGCGTCGAGCACCAATTCTTCTGCCTTGAACTTTGAGTAGGTGTACTTTCTGTCGTTGACATACTGGCCGATGTAGAAGTCTCTCTCAGTCAGCTTGACCTCTGGTCCAGGCACATCGTTGATACTCATGCCTGCCACGCTGATTGTGGAGATGTGGATGAGACGAGAGTTAGAGCGCAGACAGAAACCAATGAGGTTGCGCACGGACTCGATGTTCACCATCTCGATGTCGTTGCCTGCCGAGAAGTGTTTCACATTGGCCACGCAGTTGATAACTGTTAGGCCTTGTCTGTCGATGGCATCAAGTGCATCGGGCTGTGTGACCTCGGCGGAAATCGTTTCCACGCGCTCCTCGATATGCGCAAAGGCTTCCGTTCGTCCGAAATAGTAGAAATAGAGCGTTTTCAGGCGCTGCATCGGACTTTGGTCTGCCTTGCTGCGCAACAGACAAATGATGTGGCCGTCGTAATTTGTTAGCAACTCATTGAGGACGTGGATGCCCAAATAGCCTGTGGCACCCGTCAGTAGCACATCGCCGATGGGCTGACGTTCGCCATTACGGAAAGCGTTGAGGGTGTTTTTGTCCAAAACGGGAATGAAAGCTGCATATTCGGAATTATCCATTGGACTTGGCTGATTCGTCGGGACAGACGGAGACGGAGTGGTCGTGTTAGGAGTTCCAGTATTGCCGCTCACATATTCAGCTAATGCCCTCGGTGTCTTCAAATTAAAGATGTCGTTGAAGACAATCTGCACACCGCGCTTGCTGGCCTCTACGATGACCTTGATGGCATTAATACTGGTGCCGCCAATCTCGAAGAAGTTGTCGGTAGCACCCACCTCCTTGATTTTCAAAATGTCGGAGAAGATGTTGCAGAACAACTCTTCCTTCTCACCCTTTGGTGCCTCATATTCGGTGACACGTTTCATTTCAGGGATGGGCAACACCTTACGGTTGATCTTGCCGTTAGGGGTCATGGGCATGGTGTCCATCTGCATATAGGCATCGGGCACCATGTATTCTGCCAACGACGAGGCGGCAAGGGTCTTGCGGATGTCCTCATCGCTGAGGGTGGAGTTGCTTTCCAGCGTGTAATAAAGCACCAGATGCTCGTTGCCCATCACCTTGCGCACCTCGGCAGCAGCCTGACGGACACCCTCGATGTTTAGGGCTTTGCTTTCGATTTCACCCAGTTCGATACGGAAGCCACGCAGTTTCACCTGCGTGTCGATACGACTGATGTACTCTAACTGACCCTCCTCGTTCCAACGGCAAAGGTCGCCGGTGTGGTACATGCGGACAGGACGACCCCAACGGTCTTGCTTCACGAACGGACAATCGGCGAACGACTTGGCCGTGCGTTCGGGCAACTGCCAGTAGCCGCGCCCCACCTGAATGCCGGCAAAACACAGTTCACCAGCCACACCCTGCGGCACAAGGTTGTCAGCGGTATCAACGATGAAGTTCCAGTTATTGGCCACACTTTCGCCAATCGGAATGTTCTCCACGCGAAGGCCTGGAGCGATGCTATAATAAGAGGTGTCGTCAGTACACTCGGTCGGGCCATAGACATTGATAATCTCGATATGGTCGCTATAAACACCGTCCATCTTCTCGCCACCACCCGTGGTAAAGCGGATAGGCAGGTCATCGAAGGTGTTGAGCAACAGACTGGTCATTGCCGTCGAGTAGCCGCCACCCGTGATTTGATGGTCTATCAGGAACTGACGAATGGCGCCAAGGTCCTTTCGGATTTCTGTAGGCATAATGTGGAACGAGCCGCCCAAGGTAAGCACGGGATACATATCCTCGATGTGCGCATCAAACGAGAAGGAACGGTGTCCACTGACGCGGTCGGCGGCAGTGAGTTGTTCCATGTCGATGACCACGGCGATGAAGTTGCGCAGTCCAGCTTGGTGGAGCATGGCGCCCTTGGGCTTACCCGTAGAGCCGGAAGTATAAATCATGTATGCCAAACCATCGGGATTCGACAAGTCGATAGGCTCTGCATTGGGCACATCCGCCATGAAGTCGTCGATGAAGAAGGTCTTGGCAGCAGCGGTGTTGAAATCGCCTTCGGCTTGCTTGGCCTCCAAAACGTCGTGCGAGGTAATCAGCACTTTCGACTCGGAGTTTTCAAGCATGTAACTCAGACGCTCGTTGGGGTATTCGAAGTCGAGTGGGGTATAGGCGGCACCTGCCTTATGGATGGAGAGCACCGACAGCGGGAATTCTTTCTTGCGGTCGAGCATGACACAGACGAAGTCGTTGGGCTGTACGCCAAAGTCAATCAACTGGTGCGCCAAGGCATTCGAGTAGCGGTCCATTTCGCCGTAGGTCAGTTGGCTGTCCCTATCTACCACTGCGGGCGCGTCGGGTGTGCGTTTGGCTTGTTCTGTGAAGAGGTTGGCGAAGGTCTTGGTGATATCCACGTCAATCTCCTTGCCTGTACCTAACTTGATGATACGTTCAGCCTCCTCGTCGCTCACGATGCAGATACTGTTCAAGGCGGCATCGGGTGACCGAACAATCCGATTCGGCCTTGTAGAGACGCGCCATGGCACGTCTCTACACACGAACCTAAGATTGTAATGGGGTTATTCCGCATTATGCACCAAGCGGACAGAATAACCACTACAATAGTAGAGACCACTCTCCGTAGCAATGCTACTACCTAATTCCCAACCGTACCTTTCGGCACCTCCACAACTTGAAGCCGACCAATACTTGCCATCGCTACCTACAGCATTAACCGTAGCCTCAACACGCCAGCCAGCGCAAGGCAGGAAGACGGCACCGTTGGCTTCAAGGATGTTGGTCCAATCATCGGCAGTGATGACATTGGAAAAACCACTATAGCCAGAATAATTGGTATTGCTCAGCGTATAGATGGAAGCATCCCAATTGTCGGGTAACAAGATGATACCATTCACCCCATTCACCTTGCCTTTGGCAAAGCGGATACCGCTTGCCGTGCTGCGCGTGAAGAAGACATAGCTTCCTTCTTGCCTGGTCATCGTGCGCCAGCCGCTGTTTTCCGTGTTTCCGCCATTGGCGATGGCATTGTAGCCCCAATCGGCCTGGCCTGTCTGGTCAAATAAGTTGTAAGGCCAATAGTCGCCATTCCAAACGATAGTCCATGGCTGGTATTCTGCGAAACCGAGATTGTAGCCGCTCGTTCCCCAGCCGAAGAGGTCTCGGTCAACGTTTGGGTTGCTGCTGTTTTGTCCTGTACTGGTGCCCAAATAGTCCCATTGGTGGTCTGCAAACTTCCAATATGGAGTAGCCGCGCTGCCAATATATTGCAGGTTGCCTTGCGAGAAATACACTTGGTCGCCGTTGGCATTCACAGTGAACAAACTTCTGAGAGAACCTTTAGGAGTATTGACCGTGAGGGAAATCCCTTCCGTCAAATAGCCGTTTTCATATATCTCAGGAACATTATCGCTTGTCCCAATATAAACGCCATCTGACGAACACGTTCCAGGATGGGTCAGGTGAGGTTGCGGCAGAAGAATCGCCCATTTTTCGCCACTTCCAGCCGCCATAGTAATCATGCCTTCACCATCTTGGCTGTAGGTGAAGCTGTTGTTGATGAAATAAATGTTAACCTTGTTGTTCATACTAAGGATGCAAGTAGCCGCTTCAGAAGAAGTGGTCACATCGAATTTCACCAAAGCACACTTGTTGAGCAAAGTGGCGTTGTAATTCGTCTTACCGATTTGGTAGTTCTCGCGCGAAGGCGCGTAGGAAATCACGGGCAACTGCTCCGTCTGGTCGCTGATGACCACCGAGCAGCCCGTGTTGTCCGAGTTAAACTCAGGCGTTTTGTTGCCGAGGAAGTAGAAAAGCAGCTTCTGGCCTTCGGTCGGTTCGCTCACCTCACCAGCAAAGTGCTCGCCGTTGTAGGTCAACGTGCCCACGCAGGTGCCATTGCTGGCCACATAAAGCACGTCGCCATTCTCGAAAGTGACCACACCAGTCGAGCCTTCCACGGCCACACGGCTAACGTTGCCGCCACCCACGTTAAGTGTGATAGGCACCTTCGTGCCTTCATCGGTGGAAGAACTCGTGTTTTCCTTTTTGCATTGCGTGAGGCCGAGCACCAGAACAAAGACCAATGCGAAAATTCCAAGTTTTTTCATTGCTCGTCCTCCTTCCTCTTTTTTAGTGCGGCGTAACCTGCGCCTGCGGCAAGCAGGATGATCATTCCGCTGCCCACGGGCACTGGCTGCCCGAAGACTTGGTTATTGATAGTTCCCGTTGTTCCAACGCTGCGGTGACCGAGAAGTTCCGTCTTCTCTTTCGTCTCTCCATAGCCGTAATAGGCTTCGTCGGACATGCCACGCTGGAAAAGGCCTTCTTGGGCAAATGCCCCCATTGGCAACAGCGACATCGCCGTCATTGCCAAGACGAACCTTGCGGTTCTCTGTCTTTTCTTTGTCTTAACGTTTCGCATAAAATGAAATTTTGGGGACTTCTAATTATTCTTGATTTATTACTTTTCGGGTTGTCAGGATGCCGAAGTCCCGTTGGGGCAATCCTTTCAACTCGCTGCAAAGGTATGCATTTGAGTTTTATATGACAAGCCTTTTGTTCATTTTTTTTAAGGGTTTGTTAGCATGTATGCTATGTATGTATGTATCAGAGAGTTTTTTTTGTTAGTCTTTCAGCAGGTTGAGCCTGACGATTTGCTCGTAGCGCGACATGTTGTAGGTCAGGTTGATCAGCCCTATCACCGCCGTCGCCCGCACCAAGCCCACCGTCCTGATGTACAGCCTGTGCATCGTGTTCTCCATGAACCCGAAGATGTGCTCCACGCGGCTTCGCGTCCGCGACTTCTCACGGTTCGTCTCCCGCTGCCCCTCCGTCAGCGGATGCCCGCGGTAGCCCTTTTCGCATATCTCGTCCTTGACCTCGTACTTCTCCAGCGTCTCCTCCTGGCCCACATACGCGCTGTCGGCAAACAATGGTTGGCCTTTGTCCGACTCCATGAGCAGCGTGTCCATCGGCTTCGAGTCGTGCACCGAGGCGGGCGTCACCTCCTGCGTCAGTATCAGCTTGCTCTTCGTGTCGCCCTTGATGTGGCTCTTGTACCCGAAGTAGTTCTGTCTTCCCTTCTGCGTCCACCGTGCGTCCGTGTCCTTGTACCGTTTCTTGTTGGCCTTGCGCCTCACGTCCTCTTCGCTGTCGCCTTCCTCTGGCTTCCACAGCCCTTCGCCTTCGCCCGCCTTGATGCGCTTGTTCTCGTCGGGCGTGTTGCGCTGCTTCGGGACGCTCACAAAGCTCGCGTCTATCATGCGCCCCTCGTTGAATATCAACCCCTTGCCGTTCAGGTAATCCACGAACCTCTGGAACAGGTCGCCCACCTTGCCGCTCTTAGCCAGACGCTCGCGGAACAGCCATATCGTCCGTGCATCTGGCACACGGTCGCCATCGGACAGCCCCAGAAAGCGGCGGAACGACGTGCGATCCACTATCTGGAACTCCGCCTGCTCGTCGCTCAGGTTGTAGTAACGCTGCAAGACCATCAGCTTGAACATCATCACCACGTCGTAGCGCTTCGCACCAGCGTTGCTCTTGCGCTCCTTCGGCAATAGCGCATCCTCAAGATCTGTCCTAAACATCTCGAAGTCAACGGTTTTCGATAAACGCTCCAGCGGGTCGCCCATCCCCGTCAGCTTGCGTTCCGTGTCTTCCTTGTCAAACAATGTCGTGTTCCCTGTCGTCTTGTACTTTCTCATGGCTGATATTTTTGTCCGTTTCCTTAATAACGACATATTGCATGTTTTATTGTTTGATAATCAATATTTTATCCATTTTTAGAAGTCCCCATTATTTCTTATCTTTCCAAATGGTATTAAACAATGTGGGTTTGACTGATAGCATGAGCCAGCCCCAATGCAATTTCCGCTGTTCGGTAACTTCTTGGATCTGTTGGAGTATGACCATGGTCTCTGTGCCATGCATGTAAGTATAGCCAGCCGACACTGAAACGGCCTTGCTGAAAGCGTATGAAGCCGAAAAATCAACTTCATGCCCTAAAGTCTTGCTGTCCAAATAGTCGAGGTCGGTCGCGATGGCATAGTAATGGTACGCCGCATTGAGACTCAGACCTTCAACAGGACTTACGTTGCCACCAATATAGAGGTTTTGGAGACCAGGGGTGAAGCCGTGGTAATAGTTTTTCATATAGAAGAAGTCCATCGCGCCGTAAAACTCGTGGTGCGAGCCGAAGATGGCACTGAAACCTCTGATTTTGTCGTGATGAACAAGGCCAAAATGTCCTTCAGCTGGCACAGAAAAAAAATTGTCGCCGCTTAAATGGTCGTATCCAGCAAAGATATTGTATTTCTCGCTTGGTCTCACGGTGGCTTTCACGCTACCCATGAATGCATCGATGGGCAAGCCATGTTCTTGTTTACCCATCTGGTAGTAAAACTCGCCTTCCAACGACCAGTATTTGGGACGGAAAGCCATATAAGTACCCACCAACTGTTGGTAATAGGTGACATCAGGTTTCTTTTTATTAAGGCTTTGCATCCCAATGTTCATGCCCACCAACGAAATGCCAAACATTTTCTTGGGCGTATCATAGTGATACCAAAGGGTTTGCATCGTCTTGTAGGGTTGCAAACCACCCGCATAATAGGAAATCCCTGTTTCTATGCTGTCTGCATTCTGGTTGTAAGCCGCCATCAGATGTATCTTGTGGTTTTCGCCATCATAACCCAATTTCAACACATCGTGGGTGGGCGCAGTCATCGTCCAGTCGTCGTTACCGATGATACGTTCGTTGTCATAGTCCAGTTCCTGACGGCCAATCTTCACGAACAAGCCGTTTTTCGACTGTAGGTTGGCCCAACCTTCGTAAAGGTTGATGTTGGCGCCACCCTGTCCCCAAATGCCGGCGAACTGGGGCGACAACTTCACCTCCAACCACGAGCGCTTGTAGTCCGCCGTGATGCGGTATTTGCCCAAAACGAATTGTGTTCTGCGGTATTTGTCGAGGCTGTCGGCCTTGAAGCCGCCTGCACGCAACTCGACACGGGTCACCAATTGGGCATCCAAACTGAATTGATTGTCGGCTTCCTGTGCTTTCAATCCAAAAGAAAACAGCAAAGCCATAACCATGCAAAACCACTTTGCAGGTTGGTTGAAATAGTATCTCATAAGATGTTGATTTAATTTATTCTATGTCGAATAGGTCGATAAAGCCCGTCATTTTGAAAACTTCCTTGATTTCGTCGTTCAGGTTCTTCAAAACCACCTTGTTGCCTTTGGCTTTGGCGCTTTTCAGCAAGGCCAAGAGGATACGCAAGCCGCTGGATGCAATGTATTCCAAATGAGTGCAGTCGATGGTGATGTCTTTGCCGCTCAATTCATGGAGGGGTTGCATGGCTTGTTCGACTTCAAGAGCATGGGCGGTATCAAGTTCGCCTTCGAGGGAAACGATGTATTTCCCGTCTTTTTCTGTGATATTGGTGTTCATTTGCAATGATTTTTAATATAATGCTGCAAAAATAAAAAAAACTTTTGTTCGGTACCTAAAACAGAAAAATCCGCCAAATATTTGACGGATTTTATCAAGATTTTGATCCCGCGTCGCTTTGCGTCATTGCGAGGAGGAACGACGAAGCAATCCAGAGTTTAAGCTGATTGTCTGGACTGCTTCGTGCCTCGCAGTGACGCAAAACGTGTCCGTTATTCAATGACCATCTTCTGCGTCTTCACATCGTCGCCATTGATAAGGCGCAACACATACACGCCCGATTTATAGTTTAGAGTTGAGAGTTGAGAGTTTAGGGTTGAGAGTTGTTTGGTGACGAGTTGATGGCCAAGAACATCGAAGACTTGGAGGGTGCCTTCGCCGTTGACGATGATGTTGCCCGAAGCATCGATGAAGGCAAACGCCTCACTGGGCCCGCAGACGGCCTCGTCTGCGGCAAACACCAGGCGGAAACGGCTCTCATAGTCCGTCGTCTTGGCCTCGAAGGTGTATGTAGAGACGCGATTTATCGCGTCTCCACCATTCGCGGCCAGCAGGTCGATGTCAGCACCAGTCATGTTGTCAATCAGGTGCAGATAATCCATTTCCACGCCTTCGGGGTTTACGGAAATGGTGTAGGTGCCGTTTTCCTTGGCCTTGAAATTGAGGGGCATTTCGCCTTGGCCGTTGCTATAGGCAATGGCATATTCCTCGTTGCCTTGCGGGATGTAGATGTTGGCGTTTTGTGTGCCGAAGTAGAACTTGCCCAACTTGGAACCCTCGTTGAAGCTGATGATGGCGTTGTCGAGGGTGCTGGATTGCTTCGTTCCTCGCAATGACGAAGTGACCTGACTTAAAGCAATCTGCAAACTGCCTTTGTTGGGTTGCGGGGCTTGGTCGGGGCTTACGCTTGTGAATCTGACTTTTTCTCCAGTTCCTTCGGCCTTCACCATCACGCCGGTGCAAGGCTCAATGGCTGCACTGCCCTCGTTAGGCACCACATTCTGCCCGTTGATGACATAGAACGAAACCGGCTGCCCATTCCCATTTGTCATTGTGGCTTGGGTCGTGAACGGGTTGCCCACCAAGTTCCAGCCTTTCAGTTGGGCAGTTGCGTCGTAATCCAGCGGCACTTCGACAGGCTCAGTGGCCGCCGTGTACTCGCCTGCGAACATTAATGTCCGCGTTTCCTTGGTGGCGTAGAGGTAGCCGTGGCCGTTGACGAGTGTGGTGAAGTCGGGGTGGTTTTCGGTGGTGGTTGCCTTCCAGTTCTGCCATTCATTTTCATTGTCATCGCTTTGGTTGAAGCGGTAAAGGTCGTATTCATTTGAAGTTTCGCCTGCCGAGGGGAAGAGGTTATGCACTTCCGAAGGTGCAATGCTTTCCGCCACGGGCGAGGCGATGAACACCCAGCCACCGTTGCCTTCTCCATACCCCGCAACTTGCTTCCTGACAACACAATTGGGATACAGCGTCTTCCCGTCGATGGCGTAGGCTCCGCTCACTTGGGCAATGGCGCTGCTGTAGGTTTGGCCGGCCTCGTCGATGAAGGCCTTGCCCTCGGCGATGGAGAGAGTACCGCCATCATAGTATTTGTTCGCATAGATGAAGTCGGTAGGGTTGGTCCAGCCGAGGGTGATGTTGTCGCTGGAGTTTTGGGCATAGATGCCGTAAATATTTCCAGTGGTCGTCACTTGGCCGCCGTTGATGGTAACAGAGCCGTTTACAGTATAGATGCCGAAGTTTCCAGTGGTCGTCACTTGGCCGCCGTTGATGGTAACAGAGCCGTATACAGTATAGATGCCGAAGTTGGTTGAGGAGGCTGTCACCATGCCACTTGCAATGGTGATGTTGCCATACTCGGCATAGATGCCATGATTTCCCGTGGAGGTGGCCGTCACGTTGCTGTTGTCGATGGTGATGTTGCCATTGTTTGAACGAATGGCAGCAAAACTTGCTGTGGCGGTCACCGTGGCGTTCTGAATCGTCACATTACCAACATCACCACTGTTATTGCCACTGTAGGCGTAGATGCCTGAACCACCTATGGCTTCCACTTCGCAGTCTGTAATGGTGATGTCGCCTTCCTTGGCATAGATGCCATAGCTTCCCGTGGAGGTAGCCGTCACGTTGCTGTTGTCGATGGTGATGTTGCCGCCATTCTCGGCAAAGATACCATAATGACTTGTTCCTGTGGCCGTCACCGTGGCGTTCTTAATCGTCACATTACCGCCATTGTTGTTGTAGTATTGAGCGTATATGCCCATTGTTCCCGAGGCTGTCACCTTGCCACCCGCAATGGTGATGTTGCCTCCATAAATATAACAGGCATAATCATTGCTCGTCACATTCAGTTCGCCACTCTGGCCGGTCTGTCCGTAAACAAAGAGGGAGTAATTGTTTCCGCTGGTGCTTCGGATTCCATGATTGCCGCCTACGGTGACGTTCATCACGGCGTTGTCGGCCAAGATGATGTGGGTGTCGCCTGCGAGATTAATCGTGTTGGTGTAGTTCACCGTGCCCTGCACGATATACCATCCCGATAGCGAGGTGGGCATGTTGTCGGCATCGATGACCACGGCAGTGTGTGTTTCCCCTGTGCCATCGAGACCGATGTAGTCGTAGGTAGGGGGAGCGACATTGGTGAGCTTCTGGCCGCCTATGGCCTGCCTCTGTGCGTCGATCAGCGTGCCGGTGTAGGCGTTGGCTCCAGCGTAGAGCGTTTGTCCGTCGGCAATCTTCACGGTGCCGTAGTAGCTATCGGTTAATGAACTGGTACACGTTGCCTTGATAAAATCAGTGGCGGCGGTGCAGCCGAGAGTGATGACGTTTGCCTGGATTGCTTGATAGCGAGCAGTGACCGTCAACTGGCTGTGGTCAACAGTGAAATTTGAACAAACAAGACCAACGCTATTTGACGAATTAAGGTTGGCAGTAACGTTGCTTAAAGTAACATCATTGTTGGCTTGAATGGCAGCGTAATAATTTGCATGGACCTCCAACGAGCTGCGGCGAACAGTAAGGTTATCACAACCAATAACTGGGACACTGGATAGTGAAGTAGTGTTCACGTTGCCACCGGCAATGGTGAGGTCCTTGACATAGAATGAACACGATTGGGAATAGATGGTGAGTGCTCCGGTGTTGCCGCTTTGTGCATAGAGGGACAAATTGTATGTAATATCACCACCGTAGAATCCCACTTGTTCTTGAAATGATGATCCCGACACAGGGCTGTCACTGGTGCCGATGTTCATGGCTGCGCCGTCGCAGAGGATGATGTGGGTGTTGCCCAAAAGCTGAATGCTTTGGGAGTAGTTGAGGGTGCTATGCACGACACAGTATGTTTCTTGGCCTGCTGCGCCAAGGGTGGTTTCGGTGCCGGTGAGCCAGATGTAGTCGGTGCAATGCTGCGTTTCGCCGTTCTCATCAATGTAGCTGACAGAAGGAAAGTTCGTGTTGGCTGTGATGACAACATCCGCGTCGGGCATGGTGAGGGTGTAGGGGTTTCCGCTGCCGCTCAAAGTGGCTTCTGTGGGGCTTGCGCTGTAGCCTAAGAAATAGCCTTCAGGCACTGTGTTGCCCAACGTGAGGCTCACCTCGTCGTTTTCGGCAGCATAGAGCACGTCGCCGTATTTGAGGCCCACGCTGTAGAAATCCAGCCCACTGACGGCGTAACTACTGCTGGCAGTGCCAGCGTTTCCCACGGTGACATAATTGCCGCCGCTGATGCTGTAGGTTTGTGTGCCTTGTGCGTCTTGTGCGTCGCCGAGTGCGGTGGTGTAGTAGCAGTTGTTGATGAGGTCGCTGTTCACGTTGCGTCCGAAGGTGGCGCAGCCCGTGCTCACGGTGTTGGGGTCGGCTGCAGGGGCGTAGAGGCAGTTGGTGATGGTGGCTCCCGTGCCGCCGTTCGTGTTGTTGTGGCCCAAGAAGCCGCCGCAGTTGGTGGTGCCGTTGGTGGTGACTATCTTGCCGTTGAACACGCAGCCCTCGATGGTGAGCTGGCGATCTGATACTAACGAAGCGACGAATCCGCTGTGGGTGCCGTCGCCGCTGGT
>Ga0247611_10004352_pt1 | contig 19726 bp, 16 predicted proteins | sample 177DNAGHGhighgp2_FD_192422 | JGI IMG/M metagenome (GOLD analysis project Ga0247611, IMG submission 192422) | Sheep rumen microbial communities from Palmerston North, Manawatu-Wanganui, New Zealand - 1770 DNA GHGhigh gp2 | ecosystem: Host-associated > Mammals > Digestive system > Stomach > Rumen...
CTGTTTGCCTCAGATAATCACCGCACTACGTACGGTGTTATTCATATCTCACCCCGATGGGGTGATTAATAGAAGTTTCCTTGAGTGAATAGGAACCCCTCTGGTAGATGATTGGGCAAGGTTGTGCCGGCCGCCCTTCTGGGCGGCGCTGCACGGGCCTCCGAGGGCAGCCTCACTCTATCACTAAAATGAAAAAAGGGTTTCCACGGGGATGGAAACCCTTTGGGATGATGGTGGATGGGTCTATTTCACTAGGTTGTAGGTGTCGCTGGCAATAACGTATTCTTCGTCGGTAGTGACCACCACGACAGCCACTTTTGAGTCGGGTGTGGAGAGGATGAGGTCTTCGCCCATGACGTTGTCGCTCTTGGAGAGGTCGACGTGGATGCCGAGGCATTCCATGTTTTCCAGGATGGGGCGGCGCATGAACCAGGCGTTCTCGCCGATGCCGCCGGTGAAGAGGAGGAGGTCGCAGCCGCCCATTTCGGCCATGTAGCCGCCGATGTAGCGCTTGACGCGCTGGGCGAACATGTCGAAGGCGTAGGTGCAGCGCTGGTCGCCTGCGTCGCGGCCGGCACGGATGTCGCGCATGTCCTGCTTGCCACCGCTGATGCCGACGAGGCCGCACTGCTTGTTGAGCATGGTGGAGATGTCTTTCCAGGTCTTGCCGTTCTCGGTGATTTCCTTTTTGATGATGAATTCGATGACGCCGGGGTCGACGTCGCCGGGGCGAGAGCCCATGATGAGGCCTTCGAGGGGTGTCATGCCCATGGTGGTGTCGAAGCTCTTGCCTTGCTTGATGGCGCAGATGGAGGCACCGCTGCCCAGATGGCAGCTGATGATGTTCAGCTGGGTCCAGTCGCGGCCGATCATCTTGGCGGCTTTCTCGGCGACGAAGCGGTGGGAGGTGCCGTGGAAGCCATAGCGGCGGACGCCGTATTTCTCATAGTATTCGTAGGGGAGGCCGTAGAGGAAGCTCTTGGGTGGGAGGGTGCTGTGGAAGGCGGTGTCGAAGACGGCGACCTGCGGCACACCGGGGAGGACCTCACGCATGGCGTAGATGCCGGCGAGGTTGCCGGGGGTGTGGAGGGGGGCGAGGTGGGTGAGGGACTTGATGGTGTCGATGACGTGGTCGTCGATGAGGACGCTGCGGTCGAAGGCTTCGCCACCGTGGGCGATGCGGTTGCCGACGGCACCGATTTCGTTAAAGTCTTTGATGACGCCCATCTGGGGGTCGACGAGGGCTTTGAGCACGATCTTGATGCCGGCGGTGTGGTCGGGGATGGGGAGTTGCTCGTAGTGTTTCTGTCCGTTGTACTTGTGGGTGAATTCGCCCATTTCCAGTCCGATGCGCTCGAGGAGGCCTTTGGCCATGACTTGGGCGTTATTGGCCATGTCAACCAGCTGATATTTGATTGACGAGCTGCCGCAATTGAGAACTAAGATTTTCATTGTTCGATATTAAATGTTTGATAGTTATTAATTTCTGCGAGACAAGCCTTGCGACTTGGGTTTTCAAAAGTACGAAAAATTATTCATCCCGCAAGAACTATTTTTCGGTTGCGCCCGCCGCGGCGGGTTTGGGCGGGGGCTGGGGGCACGGGCAGGAGCGGGGCGAGAAGGGGCGTTTTGGTTTTTTTAACATTAGGGCTGCGTGAAGATTGGGCTCCTCAGACGTTTATTGGGTAAAAGTGGACTTTTTTTGTTTCATTAAAATAAAAACACGACATGATGAAAAAGTTTGATTTGCTGGCCGCAGGGCTGGCCATGGCAGCGCTCTTGGCAGCCTGCACGGAAAAGGAAGGGGTTTACAACCCTGGGAAGAAAATTGCGAAGGTGTATTCGTCGAGCAGCTATGTGAACGGCTACTATGACGAGTATGCGGACACTTGGCAGTACGACACCACGTCCTATGATAGGTATTTGGCAGAGGAGTGGAAGTGGGACGGAAAGAAGCTGGACCAGATTACTTTCTACGAGGCACAGGCCGCGCCCGACAAATCGGGTGGCGAGGTGGTGAGGTTTGTGTATGACGGCAAGCAGGTGCAGCGCATAGAGGGCGAGGAGGAGTATATGGTGTTCACCTACGATGGCCGCAAGTTGCAGCAGGTGCAGCTGTTCCAGGAGGACGAGAGCAGCCCGTGGGAGATGTACACCTTTAAGCACGAGGGGGGCAAAATCACACAAATGGTTATTACCTTTCACGGGCAGACGTGGGTCAAGCGGGCGACTGCCTGCCGTCGGATGGAATGGGTGTTGCTGGGTCGGGTGCTGCCCCTGCCGCAGGTGGAGAAGGCCGTGTGGGCCCTGCGCAGCCGGGCAGCCCAGGGCGGCGCCAAGGGGGAGGAGTCGATTACGATGAATCTGACCTGGACGGGCGACAACGTGACACAGGTGGATGCCAGCTGGTATGAGGGCGGCTTTGCCGGGGGGCCGGTGAAGTTCTCGGCCAAGTTTGAGTTCGACAGCAAGAATAATCCCTACCAGCACAATTTTATTTCGTTGATAGGCTTGGGAGAGGATGCAGGCAGCAATGCTTTCTTCAATAAGAACAATATCACGCGGGTGACGGAGAGGTATGACCATGACTTCTACGGCTCGGAGTCGGACGTGACAACGTATGAATACACCTATGACGGTGACTGGCCCCTCACGCAGACAGAGTCGATCATCCGCGGCGGCGACGGGTATAGCTATAGCTATACCAGTATCGACACTCGCTATTTCGAGTATGTGAAGTAATGTACAGTGATAGTTAATAGTTAGTAGTTAAGTTGCGGGGACGGACTATTTACTATTAGCTTTTTAAAGATAGTGCACAATGGAGGTGTAGCTTCATTGTGTACTATTTATTTTTTGTCCACAAATTCGGGAACGAAAAGTCCACAAATTCGGGAATGAAAAGTCCACAAATTCGGGAATGAAAAGTCCACAAATTCGGGAATGAAAAGTCCACAAATTCGGGAACGAAAAGTCCACAAATTCGGGAACGAAAAGTCCACAAATTCGGGAACGAAAAGTCCATAAATTCGGGAACGAAAAGTCCACAAATTCGGGAATTGCAAGAAATAATTTCTTGTAATTCAAAATATTTTCGTATTTTTGCAACTTGAAAAAATATTAGCAAAAAATGAGTGACTACAAGGAACGCGTTTTTGACCAATTGCTTAGGAGAAAACTAGAAGGGATGGGAGCTGTGCTGATAGAAGGCCCGAAATGGTGCGGAAAGACCACCACGGCGGAACATCAGGCGGCGAGTGTGCTGTATATGAACGACCCGAAACTATACAAGCGGAACCTGCAGTTGGCCGACCAAGACCCGCAGGCGCTGCTGCAGGGGGAAACGCCGAGGCTGATAGACGAGTGGCAGGAGGCGCCGAAGCTGTGGGACACGGTGCGTTTTGAGGTGGACCATAGGGACGGGGAAGGACAGTTTATACTGACCGGATCGGCTGTCCCGGCGGACATGAGCGAGGTGCACCACAGCGGCACAGGCCGCATAGCGCGGATGCAGATGAGGACGATGAGCCTGTGGGAGTCGGGAGAGTCGACGGGGAGTATCAGCCTGATGTCGCTATTTGCGGGCGTGGCAGACAATGTGCTGACGGCAGACAAGACGCTGCAGGAGGTGGCCTATCTGGTGTGCCGCGGCGGATGGCCACGGGCGGTACTGCAACGGCAGCCGCTGGCCTTGGAGCGAGCATACGACTACCTGAATGCCATAGTGAACACGGATATATCGCGTGTGGACGGCGTGGAACGCAACGCCGACCGCACCCGACGGCTGATGCGGTCGTATGCCAGATTTCAGGGAGGACAGGTGCCGTTGTCGAAGATTAGAGAGGACTTGACGGCAGGGAACGACGGCTCGTTTGACGAGAAGACCCTGACGTCGTATCTAAACGCCTTGAAGAAGATGTTTGTGATAGAGGACATGCCTTCGTGGAATCCGAATTTGCGGTCGAAGGCGGCCATTAGGACTTCTGATACGCGCTATTATACCGACCCCTCTATCGCGGCTGCGGCTTTGGGCATAGGCCCTAAAGACTTGATGAATGACCTAGAGACTTTTGGTCTGCTGTTTGAGACCATGTGCGTGAGGGATTTGCGGGTGTATGCGCAGGCGGCGGACGGCTGGGTGAGCCACTACCGCGACTCGGATGGGCTGGAATGCGACGCGGTGGTACACCTGCGCAACGGGGCCTACGGCCTGGTGGAGATTAAACTGGGCGGGGACCGCCTGATAGAAGAGGGAGCCAGGACACTGCAGAAGCTGCACAAAAAGTTGGATACCGACCGGATGAAGGAGCCATCGTTTATGGCAGTGGTGGTGGCCACGGGCGACTATGCCTACCGGCGCGGCGACGAGGTGTGGGTGATTCCGATTGGGAGCCTAAGGCCATAGGTTGAGGAAAGGATTGTGTTTTTTCTCGCTATTCCAAAAAAAAGTTGTACTTTTGCACTTTTGAAAATATTATTTTATTATGCAACCACTATTGATTTACAATACGCTTTCGCATCAGAAAGAACTTTTTACCCCGGTGACGCCCGACCATGTGGGCATGTATGTGTGCGGCCCCACCGTCTACGGCGACGGGCATCTGGGCCATGCCCGCCCTGCCATCACCTTCGATGTGCTTTTCCGCTATCTGACGCATATCGGCTATAAGGTGCGCTATGTGCGCAACATTACCGATGTGGGGCATCTGGAACACGATGCCGATGAAGGCGAGGACAAGATTGCCAAGAAGGCCCGCCTGGAGCAGCTGGAGCCTATGGAGGTGGCGCAATACTATACGAACCGCTACCATGCCGCCATGGACCGACTGAATGTGCTGCGCCCCAGTATTGAGCCCTTGGCCTCGGGCCATATTATCGAGCAGATTGAGCTGGTGCAGAAGATTATGGATGCCGGCTTTGCATACGAAAGCAATGGCAGCGTGTACTTTGACGTGCGCAAGTACCACGAGCATTTTAAGAATTACGGCCAGCTTTCGGGCCGCGTTATTGACGAGATGCTTTCCACCACCCGCGAGCTGGACGGACAGAGCGAGAAGCGCGACACGGCCGACTTTGCGCTGTGGAAGAAGGCTTCGCCCGAACATATCATGCGCTGGCGCTCGCCTTGGAGCGTGGGTTTCCCGGGCTGGCACACCGAGTGCACGGCCATGGGTACGAAATATCTGGGTGAGTTGTTCGACATACACGGCGGCGGCATGGACTTGATGTTCCCCCACCACGAGAGCGAGATTGCCCAGAAGACGGCCTGCTGCGGCCACGGCCCTTGCAAGTACTGGATGCACAACAACATGATTACCATTAATGGGCAGAAGATGGGCAAATCGCTGGGTAACTTTATCACCCTAGACGAGTTTTTCACGGGCAATCACAAGCTGTTGCAGCAGGCCTACACGCCTATGACTATCCGCTTCTTTATTCTGCAGGCCCACTATCGCAGCACGGTAGACTTCAGCAACGAGGCCCTCATGGCCGCCGAGAAGGGTTATTCCCGCCTGATGCAGGCCTACAAGACGCTACAACGCCTGCAGCCTTCTAAGAGCAGCAGTGTGGACGTGAAGGAGTATCGTCAGAAGTGCTACGATGCCATGAACGACGACCTGAACACCCCCATCGTCATAAGCCATCTCTTCGACATGGCCAAACTCATCAACACCGTCAATGACAGGAAGGCCACCCTCACTCAGGCCGACATTGACGAGTTGAAAGGAGTGATGGATACCTTTGTGTTTGAGGTGATGGGGCTGCGCGACGAGGCCAGCAGCGACAATACCGCCCTCATTGACGGCCTGATGAAGATGATTTTGGACATCCGCGCCACTGCCAAGGCAAATAAGGACTGGGCTACGAGCGACAAGATTCGCGATGCCCTTGGTGCCCTTGGCGTTACGGTGAAGGACGGCAAGGACGGCGCCACGTATGAATTGTAATCGATGCTCATTTTAACGACTTAGTTAATGTATACTTACAAATATCCCCGTCCGGCGGTCACTACTGACTGTGTGATTTTTGGAATAACGCGGGACGGCGAGCGCCGGGTGCTTCTGGTGCAGCGCGGCAATGAGCCATTCAGGGGCATGTGGGCTTTCCCGGGAGGTTTCCTCAATATGGACGAGACGTTGGAGCAGTGTGCCCGCCGAGAGCTGAAAGAGGAAACGGGGCTGGACACCCCTATCCGTTTTGAGGAGTTGAAGAGTTTCAGCACCGTGGACCGCGACCCACGCGGCCGTACTATCAGTGTGGCTTTCGTGGCCGAGGTGCCCCTGTCTGAAGTGAAAGGGGGTGACGATGCTGCCGAAGCCCGATGGTTTCCTCTTGACGAGATTCCGCAGCTGGCCTTTGACCATGGCGAGATGCTGCAGGCGGCTCTCGAAAGGTTGGGTGTATGCAGGTAACAATAAAAATGAGATAACGGCGTTATCATAATCATTATGACGAAGAAAAAAAACACATATTCACTTGGCATTGTCCTTCTGGCCTTAGTGGTGGGTCTGCTTATAGGCGTGATTTCTGCTCCAAAGGTGGACTCTGGCTATTGGCAGAAAAGTGCCGATGAGAGCCTTATGAGTGCCCGGGTGAACGCACTGTTGGACGTGGTGGAGTCAGCCTATGTTGATAGTGTTGACTACGACTCTATCTCCGACCTGATGATGAATGCCATGCTTTCCACGCTCGACCCTCACAGCGCCTATCTTTCGCCTACGGAGTTTGCCAAAGAGGCAGAGATGGTGCGGGGGCAATTTCAAGGTATTGGAGTCACACTTGCTCACCAGGACGACACGGTCTATGCTTCCTCTATTGCTCCGGGCAGCCCGGCTGCCCATGCCGGTGTCCATCCGGGCGACCGTATTATATATGTCGACACTGTTCAGGTTTCGGGGACTGGCATGACGAAAGATATTTCCAATGTCGTGGAGTACATTCGCGGACCCCGTTACAGCACCGTCACGCTGGGTGTCCAGCGCGAGGGATCGTATAAAATCCGCAGGATAAAGATTACCCGCGATGTTATTCAGCATAACTCCATCTTGGCTGCCATCATGTTGGACAAGACGACGGGATATGTCCACGTGGCACGTTTCTCTGAGACTACTTCGAGCGAGTTCCATTCGGCGCTACTGGAGCTTAATCAGCAGGGTATGAAGCACCTGGTGATAGACCTGCGTAGCAACGCCGGCGGGGTGTTCGATGCGGCTATTAACATGGCTGACGAACTGCTTCCCAAAGGCGACCTAATTGTTTACACCCAAGGCGTTCACAGCCGTCGAAGCAATATTTATGCCACAAGTGGCGGCCTTTTTGAGGAGGGGAAGCTCACTATCCTTATTAACGAGCATTCTGCCTCTGCCAGCGAGGTGCTCAGCGGTGCCATTCAGGACAATGACAGAGGCGCCATTATCGGTCACCGTAGCTTTGGTAAGGGATTGGTGCAACATAAGTATGACTTGCCTGGCGATGCTGCTGTAATGTTGACTATTGCCCGTTATTATTCGCCTTCGGGGCGTTGCATCCAACGGCCATACGATAAGGGCAGCGACGAGTACTACACTGCGTATCTGAACCGTATATTGAGCGACTATAATGCCGCCGACTCGGTGCTCAATGCCCCCGACACTTCTTCGGAACCGTATCTTACGAAGAATGGCCGCAAGGTGTACGGAGGCGGTGGCATACAGCCGGATGTGTCCTTGCCCTATTTCCGCGACATTCATTTGGTTTATTTTAACAACCTCATCTCTGTCAAGGCTTTCGACCGGGTGCTGCGAGACCAACTTTTCCATCACTACAGCAGCCTTATGAAGCGTTACCCCACCTTTGAGGCCTTCCAGAAGGGATACAAAGTGGACGATGCCACTTTTGAGGCCATTCTTAAAGAGGGCGACAAGGAAGGTTTGACCCGCGACGCCGTGACTCTCAGCAAATATGGAGCCGAGATGCGCAATCGCTATCGTGCACTTTTGGCCTACTCGCTCTATGGCGACAATGCTTACTACACTATTTCGCTTCCTTACGACACCGAGCTGAATCAGGCGCTCAAGGCAAAAGTGAAGCTCACAGCCGACTAGTTCCGCACAACCCATTTGACGTTAACATCATTGTAAAATAATAGGTTTCTCTAATTTATGAAACGAATTGCTTTTTCTTTCACCCTAGTGATGCTGTTCTCGACCTTCAGCCTGTCGGCTCAGAAAACCACTCTCAGTGGTACGCTCAAAGGCCTACCCGAAGGCTACCATGCCGTTATTAGCCAGGTGATAGGCGATAGATTCAAGCCTGTTGACACGCTGCAACTTGACAAGAAGAATGCTTTTAAAGTAACGCTCGATATTTCTGAACCAACCCTCTTCCTGCTTCATATCGATAATGGCGATGGCAACATGTGCCACCTAATGGTTGAGCCTAAGGATCGAATCCAAGCCGATTTCGAATATATCGCGGCAAGCCGTGTCTACAAGATTTCCAATTGCAAGGGCTCTGACAATGTGGTACTATACGCCCAGTTTAACGATATTCTGGCCGGTGCCACAGACCAAATAGCAATGGCAAAGGTGCCCGAACAGGTGGAAGACTTGATTAGAAAGAATAAAGATAAGCTCATGGCATCCTTTCTGGTCACCTTTTTTGAACAGGACTTCGAGAACCACGCAACCCTATACCAAGAGGTTCGCGACGCTCTCACGCCCAAGTATGCCGAAGTGGTTTACGTGAAACATCTTGCCGAACGTCTCAAGGGCGTTCTGGTTGCCGGCATGGAGGCTCCCGAAATTGTCATGGACGACCCCAATGGTGTCACTCGTCGACTCTCTGACCTGCGTGGCAAAGTGGTGCTGATAGACTTTTGGGCCTCGTGGTGTGGACCATGCCGCAGAGAGAACCCCAATGTGGTGAAACTTTATAAAATGTACCACGACAAGGGTTTTGAAATTTTCAGCGTCTCGCTGGACAAGGACGGCAACGCTTGGCGTAAAGCCATTCAGTCCGACGGGTTGGTGTGGCCCAATCATGTTAGCGACCTCAAGCAGTGGCAGTCGGCTGCTGGAAGGCTCTACGGAATCAATTCCATCCCTGCCACCGTACTGGTAGATGCCGAGGGCAAGATTATCGCGCGCAATTTGCGCGGCTCAGATCTTGAGCGAAAGTTGAAAGAAATCTTCGAATAATATAAAACATTGATATGATTACAACCGACATGATAAAAATGGCGTTGAGCCATGTGAACGATCCCGACCTAGGCCGTAGTCTCATTGAGTTGGGCATGATTGAAAATATTGCCATCGACGGCAAGAAAGTTTCTTTCGACCTTGTGCTGACTACCGCTGGATGTCCCATGAAGAAACGCATGAGCGATGACTGTGTGGAGGCCATCCACGAGTTCGTCGACCATGAGGCCGAAGTCACAGTCAACCTTACTACCCGCGAAGTGAAACAGCCTGACCCTCATGAGATGATGCCCGGAGTGAAAAACTGCATTGTGGTAGCCTCTGGTAAAGGTGGTGTGGGCAAGAGCACCGTGGCAGTCAATCTTGCCATCTCCTTGGCCAAGACTGGTGCCAGTGTAGGCCTTATCGATGCCGATATATACGGACCCTCCATCCCTATTATGTTCAACATCAGTCAGGAGGATGTCTATGGTGAGAATCACGACGGCAAGGCCTATATGACCCCCATTGAGCGTTATGGCATTAAATTAATGTCCATTGGCTTTTTAGTAGACCCCGACAAGGCACTGGCCTGGCGCGGTCCCATGGCTTCTAATGCGCTCAAGCAGCTCGCCACCGAAACATGGTGGGGTGAAATTGACTATCTGGTGGTCGACATGCCTCCCGGAACAGGCGATGTGCAACTCTCCCTTGCACAGACTCTCCCCGTCAACGGCGCCATCATCGTCAGTACCCCGCAGCAGGTGGCTTTGGCCGACGTGGTTCGTGGCGTAGAACTCTTCAACAATCCCGCCATCCATATTCCCGTGCTGGGTTTTGTGGAGAATATGTCCTACTTCACCCCGGCCGAACTTCCCAATAACAAGTACTACATCTTTGGCAAAGAGGGCTGCAAACGCCTAGCTGAAGAGATGGGTGTGCCATTGCTGGGCGAAATTCCTTTGGTGCAGAGCATTGCCGAGAGTGGCGATAGCGGCCGTCCCATTTCCCTCCTCTCCGAAGACAACACGCCCGAGAGCCGCGCCTTTATGGAATTGGCCAACAACACCATCCGCGAAATTTGCAAAGTGAACAATAAATAAACCCAATCCAATCAATAGTATGACAGACCAAGAGAAATCCGTAATAGAAGTCCGTGTGCAGAATGCCCTCAGTCAAATACGTCCCTATCTTCAGCAGGACGGAGGCGATGTGGAGTATGTTGATATGACCAACGAAGGAGTTGTCATGGTGCGCCTTACGGGTCACTGCGGTTCCTGCCCCCACGCTCTTCAGACCCTCAAACAGGGCATCGAAACCGCCATCAAACGTGTCATTCCCGAAGTTAAATCGGTTGAGAGAATTTAGTAAGATTAAATCTAAATAGCGTTATGATATACACGAAAACTGGCGACAAAGGCACCACCTCCCTTGTGGGGGGTACCCGGGTGCTCAAATGCGACGACCGTGTCGAGGCCTATGGCACTGTCGACGAGCTCAACTCTCATGTGGGTCTTTTGGCCGAACTGATTCGGCAGGACGAACCTCACTATTTCGACTTTCTCAAACAGGTTCAGCACAATCTTTTCATCGTTCAGACCCTTTTGGCCACCGAGAAGGAATTGCCATACGAACTGCCCAAACTGGCCGACACGGCTGTGACTGACCTAGAACATTCCATCGACCATCTGCAGGAGTCGCTGCCCAAGTTCCGCCATTTCATCATTCCTGGGGGCAACGTGGCCTCCACCCAGTGCCATGTGTGCCGTACCGTCTGCCGTCGGGCCGAGCGGTGTATTGTGCGACTTGCACAACAACAGCCAGTGTCCGAGGAGGTCAGTCGCTATGTCAACCGTCTTTCCGACTTCCTTTTTATCCTTTCGCGCCATCTGGTTGTGGCAAGGGGGCAAGAGGAGTCCTTCTTCGAGTAGGTTTTGCCTACACCACCCCATCAAACACGGGCTGTCGACCGTCGCCGACAACTCGTGTTTTTTCATGGAAAATAGTGTGTGAGAGGTGATGATTGTTCCTGTGGGTTTAAAATTTCATAAACGGTTTGTACATATCGGAAAAAAGTGTACTTTTGCAAAAAAATAGAACGTAGTATTAGGTTTTTCGGGTGCTAGTAATAGAATGGTATAGAAATAGTTAACCACGGTATAAAACCACCCGGAGTCTTTCAAAAAAAAGTATTATGTATTGGACACTTGAATTGGCAACAAAGTTAGAGGATGCTCCATGGCCAGCCACAAAAGACGAACTGATTGATTACGCCCAACGCACAGGAGCACCAATGGAGGTTATTGAAAACCTAATGGAGATTGAAGATGAAGGCGATGCTTACGACAGCATTGAGGACCTTTGGCCCGACTATCCCACCAAAGAGGACTTCTTCTTCGAAGAGGACGAATACTAGTAATCCCCAATGAGAATTACCTTTATCGGCTCGGGCAATGTGGCCACCCACCTTGCCCAGGCCTTTTTTGCTCAAGGGCATTCGGTCGTCCAGGTCTTCTCGCGCGATATTTCTCACGCCCGGCTGTTGGCCGACAGGATGAATGCCGAACCTGTCAGTGATCTTTCCCTGCTCAAAACCACTGCCGATGCCTACATCGTTGCCATTAGCGATGACGCTCTTTTCGATTTGGCTCACTCGCTTCACTTGGACGGCTCTCTCGTGCTCCATACTTCGGGTGCCACCCCTATCGAGGTGCTCAAACCTATCAGCAACCGTTATGGGGTTCTCTGGTCGCCGCAGACCTTCATCCGCCACATGGCAATGGATTATACCCAACTGCCCTTTTGCATCGAAGGAAGCGATGCAAAAACCGAGTCCGACATCGAAGAACTGGTAGGTTCGGTATCATCACATATATACCGCACCAGCCTCCGTGGGCGGCAATATCTGCACCTTTCGGCTGTCCTGGTCAACAATTTCACCAACTGCCTTTGTGGCATTGCACAGCAGTTGTGCCGCGAACAGGGTATTCCTTTCGAAATACTCCACCCCATTATAGCCACTACTGCACAGAAGGTCTGTATGGGCGATGTGCGGAATCAAATCACAGGCCCCGCCATCCGAAACGACAGCAAGTCCCTCGACGCCCACCGGCATCTGCTGGCCTCCGACCCACAGTTGCTCCAACTCTACAACGAACTCACCAACCTCATCCAAACGCGTTTCAAAAAAGTATAGTCCCCCTGCCATGATTGACACTCATTGCCACCTCTACGACGATGCCTTTGCCGGCGACCGCGATTCGGCCATCCAAAGGGCTGTGGCCGCCGGAGTGAGCCTCATGCTCCTCCCAGGCATCGATAGCCAGAGCCATGCCTCGCAGGAGGCATTGGAGGCCGAATATCCTGAACATTTTCGTCAGATGATGGGGCTGCACCCCACCTCTGTCACGGCCGATTTCGAGGCTGAGTTGGCTCTGGTGGAACAAAAACTCTTCCATTCGGGCCATCCCTATGTCGGGGTAGGCGAGATAGGCCTTGACCTTTATTGGGACAAGACTTACCTAGAGGAGCAAAAGGAGGTGCTGTGCCGACAGATGCGGTGGGCTCGGCAATTAGGCCTGCCAGTATGCCTGCATGTACGCAAGGCCTACAATGAACTCTTCGGACTGCTTCGCGACCTCAATTTCGGGACTTACCAAGGGGTTATGCACTGCTTTGGGGGTAGTGTGCAGGAAGCTCGCAAGGCCATTGAGATGGGGTTCCACCTCGGCATTGGCGGCGTGGTGACCTTTAAGAATGCCACCATGGCTGACGTAGTGGCCGCCGTACCCCTCCAAAGCCTCCTGCTAGAGACTGATGCCCCCTACCTGGCTCCTGTGCCCTACCGCGGCAAACGCAACGAGAGTGCCTATATCCCCGTCATTGCCGACAAAATAGCCCAAATCAAAGGCATCTCAATCGATGAGGTGGCCGCTGTCACAACGGCTTCAGCCACTCAGCTTTTCCATCTTTAGCCCGTCTTCCAAAAACGGCAAAGGAAGAAAATGCCGCTTGAGCATCTCTCCCTTTTGCCTAAAATGAGAAGAAAAGTAAGTGCGTCTATCGGGTCAGAATAGTCAGTTTCTTCGTGCTGCATCCAGTAGGTGTAGCCAAGCGAACAAAGTAGTGCCCCGAGGGCAGTGCCGATACGTCTAGTCGGGTGTGGGCGGATGTAAGTCCTGTCTCCATCACTTTACGGCCGGCCATGTCCAACAGGGTCAGGGTGGCTGGCAGCGCTTCTTGCAGGTCGAAGCTGACAACAACTTGTCCCATGGCAGGATTGGGGTAGAGGTTGAACCGAGCGGAGGATGGGGCGGAATCAATGCCTATAGGCAGTGTGTCGACCTCAAAATAGGCGGTCAGCAGCGTGTCGGATACCACTATCACCTGCCTTTCGGTTTCCCTTATCCCATCGTTCCATTGTACAAAATGGTAGCCCTCATAGGCCGTTGCGGTCAGCAGGGCAGTATCGTTCTCAGCGTACATACCTCCGCCTGTCACCCATCCCATTGTGCTGTCGGAGCTGACTGCCTCAACCGTGAAAAATAGAATAGGCAAGGGCATGAAGTGGGCTAAGAAGGAGGTGTCGCAGGCTACCACCACCCGTCGCACCGGCTGGGTGTCGCCGTCAGACCAGTGAGAGAAATAGAACCCCTCGTTTGCGGTTGCGGTGAGGGTGACCGTGTCGCCCTCAAGGTAGCTGCCGCTGCCAGAAACCGTGCCCATGAGGTCGTCGTTGCTAAGGGCTTCTATTGTGTAATAGGCCATTACCTGAACAGTGGCGGTTTGAGTGTCGGTGCCAAATGGGTTAGCGGCTATTAGTCTGACTGTGTCTAGTCCGCTGCGGCTGTAGGTTAGTGTATATTCGTTGTCGTTTGCCGAGGCAGTGGCCTGTCCGTTTGCAACCATGGTCGAATGCCATGAAAAGCTGAGGCCGGAGGTGTCACCCGAGCGCAGCGTGGCAATGAAGTGGGCGGGGACGCCGACAATAGCCGTGTCAGGACTTGCCAGCAATGCTGTGGGCGGCAGTCCTGCGGGTGAGTGGGCAAACACTTCAACGTCGTCAAGAAGTATGCTGTACCAAAGGAAGGTGTTTTGCCAGCGCAGGGCGATATAGGTAGCGCTGTCGGGCACATTGGCAAAGTTCACCGTGTCGCGTCGGCCGCTGCCGGCCACGGCGGGCAGTACCTGAAGGGGTACAAAGGTGGTGTCGGTCATGTAGCCCACGGTGAGGGTGCCATGGAGGACATTCTCGTGCACATGGGTCAATGCGAGGGAGAGGCTGTAGAGGCTTTCGGCAAAGCGGGGCAGCACCAAATACGCCACAGTGTCCCATCCTTGTTGCGAGCCTGCCATCATAAGTGCCGCCTGGCTCGGGTATAACCCGAAGGGGTTGGACTGTGGTGTGAGCACATGTGGTGCATAGTTGTCGCTCGCGTTCCACATATAGCTCCAGCAGTTAGGCAATAGGCTTGGCCGGTTGAACGCTGAGCCCGTCAGGCTGTCGAAATCTATAGTGTAGGGCACAGCATAGGCGTTGCACGCATCCACCATGATGACAACCTGCTGCGTGTCGGCCCCGTAAGTGTTGCTGACGATATAGGTAACGGTGTCCATGCCTCCGCCGAGATAATAAATGTTGAACTGGGTTCCACTCGTTGAGGTGCGAGCCAAGTCGGCCGCAGCCATGCTGGAGTGCCACGAGTGGGTCAACCCCCGCTGCGAGCAGCGGTTGAGCGCGGCACTTAGCGCCACCCGTCCACGGGCGTAGGAGCTGCTCGGCGCAGTGAGGACAGCCTGTGGAGGCAGGTCGTTGTAGGCGATACGCACGCTGTCGAGTTGGTTGCCTGTCGAGTAGGCACTGAAGAATCCCACATGGATGCGCTGTCCGGCGAAGGCGGCCAAGCTGAACCTGTGAGAGCCCGGAGTGCCTGTATCGCCCGAAAACAGGGTAGTGCCAAAGTCGGCGGGCTCGAAATGGCCGCTGCCGTTGGCTACATACACCCACATGTTGTTGCCTGTGTGATGCCATGAGATGTAGAGGTCGGTGGTGTCGTCGGGAATGTCGATTGCCGGTGTCACCAACCAACTTCGGTAAGCATTGGAAGCCATAAAGTGGTTGCTGCTGTCGCCAGCCCAATACCATGGAGTGCCATAGGCGGTGCGCACTTCGTTGCTGCTGTTAGAGGTAAAGCCACTCCAGCAGGAGAGAGCCGTGCTATCCTCAAAGTCGGCCACGAAGGGCAGGCTGTAGGCAGGGCAGTTGTGGATAGGTACGATAGCTGTTGCTGTGTCGCTGCCATAACTATTGGAAACAATCAGCGTCACCGTGTCGATGCCCTCAGTCATATAGGTGATGTTAAGCACTGTGTCGTGGGCTGCGAAAGTGGCCATGCTGTCGGCCGCCATAGTGGAGAGCCACGTGAAGGTCATCCCGACCGTGTCGCCCTCTATCAGATGGGCTATATAGCGGTTGCTGTCCAGGCGGTCCAACCTTAGCGGGTTGTCCAGCGTTATCACCGGCGCTGCGGTGCTGCGCACCTCCACCTGGTCTATCACCACGCAGTCGTAGTATTCGAGTGATCCGTGGGAAGGTATGTTTTGAAAACGGAAGCGTATAGTCTGTCCGGCGTATGGGGCCAGCGACACGCGGTATTGCCGCCAGGGACCGTAGTAGAGTGTGTCGGTGAATACAAGGTAGGGACCAAATCCAGGACGCTCAGTGCTATCGATTGGGGCGATGAAGAGGCTGAAAACATTGTGGGTGTATGTGTCGGTACTGGGAGTGCGCATCCACCAAATCAGTTCGGGCATAGGCAATTTGTCTGCTGTCGGCACCGCTATGGGCTGAGATGCTATGAAGTAGGTCCCGTTGCTGGAGCGCAGCACTCTTGACCCCTCGTAGCATGCTGGGATGGTGGGGGTGCTGTAGCCACTGTGGGTCGTCCAGTTCCCGTTGCCGCCTGTTGGGTACCAACAGTCCAACCCGTGTTCAAAGTCCTCCTTCCAGGGGAATTCCGTCACCGTGGTGCAGTCGCGCACATCCACCACCTCCTGCGTGGTGTCGCTGCCGTGCATGTTGGTGGCAATGCAGGTGATTGTGTCGGTGCCATAGTGGGTGTAGACAAGGTTCAGCTGAGAACCGTTAGCACTGAGGGTGGCCATGCTGTCGGCCGCCATGGTGGAGTGCCAACTATAGGTAATCCCCGTTTCCGAACCCTCAATCAGCTCGGCCATCACGGTTGTGGAATCGAAGGCAAAGGCTCGCTCTGGGGCATCCAGCAGGATGAAGGGTGACGTGGTCTGCTCCACGCGCACATTGTCAATCAGCACATGCTGCCCGTTAGGCCCCGAACCGGTTGTCACAAAGGCTATCCGCACCTGCATTCCAGCAAAAGCATAGAGCGAGAGCCCCCTGGGTGTGAATTGGCTGAAGCGCTCAGTCTCGGTACGTAGGATAGTGAAGAAATCGGCTGTGTCCACCAAATCCAATGAGTCGCCCGGAGAATAGGCGGCCACGCGCACCTGTATCTTTCCGCAGGCTCCCGAATTGTTGGACGAGGTCTTGTAGTCGTACATCAGCCGTAGGCCGTCGCCGTTGGTGGGCAGCTGGATGGGGGGTGTCACCATCCAGTCGTTGCTGGTGCAGGTGCTGAAATTGACTCTCATGTGGGTGCCTTCGCGATTCCAATGGGCACCTGCATTGGCATCTAAATCCAGCATGGTCCAGCAGCCAAGGTAGTAGTTGGTGCTGAAATCCTCGCTCCATGGGGCGGCGTAGTGGTAGCAATAGTCAGGGTCGTATTCAATCTGATACCAGCGCCACTGCTCGGGAAAACTGAGGGTGTCGTTCAGCCGGTTGGTGCTGCTCACAAAGGTGAGGCTGTCCGTGTCCACGTCGATAAAGGCCACGTCGTCATTGCTGCCCACAAAGCCCATCTGATAGCCGCTATAGAGGCTGATGTTGGGCTGAGCGCCATAGACGATACATACCGCCTGGGTGGCTTCGTGCAGCTGTATCTGAATGAGGGCGTAGTCGAAAGCAGGGTAGCGGAAGTCCATCACCTTGGCCCTCAGTTCCACCACCAGCACTCGGCTGCCCGTGTCGCCCACCACCTGGCTGCGGGCATAGCTGGCCGAGTCAATCTGTATGCTGCTGTAGCCCACCAGGCCAACGACCCCAGGCGCAACCCGGTTTTTGTCCGAGCCCAAGGGGTATTGCAGCGACTCGTTGGGCAACAGGCTGTTGCCGAAGCGGAGATAGCCAAATTTACTGACAGAGAAACGGGTCTGCTCCACGCCCGCATAGGTGAAAGGAAAACCGATGTCATGTGCCGTGGAGCGGGTGGCGTTCAGAGCTAGGAGGTCTTGCGCAGTGCTGTCGAGGGCAATCCAGCGTGTCGAGTCCACGCCGGTACTGAAGGTGTAGGCAACATGGAGCCGCTCTGCATTGGCACCCAGAGACAGCATCAAAAAAGCTGCCATCAGGGCAAAACGCCTTAAAACAGTTGGAAATAATGGATGTTTCATCTCGTTAAACGGTTTAATATCTTAAAATACAAAATAATTCTTTTCATTTGTACTAGTTGCAGATGGCCTCAAAATGTTACAAAACCCCTATATTTTTTAAAATTATTTAACACTCCGTAGCCGCCAACCAGGTGCCCCACCAAGTCGGCTCAGCTCCCCAATTTCTGCGCTTTTTATTTTGCAATTGATTTACATTTATCCCTTAGTTAGTTTATCTATGATAAACAAAACATAAACAAAATAAAAACTAAATGCAAAATAAAAGGCGAATGAAGAGCGAAGCATGGGGAGGAGTGAGTGAGCGAACAGGAAGGGAATGAAAAACGGCAAAGCAGGGTCGGAGGGACCGTGCTTTGCCGGTTTGAGGAGGTATCAAATAGTAGGTATGGGCGCCGTGGTGGCACCTTAGGAGTAGGTTGTTAGAAGGCCCAGCCGAGTTTTACGCCCCAGGTGGTCGCGCCCCAGAAGGCCGCGCTGTTGCCGGGATAGCTGACATCGTGGAAGGGGCCGTCAATCCAGAGAGGGATGCAGAAACCGAAGAAGGGGGCGGCCACGAAGCCATGCTTGGTGACGAACTGCTCGCCAAAAATGAGCGCAAGGCTTAGGTCGTTCTCGTGGAAGGTGTAGCGCTCGGTGATGAGGTTCCAGCCCTCATTTCCGCGGGGAACGTCGTAGGTGCTCCACTGGTGGACAAAGGATAGGCGTCCTTTGACGAAGAAACTGAGAGGTGGAAGGCCGCCAGCGTTGGCTATAGCGCGGTTTTTGGCTCCGTTAGCCAGATAGATTTTGTAGCCCAGGGTGGCCACGCAGCCGGGGCGGGTGGCGGGGCCTAAGGTGCTTGCATGCCATTCGTTCCAACGGAAGCCCTGGCCACCCAGTTCCACTTCTAGCGACGAGTGGTGGGGCAGGGTGTGCTCGTAGGTCAGCAGGAAGGCATCTCCAAGGAGAGTGGTAGGGCTGGTGGTGATGGAGTTGTGGCGCAGCCGGGGCATTTCGGTTTCCTGGGCACTGAGGGTGTCGGCCAGAAGTATTGCGGCAAGCAGGATGAGGAGGTTTCTTTTCATGGTCGAGGGGTATTAGTCATTATAGTTATGATAAACGTAGAGCGGCATGCCTGGGTAGAGCACTAGCTGTTTGTAGTTGCCGTGCCATTCGCCTTGGAAGAGGGTGTCCTGCCGATAGAAGATAAAGAAATGTGGGGGTTCGTACGAGAATTTGCGTTCGTTGTCGGCTATCTCCTGTTCGATGTCGAAGTTCCACCAGGCTGCGGTAAAACGGCCCTGGCCGTCGGTGACGGCGTGGGCGAGGGTGTCGGTGAGGACGATGCCGTAGGTGCTGTCCTGATAGGCAATCCTGTAGTCGAGGAACCACAGGGTGTCGTCCACGATGGGGGTGGCAAGGGTGCTGTCGGTGTAGAGGGTGCCGGTGATTTGGGTGGTGTATTCGCTCCGCTCACAGGCGCAGAACAGCAGCAGGGCCAAGCTAAGGATTAAAGGTGTGTGTTTCATGTTTTAGATGTTTTATTATTACAATAAACGTTTTAGTGGGGCAGAATATTCGGGTGGATGTAAAAAAAATTGCCTGTCGATATCGGGCGGGCAAGTTTTGAAAGGGTTTAGTTCTGCGAAAACTCTTTGATACGTTGCTCTTCACTGCGGCGACAGACGAGGATTTGTCCGCCTTTTTCAGAAACAATGTAGCCGTCCAGCCCTTGCAGTACCACCTTGCGGGCGTCTTCGGTATGGACCACGCAGTTGCTGCATTCGTAAAGGTGTACATTGCCTACCACGCCGTTGCCTTGGGGGTCGTGGCTGAGCTTGTCGTGTAGCGAAGCCCAGTTGCCAAGGTCGCTCCAGCCGAAGTCGGCGGGAAGGGTGTAGACTTTGCCTTGGGCGGCGGCGGGTTCCATGACGGCGTAGTCGATGGATATTTTCTCGCAGTTGGGGAAGATGCGCTGCACGTCGGCGGGGGTGGTCATGCGGTTCATGTCGTCGGCCAGCTGGGGTTTGTAGGTCTGGATGGCATCGGTGATGGTGGAG
>Ga0247611_10004353_pt1 | contig 19724 bp, 20 predicted proteins | sample 177DNAGHGhighgp2_FD_192422 | JGI IMG/M metagenome (GOLD analysis project Ga0247611, IMG submission 192422) | Sheep rumen microbial communities from Palmerston North, Manawatu-Wanganui, New Zealand - 1770 DNA GHGhigh gp2 | ecosystem: Host-associated > Mammals > Digestive system > Stomach > Rumen...
CCCCCCCCCCACCACACACACACACACACAGGCGTGAAACCGCAAGTGCCGCGTCATTTCCGACCCATGTCGGTTCGGGATGATTCGTCACCTCCTGCCCTTGCGGGAGAAATCCTTTTCCCATTTTACATTTCCAGGACTCATTCGAAATAAAAAAAGAATTTCCCACCCTTTTTGCCGTGTTTAAAAAATAACTATTTTTGCACCGCTGTTTAGCCGAAAGGCAGGGCAGCGGTTTTTTATTGAAAAGAAAGCGAGTTTTCGCTTATCCGTCTCGGTGAATCTGGACAATTCGCGAATGTTAGTACGGATATCGGAAATCAAGCTTGCTTGTGAGTATTTATTGCCAAATACAAACAGGTGGGGCTTGTTCTTCAGTATCTTACTAACGGGGAGTCCAGACCCCACCGAGTGGAGACTGTTGAATTAAAGCTCCACTTTCTTTTTGTGTGATGCGGTCGGATGACTTTTTTTGAAACGTCTCTACAGAAGGAGTGACATCCGTTGGAAAAATAAGAAACGAATCAGAAAGGAAAACATAGACAAATTGTATGGCAAATAACGAACAAACATCTTCAATCGAACTTCATTTGGGGCGGCTGATCAAGTCCGAGCTGGCGAGGCAGGGCCGCACGGCCGTCTGGCTGGCGAAACAGGTGGACTGCACCCCCGAGAACATCTACAAGGTTTTCCGTACCCCATGGCCCACTATGTACCTCCTTTACAAGATCAGCAAGGCATTGGATCACGATTTCTTCAAAGATGTTTCGGATAAGATGGGGATTTGAGGGGGATGGTGACGGATTCCCTTTGTTTGTGGAGACGTTTCAGGAAATAATCATAACCAAGCCTTGATTTATCCTGGAATCAAATTGTTATTATCATTTTTGCGGTAAAATATTTCAGCTTTTCCGATAAAACAATTCAGTGTGTAAATGGTTGAGAGCAACAGGAATTTTGTTTTTTTGTAGATTGAAATAATTAACTTATCAGTATTAGTAAAATTATAACTTTTATGGCAAACGAATTCAAAAAATGTCCGAATGGGCACTATTATCAAGGCAGTCATTGCCCGTATTGTAAAACAAGTAGTAATGAAGGAAGTGCCACTTCAGCAGCAACGGAAGTCTATAGTGGAGGTGGGAGTCAGGCGCCAACGGAGCCGATGCCAGGAGTAGGAGGACCAACCAAAACCACAGTAGTAGGTGATGGGCCTACGGTTGTCGCAAATGGAGGTGCAACAAGACCTACTTCCCGCACTGTATTTGGTGATGAAGATGATGCAGGCTTTTCACCACAAAGTAATGGCTTTGGCGTGAATCAAGGCGGATATCGCCAAACTCGTAAATTAGTGGGTTGGTTGGTGTCTTATACGTTGGATGCTATGGGGGTTGATTTCAAGTTGTATGAGGGTCGTAACATTATTGGCCGCGATGCGGAATGCAATATTTCCGTTAATGACAACATGGTGTCTGGCAAACATGCCGTGATATTATTTAGAGCGGGAAAATACTCAATCACTGATAGCCAGTCGTCCCATGGCACATTTGTGAACGACGAAGACATCGAATTGGAACCCCGCTATCTGCAAGATGGGGATGTGATTCGTATGGGAAAAACATTGTTCAAGTTCAGAACATCTTTCTAATAAAAATGTAGATTGCATGCGTAGATTTTTACTTCTATTTATAATCACATTTCTGAGTTACACACTTTTCTCCCAACCCCAAAGAGGGGTTAAGGGAGAATATAATACGAGTGACTATCCGAAAGTCTCTTTTGTGTGGAACTCTCCAAATCCTGTTTCTCTTGAGAAGTCAATGTTTGTGTTGACGGATGAGAAGGGGCAAGATATTGATTTCCAATTAGTCGTCATGCCCAAAGAGAGCAAAAGGTATAAGAAAAGCATCCTTTTTCTCTGGGAAGACATGAAAAGCCACAGCAATCAGTCAGAGAACACAAGAAGACTTTTGATGGATTTTTTGCGCAATACTTCTTTTGACCAGTCAACGGAGTTTAATGTGGCTGTTTTCAACCGCAAATCGGATCTAAAAAAGAGTGTATTAGAGCCGTTGATACCTGAGTTTTCAGCAAACACAAACAAATTGGCATCTTTGGTTGCTGGATATGAAAAGAGTAATAGGACTTTTAACGAACACCCTAAGGAAACAGACTTGTATTTGGCCATTAATGAGGGTATTAACATGCTGAAGGCCGAACCCTCTGATCGTGTTGGGATCATCGTTGTGATTACCGCAGGGTTAAACATGAAAGTTTCTGGAGCAAGCACAGAGATGGCAACAGTCCAGAAAAATGCAGTTGAGGCGGATATTCCTGTTTATGTGGTCAAATACCACCAACAGACCGGTAATGCACCTGAAGTAAACTCCTTAGCGGAAAGCACATACGGGCAAACCCTATTGCTGACAGATAAGATGGTGGACAAAACCGTTATGGAGCTCCAAAATCTCTATGAGTGTCTGGATGCTAACTGTAATGGACAGGACTATCAGTTTACTTTTATAACTGATGCAAAAAGAGATGGTAAACCTCATCGTTTGAATTTATCTGTCAATAAAGTTGCACAAACTATTCCGGCGTTTGTGGCACCCAACATGACATTCGGATTGTGGGTTAAAGAACATGTGGCTCTGTTTATCATTCTGTTGGTTTTGCTCCTTGCTTTAATTGGTGTGGCCGTATGGCTTATTTTGCGCAGTGCTAAAAAACGCAAAAAGAGGGAGGAAGAAAACAAGACGCATCTTCAACAGGAGATCGACAAGGCGAACCAGGACAGGGCGAATTGGGAAAACAAGCAACGGCAGCAGGAGGAGACAAGACAAAGGGAAGAGGAACGGAAAGTTCTTGAAGCGGAGAACAACAGACTATTGCAGCTGATGCGTACAAAAAACATGTATCCCCGATTGCAATGCAGTGTGAATGGGGGCTCATTCCCTTATACAATTGGTCAGATTGTGACTAAACTTGGCCGGAATGACAGCAATGATGTGGTGTTGCCCAGCCAGACCGTTTCAGGATTCCACGCTGAAATTCGTTTCAACGGAGCCGCGTTTGAGGTTATTAACAGAAGCCAATCCTATAAACGCGGAATAATTGTAAATGGACAATTCTTCCAGAATTGTGTGTTGAAAAGCGGAGACAAGATTGGCTTGGGCGAAGCGGTGATAACATTTTATGTATAAATAGATGATCCAATAGCAATACTATGAAAGTAATTACAATAGGAAGGAGTAGGGAAAATAATGTTATTATTGAAGACCCGAAAGTAAGTCGTCACCATCTGCAAGTCATCCAACATGATGACGGACATTTCACCCTTGCAGATTTTGGAAGTACTAACGGTACATACGTTAATGGACAGAGAATTAGCGGGGAAGTCAACCTATATGAGAATAGTATTATACGGATAGGAAACACCACTGTGCCTTGGAGACAGTATTTCCCAAATCCAATAGTACCGACAACACCTCCATCTTCAAAAAGATTCTTGGATGAGAAACGCGACTTTTGGATATTTTGGTTATTGTCTATTGTTACGTTAGGTATCTATGCTATTATTATGTGGACACGTGTAGTTAATGATGTAAATACGATTGCCTCGCCTTACGACAAACGGCATACTATGCACTTTTGTCTAATGATTTTCCTGCTTAGTTGGACGACTCTCGGAATCTATCCTTTAATTTGGAATCACAATTTGGCTGACCGCATTGGCAATGAATTGCGACGCCGTGGGCTTAGCTATGATTTTGGAGTCGGTACGTTTTGGGGCTGGGGATTTTTCGGCAGTTTGTTGTTTGGCATAGGACCTCTCATCTATGTTTACAAACTTATTCAGTCAATGAATCTTCTTTGTCATGATTATAATGTAAGAGGTTGATTTGTCACAACATGACTTATAAATAGAATCCCTATGAGAGTAGTCACAATAGGAAGAAACAACGATAACGATGTGGTCATCAATGATGCTCATGCCTCACGCTATCATTTACAGATTATCCAGCATGATGACGGGCACTACTCTTTAGCGGATTTTGGCAGCACAAATGGGACATACGTGAATGGTCAAAAAGTAAGCGGAGAAATGGACTTGATGTTGTCTGATATTGTTCGAATCGGTAATACCACTATCCCATGGAGGATGTATTTTGAATCGGACAATGAGATAAAGACAGAATTGATAGGGAATGGGATTGACGATGGATACGAAGAAACCGACTATAGCCCAACTCCCTCTGTCTCGAATGATGGCCAGGAAGACATCAGTGCCGGTCTGATAATAAGCATCATTATCAGCGTGATTATGATTATTGGAGGCTTGTCTGGAACTTTAGCATTGAGAGGAACGGGAAGTAGTGGTGCTTTAGTGGTCGTGGGCGTAATTCTTCTTATCATAGATATTGTAAAGATAGTTAGCAGAAAAAAAAACAGATGAGTATGGGTGACAAATACAAACAATGCCCCCGAGGCCACTATTATAAAGGCGACTCGTGTCCGTATTGCCCGACACGGTATTATACGGTGAATGAGGTGAACTCTTTTGACGGTGTCGGTGATTTACAGCAACATATTTCAGAATTGATGACAATACCCATTTGTGCTCATTGTGGGCGACCCTTAAGAAGAGGGATTTCACGCCCGGAACATGGTGTCGTGGTCTCATCTCTTTACGATATAAGAGATCGTATTATCCCGTGGAATTACCAATGGGATGGCAAATGTGAGAACTGTGGTCATGATTACAATGTGGTAATGCATATTGATATGGGTTCGACAGGGCCTGACAATAAAGTCCGAGAGACGAAAGTGAAAGTTGCTGCGGCTGGTTTTCTGCATGACATAACCGCTAATTTGGGTGAGATGAGTTCCACGGTGCTTTCAAGTGTGGAAATAGAGACAAAATGTGGTCATGGTCATGGCGAAAAATTGTTCCTTAGTGCAAATGAATTGAAACATTTGATGAAAGTGCTGCAAAACTCTCCGATTTTGAGGCAGTTTGATTATTATGTGGAAGATTATGACCAGAACAAGTATCGTACTTAAGAATGAATTGAAACGCATATGAACAAAAAACGCATATCATCCAATAGAATAACTCGCCTTGCTCCCAATGAGGTTTTCGTCTTTGGCAGCAATCTGCAAGGTGCGCACGGTGGCGGGGCTGCCCGTATGGCATACGAGCACTTCGGAGCTGTATGGGGAAAGGGTGTGGGCATGTATGGACAGACATACGCTATTCCCACCATGCAGGGTGGTGTTGAAACCATCAAACCCTACGTGGATGATTTCCTGCGATTCGCCTCTGTTCATGGCGAGTTAGATTTTCTGGTCACGGAGATTGGCTGCGGCATCGCGGGTTTCACCCCGCGGGAAATTGCCCCGTTGTTCTTCAAAGCCATAGAGAATGACATCAAGAATGTTTATTTGCCGGAAAGTTTTTACTCGGTGTATGAATCATTAAATGATAGTGTATGTTAGTTTGGGATACAACAGAACTTAAGGAATACGCTGCCAAAGTAGCTACCAAGACCGACCAAATTAATGAAGCGATTAATTGGGAAGAGTTGTCTTTTGTCAAAAAAATCACTCTGAAAAAAAAGTTGAAAATCGCAAAAGAAAGATTATCATATGCGATAGAATGCATTAATAGGTTGCCTCAACATTGGGGTTCTTCTCTAGATTATTATGATAAATTGATCCGTGATGAAGAAGAGAGATTTCTAAACCTTGTCAGACATTTATTTCCTTATCAGAAAAATATGAATAAGAAAATTGCTGACATTATCTATGATAGGGAATGGCATCGAAAATCAGCAATACATGGAGCAATAATAGAAGAGAAAATGTGGTTGGAAAGAGAATTGAAAGACAAGCGTTATAAGTGTTGCAGAAACAATCATTGTTATAAAAACACAGAACATACTTGTCGATGGTGTGGAAATGGGGAAGTAATGGATAGAGTTGATGAAAACACGCCAATTCATAACAGAATCTTTTATGTGGGCATACGTGATGGCAAGTGGGTGCTTTCAACTAATCCTGATATTGGAAGCAAGAGTGAGCAAATCAGGAAAATCACTATAGACATGGTTGGCAAGTACAAACATTATTATCATTTGGATGGAAAAAATCCTAATCCATTTTATAACAATGACATCAATATTGGCAACCAAAATATAAAAGGAGGATATTTGGTGCAATTGTGCGATAAGTTGCTTGATGGTGGTTTGAATGAAATATTAATATAAAATTATGAGCGAATTCAAAAAATGCCCCAACGGGCACTACTATGAAGGGGATTATTGCCCCTATTGTGAGCAACTACCGGCACAACCTGAAAAGATTGTTGAGGGCACGGTGTTTACCCCCATCTCAAATCATGCAAGTGATATGAATGCCTATGCAAACATTATCCTTCCGTTTGACACAGCTCCGGATGGCCTGAATAGATATATTGAGATTAAAAGAAAGAGAGAGGATTTGGATCTACAGTACAAGATTTCCTCTGTTTTAGATTGTGAACGAGACAATATCCCTTCTGCGATTTGTCGCAAGGTATCGGAAGTGGACGAGTTGGTCAATCAGGAGCTGCTGAAGAAAAACATTTACCGGTTTAATGACATACAAAACGGGCTTGTCGGGAATTATTACCTGTCTGACAGAACCGTTGGTTCTATTGTCCCGGCGACCTTGTTGACTCAGATTTTGGGAGAGCGAAGTAAATTGGACAATTTGTATGCAGAAAATGGTTATAGAAACGCTTCGGCCGAAGGCAGGGCGTTGAACACAGCCGCATGTGCGTCATACGGAGAGGAGTATGGGAGCAAAGAGTTCCAAGAGGCACGTAAAGAAGTGGAAAGCAAAAAGTATATTTCTATCTCATTTCGTGACAACTCGGTTAACGTTCTGTGTCTGACTGACAGGGACGAACCCGCCGCCATTAAATCTATTGAAAGCTTCCAAAGCGAAGATGTTTCCCTTTTTCAACCGACTGTTCTTATAAAAAAATGGGGTGAAACACTCTGCTCAACGAGCATCCATGTTGATGAATACAGGAAACAAATGGTGCAGGTCGCCAATGGGAACTCATTGTCCGTGAATTACAAAGTGGCCAGACTGCAGTTGGCCAATGCGTTGACGACCTTGTTCAAGGATTTGTCCCAGTTGCATAAGTCCGGATATGTTCACTGCGACCTGAAACCCCAGAACATTCTATGCCTGCATGACGGATTACACCTCTTTGACCCTGTTAGCACGAAAATAGGAGACGTTTCGGCGGGTATGACCACCAACTTCTGTGCACCCGAACAAATATTGACGCAACCTGTAACTTCCGCGACAGATATCTATAATCTTGGTCTGATAGTACTGTCCATTTTGGATGGGATTGTGTATGGGAAAATTGCCGATTATATTATCCCGACAGGCGGTACAAAGACGAGAAATGTAAAACTGCTTGCTGAACCAATGATCTACATTGATTATACCGATTCTAATGTGGATAACAAGGAGGGCATCCCCCATTGGAAAACTTTCTTGGAAAAATGTCTGGCCTTCGACCCCGCAAACCGCTTTCAAGATGTGGATAGTTTCGCTATGGAGTACCATCGCTTGTTGGTGCAGTACCCTTTGAAGAATGAGATTGAATTCCATCCTGATTTCGGAAAGTTGTCATTTATCAAAAGGAATAATGACGGCAGTCTCGAACCGGCATGGTTTATTGAATAATAACAAAAATAACCAATTATGAGCTTAGTAACCAACATTGACCATATTTTCAAAAAAGGCGTCATCGGTAACGTGCGCAAGGCGCAGGAGGATAGTCACGACATGGCACTGAAGACCCCCAACGGGGATGTGTTTGTGGTGTGCGACGGTATGGGTGGCCATGTGGGTGGGGCCAAGGCCTCCTCGCTTGCCGTGGAAAGCATTATTAACAACTTGAAAGAGAAAAAATACGACAATCCTGTTGATGCGTTAAATGATTCTCTCCAGTTCGCCAACATGCAAATACTGGGATTTGCCAACGAGCATCCAGAGTACAAAGGTATGGGCACCACCGCATGTGTGCTGTTGCTTCAAAGCGACGGCACGTATTTTGCCCATGCGGGCGATAGCCGGATATACCTCTATTTGGGCAAGGAGAAGGAACTGCATCGTATCACGAAGGATCATTCTTACGTGCAAACGCTTGTAGATGCAGGTCGGATTACGGATGAACAGGCGGAACACCACCCCAACAAGAACCGTATTCTCAAAGCATTGGGCGTAACTCCCAATCTGGAACCCACTTTCAACAAAGCAAAGCCCAAAAACGGGGACATCTTCCTGATATGCAGTGACGGCCTTTGCGGTATGATTCCCGACAGCACCATAGAGAAGGTCCTGGGCCAGAACAGCACGTTGGAGGCGAAAGGCGAACTGCTGATCAGACTAGCCATGCAGGGGGAGACTGTGCAGCCCGGCGGACAGGACAACTGCACCCTTGAATTGATTGAAATTGACAACAGCCCATGGCCCAAAAGTGAGTTTACGAGCTATAATCCTTCAAAATCAGGAAAGAAGAAAAATCCCAAACCATTTTCCAAAATGGTGAAGATTATTGCTGTTGTTGCCGCCTTGATAGTCGCACTGGGTGTGGCTGGCGCGTATGTGATTCATAATCAGAAAAATAAAATAGAAATCACAAAGGAAATTGGGAAAATAGACGAAAGGTTGAAAACACTCGATGAGGATATTTCAGATAAGACCAACGCTAAAAGTAAGAGGGAGAAGAAAAAAACTGATGCAGAAAATGTTTTGAAAGACACCAAGAAGAATAAGCAAGCGAAAGAAAAATCAAAAAAACGTGCGGAAGACCTGCAAGGCGAAATAGATAGATTATATGAAGAAATTAGCAATCTTATCTCGGAAAGAGATTCGTTGAATAACAAGAAAACTGAATTAAAAAATAAGTTGAAAAACACACACTCCAATGAAAGTAATAACAATAGGAAGAAGTAAGGAACACAACGACATAGTTGTGGATGACGTTAAGGTGAGCCGCAATCACCTGCAAATGGTCATGGACGACCAAGGCAACTATTCTGTGTTGGATTTGAACTCCACCAATGGAACTTTTGTCAATGGCCAGCGTATTACGGGCGAAGTACCGTTGAAAGTTACAGATGAATTGAGAATTGGCGACACAGTCTTATTCTGGCAATGCTACTTTGGCAGTCAGCCGAATTCGGGAGAGGTTAATCCAGTACCACCTCAAACTCCAACTCCTCAACCACCAATGTCGCCCCAACCGCCAACACCTCCACAATCGCCTGTTTCCGACCCATCGCCCAAGCGTTGGATGATATATGCTATCATTGGGGCTGCTGTCTTATTGTTAGCGGTAGGAGGGGGTATAGGATGGAAGGTTTACCGAGACAAACAGCAGAATATTGAACTTGAAGAGAAACAAAAGGCAGAAGAGGAAGCAAAAAACAAGCAAAAGGCGTTAGATGAAGCCAAGGATGCCGCACATAAAGCAGACATCGAGTATGAGGAAGCTATGCGTAAGGCTGCCGAAGCACAAACAGAAGCCGAACGTCTGGAAAAAATTGCAGCACAGAGCAATTCCGAGAAAAACAGAAGAGCAGCTGAAACTGCCAGAGCTGATGCCGTTAGAGCAAAACAAGATGCAGATAAGGCAAAGAAGGATAAAGAAAGCGCAAATACGACAGTGAAAAATTTGGAAACACAATTGGATGATTTAAAAGGAAAATTGCATCAGGCTAACGAGAAAATAAACGAAGTTGAGGCAGAAAAAGAAAAGATGAAAGAAAATACGTTACTTACAAACAAAATGCAAACAATTTTGAACGGTTGGGATGATAGCAAAGCATCCGCATTTTGCAAGAAAAAGGGTTGGCCGACAAAAAATGCGAGGACAGTAATTAACGATCATTTTACCAATCTAAGTGATAATGCAAAAAAGCAAAAAATGATTGACGAAATGAATGGTTTTAAAGTGAATCCAAAGCAGGCCGAGCAACAAACGCCAACTTCATCAAAAGCAACCATCCCAAACACGCCTCCAGCTCAATCAGCCTCAACAGAGTCCCAGCCAGACACTAACAAACCTGAAGAATGATGGACAATCTACCCAAAATTCCCTGGTACCACGTTGACCACCTGATTGCCGAGGGCGGCACCGCAAAAGTCTATTGGGGAATAGACTTGCGGAGCGGCTTCCCTGTGGCGATTAAGGAGTTGAAGATCCGACACTTTAAGAACCCGGTCATCAAACAGAAATTCAAGGATGTGGAAGCGCAGATGTATTTGTATTTGCAGCATCCGAATATTCCCAAACTGGTGGATTTCATTGATATGAAAGAGACCGAACAGCTGTTCATCGTCATGGAGTTCATTGAGGGAAGGAGTCTGGAACAGTACATCTACCGGGAAATCGGGCTGATTCCCGAGCAGAAGGCACTACCCATGTTTCTTGAGATTTTGGATACGGTTGCTTTTATACACAAAAAGAACTATTTGCATCTGGACATTAAGTCCAATAACGTGATGATTCAGCCCGACGGTAAAATAAAACTCATTGATTTGGGTATCGCGTCCCGTATGACAGATGCCAGTGCAAGCAGTAGTACGGGGTTCGGCACTCCTGCTTATATGCCCCCGGAGCAGGCGGAAATGGGCAAACTGGGTCCCTATACTGACATTTTCGCATTGGGGGTCATGTTGTTCGAGATGCTGACGGGCCAGTTGCCCTTCACTTCCGACAATCCCAATCCGCGCCAGAATGTGGCGGAAATCAAGTGGAATGTGAAGAACAAGCCCACCCCTTTGATGAGACAGTATTACCCTCCTATCGGAAATGAACTGCAATTCATTGTGGAGCGCGCTTTGGCCAAAGAACCTTCAGCACGATATCGGTCGTGCAATGAGTTCGCCAATTTCATAAGGGATTATATGAGAAGAAAGAAGTATTAACCAATAAATCTTAAAAGTATGAAAGTAATTAAAGTAGGACGCAGTTCCGGAAATGACATTGTAATTTCCGACAGCTATGTAGGTAGAACTCATTGTGAATTCATCCAAGATGACAGTGGAAACTATTGGGTTGTTGATTTGAATTCTAAAAATGGCACCTTTGTGAACGGTGTGCGCCGCTCTGGTAAAACAAAGTTAAACAGTAATGACATTGTGCGAATCGGTAATACTCCGTTGCCATGGATGAGCTATTTGAAAAATGCGACGGGTGGCCCCACTGATATTGGTACTATAGTTGATCCCGGTGGCGGTGGGTATATTCCTCCGATTGAAGATTCACCAAAAGGTAATGGTTTTGGTATAGCCGCTTTGTGTTGTGGTATAGTGGGCTTAAGTATATTGGCTATTATATTTGGAGGTGTCGCATTGAACCGTAAAGAAAAAAATCGCGGATTAGGCGTAGCAGGGTTGGTGTTAGGAATAATATGGTTTATATTTGCAGTAGTGGTATGGATTATAAGATTGTCAGAATATAGTTATTATTTGTAGAGGTTTGAAGTCAGTCATTTATATGCAATGAAATGAAAGTCGTCACTATAGGCAGAAGTTCCCAAAACGATATTACCGTCAATGACCCCAAAGTCTCGCGACACCATTGCCAGATAGTACAATACGACGATGGCTCGTACGGCATCGTGGACTTTGGCAGCACTAACGGTACATTTGTTAATGGTCGGAGAGTGCAGGGCGAGGAACGTATGAATCCGAATGATGAGGTGAGGATAGGTTATACGACTCTGCCGTGGAGGAGATATTTTGGGGTAGTTGTGCCTCCGCCCAAGAAAACGAATGTCCTGCCAATCGTGTTAGGCATTGCGGGTGGCGTATTGGTGATGGCGGCGATGATTGTGCTGTTGGTATTAGGAAAAGGATTCGTAAAATCGGGTGAGATACAATACAATGGTCCCGAACCACTTGTCTGTACGGTAACTCTGGAGGAAAATGGGGCGAGTTATGATGTTGATGCTGTAGAAGGGCAAGTGATAGTGATGTTTAAAGAAGAAGTGTCTCATAGAAAAGCCGTCAAAATACTTAAGAAAAAACAAGCGAAAATTCTTGCTCAAATGCCTGATGTACAATATTATCTTGTCGAAGTGCCTGCAGGTAAGGAGAGTGAGTTTTTCTCCTATCTGAGAAATCTTCCCGGGGTTGATTATGTTTACCCTAATGCAATTGAAGTGACATGCTCTACGACTTCACATGTGATAGACAATTTCTATGGTAATCATGGCGACATGGTGGTTTCTATGATGAAAGGTTGTACTCCACTAATAGATGTGAAACAGTATGATGTTGAAAATGGAGATGACCAACATATAAATACTTATAAAGCAGACAGGGAATTCAAAAAAATCATCAGCAATCTTGGAGAAACTGAAAGTGCTGTTATTAACATTTCTTTTGGACCGGGTTTGAAACCTGAAAGGGAACGAAGTCTGTGGGATGATGCTTATATTACTAATGATGAGAGGGCTAATTACATTTATGCGTTGAGTTCTTCATTGGCACATTATGTGAAAAAAGCCAAACGATTTGATGATAAGGATTTTGTTATTACGTATTCTTCAGGAAACGAAGGTCTGAAAGGATTAGAGGTCGTTTTTGAATCGTTAAGGTACAAGTTGTCCTCAAAAGAATATGCGGTTTTTGAGCGTCATTTCATTCTTGTTTCCGCCAAAGATGATAATAGGGAAGGTGATTACCCTAATGATGTGAAGAATTACAACAAGATGGTTACAAAAGTTGATATATCTGATATGACCGCACAAAACCTTCATTGGCAAGGAACTTCTTTTGCCTCGCCGAGAGCTGCTAGCTTTATCGCATCGGTCGCTAATTCGAAGGATATGAAAGTAACAGAGGTGTTGAAATATGCTCGTAAGGCGACAAAACATGCCCCTGATCACATTTTGACACAAGAGCTGCTTGAAAAGACCATAGAAGAAGAAAATAACAAGGTGACTACAGAAAATGAGTATAAAAAGAAAGGCTGCTTGAAATACCGTCTGGTAAAGGACAACTCAACCGACATGGAGCGTCTTGAGCTGCGCAACATTTGCGACGAGGATATTCGTGTGATCGGTTACTTCTTAAACAAAATAGCTCCGCATGGCGGTGACAACACAATTGAATTTGAAACTGTTGTGCGTGCCAAAGGAACAGAGTTTGTGGATGGTTTTATGGAGAATGAATGCACGATAACGAAAGTTGAAAAAATGGGTGAGGCGTTACCTCCAGTTCCTGAAAACAGCAAGTGGAAAAGTGACTATTACAAGACTATAGCATATAATCAATCATTATTTGACTCCAAATCTAAAGGTTCCTTTCAACTTTCCAATGGAGATGTTATTTATTATCGATTTGATGTGGATGTGGATTTTGTTCCGACTTATTCTATCATTTTTTATATGAATGGAGCTGACATTAGGAAAAAATATAAAGTTGGCGCTGTTGAAAGTTTGGATTCGGAAAGTGGATTTATAGGGGATGACGATGATTACAGAAAGCAAATTAATGTAACCATAAGTATGATGGGGTATCTAGAAATGGCTAACAATCAGATTATGATTATCATAAAGAATAAATAACATGATGAACGAAAACAACGAATTGACTTTCAAAGAACTTCAGTCCGGCACAGCCCTCAATGCCGGCAAATATATTATAGAGAAGAAAATTGGTGAGGGTGGCTTCGGCATCACCTACAAGGCCGTGCAGACGGGACTCAATCGAGCCGTTTGTATTAAGGAATACTTCTTGGCAGGACGTTGCATGCGCAATACCCAAGTCAAGACAGTACATTTGCTAGGAATCAGTGACGAGAAGTATGAGAAATACCGTCAGGCATTCGTCAAGGAGGCGCAAACATTGGCCTCGCTCCGGCACCCCAACATTGTGGAAGTGATTGACATCTTTGACGAAAACAACACTTCATACATGGTCATGAATTTCATCGAAGGTCGCAGTCTGCAATGTATCGTGGACGAGAACGGTCCTCTGTCGTATCCAGAGGCTGTAAATTATATGGCACAAATCACAGATGCGGTGAGATACATCCACGAACATAATATCCTTCACCGCGACATCAAACCCGAGAACATCATGGTCACGGCCGATTACAAGGCGATATTGATCGATTTCGGTTCGGCACGGGAGTTCGAACAGGACAAAACACAGATGCACACGACCATGCTCACCCACGGCTATGCCCCACCTGAGCAATATACTGCAAATAGCAAGAAAGGTTCTTACACAGATATCTATGCTCTTGGAGCCACGCTCTATTTCATTCTTACTGGCAAGGTACCGTTGGAGGCAGCTGCCCGTTCTATTGAGGAAATTACAGAACCCAAGCAGTTAAACCCGTCCATCCCCAACGAAGGCAACCGCACCATTATGAAAGCGATGAAGCTGAAGAAGGAGGAACGTTACCAGTTGGTGCAGGATTTCATGAACGATTTGAAGAACATGCACGGTGGCGGTTCAGGGGAGGGGAATGGAGGCTCAAGTCAGCCCAAGACCAAACGCTGGATTTTGTGGGTTGTTCTTGCTGCGGTGCTTTTGGCGGGAACTGTGGTGGCAACATATAAGCTTGTCCAAGGGAATTCGCCCGCGAGCGAGATTGAAGTTGCTTATATTCAAACTCTCAAAAATAACCATAAGAAAGCGGTCGATGAGTTTGACAGAATGAGTAAAAATATAGTTGAGGACAAGTTTGGCAAACCGGGTGTTCAAATATGGGTGATCGGTGCACATGATTGGCTAAAAACTATTGAACAGTGTGAGAATGATTCGCTGAATTTGTTCCGAAAAACGGGAGAAGAACCTATTTTTGAAGGCAAACTCAAATTGTATCGGGAAAAATTGGAAGAAGCCAAAACCAAACTATATAATAATATCAATGACAGGCAGGATAAGGATGAATTTTATGGAGGGGAGTCTAATCCTCTGTTTGATGATTTGCGAGACAGATTGAGGGTTATTGATGACATGCTGAAGCAAACAGAGGATGGCACTGTGCTAAATGATGTTCTAATATCACCTCCTAATGCGAAAAAGCAACCGGAATAAAAGTGAGTATATGAGGAATAGAATGCTATTTGCAATTTCTATTTGTTTTTGTTTTGTCGTATCGAGTGCTCAAGAATGCGACAATACGTTGGAGACTGCTCGTTTTTACAAGAATAAAGGAAACTACGAAAAAGCTGTTCGCTACTATCAAGATTTGAATAAAAATTGTCCAAACTATGTCAGTGCGAAGGTGAAAGAAGAGTGGAACTATTGTAAACAACAACTGAATCAAAGCCAAAATAAGCCCATTCCCGCTATTTCTTCTGGCCAACATGTTGAAAAGAAACCGAAACCAGCCTCGCCCTCAAGCCCTGAGACTACGTTAGATCAGTATGGCAGGGTGAAGGTTTCGTTTGACGCAGGTAAGGCGACACCTTTTTGTGAAAATATACAGAGCATAATCAAGCAGTTGGAGGACGATGAGGATCTTGAATTAAAAATTGAAATACCTTGGTGCAGAGATCTGTATAGTTTGCAATTGATTGAGAAGAGAATCCGAAACATAACAGAAATCTTTATCGCTGCGGGAATAGAAGAGACTATAATCTCTTCGAATATAACATTGGTTGATGTATTGGAGGGGGGCGATAACTTTACGGATATTTGTAATGACGACCAATTCCCTAAGCATGTTACATTGATTAATGCAGATGAAGGTTACAATGCATGCGATAGTGCTTGGTTGAAAGCGGTGGAGAAACCTGAGTATGGAATTGCTGATTTGAGTGATGCTTTGTCAAAAACCAAAATTTTGTTTGATTTTGGCAAGGATGTTCCCAAAATTTCTGATTATAACGCCAATATATGCAGGACTGTTAAAATTTTAAATAAAAATTCTAAATCAAAACTCGTTGTTGAAGGTTGCATCTCTAGTGACGAGGATAAGGATCTTGCCCAACGAAGAGCAAATCGTGTTCGTGATATGTTCATTCAATTGGGTGTAAACACTGACCAGATTGAGACTGCAGCATATATGGTAGAGGATCCATGGAACCGACAAAACACCACGGATTTGAGTCTAAAAGAACACCGTGCAGCTATCTTTAGAATTGAAAAAAGAGAAGTTACTCCAAAACATTCGGAAGAAGATGATTTGACTGATCTCCGTGAACTTTCGGAGATTTGGTCAAAGGCATCATTTAAATTTATATACTTAGGAGAGGAGGAAGAATCAGAAATAGTGATGATGAGATGGCATCCTGAAGATAATGAAATAAAGAAGACCATTGATATATTGAATAGGAACAAGTCATTGAAATTAATGGTTGAATGTTATTCTTGTGAAGGTAGTACAGAACTCTTCAAAAAGAATCTTGCACAAAGTCGAGCAAGCTGGGCCCGTAAGTATTTTATACTATATGGCGTAAACTCGGATCAAATAGAGTATGTGGTGAAAGATTCTCCCTTTGAGCAGAATGTTCATGATACTGATAGTGTGGAGTGTGATGTTGCATTTTTTAGAGCCGAAAAAAGAGAAGCTATCCCCTATAAAAAATCGGAAGAAGATGATGTGGCAGATATCAAAGACCTTTCGGATGCTTTATCAAATATCAAAATACTCTTTAACTATGACCAAGATGTTCCAACGATTAAGGATCAAGATGGCAATATCTACAAAGCGGCTGCTGTTTTGAATAAAAATGAATCTTTGAAGGTGATTATTGAAGTGTCTACAGAGGGTTATGGAGAACATCAAAAAGATCTTGCACAACGTCGTGCAAACAACGTTATTGATTTATTTATTAAAAGAGGTGTGAGTTCCGACCAGTTGGATGTAAATATGGACGGCGATTCCCAAAATCTGAACAAATCAGTTGTCTTTAGAATTGTAAAAAAATAACTCGGACAAGTAACAAATTAACCGCTCGAATTAACGATATTAAAATTGATCAAATATGAAAAATGGAATTTTATTAGCACTTTTTGCCTGCTTGGGTTTTGTTTTTTCGAATGCTCAAGAATGCGATGGGACTTTGCAGAATGCACTTTTTTACAAGAATAAAGGGGACTACGGGAAAGCTGTTCGGTATTATCAAGAATTAAAAAGAGACTGTCCCAACTATGTCAGTGAGAAGGTGAAATCAGATTGGGAATATTGTGAGCAACAATTGAAGAAAGGCCAAAATAAACCTGCAACACAGAAACCCTCTGGCGGGAATGTTCCGCAAATGCAATACGAAACAGCTTGTATCGCATATTTTGGAACGTATTATGGATCGACTCCTGTGATGGAATTTGACGAGGAGGGTAACTGCGAAAATCCTAATGTTAGGGTAACTTGCCCGTGTGATAATTGGATTGTTACAGTTAACGATGATGGCAGAGAGTGGTTATCTGTTGAGGAGTACCAAAATTCTTTTGTTGTAAGATGTAGTTCCAACCAAAGTCGAATCGAGAGGGACGGCTCAATCAATATTATTGTTAATACAAAATCCGGGTCGTCTAAAATTGACATAATTAAAGTAAAACAAGAAGCAAAAGGAACTGCCCCCAAGCGGCCTTCACAACCTGTTTACACCGACTTAACGGACTATATTGAGCAGCCTGAAGAAGATTTGTCCATCACGGTTAAGGTTACTTTTGAGCAAAGTAAGGCTGATCCCACTTTTGAAAATGTTGGGAAATTGATTATGCGTTTGGAAGAGGATAAAAATCTCGGTCTGCTTATAGAGATTCCTTGGTGCAACAACCAAAAGTCAGAAGTAGGGTTTAAAAAATATCCTGAGGCTTTGATTAAAAGACGAATCAAAAATATAACGGATCATTTTGGCAAATCGGGAATAGCAAGAGAGAGAATTTCGTGCTCTATCAATTATGAAAGCAATACAGATTGTGATTGTGCCTATGTGAAAATCACGGATAAAAGCGGCAAAAGTTCGAAATAATTATGATCACTACGTTTACAAATAGAATAATAACCTAAAAATTAATCAATTATGAGAAAAAGAATCTTTTTGGCAATCTTTGCCTGCATTTGTTTCGTTGCATCGTATGCACAGAGTGATAATACAGAAGTTTTATCAAAAACGAAAATATCATTTGCAAAGAACAAAGATGTACCAAAGATTAAGGATGAGGACGGCAACATCGACAAGACGGTTGAGATTCTGAAAAAGAATCCAGGCCTTAAACTCATCGTTGAAGCTTATTCTTGCGGTCATGGTTCGGAAGTACACAACCGTGATTTAGCCCAAAGGAGAGCTAATAAGGTTAGAGAGCTTTTTATTCAGAGAGGTGTGAAGCCCGACCAGATAGAAACCGCTTCCTATACGGCGAATGATCCTCAGAATAATCAAAACGACAATATCCCCAAGGATTGTAATTGCGCTGTCTTTAGGATTGTGAAACGATAAGTGATTTTAGAAGAAACCCTGAGCTTATCTTGGTCCTATGCGCTCCAAAAAGTATCTTTTTCAGGTAGTGGTGTTTGTTATCTCCAGCGTTCTATCCACTTCGCTTTTATTTAATCCAATCACGCTTAATGCCCAAACTCAATCCCCTCCCCAAGTCACCCTCGAAGGTACCCTCTCCATGTACATGGTCACGCGATATGGTGACAGCCTACAGAAAATCGATCGTTACCGCAAGACTACCAAGGAGGGCGAGTATATTGCTTTTATCCTGAAAACGGATGAAAAATTGGATATGGCCAAATATCTTAAAGGCGATGAGTTGGCACCACTTCTGGAATATGGCGAAACGATGCAGTCCGATTTTATGATTGTGCCGAAATGATGGCGAACAACTTTATCCCAATATCGGAAAAGAATTTGCTGTTAAAATCAGCCCGTTGAAAATCAGTTAGTTATGGCTTTAGTTGGCGTTTTTTTGATATTTGCGGTAAGGAATCTCGCCCAATTGATAATAATTCGTATTTTGGCTCAGGACGTAGAGCCTGTGGTGCTGGCACGCGTGTATTATGTTATAAAGCGCAAAGGTGAGGCAGCAATGAGCGAATTTGTTGAGGTTTTCGACGGCACTCTGTCCCAAAAGCAGGTCCGCACATTGATAGAAAAGTTGTGTCGCTATCACCTTCTCTCGCAACATGGCAATGCCCGCGCCACACGGTATGTTTGGGCTGCAGGATAGTTTTCCATTACTTTATACGCCAACCCCACTATTTCATACAATAATCCTCTCTGTGGCAAAACAATTATCAAGATAAATGCTACTTTTGCAAATATTTTAGAGCTAAAACAATGAAGATATTCAGAAACCAAGCCGGCATCCTCCGTCAAAATCGGACAAAGCGTGCGCTATCCGTCATCATTACAGCAATGACAGGTTTTCTTTTGCTCATAGGATGCCTTGGCACCCTAAGCGCACAACCCACATTATCCCAACCCACCATCGAAGGCACCCTCCACCTCTACCTTGTCACCAATTATGGCGAGAAAATGCAGGAAGTGGATTGCTACCGCGAGACCGGTGAGGGCTCTATGATTGCCTGCATACTCAAGACGGACAAGAAAATAGACATGACTCACTATCTTGACAAAGAAGGTATTGAGGCTCTGAAAGATTACGCAGGCACAACCCTGCAGTCCGAGTTTATGATTGTGCCGGATTGGGAGGTGTTTGAATCTTTTTCC
>Ga0247611_10004355_pt1 | contig 19719 bp, 47 predicted proteins | sample 177DNAGHGhighgp2_FD_192422 | JGI IMG/M metagenome (GOLD analysis project Ga0247611, IMG submission 192422) | Sheep rumen microbial communities from Palmerston North, Manawatu-Wanganui, New Zealand - 1770 DNA GHGhigh gp2 | ecosystem: Host-associated > Mammals > Digestive system > Stomach > Rumen...
TCCTCTTATTTTGATTTTAACAGTTCAGGTCTCTTTTTCTTTATCATTCGCTTTACTGTAACATAAAGGCTGTGCATGGGTTCAATCTGGTCATCACCATGTTCAATCTCATGTATGATTTCAGCCAATTCTTCCATTTCAGTGTTTGTCATGCTATATTTTCTGTCTGTTACACCTATATAACCGCAATCAACCGACTTTTTCCACAAGAAAAAATCAAATCTGTATCTTTTCGCCATCCTCCACAACATCCCTCTCATACACCACCACCACATTGCTTTTGCTATCTCCCTTTATCGAAACCATGCTGACAACCTTCCACCCCTCACTGATTTTATTGTTGATTATCCTGTTCAATTGTTCTGGAGTGTAATCCGAATACCCGCTCCCGACACGGTACACCTCGCTTACCTGTTCCTTATTGTTTGTCTGTCCCATACTTGTACAAATTTTATATATGTAATATACAAAATAATTCCAAACACAATAAAACACTCCCCCCTTTATACCAGAAAATGCCATATAATCCCATTACCTGTGTAATATAATATATTATATAATATATATCAACTGTTTAAGTATCTAAAGACCGCCCACTTGCAAACACCGTAACTTATTTTGTTACACCTAACCTGCACAAGTTTAATCCTATATGAAATTTAATCCACGTCTCGCGCACGCGCGTAACGCGCGAGGCTTCACCCCTGGCCACCCTTCACGTTTTGAACTGGACGAAAACCCGCTAAGGAACTACTGAAAACTGGACGAAACGGATATAGCAAAAACCCGCTACCGAACCTTGAAAAACTGGACGAAAACGATGTGGCAAAAAGTATCAAACGAACTGTTCCTTCCTTATCCCCTCACCCAATTTTTTTGTTAAAAATTTTTAAGTTAAAATCCATACTGTTAACAAATTTAACACTTTTTAAGTTAAAATTTCCCCCAGGAACATTATGTTCCTCGTGAAACATCACCCTGTTTCGTGTGAAACATTGATATAATTTATTGTAAATCAAATAGATATATAATTAAGTTAAAAAATATGTTAAAATGTTTCACGGATTTAAGTTAAAATTTCCGCAGGTAAAAATGTTAAAATTATGTTAAAGGATTATGTTAAAATTGCGTTAACACTTTAAGTAGTTTTTTTAACAAACTTACTTTTTTGTATGTATTTAATTGTCAACGTTTTAGTTCAGGGAAATTTCTTATCGAAAACTTGACGAAAAACAACTACTCATTTGAGTATTTTATATTTTTTTAACACATTAAGATTCAGGGTGTTAAAATTTAAGGATAACTTAAGTTAAAAATGTTGTCTGACAGACGGACAACTGGTGGAGGTGTGGTGGGTATGTGATAAGGTGGAGGTGTAGTGTTTAGGTACTGGAGTGGATGATATATGGCATGAGTATTGTGGTGGAACTACTCATTTGAGTATTATGGGAGTTTTTTCTGGGGCTGGTTCCTGTGGTTCACTGAGGACTGTGGTGTAGGCTGTGACGGAGGTGTCGTCTTCGGCGAAGTTGGACGATATGATTCTGTCGCCGTATATTTTGTATTGTTGCACCATCCATTTGGCGGCCATAGCTCTGGGGGCACTTTCATTGGAGCTGAAGGAGTGGAAATGTACTTCTACTTTCATGTTATGATTGTTGTGTTTGAGGTTCTGTTTCTGTCTGATTCTTGACTATGACTGAAGACACATAGCCTACATCACTCTTTGGGGAGATATCGGCGAACACAATTCTGTCGCCGTATTCTTCGTATTGTGATTTCACCCATTGTACGTTGTTTTCGTAGGAATCCTCGTACCATTTGGTGTGTGTGTAATGTGTGTAGCTCATACTTCTGGGAGGATTGATAGGATATCTTCTGTGATGGATATTTGCATGGAGATATTCACTTTCATGAAATCGGCGGTTGTGTTGTCGTTGAATTCCACCATGACGTGGTTTCTGGCTGGGCCGTACATGTAAACACGTTTGACGTTGAACTGGTTTCCAGGGATGTGTTCGGTGTTGATATCCTGGGATGACATGTCTACTGATAGGGTTGCGTTTGATTCCATCCACAGGAGGATTGATTCCTGGAGGGTGGTCTGCAGCTTGGCCATGTAGTAGTCGAAGTCCATTTTGGTGAAGAAGACGTTCGGGACTGGCTTGTCGATACTGTAGTCTGGGTCATCCTTGTACATGTCCTGGATAAGGCGCATGTGGTTGCCTAATTGGGATGTGGGCCTGTCATCTGTGTTGTGGGACTGGAGTTTGGAGAGGACGAGCATTTCGGTCATTGGATAGATTGACAGGGTGAACAAGTGTTTTGAGGGGTTGTCATTGCGTTCCACTGTCATCTTTTTGATATTGTCGTCTTTATCCAAGGTGAGTTTGGCTGAATAGGGGCCGTTCTCTTGTAAACCAGTGACTTTGTTGTCCACCAGGAACCAATTGACTGGCATTTCAGAAGCTTCATCGTGGAAATTATGGTGTTCGAGAGTTGTCAGGAACATTGAATCCAGGATGTGTTTGGTTTCGTCGGGTATGATATTGTTTTCCCTGTCTATTTTGATTTGGAGCATTTAATTTGATATGGATTTAATTAATTATTACAGCCCCGTCATTGTCGACGTAGGCTTTGATGGATGCCTCGAACATATCCGTTGTCTGGGGTATTCTGAGGCTTGTCGTGGAATTGGTTGTGAAAAAGCCGTCATTTATAAATGTGACGACTTTTTCGTGTGTTCCGTTATTGTCAGTCCAGCTGGGGAACTTGATTGTTACTGTCTGTTTCATACTCATTTGAGTAGTTATATGTTTTTTCCCATAGTTCATTGGCCTCGTTGATGGCATTGTTGACGGCTTCCTTGAAATATTTGGACATGAGGAAACTGGGAATCCCATTCTTCAAAGCCGCCAGACTGTCGATGATGTCACTCGCCATCATAGCATAATGCTTCATGTTGCCGCTGACCATATCGTGCATTCTGAGGATGTCGTCCGCGTCTTTCATGTAGTCGTCCAGCTGTTTGATGATTCCTGGGTCGGTGATGTATTCCTTTTTCAGCTGGTTGATGACTTTGAGTGCTGAAGAACGCATATTGACCTCACATTTTATAATATGGTTGAGGTTCTCCATCATCTGGTACTTGTTCAGGAGCGACCTGCAAGACTGGAGAGTGTAGTCCATGTCATTATACAGGTCGATGATGACATAGGCTGTGAATACCGCAAGGGTAACAATGAAGAGTAAAAAGATAATTGTTTCCATGTTTTAATTTTTAATTGATTTTTGTTTCGATTTTGGTTACAGTCTGTTCGATTTTGGGGATGCCAGCGAACTTGCTGGTGGGATAGAAGCCGTTGATGCGGTACTGGTGGTTGCCGTCGTTGCCGAACAGGGTTTCAATGCTTTTCACTTCCGCGAAGTTGCAGGTCTTGAGACGACGGACGATGTACTTGCCGTTGCCTAGGTGCTTGGCGTGGATAGTCTCTTTCTCGCCGTTCACCATGATTTCGAATTCTGTCATGATTGGTCTTTTTTTGATTTGATTTTATTCGCTTGCCTCCATGAGTTTGTCTATGACCTCGTCTTTGGTCTCATAATATTCATACCAAGAACTGGATTTGAACGGGTATTCTTCCCTCAGCAAATCCATGAGGTAATTGAACGAATGCGTTTCAAGTTCTTTTCTGTCGTATGTCATGGGTTTTCTTCTTTTATTTATTATATAACCAAATTTGACGGGTTTTTTCCATGCAATTATTATGAATAGACGATTACGTCGCAGAATGTACTTGCGGTGTGCTTTCTGATTTCGTCTTTCATATTCTGGCACTCCACCATGAAAGAACAGTTTTCGCACCTGCTTAGGCGGAAAAACTCCTTGATGTCGTCCTTGAACAACACTTTGCCGTTGAGAAGCTGGATTGGGACATTTGGCGATTTAAGTTCCATTTCATGTTTTTTGGCCTCTTCCTCCGTGTCAAACACCTTGCCGTCAGCCGTCCTGTATTTAATTACAGTCTCTTGAAATTTTTCCATAACTTTAATCTGATTTTAATTGGTTGGCGTATAAAATACTCATTTGAGTATTTATATGTTTTTTATTTGGACAGTTCAGCCAGTGCGTCGTCTAGACTATCGGCGTCGATGATAGTTTTGATGGCCAGAAGTTTCTCGTAACCCAGTTCACTGTCGATTTTGTTGTCAACCTCACGACGTAATTCATTACACTTTTTTTTGTTTTCAACTTCCTGTAGGTATTCCTCCTTGGTGCCAAGGAATAGTTTCCACTGACCCCAGTCTTTCATACCCATGTGTTTATCGTTATGGTACTTCCTGACTTGGCCATGGGTTTCACCATTGTAGATAGACTGGCACCCGATATATTCGGAGCCTATTGATACAACTATCATTTCGGTGGCATGGTCAATGTCTCTTGGGGCATAGCTGCTGGCGACTTCCAGAACATGGTCACCCTTTTTAAGGTTTTCTCTCTTAATCATAATTTAATTTGTTTTTTTTTTTAATTAATACAGGTTGTCGTCGACGTATATGTCCAAAGTAGGGCTATACTTTTTAGTGTGTCGGTCGTATTTGGACGATGATGACACTGAAATTTCGTCGGTGGTGTAGCAGTCATGGTCGCCCTCCTTGTAAACGGTGGCGGTTACCGTCACATCGGCATCCTGCAAATTGTTGTTTTGGATAAAATCGATTAATTGTTGCCCTTTCATGATTTAATATGAGTTTTTAATACTCATTTGAGTAAATTACATGTTTGCGATGGCTGATTTGATTTCCATCCACTTGTCGTCATCATCTTCAAGGAGGATGGGCTCGTAGTCGTCGTCCTGGAAGTCGTTTCCTAGGTCGGGGTTGGCAGAATAGAGCTGGAGTTTGTTGCCGTCCAGCACCACATGGGTGATTGGGGCGAAACCGTCATCCAATCCAAGGTCGGCAATGTTAAGCACGTTGGTTTCGTAGTTCTCGAATACGTCTTTGATTAAGTCTGTGGCGTTCATAATTTGATTTTAATTAAATTTAGGTTCGTCTATTGGCGTGCCTTTTAACCATGCATCGTGGAAGTTGACACGCGGGCCGCGCAGGTGCTTTTCAATAACAGACATGTTTTTTATAATACCCAGAAGCCTCCATTTACCGCTGAATGACATGGCAAGGTAGAATTGGTTGGTGTAAACTATCTTCACACCGTCCCTTACGGTACGCATACCAATCCATTCATTAGGTATTTTGGTGACAGGCACGAGCGCTTTGCTTATCTCTTTCTGTGGTGTATCATGGGGTTCCATCATGCCCGTATTGTTATTTAATTTCCAATTCATTTTTTGGTTAAGATTTGAATGGCTTGCTCTTGGTATTTCTCTTGCATTGAAGCGATGGCTTGTTCAATCATGTCTCGTTCATCGGTCAAGTCCACGACATCACACGTAGCGGCCATAAATCGGTTCATGCAGTCGATGATACGGTCTGAATAGTGTTTTGCGTTGGTCAACTCCTCAAGTATGCCTTTTACACCATCGTTGCAATAGTGTTCGTTTCCGTCAATATCAATAAATTTCACCATTGTTGCATAATTTTAATATATAACCAAGTTAATGGTGTTTTTTCCATACATAAATTGTTGAAACCACCCCATTTTTAATTTAGTGGTGGTTCGATGTGCCTCTTTTAGAAAAAGTTGATATAGATGCAGTCACTGTTTTTCTCCCCCTTTTCCAGCATGGCCTCAAACAACTCGCGCAGTTCGGTGACGGTCATGCCAACCCCTTCGAGGCTATTGGTCAGTCCGTCAAAGTCGATGTTTCGTGGCTTGACACCCTTTTCCATCTTTTTGAGAGCCTTGACGGCGTCCTTGACGTTGGTCTTGGAAATCTCAAAGTTGTCGTCATACTCTGGGCAGTCGTCGTTGGTCACGGTGTACTCAATGTTGAGGGCGTCACAGATGTCATGAAATGTGTCCATACCCCAATCGAAACGGTCAGTGCACTCAAGCTCAACTACATGTTTTGTTTGGAAATACATTACTTTGCTCATAGTTTTTTAATTTTTGATTGTTACATTTATATAACCGACTTTTGACTTAATTTTCCATAGATTTTTTTGTTAAAATTTTCGATGGATTTTTTAACTTAAGTTCTTAACGTAATTATATAGCCATGTTTTAAGTTAAAATTTTCATGGAAAACTCCAGGCAAATATGGTTATCCATACGAGGCGAGTAATGTATATTAAAAAAGCCCCCCCTTTCGGAGGGCGTGTGTAACAATTAAAAAACTAGATTCCGTGATTATTTGTTATAGGACAAAAGTCCTAGAATGAAGTCCTTTACGATACTTTCGTCTAATCTGTTGAAGCCACCGACATGGAAGTGGATTTTCTGGTCTCTGATGATATAACCCTCTTTCCAATCGTAGATTGTGGCGATAATCTCCCTGCCGTCGCGCATGGCCTTGATTTCCCACTTGTATCTGACCTTGTAGCCGCCATCACCGTTTAGGGGCTTGCCAAGTACACTTTCCAATTCACTGACGGAAGTGTACAGCGTGATGCCGTGGAATGACGTACCTGTCACGTCTACACCATCGTTGACAGCGACAATGCCGTCCTCGTTATTGTACGGGCATTCTGTGTCCTCCTTGACCTCCTTGCAATTGGCAGGCTTCAGGTACTCGCTGGGATTGTTTCTCATCTTATTGACAGCGGCGTTGATGATTTCTTCTTCGGTCGCGTTGTCGTTCATCACCACGCGCACCATAGGGTTGATTGTTACAAGATATGCTTTCATTTCCTTTTATTTTTTAATCAGTTCACCGAACAGCATTTGCAGGTCAGCGATAGCCACTTCACAGCGTTCCACATCCACGCTGGTAACTACATCGCCACTGGCAACAATACGCAGTTCTTCGAGGATATTGGCAAGAGTGCCTTTAAGTTGTATTCGGCTTTCGTCGGTGAAAACCATTACGATGTTTCCGATGTCGTTTTTGTAAATGCTAACCATAGTTTTTTGTTGTTTTAATTGTTAAACATTCTCGTGAATTTCGCAGGGTTCGCCATATTCACAATCACATTCGGGACAATGGTCAACACGCATAGTGTCGGTTTCCAAGTCGTAGTAATACTGACCTCTTTCAAGAGGTTCGCCACATTTGGGGCAACAAATTGTATCCATATTGTTCTGTTTTAATTTTTACACTATTATAACCAAATTCTAGATGAATCTTCCACACTCATTTGAGTATTTTAAGTTAATATATCATTCCGATGTCGGTGATTTTGCTCCACCAGCGGTTGTTGATTTCGATTTCGTCAGCCTCATAGCGTTCTTCGGCGGCGGCAAACCACTTTTCGCCGTTCTTGTTGAGCATGCGTGCCTCCAGCATTGTGTTTCCCATCGGGTCGTCATGACTCCACTGGCGGGCGGTGATAATACCCTTTTCGGTGTCGAGTTCGATTTTGAAATGGCGGTCGCCGCTTCCAGACAACTTTTTCACCGTGTCCACCAATCCCCTTATGAAAACAGGTTTAATGGTGGGTCTGCGGTTCCATAACTGGACGGCGCCAGTGATGACAAACATGCGGCCTTTGATTTTTGAATACGCCATATTGTCAAGGTCGCACTCGACGCTGAGGTTGATGTTGTCGTTGGCCCAATCCCAGAAGTCGGCACTGTCCTTTTCACTGGGCTCGATATTGTTCATCTCACACCAGTCTTTGTATTCCTCATAAGCCTCGTCGGTGTAATACCAATCAAGGGTGTTGTCGAGGATATTGAATACCGTTTGCTTTTCTTTGTCTGCCATAGTCTTTTATCTTTATTGTTACATTTATATAACCGAGGCTTAGTTAGTTTTTCCAAGAAAAAATAGATTTATTTTTAATTAAATTTGATATGGAAAAAATGAGCTGGAGGTGGTTATCTATACAAGGGAAGTTATATGCAATAAAAAAGCCCTCCGTCGAGGGCTTGGTTTTCAATGGGGCTGGACTTTCCAACATCTTGCACGTCTGAGGTGCATATTCTGATTAATTAAACCACCCATTGTGAGTGGCTTATGCGGCCAGCAGGGCGAACGCCTTTTCCATCTTCTTGTTGGCCGAGCCGTTGAGCATCGACTTGAAACGCTTGGCGGCGCGGGTCTCAAAGTCCTCGGTGTAGAAGTTGCCGTAAGAGGCGAAGTTGGATAGATAGTTCGTTGTGGTATGGAACAACCATAATTTCGTGCCGCGTGCGACGTCCTGTCCCTTGTCATCGCTGTCGAGGATGTTCTTGAACGTGTCGATGATGTTCTTGGTACGGGTGGGAAAGTCCTCGATGGTGTCGTACTTGTAACCGTACTGACGGGCGAGGTCGCGCATGTCGGGCTTGTCAACCAACAGGTTGAGGACGTACTCGTTGACCTGTTCGTCGGTCACTTTGGCGAGGCGGTAGGAGTTCATCTGGTCGATGTATTCCTGAGCGAACAAGTTGAGTTGGGCGACGCGCTCACGGATTTTCTCGATGTTGGCCTCTTTGGTGAGGTCGACGCGCTGGGCGGCATAGCGGCTGTGCTTGAAATTCAAGCCGAGTTTGCTCGACACGTTGACCATGTAGGTGTTGCGACAGATAACGCGCACAGGGCTGAAACGGATTTGGAGGGCGGTCGTGCCGTCGTGGGATGTGTGGGCAAACACGTAGAACTTGGTATCGCTCTTGTCGCCCTCAACACGGGCTGTCACAGGGAGTTCGGCTTGGATGTAAGGGTCGTAGTTGTTCACCAAGCCTGCCGAGACGATTTTCAGCGGCGTGTCGGTGGTCGAGGCATTGCACATCATGTCGAGGATGTCGAACGCATCGTTGTTCTGAATGGTGCCGTAGTCGTTGCCGACAATGCCGATGGTGTCATCGAAACCGTCGTGGACGGTGGCCTTGTGGGTCTGAATGACGTAGTTGGCAGGGATGACAACAGGCTCGTTGTTCAACACCTTTGCCAACAGGTCTTTGGGAAGACGGACGAGTTTGTCCTCGCGCACGGTGAAGTCCGCACCAATCTGGTGAATTACGTCCTTGACGTTGACGGTGCCGTCAAACTGATGAAACCCCAAACCGAGGGTCAATGCATTCTGTGTGGTTTCGTTTGCCATAATCTTTTTATTTTTGTTTGTTACACTACTATAACCAAAATTCAGATGGTTTTTCCTTAGATAAATTCAATTAATTTTTAATTGGTAATTTTTCCAATTCGCGGTCGATGAGTTTCAGTGTTTCGCTCAACACCTCGTTGATTTCGGTATTGGCCTTTTCCTCGTTGGCCTCAATGTCGAATTGATATTGTTTCAATGTATTGCTGACATCGTCCCAAGCCTTTTTGTTTCTGTAGAATTTGGCTGCAGCCTCCCAACCCAATACGCGGTCGTCTTCGCGGTTTTTGTCCCAATCGGCGTTGAGAACCGCAGTATGGTCATTAAGGGTCAGATGTAGGCAGTAATCGTTGACATAGACGGAGAAAGGACTCATCCAACTGCCGTGTAATGCAACCTCAAACTCACAATCGCTTTTCATTCTGCCAAACTCGAATCTGTTGCCGATGGCTGACTTTATGATTTTGTCGAGACTGGAGTTGCGTCTGTCTTTGAGTTTGTTTTCCGTGTCGCCCTTTCTTGATATAATTGCATTCAACTTGGTTTTAAGGGCGGCAAATCCCTTTGGCATACGTTCAACATACCACGGTTCGAAAAATATGCGTAGGTAGTAATTGCACATTCTCTCCAGCTCACTGACGGTGTGCCTTTTCAACTCCTTTTCAAGATTCTCTTCGGTGTAGCATTCCAACTCCTTGTTGTTGAAATAGGAATCGGCGTTCTTTTCGCACAAAAGCCACAAACGGAAGCGGTTAATTCTGCCATATCGGTTGTAAAGGTCTTTCTTTTTGCTTGTTTTCATATCTTATATGTCTTTTTGATTAACTTCGATTGTATAACCAAATTTCATCTGATTTTTCCAAGAAAAATCAATTAAATTTTAATATGGAAAAAACGGGCTGGAGTTGGTTATCCATACGAGGGGAGTTATAAGCAAAAAAAAACCGCCGTCCTAAGGCAGCGGCCAAAAACAAAAAGAATGAATGTTTACGTCTTTGTATTAAAGTAGTCATTCACAATTTGGAGTGACTTAATCCAATTCGGCTCTTGGCTCAGTGCGCCGTCGCTTCGGAAGCTGAAGTCCGAGCCGAATACTTTTTTGAAGCACCGCAGGGCGATGCACACGGCGATGTCGTAGGGCTTTCTCTTTGTCTTGCAGTAGCCGTCGCAGTTTTTCTCTATGTCGATGAGGAAGCCCTCGTAGTCCTCTTGCTTGCTCTCGTCACCGTTGAAGACGATTTTGGTGTCGCTGAAAATCGGGTCGCCGCGACCCATTCCGTCGCAAAGTTTGACTGGCTCTTTGAGGCTGGAGATGCATGATTTGGTTGCCTCCACGGCCTGCTTGAACTTGGCAAGGCCGTTATCGATGAATTTGGGAGCAATGCAGAAGTCCCAATAATGTGTGTATCCCATATCTTTCTATTTTTTAATGCTTGATTATATAACCAAGTTTCAGATGGCTTTTCCATACTCATTTGAGTATTTTCTATTCTGTGAGGCATCTTCCCAATCCCTTGACTACATTAAATTTTTCATCGTCGGTCAGAGTGTTCCAAGTCTTTTCAAGCATTCCGTCGATAAGCCAACCGATAAGGGTACGGCGAGTTTTGTCCGTTTTGCCTTTGACTTCACCCTCTCTGTCATAGACACGGCCTTTGTCATCGATAGCGAACCAAGTATCCATTTTGGAAAGCCTTGCGATACGCTCGAAAGCCTGTTCTTGACTAATTGTGAGGGGATTTGAAGCATCGATTATCTGTTGTTCGGTGAACGGCTCTATGCCGCACTCCACCAGAGCCTTATTTACTTTCGTCAGAGAAGAGCCAAAGGGTAGCAGACCCATAGTGCTTTCCATAAATTCGTCCAGATGTTCGTCGCTATGTGATTTGCCGCCAGTGGGAGTTGCATCGTCGCGCAGTTCAAGTCTGCTTGCTATTTTCTTTGTGATTTTCATGTTGGATTGTTTTTTGATTGTTACACCTATATAACCAGATTACAGATGGTTTTTCAATAAAAAATTAATTTAATTTTATGTGGAATTTTATGTTAAAATCTGGTTATATATACGACGGCAGGGTATATGCAAAAAAACCGTCCCATGATAGGGGCGGTTCTTCTCTTATAGTCAAAAGACCTAGAAGATGATGTTGTCAGGGTCAAACTCGTCGGGGTCGAAGTCGTTGTCGTTGCACCAATCCTCAAGTTTGTCTTTCATTTCGCTGTAGAGGGAATTGTCCGCGATTGACAAGGGACATCTCATTTCGTCCATGACGTTCATTGCGTGCTCGCTTCTGGAGTCGTAGTCGGCAATGTCGCCAAACACCTTTGATTGGTTTTCTTTCAGCCATGCGGTGGCCACGGCAATGATTTCGTTGTTCACGTCGCTTTCGGGTTCCTCGGCGTTGCCGTGCAGCCATTCATTCACGATGTCGGCGATTCCGACGGTGGTTCTCATTTCGTTTGTCGTGCAGTTGTACTGCTCCCAAGACTCATAGCATGGGCTGATTTTGACAACGGCGTTGTTCGACAATTTTGCGGTCACAAGGCGTTCTCCGTCCTCGGTGGTGAAGTCCACCGATTTAATGTAGTAGTCGGTTGCCATTATTTGCCCTCCTTTTCTCCGTTAAGTCGCGGCATAACGCTATCGTGGATAGCCGTTGCGATGGCCATGAGGTTGTATGTGTTTACTCGGTCTACATCGTAGGCTTTACATTCCGCAATCTCAAAAGTCAGTGTGTTGTCGTAGATGTAGGCACAGGTAAGAGGACTAAAGCAGTTGCTGGCGTATTCGGGATGGTTGCCGCCATCGTACATAACGGTGATATTTTCATCGTCATAGTCGGTGTCAAATACGATTTCACCGCCACACTCTTTCACCTTTTCTGTGATGTACTCCGTGCAGGAGGTACGAGCCTTAGACATTGCGTCATAAGCGGCGTTGATGTCAATGATTACTTGGTCTTGTTTCTGTTCCATATTCTTTTTATTTTTTGTTTGTTACACTTAGATAACCAACTTTAATCTATTTTTTCCTTAATATTTTGTAAGTTTTTCGTATTTTTCGCCTTTGTTCATCAAGTCAATCATACGAGCCAATGATTTTACTTTTTGCTCAATTTCCTCTTTATAAAGGCGGTTGTAGGCTTTCTCGTAACGATATTGTTCTGTGATGTCGAGATAAAAGCTGCGGTCCCATTTAAATTCCTTGTAAGAGTTTGCTTCGTACACTTCGCTGCGGGTGATGCTTTCATCGTCTATGACCTCAAAATCTTCACGGGCGATTTCTGTTATTCCACGGCAACAATGCACTTTATTAATGCCATCGACAATGTCGCCCTCAATCACACCATACTTATAGAAGCAGTGGCGGTTAATTTTAATTATGTGTTCAACCATACTCATTTGAGTATTAATAGACTTTTATATTGCCGTTTTCCTTGCGCACGCCATGGTCTGACGGGAACGAGTAGTTTTCACCGATGGTATTGACGTAGAGTTCGCAGTCAAACTTCTCTCTGTCCTTTATTGTCTCCCACATGGCCTCAATGTCCACTGGATTGATGGAAACGATGACAGGCGTGGGGTCGCCCTCATCCCAAAAACGGAAATCGAGGATGTTTTCGATGGGACTGAACCACTTTTCATTGACCGCTTTTTTGATGGCTTCAGTACAAGCGCCCTTAAACGTGGTTCCGTCATCCTCTCCCACCTTTCCGCTGTCGATGTGGTTGCACCAGCACATCATCTTGACATAGCAGCCGTCTGGGGCAATGTACTGGGGCTTCGCTATCTTGTTCAGCCCAGTCAGAATATTGTAATAGCGGTCGTAGGATGCGCCAGTGTCCTCTGGTGTCATTTCGTTGGGGGTCATCAGACATACGATGACGGCGTCCTCAACCTCGAAACTGCAAGGAATTTCAAACGTCTCTGTGTCGATGAAGTCGAAGCCGTTGAAATCGAACGACGGGTCGATTTCCATATTCGAGTCGGTCCATGCGTATTCGAGCCCGTTGGCCTTGGCATAATCAATGACGGCTTTGTAAATCTTATTGTCAGTTATCATAATCTTAATGTTTTATTGTTAATACACCTGTATAACCAAGTTGAAGGTGTTTTTTCAATAAAAAATTTAATTAATTTTTTTAACGAAAAAAGTGTTAAATTGTGGTTATACATACGAGAACGGTAATGCACACAAAAAACCGCCGTCCTAAGACAGCGGCCAAAAAAAACAACCCACACTAGGAAATTTAGTCTGTGTTTTCGCAATAGTAAGCCTCTTCTTCAAGGCCGTTTTCACGGATGTACCTCCAATCCTCTTCCGAAAATTCACCCATGCTGCCGTAGTAGTCTTCCATAGCCCACATAAGGCTTTCGTGCCAAAGATAATCAGGCCGCATACTTCTATCGAATTCATCTTTCCGTTTGGCAATGTACTCCGACAGATTAAGGGATTGTCCGTTGTAGTTCATAGTCTTTCTGTTTTTGATTGTTTCACCTATATAACCTACATTGGCTGACTTTTTCCATAGGAAAATTAAATCTATTTTATTACTTTCACCAGTTTGTTGAGGAATACATCGTCACTCAGAACATTAAACTCCATCGTTGGTGTGTAGCCCTTGCGTTTGTACCAATCATAGGCAACGGATTTGGTATCAGCCCACAATTCAATGGATGTGACCTTTTTACGCTTTTTAGCGTAATCCTCACAGGCTTTAAGCAGTCTGTTTCCGTAGCCCTGCTGCCGTTTGCTTTTGATGACAGAAATTGAATGTACCAGTGCAACGGTCGGGTTATCGTCGTAAATATCAACCGATGCGGTTCCACATCCATCGTCGGTAATGTTGATGACCTGGGTGAATATGCCCCATCTGTTGATATGTTTAATTACTCTCATTGTCGCTAAAAATCCAATCCAATTTGTCGGCATTATAATTTTCAATTACACCCCAATTCTGTAAGTAATTAAGGATGGCTTCAATATTCATCTGTGCAATGGACTCGTCTTTCGAACCAACCAGTTTGCACAAGTCCTCAACCGTTCCTATTACTGGGTTCATTTCTCGTTGTTTTTGATGGTTACTTTATCGAGCATATAGAGGTTAAACGTAGACCACTCATAATTAGGTGCATCGTCACGCATTTTCTCAACCACAATACTGACTTTACTGGCTTGGTCGTCCACCTTCAGCAGGATGTTCCACTCACCCCATTTCTGCCGACGTGCTTCCTGCCGTCCTTGCTCTGTCGTGCCGTTAACGATGTCCTCGAAGCGTTTTTCTGTGTCGAAGTGCATTTTTGCAAGGTACAACTCGATTTCGCCTCTAGCTTCAAGGCGTTCCATTATGGTAGGATGGTCGATAAGGATGTCGCCAGCGTGCATCTTCATATAGTTGGCGAGTTGTGCCAAGAAGAAATCTATTTTTTTGATGGTGTTTTCTTTTAACATAGTGTTTTGTTTTAATTTGTTCAATTATATAACCATGTCGTCATCAGTTTTTCCATAATAAAAATAAATTAAATTTAATATGGAAAATGTGGACTGGAGTTGGTTATCCATACAAGGGGAGGTATGGGCAAAAAAACCGCCACCCGAAGGCAGCGGCCAAAAATAAAAAGAAAGGAGGTATCATTCTTTAGATGCTGTCTCGAAAAACATGTTTTCGACGGAGGCAAAATCGTCCCAGTAATGGTTTTTGCCAAAATCGTTTATGGCTTCCAGTACGTCGGGGCTGTAAAGTTCGATAGTAAACGCCTCCCCAATATCGACAGCGTAGAGGTAGTTTTCGAGTTCGTGCAACCCCTTAGCCCTTGCATCCACGACGGTATGCAGGAATTTGAGGTCGATGATTTTAATTCGGTCTTCCATCGGGTAGACTCGAAGCCGATAGCCAGCCAAGTCTTTCTGGAAATAGATTTCACTGGTGAAGTCGTCATACACAGCCTCGAAGCCCATCGGCTCCAGTATCTCCTTTCTCAAGGGGATGTAAAACGCTTCGTTTGGTTGTGGTTGCTCACCGCCTTCTTTGTACGTTTTCATCGCCATGTCGGCGTTATAGAAGTGCGTGCAGTGGCGCAGGTTCAAGGGGTAAAATTCTTCCTTGTTCATGTTAATTCACTTCTCTTTCAATGATTACACTACGGAACATGAAATCCTCGTTTTCCCACTGGGACGAATGGAGAGCATAGCCCGCGATAGTACCGTCGTCGTTGTTGAACACACCGCAAGCCTCTCGGTACAATCCGTTGGTTACGGCTTGGAAATTGTCTAACTCCTTGTCGCATTCAGCCTCAGCCATCTTTGCGGCTTCTTCTCTTGTGTCGTAGTCGCCGACGAAATCCCTACCGCTTTCTGTTGGATAGTTCCACTCGTTCATTACGATGTAATACTTCATACTAGCGGTGGCTTTTGATGTTCTTTAACTGGTTCTCGGTGAGAATGAGGCGGGTATCGCCATAGATTAAATTCTGCATTGCGTTGATAGCGTTCTTCATGTCTTTGTAGTTTTAATTGGTTTGTTATTTTCTTTAAATTTGTCCGTATTCGCCCACTTTCAACATCTTCACGCCCTTGCGCAGTCTGCCGCTTTTATTGAGGCGGATGTAGGCAGCGCCGTCTAATGAATTGATGTCACTGGCAACTTCCAACGCCTCGTCCATGTCCTTGCATTGCACGGCATAGTATTTTGCGGGCTGATTCAAAACCTTGGCAGGTTTGATTTGAAATGTTACATAGACGTATTTAAACATCGGTTTCATGTTGGATTGTTTTTGATTGTTACATCTATATAACCACAATCAAGTGACTTTTTCCACAAAAATCTTACCAATCATTTAAGTATTTTTATCTATATGTATGTATTCGCCGAGGCTTTACACTTGTTAAATGGAATAAAAAAGACGCTCAACGTCATTAGGTTCAATCGCGATTTTTTGCCTAAATGGTGGTTTTGAGCGTGACCCATTTAACCGAGTCCAGTCATAGTAAACGCTATGAGCGCTTTATATCTCTGTGTATGGTACTCATTTGAGTATTTTTACTTTATGATGTCTGGGTCTTCGTACTCGCTGACGTAGGTACAAGATGTGATGTTTTGGTACACCTCGTAATCGGAGTAGTCGATGTTGATGTGGTCGCGGAGATACTTACGGTATTTGGCAAGTGCCTCGCCCATATCTTCGGCGGCTATCTGTTTCTCCTCGTAATTGTTGTTTTTAATTCGATAAAGTTTCATTGTTCTGTTAATTTAAGTTAATAGATGGGAAAGCCTTGGTCGGGGTCGCTCTCTGGAACTATTTTTTGTTTGTTACATTTATATAACCAAGATTGGATGGTTTTTTCCTTATTTTTTGTAATGTTTGTTGATATATTTCAACGCTTGGCGTTCGATTTTTCTGCGGGCTTTGTTTTTGGCCTTGTTGTCGAGTGAACACAATTTACTATATTCTGAGTCGTTTGTAGCAATCAGTGCGTCAATATCAAACACTGGCGGTTTGTGGTACGGAATAGGGTCGGCATAATCCAAACTACGCGCTCCCTCTGGTACTTCATCAATACTATTAACGACTTTCACTTCATCGTCGGGGAACTTATCAATTATTTCACGGATTTGCTCCGCGTTCTTTGAATTCGTTACAATGTAAATCATTGTTAAGAGATTTTGTTATTGAATAATCCAGCCTCTCTTTCGGCCTTTTTAAGCCATGCAGGGACGTTTTTAATATAGGTGTTGAAATAGTCCATGTCTTGGCCGATAACGCGCCATACGATGAGTTTCTGCATCGTATCAACGGTTTTCACCATGTGGGCGTAGTTTCGTCTGTTGGCCGTTGTATCGTCCACACACACATGACGACCGCTGCGACCACATAAACATACGTTGGTGTGGTAATGGTCATTGAGAATACTTGTATATAAAAGGCAAAGGCTGCAAACATGCGTCTCAAGTACGTCTTCGTTGGTCTTGTTATGATTGGCAATGTCCCACCAAAGGCGGTTGTCGGACAATTCCAGCATATCTTGTCTAAATTCCTCGCTATAATAGATTTTGGGTTCCATAGTGCTGTTTTGTTTATATTCATATAACCACATTGAACTCGCTTTTTCCAAGAAAAAATTAAATTAATTTTAGTATGGAAAAAACATTGAAAACATGGTTATCTATACGAGGGCGGTAATGCACGAAAAAACGCCAGCCTCTCGGCCAGCGGTTACCAATTCTGTTAGTTAAGGTCTGCTAGTTGATAAACTCCTCTTTCGATTTTGCGGCGAGTTTCGGCGGTGTCCTCACGGAGAAAGTTGTTGCGATAGCGGGCGGTGGTCTGTGAATAATTCCAACTATTCTCATCGAGGGTGACTTTTCCGTCCTCATCCTTTACGGCAATGATGGTGTCGTAGGATTGAAAGATACGCTTTACACCTTTATTGGTGTTAATGGTGATGACAAATTGATTTGCCACAACATCTCCAGTCCCCTTGTAGGAGGGCATGTTACATACCTTGTACTTTTCGATTTCAGCAGGTTTCATGATGTTTGTTTTTTAATTGTTACACTTAGATAACCAAATTCTAAATGGTTTTTCCATACTTATTTTAGGGGTTTGCCACTTTTTAGAAAGGCAACTCCACATCTTCGGGCTTACATGCAACGCCGTATTTAAGGGCAATGTCGAAATAGTTAATGTCATCTTCGGCACCGAGACCTGCATAGTCGCGGATTTCATAGGCAAGGTCGGCGTTACCCTTGACAATCTCCATAGTAGGATATGTCATAATCACTTTTTCGGGGACACCCTCATCTTCGGGGTCTTTATAGAGGACGGCGATACCGTCATAGAACTTGCCTTTGTAGCAATGTTCTTCGTCATCGTCGAAGATATGGGTCACAACGCAGTCTTCGGGGCAGTTGTTGTTACACAAGATGATTTCATCCTCAATGTATTTATTGTTCTTTTCCATGTCTTTTTATTTTTTGCTTGTTACACTTAGATAACCAAATTCTAAATGGTTTTTCCATACTCATTTCTAATTTTTAGTTGATTTCGATTACGTAGTTGTAATCTTCGATAGTGCAACTCTCGTCGCCAAAACGCTTTATTTGCTTTTTTAACGCGGCGATGGCTGCATTGATAGTGTCTTTGTCTCTGTTGTCGCACACGATTTTGATTTCTAATGTGTCCTCAGTGTGTTCATTGTTCTTTTCCATATCTTTTTATTTTTGATTGTTACACTATTATAACCAAATTAACTTAATTTTTTCCACAGATTATTTTATGAGTTTATTATCAATGCAACCGCAGATGATAACCAAATCTTTCAGTTGACTTTCGTCAAGGTATTCCTCAGCGTCCCACATGTGGCCGTCCTCGTCGATAACTTTCACTCTGATAAAATATTCGGCAAAGGCTGAGGGGTTTTCGCAGACGGAAACAATAGACTGAATTTTGGTAGTCTTCTGCTCATCGCAGCCGTCGGACAGGTTAAATGTCTCACGGTATTCTTCGGGGATATGGATGTATCCACCAAAACAATTCAATGCTCCTTCAAGGGTTTCAATAGGTGATTTCATGTTGTTTGTTCTTTTAATTACATATAGATAACCGACTTTTAACATAAAATTCCAAGACTTTTTTATTAATTTGTTATGTTAATTTCTTGGAAAAAGTTAATAAAAAACGGTTATATATACGAGTGAGGTAATATACTAAAAAAAGCCCTCGGATTGAGGGCTTTACCTTGTGTAATCATTATTATACGACTTTGGGCAGGGGTCTCACCTACCATCCAAGGGGTTTACTTGCGCCATTGGTTTACCTCGCTCTCGTCCACAGCCACAAAGGCGATGTAGAAGTTATAGGGGGACACCCACGGCAAGTTTCTGTTGAAGTCCGTTTCAAACTCATCCAAAACGTAGATGTTGGTATGGTTTAAATCACTGGCCGCAGCCTTGTAGATTTGCGCGTCGTTAGTCCCTTTGATAAGGTCGAAACCGCGCTTATCGTAATGATTTTTGTCAAACAGACAGACTAAATTCTTGCTCATTGTATTGTTTTTTAATGTTCAATTATATAACCAGATTTAGATTGGTTTTTCCACAAAAAATCAGATTATTTTTGAATGACACATCGATATAATGTGTTAACAGACTCATCTGTCAAACCTGTAATGGGTACAGAGAAGTTATTGTAGCCAGTTCCACCGATGAAATGGATTGAGCAGGGAATTGTTGTTGTGTTGATGTAATCAAATCGGTCTTTGTAAACATCCCCGTTATCTCCTACATAAGATAGGATGTCTATGCCATCGATAGCCTCACTGAAATTAAATGTTCTGGCTGCTTCAATAATCTGATTGATTTTCTCGTGTCTGGTCATAAAGCATTGATTTTTATACTCATTTGAGTATTTTTATTTCCATTGCCCATAAACAATGGTGTTGTTAGGACATTTCTTGTTGAAACGAATGTATTTGTATGTTTGGTTAAAGCCATCACCAGTAACAAACATTTCGTCAATGGTGTTATGGTATTGGTTTGCAATTTTGCTTGCCAACATCTTAAGCCCACGCAG
>Ga0247611_10004356_pt1 | contig 19716 bp, 10 predicted proteins | sample 177DNAGHGhighgp2_FD_192422 | JGI IMG/M metagenome (GOLD analysis project Ga0247611, IMG submission 192422) | Sheep rumen microbial communities from Palmerston North, Manawatu-Wanganui, New Zealand - 1770 DNA GHGhigh gp2 | ecosystem: Host-associated > Mammals > Digestive system > Stomach > Rumen...
AAAAACGAATAAAAAAATCAAGTTTATAAAACGCTATATCACGTTTATAAACTAAAATTCAAAAAAAACAACGTTAGGTGCCTGCCAACTGCAACTGTGCAATGGTGGCTGCCACGCGCCGCGCCGTGGTGTAGTCCAGGGCGGCCTCGTTGGCTCCCGGACAACCCATATAGAGGTTGGGATTGACATAGTGCATCCCACTGGGGCGGGACTCACGTCCAGAGAAATGAAACTCGTGCAAACCAGTCATCTCATAAATCTCGCCGATGTTGTGCTCGGTAACACCACTACCAGCCATGAGGATGATGCGTCCAGCAGCTTGGCGGTTAAGCTTCGCCAAGAGTTCTGCTCCCTGTATGGCCTTGGGCTGCCCACCCGAAGTGAGGATGCGATCAAAGCCCAAGTCAATGATATCTTCCAAAGCCTGTCCAGGATCTACTGTGCGGTCAAAGGCACGATGCATTGTCACCGACATGCCTCGCGCCTGCTCCAACAGATAACGGTTGCGCTCCACATCGATGGTGCCATCGGCATTCAAGCATCCAAACACCACGCCGTCCACGCCCAGGTCGCGGCATGCTGCGATATCGGCAGCCATGCGCTCAATTTCCAGATCAGTGTACAGGAAATCACCGCCGCGAGGGCGAATGATCACATGCAGGCGTGTGGTGTGGAGCACGCGGCGCGCCACTTTGATTTCGCCATAACTGGGCGTGGTTCCGCCCTCAGGGATGCCAGCACACAACTCCACACGGTCGGCTCCACCCTCCTGTGCCGCAATGCAGGACTCGACCCCATTGGCACACACCTCGATCATAAAATCTTCTCTTTTCATCAGTTACTCGTTCTTTGTTATCGTCTAAATTAATTTAGTTTATTGGATAAACTGGGAAAGTTCCTGTCATGTGTCACTCGTGGCACGCAGTAACAATATACAGCATGAAGCCCCCATGCCAGCCATCGTGAATGTGGCATGGCATGCGGACTTCATGATCAAGCGATTTTAATTGCTCGTTAGAATTAACCCAATCAGTGCCGTGACATCAGAGACATCAATCATGCCATCGGCATCAGCATCCACATTGGCTTCGGTCAAATAGAAGTCATCGAGCACATTGCCAAGGATGTAGGAAATCATTGTTGTCACATCAACCACATCAATATCACCATCATGGTTCACATCGCCCAGCGCCCACTCAACGGCCTCGTTAACGGAAATGATGTAGATTTCAAACACCTTATTGATGCCCACGATGCCCAAAATATCATATTTCTTGCCTTCCTCGATCACAATCTGGTCACCTAACGAGAACCGGTCATAGAAATAAGTGCTATCGGGGTTCATCCAGAAGTGGCCATAATAGTTGGTGATGGATTGCAGGCTTTGATTCTTCATGAGGACATACTCATGCATGTTGTCGCGGGTCACGCTGGTGTACTCATTGGGAATGACGGTCACCACCTCACCCGTGGGCTCGATGTTGTGGGCATCGGTGAACTCTGAGGTGTCGTAGTAAATAACCTTCTCGGCATCCCAGCCAGCTTTGATCACCGTTCCCTGGGGCAGTTCAGGAAGCGACTCGTCATAGATGAGTCCATAGCCGCTGTCATCCTTGATCCAGGTGTTGCCGTTGCGCTGATAGGTCACGATCGCCTCGCCCGTGAAACCAAACCTGGTGTGCTCCCGCAACTCGTTGGCCAGAGCAATCTTATCCAACAAGGGAGCCATCTTGAAGCGGTAGAGCGAGACGGCGCTGAGAATGCCGTCCAGCTCGGCGTAGGCATAGATGGTGCAGTCCTCGGTCACATTAAAGGGGGCCGTGTACTGGGTCCAGTTCTCACAATCGGTGCCATAATAGATGGTGGCACCTGGTGTGGCACAGGAGAGCTTCACCTCCTGGCTGAAGACATAGATGGTGTCCACTGCCGGGTCAATCACTGGCGCAATCACCTGTTGACTGGTGGGCTCGCTGTCAAGATAGACCACAATCGATGTGCAGCGCAACTGTCCAAGGCTTGTCGAGAAGCGCACCTGCTGGGCATTGCCCATCCAGATGCCGATGTTTCCATTGGAATAATAGTATGGGCCAGTGGGGGCGATGTAGGTGCCATCCTGTCCCTCATCAAGGGTCAATCCGCCAGGGCCATGATCAAGTGAGCCATAGTCGGTGCAGATGAACTTGATTTTCTTGATTTTGCCCTGCGAGGCAGTGAAAATGATGTTCTCGTTCTTGTAGATGCGATAGCCCCCCTTGATGATGCCATTAGATACCGTGAATGCCACCCCAGGGCGCACTACCGTGTAGGGTGTGGGAGTCTCGAAGTAGGGGTCCTCATAATAGCCCAACACAACCGGATAGCCATCACCGCCATCGACCTTGGTGTAGGTAGCCATCACCACCTCGCTATCCACCGGTCCAAATACTGGATCATCAAAGACAGCCTTGGCATACACATTCGCATCGGTGTCGATGGTCAGCGGGCCAGTATATTCCATCCATTGCTCCTGGTCAAAACTATAATAGATGGCAAGCGTGGAGTCGGCACAAGTAATGTTCACATCGATGGTGGTCGAGAAAATGGATGAGCCAGGATCAAACTCGGGAGCAGTCACCGTTGGCTTGACTCTGGTGAATGTCGCCGTCACATAGTCGCTCTGCTGGGAGTCCAGAGTGGCCCATGCCGTCAGAGTCTTGGTGTTCTTGAGCACAAAGGGCTCACTATAGACCGCATGGGTCGACCAGTCAAAGTCGTTCTCGTTGGTGCCCTCGATGTAATGGATCTGTGCCCCGGCTGTAGGGCAATACAAAGCCACCTCGAGCGAGTCGGAGAACTCGGCACCACTGGGATAGAACACAGGCGGGACAACGTCGCCCGTAATAGGATCCTCGATGGTCACGACAATCTTGGTAGCCCGCACTTGCGCACTGGCATAGAGCGAGAAACTGTCAGCCAATCCAGTCCAGGTACCCAAGTAGCCATAGGGGGCAAAGGTGTAGCCCTCGCCCGAGAACAAGTCGGGTGCATGAGAGTTACCGGGCGTGCCCGTGCAGGTTATCTCCACCTTGGTGATGCGTCCCACCGTCGAGGAAAAGGTGGTCGTCGAGAAGGCATAGAAGCGATAATGGTTGGTGCGAGTGAAATCGGCCGATATACAAGAGATTTTCACTCCTTCACGAGAGAGGGTGTTCACGTCGGCAGATCCAGCAACGTTATGGACCTCTTGAGGCGTGAAGGTAATAGTCGCTCCCATGGCCGACAAGGCCATCCAGGCGAGCATAAAGAGTGATAAAGCTTTTTTCATTTGATTCAAAAATACGATAATGGTTAATAATTAATGGCAATGATATAGCTATTGGTCCGAACCCTGCGGAGCTAATGCGAATTTCACGAATTAGTTAAATTTCTCACGGATCGTTTTGAATACTTTCGTGAAATACGTTTTTGTTAGCGAAATTAGCATTCAAAAAACTTTTAAGGCCAACTGCTATATAGTTTCCTAATTTAGTTCATGAAAGGATGAGGGCGATGAGGGCGTTGACGTCAGCGATATTGACCTCGCCATCATGATTGATGTCTCCTGCCGGTAGCAATGAGCCGCTCAAGATGTAGTTGATGACGGCATTGACATCGGCAACGTTGATCTCGCCGTCATGGTTGACGTCACCGGTGGGCGGCACTGGCTCATCCTGCGGCATGTGGTCATAGACAAGCTCCATGCCAGGGATCTGCAGGCTGTATTGGGTGCCGGTAGTGACAGAAGCGTGGGTGATGTAGTAATAGATCAGATGCAGCGGAAAGTTACCCAGATCGGTCACATCACAGATGTCACTCACAGGCACGTCGATGGTCACTTGAGCGTCGCCAGCCGTGACGGGGCGTTCGATTGTGACGCGCTCACCATAGGCACTCTCGAAGAGCATCTTCACAGCCTTTAGTTGCAGGTCGCCGAGCACCAGCCGCAACCGCAGTGTGTCGGGCAATCCCCACAACTGCACATTCTTGGAAAGCTTGATGTAGGGATTGCGCGACGAAGCGCCAGTGAAATCTATCCTCATGCCGTTGTCACATGTTGTCACCACACGATCCTTGCCGCCACTCTGAGCAACAGTCCATGTAGCAGGGTCGATGGGAGCATTTTCCACTGTAGTGACGCGCCCCCTTGGGTTCTCGACACTCACCCGCAGCGAGTCGGCCAGTAGCGGATGGTCAGACCCCACAAAGGTCTGACCATCCGCCACGGCAGTGACGACACCCAGCTGATCGACGGTACACACTTCCACGTTGGCCGAAGTCCAGTCGACGACTGCAGGGTCCACCTTGTCAAGGCCATAGCCACTCACGCCATTGATGTTGATGGCATAGGGGTGAAAACGGTCGATGACCACACTATCGCTCACCAACAGCCATTGCGCCGGCATGATGGTAACAGGCTGGGTGGATGTGATGTCGCCATAGGTTGCGTAGATGTTGCCTATCGCAGCTGTGGCTGCAGCATGGAAACTACCATGTTCATCAAACGAGCCCACCCATGGGTCGCACGTGAAAGCGCAGCCCTGCAGGTCTCGGGTCTTGAGCACACCATACTGATTATAACCCCAGACGGCAAAACGCGTTGTCGACGAGATCGACAGATTGTAGCACCGTGGCTCAAAATTGATGATGCCGATGACATCGTCCTGCGGAGCTGTCGAGACAAACAGGCATCCGTTGCCCACGGCACGCACCGAGCCATCACTGGGATGGTTCATCACCTCGTCATTGACCAGAATGCACGACGACCCGCCGCCATCCAAGTTGACAGCATTGACCGCACCCAGAGCCTCGAAGATGCCCATCATTTCCCGTAGCGTGACACCCGTCGATGTGATGTGGCGCCCATCCACCACGACAAAATAGAGGCGTGTGCTGTCGGCATTAAAGCCGATGGCAGTGCGCGGGTGACGCTCGGTCCAGTCCTCACGGAACTGACCATTCTGCATGATGATGTGGTCACTGCCACCAACGACTTGACTGATGTTGATGTCCTGTCGCTCGTTATTGAGCGTGAGCTTGAAACTGATGGCCAACTCGTCACCCACATGCAAGGCAGCAGCATGGTTCCCATAGGAACCCTTGAGCCACAGGATGGCTTTGCCATCGGGGATTGGCGTCGCTCCCTGGGCATCAAAGATGTCCTCGACGATGCAATGTTCCACACCATTAGCCTTCCAGGCGAATGGCGCAGCAGCAGGAATGAGCAAAAGCATCGTTCCCGATGAAGAAGCCTCGTAGGTCGATGGTCCATAGCTGCGAGTGAACAAGATTGACTGGTTGGCAGCGATTCCCTCGTAGGCATACCGCATGCGGTTAACCAGATTGAGCGGGAATGAGAGTTCTCCAGATGTCACCTGTCCCGTGAAGGTCAATCGGTCGATGTAGGGGCGATTGTCGCTGTCCAAGATAAGGCAAGCACGGTTGTGGCTGCTGAGCACCAGTTCCTGATTGCGCACCTGTCCACTAACGGGCAGTCCCACCTCGTTGGCTGGTGATGTCATGAAGAAATCGCCATTGACGGCCCCCACAACCTCATGTCCAGGCCGAGAATTGCGTGTCGCCATGTTCACCGGAGTCTCACTGCCCACCGACTTGTCGGCACCCAGGCAGGTTTCCATCAAGACATAGGGGTTGGTCAGATCCATCTCGACAACACTCACCTTGAGCGGCATTGCCGGCAGATCATATTTTGCAGCGATCAAACCAGGTCCAGCCAGATGCGGAAAAATGAGCGTGTCCACCTCGTAGGCCTTATCCCCGATGGTCCACATGTCCCGTGCATTGCCCATAACGGTGCCCATCATCACCGCCACGAGAAGCACTAAAATCGATTTCTGTTTCATGAGTTAAGAATTCTATCGATGATACTATTCACGTCGGCGAGCGAGATTTCGCCATCGCCATTCACATCGGCGGCAGTTATTGCCGTACCCGACAAAATCACGTCAATGACAGTATTGACATCAGCAATATTCACCTCACCGTCACCATTCACATCACCAGGGTCAGAGGGCTGCGGCTGGTCACCGCCCACATGCGCCCCGATCTTATAGACAGCCATGCCATTGTAGGCCTTGAAGGTGAGTAGCGTCACCTCCTCGTTGCCCTGTGCATCGGTACCATAGTCCACAGCAAAGCAGTGCACACGCAGTCCGCTGTCATTAACCTTTCCCAAGCTATCGGCCGGAATCTTCCAGTACTTGGTCATGCCAGCCAACGACTGACCCTCGCCCAACTCACAGATGTTGGCCTGACAGCCATGGCCATTGCCATTCATGTCGGCATTAACATACACCAGAAATGACCTATCATCAAGGGTAAACTCGATGCAGCCATTGGGTGTGGACTGAGGCCACAACTCAGGGTCGGTGTTTTCAAACGACTCGATAACCGATCCCGAGATATCATAGACCACGGGTGCCGTGTCAAAGCAATCGATATAGAACAAAGTGCCGCTATAACGTGACTCCTCATCGGAACCCTCAATCATCTTGATGACAGGAGCCAGCGAGAAGCCCGTCTTGGTCTCGGGGTAGAAATTGATGATGTCCATATAGGGGTCACCATCAAAACCACCCTCCCAGTCGCCACCCTGGTCGGCATGCATGCGGTAGAGGGTCGGGAAACCCGGGTCGGCTGTTGATCCCGACACCGTCATGATGTTGCACTCGGCCTGCTCCAGTGTCAGGTCACCGATGACATCGACATAGTCGGTGCGCTGCAAAGCTTCCCCCTTGTCCATCTCGACGACCAGGGTGAGTTCGCCAGTCTCCTTGTCGACCATGTAGATGGGCACAGTAGCCTGGGCCGTGCTTGTCATGGGAGCCACCCAGATGTGATGAAAACTGTCTTTCCCGATGCTTGCCACACCCAGAAATCGGCCATAGGGTGCACCATCGAGTGTCAAAGGCAGGTCGTCCATCGGCGTGCCATCAAGGGCCGAGAAGCGATGGATGACCGACTGCATGATTGAATCGTTGCCTGTCACGACCAGCTTTTCCTCGCTACGGGCGACATAGACGACCCCCTGATCCATGGTTGCCGTGCGTGCACGCTGGTTACAGATGTCGCTTGACGTGTAATCGGTGCCGCAATGCACACGGTCAAAAATCCACTGGTTGACAATCTTGAGGCCATTCACCTCGGGATAGGTCTGTCCGTCGGTGACAGCCATTGCACTCAACGCCACTACCGACAAGAAAAAAGAAAGAAGTAGGTTTTTTTTCATAGTCAATCACAATTTGTCAGTTTATCACAGGAAGGGCCGCGGATTGACGCGGATGTGAATGTCAATCCGTGCCATCCGCGGCCCATTATCTTGACCAATATGGTTTAGTTCAATCTTATTGCAAAATCAAAGCGATCAAGGTGTTCACATCGGCAACATTGACCTCCTTGTCGCCATTCACATCGGCAGCAGGAATCACTTGGCTGTTGAGGATGAGGTCGATCAAGAAGTTAACATCGGCCAGACCCACCTCGCCATCACCATTGACATCACCAGGAGTGCCAGGCGAGGGCTCGTCCTCCATGACATTAGTGCCAATCTTGTAGACAGCCATGCCATTGTAGTTCTTGTAGATGAACAGCGTCACCTCCTCGTTGCCCTCGGCATCGGTGCCGTATTCCACATTCATGCTCTGCACGCGGGTACCGCCATCGCTCACTGCACCCAACTCGTTGGGTACCATCCAGTAGCGTTGCATGCCCGAGAGAGCCATGTCCTCACCCAACTCGCAGATGTAGACCTGGCAAGCCTTGTTGACACCGGTTTCCTCGTTCACGCCAGTGTACTGTGCAGCGACAAAGACGATGAAATTGCGTCCCTCGAGGGTGAACTCGCATACACCATTGGCGCCCACATCCATCGGCCAGAAGGCAGGATCCACGTTCTCGAAGTTATCAAACATTGAGCCCGTGATATCATACAGGATGGGCGATGAGTAGAAACCATCGATGTAGAAGAGCTCGCCGCTGTAGTCGCCCTCGCCAGCAAGCACCATCTTGGCCACGGGAGCGTAACCCCAGTTGGTAACCGTCTCGGGATAGAAGTCCAGGATAGCCAGATAGGGGTCTCCGTCAAATCCACCCTCAAAGTCGCCACCCTGGTCGGCATGCCAGCGGTAGATATACTCCGAGCTGGCGCCCACGGTCATGATGTTGCACTCGGCCTCCTCACGTGTAATGTCACCCATCAGGTCGATGTAGTCACAACGCTGGATGGCGTCACCCTTGTCAAGGGTGGCCATCAGGGTGAGCTCACCAGTCTCCTTATCGACCATGTAAACAGGCTGTTCAGAGGCCAGCTCACTGGTATATGGAGCCATGTAGAGGTGTCCAAAGTTGTCCATGCCCACTGTGTTGCAGCTCAAGGTCGCGCCACCATAGATGGCACCATCGAGCGTAAGTCCCAGTTCCTTGACCAATGCGCCATTGGTTGCATCCACCTTATAGATGACACTCTGGGTCAGCGTGTCGGTGCCTTGGATAATGGTATTGGCATTGGAACGAGCGATGTAGATGAATCCATCCTGGAGCACCGCCGTGCGGGCATAGGTGTTACAATAGGGCTGTGCTGCCCACACCTCGGGCGTGTGTGCACGGTCTTGCACCCACATGTTCTTGATGCCGATGCCGTTAACGGCCTCGTACTTCACACCGTCGGTGACCACTGCCCATGCGGTAGCGGCACACGTCACCATCAAAAATGTCGTCAAGAGTAATGTTTTTTTCATAATACATTAAATTTTAGTTCATTATATATTATAGTTTTTTACTCAACAATCTTTCAATTAGCAAAGTAACAAAAAATAATTCTATATTCAAAGCGCAGGGAGATAATATTTCATATAAACCATTCAGTACTACCATTATTGGTTCAGGATGTGGTTGATGACAACATTGGCATCGGCCACGTTGATCTCACCGTCGGCATTGACATCGGCCCTCCAGCCCGGTGCGGCATCGCCGGCACCACTCAGGATGATGTCAATGAGCGTGTTGACATCGGCGATCCCGATTTCGTCATCGCCATTCACATCACCTTTAACACCATCATGATAGACAAACGAACGGATGTCGCTGTAGTCGGTATACTGCAAAGTGTTTCCCGTGGCCAGCGTTCGATAGGCAAAGCGGGCACGGGCATAATAGGTATTACCATCGGTGAGCTTGCCAGCTCCCTTGATGCTACCCAACGCTGGGGTCTCAAAAGTGCCTTGAGGCAGGGTTCCACTATAGGAAGTGCGCGTTGGGAACGATGTCGATGAACTGATCTGCACCCGCAGCGAGGCGGGTCCCTCGACAGGTTCAACCGCCACCGCATCGTTCGAGAAAAGTTCAGCATCAACGTCATCAGGAATGACAAACACGGGTACAGGCGGTATCATCTCGAGTGTCGTGAACGATGTGACAGGGCTCACCACCTTGATATCGCCACAGATGGCGGTCACACGAGCATGATAGGTTGTCGCTCCCGCCAGGCAAAATTTGGGCACCTGCCATTGAGCCTGGTCCAGCCGTACACTGTCTGCATTACTCATTGCTGATGCCGTGGAGAGTTCCACGATGTAATGGGTGCCTGGAGAACCTGCAGTCCATGTGATGAGAGGCGTCAAGGAAACTCCATCCTTACCTGCCGAGGGCGAGAGGATACGCAACTGCCCCATGGAGAACTGCCGCAGTTCACTCGCGTTATCCCACTGATTGAGTCCACGAGCAACGACCCGCCACCAGTAGTCACCCTCATCCATGTGGGGAATCTTGGACAACGGGCAGGCGGTCTCGTGGGTCTCGACTTGAGCCACGAGCGAATCCATGAGAGCATCGGCAAAGATCTGCACCACAAAGGTTGATGCATCGCACTCCCACTGCAAGGACGACATCTCGGTCACCTCGCCACCGTCGGCGGGATAGACAAGGATGGGTCGAGAGGCCTGGGTGGGGGTCATGCCAAGCATGACGGGTGCATACTCGTTTTCCCAACGGTCCAGGATGGACACGGCATAACGGTAGCCCTCGCGCTTGGCGTGAGGCAGCGTGTAGGAAGCCCGATAGGAAACACCATCGATATACTGTGCCTGTCCGTGGAAATCATTATCCTGCACCCCATCGGGGATGGCATACACGACATAACGCACGTTGGGGATGCTGTCCCAAGAGAGTGTGCCATCCTCAAAAGTGAGACCGGTCACCGTGGTATAGGTCTTGTCGGGCTTGAGCCATGCGGGAACAGGATTGAGAGCGACTGTCGGGTAGAGTGAGTCCTTGAGCCACGTGCGCAACTGGCGCACCTTGCCATCAATGACCTCTTTCTTGTTGCGCCAAGTGTAGTAGCGGAAGTAGACCATGCCAGGATTGCCGCCGGCCTCCATGGCCTCACGCATGACGCGCCCTTGCTTGACGAACTCGGCCAGCGTCCAGCCCTCCTCGTCGGGGATCCACTGGCTGATGTAGACATGGCGGTTGAAGCGTGCCGCCATCTTTCCCCACCATGTAGTGACACCCGTGAATGTGCCCGTGGTTTTCCAATAGACTTGAGGAGCCATGAAATCGACGGTGCCACGGGTGAGCCATGCCATGGGGTCGCTATAGATCTGATTATACTGCCAGTCGTTGCCAGGGCTGGGCTCCACACCATACTGGTCGGCCACAGCCTGGCTGCTGCATGCCACGCCAGCGGGTCCGATGCCAAACCGCACCCACGGCTTGGTGGCCTTGACCATGTCGTTCACGTCCTTAACCATGTGGTTGACGTTCTCGCGGCGCCAGTCGGCCTGCGACATCGTGCCACCCGCTGCCCTGTAGGCATTGTACAAGTCGGCATCGAGCGAGAACGACGGGTTGTCCTGGTTGTAGAAGTAGTCGTCAAACACCAGTCCATCCACATCATACTTCACAATAATATCCTTGCACACGTCGACCACGCGCTGGCGCACCTCGGGAATGCCAGGATTAAGCACCGTCTCATAGCTCGTGGTCAACAGCCACTCGGGATGAGTGTTGATGTAGTCGAGCGGACTATCGCCCCACTTCTCGGTGCCATGGGCATAACGATAGGGGTTGACCCAGGCATACACCTCGATGCCACGCTTGTGAGCCTCACTGACCAGATAGTCAAAGGGGTCGAACGCGGGAGCCACGCCCCGCTTGCCCGAAACATAGCTCGACCATGGCTCATAGGCCGAATTATACATTGCGTCGCACATGGCTCTGACATGGTAATAGACCACGTTGATGTGGTTGACCTGCATGGTGTCGAGCATCTTGCGACAAGCATTCTGCATGATGGGGGTGTTGCTTGCAGTGATGGCCCCGCTGGGCCAATCGCTCAAGTAGGCCGTCATCCAGATGCCTCGCTGCTCACGCTTGGGAGCCTTGTCCTGAGCCGCAATGGCAAAACTGGCGGTCAATACCGCCAGTAATGCAATGAGAGAGATTTTCCGTTTCATAATTTTTCAGCCCAAAAGAGTTTTTAGACCAATCGCTAAAACAGGTTGGTCAAACGCGGGTTGATGCACACACCCAGGATCTTGTCCTTGTTGCCGTTGAAGTTATAGACCTTGCCGTCGGCGGGGTTGAAGTAGTAGAGTCCCGTGGTGTAGGTCTTCTCGGTCGTGGCGGCACGGAAGCCGAAGTAGACGTAGTGGGTCTGGGGATCAACGGCCATCTGGGTGGTGTAAACGCCCTCGGAATCGGTCGTGTTGATGGCATCGGCCTCCATGGTGATGAAGTTGATGTACTTGTCATAGGTCACCGTAGCCTGGTCTCCCGGGATGGCATACTGGGTGAAGCCCACGCCAGGCGTGGTGCCCTTGGTCATCCACACATACAGGTAGCCCAGGTCCTCGTCGAGCGTGAAGGCACGCGGCTGTGTGGTCTCGAGCACGATGGGATGAGGCACCTTGACGCCTGCTCCCGTCTTGCCGATGTCGCTTGAGCGGAAGCGGTAGATGCCGTTGCCCGAATAGTTCTTGCCCCACCAGAACATGCCTGTCCTGTCGAGATACAGGCCCGTGTGGATGGCACCATAGGCAATACCCTGGCCATAGTAACTCAACTGGTTGTTTACCACATAGTAGCCAGCAGTGCTGTTGAAGTTGGTCTGCTCCACCTCGCCTCGCGCACTCAGCGGGAGGCTACGGATGCCCGTGTTGCGGTCGGTGTAGTAGAGGTTGGTGCCGTCGGTGCAGCCCTGGAAGGGGTCGTTGAAGGCCGGACCGCCCACGTTGGTGACCATGACATTGGCCATCGAGCCATCGGCGCTCATGACGGTAATCTTGCCGTCGCCCAGGTTGCCCGCCTCGTCGTTGATGTAGTAGTACTGCTTGCCGCAATCCAGGATATAGACGTTGTCCTGCTCGATGGTGGCACTGTCGGTCACCGTCTTCTCGGTGGCAAACACGAGCGTCGTGGGCATGTTGCCCGAGTTCACGCCCATGTCAAAGGGCATGTTCTTGGTGCCTGGGGGCAACAGGGACATATCCACGAGCTTCACGGCCATGATGTTACCACCCATGGCGGCATAATATAGCGTGGGTGCAGGCACCGATGAGCCCACCTGCACGTTGACATAGCTGTCATCCAAGCGACGGTTCTCGCCATTGATGTCAAACCACGTCTGGAGGGTAATCTTTTGCGACCCGATGTTGCTGAAGGTCAACTTGCCCGGGTTGTCGATGGTGCCGTCCTCATGGCTGTAGCCCTCAAAGGTGGTGATCACATTGCCATCGGCATCATGCGTGCCCTCGGGGAAGTTCCACACATACTTGCAGGTCAAATTCTCGGGGTTGGGCAACTCGATGTCGAGGGTGACATCAACGTCGTTGATGACCACAGGAGTGGCGCTCTGCTCGGCCACACTCAGCACTGGGGTGATGTCATAGATGAGCAACGGATAGGTGCAACTGCCCACACCGTCAACCATCAGGGTCACTTGATAGAGGCCAGCCTTGGCATACTTGTGGGAGGGGTTCATCTCGGTCGAACCGGTACCGTCACCAAAATCCCAGGTCACATTGCCCGACTTGGATGACGTGTTGGTGAACTCGACAGTGGAAACCACATAGAAGTCCAGCCCATAGCGGTCGTCATCCACCCGATAGGTGAAGTCCACATCTTTGCTGGCAAAGTTGCCATAGTCGGGGGTCTTGTCGACACACGACATGACCATGACCGCCATCACAGCAAGGAACACTATTTTATTGAATGTCTTCATCATCTCAATTGATTTTAGTTCAGGTCGATTTTCTTATTATCGGTGGTAACACCCATCTTGCCCTCGTTGTCAAACACGCGGAACTCGGGCCACAAGAAGTAGTCGCGCTTGAAGTTGACCGTGTATTCCTTGTTGGCCGAGTTATAGATCCATGAGGTGAAGGGTATCGTCTCAATCATGCTCTTGAAATAGGGCATGTACTGGCGGCGCACGGTGGTGATTTTGCCACCCGTGTCGTCGCTGTAGCGAGAGAAGAGCCAGAAGGCCGATTTATAGACTGCCTGCACATTGGCACCAGCGGGAGCTGCGCTCTGGTCATCTATCTCATGATAAACAGCCTTGCCGTCCTCGCCAATGGTGATGTAGTAGTAATGATCCACTTCATCGGTGGTGTACCAGGCGTTGGACTTGTCGGCCATCACGGTATCGGTCGGGAACTCGATGCCATACTGGGCATTGAGCTGTTCAAACAGCTCGATGGGGAAGTTGTAGTTGATGTAGACATTGCGCAGGTCGTTGTAGTAGGTGCTGTCCTTGGTCAACGCATTGACCATGTAGGCCTTGAACTCGTCCTGGAACGTCGAGGGATAGTAACTGTCAAACTTCTCCTGATCCCACTCCTTGGGATTGGTCCAGGTCACGGGGGCCAGGGTGCGCGAGGTGGGGAAACTGTCGGTCAAGACATATTCATACCCGTCCCACTCGGCCTTGCTGTGGTCAAAGCTGGCGACCATCTGACTCGAACGCACGGTGTCGGTCAAGGAGTAGGTCTTGGTATAGGCAAGTGATGTGGTGAGCTTGCTGGTGGCAGCAGCGGTCTGCTGGCGTCCGATGAGGCACCACACCTCGCTGTGGTCGATGGCCTTCTCGCTGGTGGTGTAGTACTTGCTCTTGAAGCCGGCATGCTTGCCAGCCTTGACTACCGTCGAGGTCAACTCCCAGTCCACGGTAGGCAGCACCTGACCGAGTTCGCCCTTATCGGCAAACGGGTCATGTATTGCACACGATGTTATGAGCAATGCCACCAGAGCCATCAGTCCATATTTTATTTTGCTTCGTTTCATATCTTTTTGAGTTGTCAGTTTTGAGTTATCAGTTTTCAGTCGTCAACGAGGTGACTTCACCATAGTCGTGGGCCCAGATCATGGGTTCCTGCAACCACTTGTAGTTCTTGTAGGCACCCAGGCGTTCGAGCTCATGGCGGTTGTACTTCTCCTCGGTCTCGGGGTCGTAGTTGATGCGCTGGATCCAGGTGTTCTCCTTCTGGTCCTCGGTCAAGCCGTCAATCCAGTAGGCCGAATAGAGGTTGTAGGGGCGGCGCAGCGTGGGATAGACGATCTCCTGGTTGTCACCGATGCCGTAGTGATTGCGGTTGTTACTGTAGTGGTAACGGCGCATGTCGGTCCACTGCTCGGGCTGGAGGTACATGGCGATGTACTTCTGCTGCATCAGGTCGCTCAGCGAGAACTCGCTGGGATTGAAGAACCAGTGCTTGTTGCCGCGGTCGGTCACCTTGTGCACCGACGGTGTCTTGCCTGAACCACGGAAGTAGTCCTCATTGTCGAGGAATGCGGCCACCTGAGCATCCCAGTACTCGGCAGCTTGGAAACCGGGCTTGCCGCCGCTCACCGAGTTGCCAGGATACTTGTTGTCGGTATTGGCATTGTAGTTGTCGTTGGGATACAGGCGCAGGAAGGCGGCAAGATGGCGCTGGATGTTCCACTGCGTGGCTTCGCGAGCCAGCTCACAGGCTTCGGTTTTCTTGCCCATCCAGTACAGGGCCTCGGCCTTGATGAAGTAGAGCTCCTCCATCGTGAAGATGGGGTTATAGCAATCTGACCTGCCGGCATAGGCGCCCATATACATGTCGGGATAGTTGGCAATCTTGTAAGACGTTCCCATACCGATGTTGTTCTCCAGGTAACGCATCTTGATGCGCTCACTGGTCACCGACGGGCTCGCGGGCCCCGTACGGGCAATCATGAGCAGTCCGCAACGCGGGTCGTTGGCAAAGCCATCGTGCGCGCCCTCGGCATTAAACATGCCGCTGGTCATGTCATTGTCGGGCTTGCTCATGCCCAGCAGATCGACCATAAAGAACTTGCTGGGAATGGCACTGCCCAACAAGTTGGCACGCGACTCCCAAGAATTGATCACCGGCTGAGCGACGCTCCACACGGCACTCATTGTGCCCATGCCGCCGTCCCAGTAATAGCGCGGCTCGTTGCCGAACCAGGCATCACGGCTGCCCTGATAGTCAAACACATCGCCCTTGCGCCACTGGTTGATGGCAGCATCGGCGGCATCAACAATCCTCTGGCACATGGCAGCGCTGCGGTCCACATTGGGGAGGTTGCGCAGCAGCAGGCGGGCCTTGACTGCATAGACCAAGCCTTTCCACTTCTCCAAGTCACCGCCATACACGCGGTCTTCCTTGACTGTGATGGGCTGGTTATCGGGGTTGTTGACAATCGCGGGGTCCTCATACATCTTGATGAGGTCATCGCATTCCTGCATCATCCAGGCATAGATGGATGCCTGGGTATCGTATTTGGGAGCCGTGCTCTTGTAGGCTTCGCTACGTGGCATGTCGCCAAAGGCGTCGGTCGTCAACTGCGTGGACATCAACATGATCGTGCGACCGATCAACTCATAGTTGGGCGAATTGATGGCCTGGGAGTTCTTCACCAGGTTATCGGTGTTCTTGCCGATGTCATAGAAATGGCGGCGCCACATCGGGTGACGGTTCATCGTCAACATCTCCCACTCGCACTTGTAGCTGTAGGCACCCACCGAGCTCTTGCCGCCGGTGGTGAGCATCTGGGAGAAATAGGCATAATATTCGCTGTGGTCATAGACCACCTGCTGGGCATAATAGATGATGACGGGCAGCCCGTCCTTGGCATCAATCATGTGGGCCCTGTCGGGGTTGACGTTATCGTCGAGGATATCGTTACAACCCACCGACAGCAGGCCAACCAGCATCAGTAATGCTATAAATTTAATCTTTTTCATAGTCGTTGGCCTCCTGTTTTAAAATGTTGCTTTAAGCGAGAAATTGAAACTGCGTGTGCCGGGCACGTTGTAATTGTCGATACCGGCACTACCAGTACCGCCACCAGTGCCTGCCAGCACCGCGGGGTCGTTACCGCGATACCTGGTCAACAACAGCAGGTTGCGGCCTGTAGCCGTGAGGGTCAAGCCCTTGAGGGGCCAGGTGCGCTTGAAGTGCTTGCCAAAGTCGTAGCTCAGCGTCACATAACTCAAGCGGATGTAGGAGCCGTCCTCGATGAAGTTGGACGACACGGTCGAGTAATAGGTGTTGATGAAGTTGTAGTCAAGCACGATGGGAGTGGTGTTCTTGACATAGGTCGTCGTGCCATCGGGGCCTGCAACAGCCTGCACACCGTCGATGATGTACTCGCGGTTGCGGTACTTGTCATAGAGGCTGCTCATGCCGTTGGTGATCTGGCTGCGGCCGGTCACGTTGACAACGTCACCGCCCTTGCGGCCGTCAAACAGGAACGACAGCGTCGCATTCTTGTAGCGCAGCGTGCTACCGATACCTAACAGCCAGTCGGGCTCACGGTTGCCGATGTACAAGCCCCTGGCGCTATTGATGATGGGATAACCCTTCTCATCACAGATGATGCGGCCGTCGGGGTCGCGCACATAGTCCTTGCCTGAGATACCCGTCGAGGACTCGCCCAGGCGGGCAACCGGGAAGATGTCGCCATACTGCGTGCCCTGGATCTCGATAATCTCTTCGGGCAGGGAGAGCACCTTGCTGCGGTTGAACGAGAAGTTGGCCAACGCTGTCCACGAGAAATCGGCAGCCTTGATGATGTCTTGATTGAGCGAAATTTCCATACCATGGTTCCTGAGGCTACCCTCGTTGCGGGTCTGCAAAATCACACCCGAGGCGGGCGACACGCGCACGCTCACAATCTGGTTGTCGACTGTGGTCGAGTAGTAGGCGATGTCCAGTCGGGTCCAGTTGCGGAAGAAACGCAGGTCGGCACCTATCTCCCACGACTTGGTCATCTCGGGCTCGAGATCCACCGCACGCGAGGTGGTGGGATCCACGCCGTAACCGCCATCGGGGAAGAGCACCCACTGCTTGTAGGTGTCGGTAAACAGGTAGCGGGGGCTGTCCTTACCCACCTTGGCCCAGTTGCCGCGCAACTTGCCATAGCTGAACCAGTCGTTGGACAGGTTGAACAGCTCGCTGAAGATCACACCTGCCGTCACCGAGGGGTAGAAGTAATTGGTCTTGGATGCCTGCTTGAAGGCCGACGAGCCGTCCATGCGTCCCGTGACCGACAGCTGAGCCATGCCCTTGTAGTCAAACCGCAGTTCGCCAAAGTGGCCATACTTGTTATACCTCGAATGGTACAACGTGGGACGGTTGGCGACAAGCAGGTTGGGAATTTCGTTGGTGAAATCGGTATTATTGAAACTGTAGAACTCACCGCCCAACTGGAAGTGCTCATTATAAATCGATGCTTCCAGACCCTTGACTTCCTTGTATTCCAGGCCATAGAGGGCACTCACGGTATAGTCCTGGGCAAAGGTGTGCTGATAGGAAGCGAGGAATTGCATGTTGAGCAGCGCTCCGCGCGAGGGCTGGAAACTGTAGGAGCCATACTTGGACTGCAGGCTGGCAAGTTTCTCCTTCACTTTATCGTCTCCAGGGTTCTCAAGGTCGCCATCGTAGAGGCGGGGCACCGTGTAGGAGTCATACATCGAGTAGCTCTTGTCATAGCCCATCTTGCCGGTGAACACCAGGTTCTTGATGGGTTCATAGCTCACCTGGCCGTTGATGATGAAACGGTTGCCCTCGGTCTCGCTCCAGTCCATGTAGCGTCCAAAGTAGGGCGACACGGCACCGTTGATGCGCTCGGTGTCGAGCAGGTTCTCCCAGTGGTCATAGTAGGCCCACCAGTTCACGTGTCCCTCCAGGGTGCGGTAATCGCTCATGTCCTTGTTGATGCCCCAGTTGTAGATGGTGGACATCGAGTTGCCAAACCCCCGCGACTTGCGGTTCATGAAGTTGGCGCTCAACTGCACAGTCACCTTGTCACTGGGCTTGTAGATGCCCTTGATGAGGGCATTCACCTGCCTGCGGTAATCCTTGGGGACGATGCCCTGGTTGTCGGTATAGGACACTGAGGCGTAGGATGAGAATTTCTCGGTACCACCACTCACGCTCACGTCATACTTCTGCAGGATGCCCGTCTCGAGGAACTCCTTCAGGTTATTGTAATAGGTGTCGCTCTCGCTCATGTAGGGGCCCCAGCCGCCACTGCCCATGTTCTCCTTGTACATTCCCTTGGAACCCGGGATGAAGGTGCTCTGGATCTTGGGCAGACGTGCGGGCACATTCAGCTCGAGCGTTGCCGATGCCGTCACGGTGACTTCCCCGCTATTGCCGCCACCCTTGGTGGTAATCATGATGACACCGTTGGCGCCTTCCTGGCCATAGAGGGCCGATGCGGCAGCGCCCTTCAACACAGTGATATTCTCGATGTCGTTGGGGTTCATGTCGGCCAGCGTCGAGGCACCGCCGCGAATGGCCATGCCGTCAACAATCATCAGCGGCTCGTTGCTCTGCGAGTTGTTCATCGACGAGATGGCACGTATGATCACTTGGGTCGAGGAGTTGGGCGAGCTGCCGCCGGTGCTCACCTGCAAACCGGCAATCTTGCCCTGCAAGGTGTTGGCAAAGTTGGTGGAACCGCCAGCGGTCACCTGTTCCTCATCGAGGGTCTGAACGGCAAAGTTCAGTTTCTTTTTCTCCTGGGTTTGGCCCATGGCGGTCACCACGACCTCGCCCAGCACCTGTGCATTGTCCTCAAGGGCGATGTTGACCACCGCCTGTCCGGCGGCAATCTTCACGCTCTTGGGGTTCATGCCCACGTAGCTCACATCGAGCACGTCGCCATCGTTAGCCTCGATCGAGAAACGGCCGTCGAAGTCGGTCGCCGTGCCGCGGCTCGTGCCATGCACCTTAACCGACGCACCGATGATGGGCTCGCCGTCGCTCGACTGCGTGACCACGCCTGTCACCACACGGGCCAGTCCCGGCAGCGACAAGAGGCTCAATAGCAGTAGCAATAGTAACTGTTTTCTCATTGTGAATAGCTTTTAGTATGATTAGATATATTTGATTTCTCTTCAGAATTAGTTGTTGAATGAACTACAAACTTACACATTATTTTTTAAACATTAAACTTCCATGACTATTTTAACATTGAAAAAATGGATTTTTTAGATTTAACAACATTTTTTCAATGATATTTACGTCTTAATACAAGTTTTCATCTCTAACAAAAAGAAAACAATAAGTACCTTAATTTTGCGGCGATGAAAGTCTATTCGATAACTTTCATCGCCGCAAAGGGTACTTATTATCATCCTACTATCAGTAGCCTGGTGTTACATGGGCAGGCAGAGGGTCATGA
>Ga0247611_10004358_pt1 | contig 19711 bp, 47 predicted proteins | sample 177DNAGHGhighgp2_FD_192422 | JGI IMG/M metagenome (GOLD analysis project Ga0247611, IMG submission 192422) | Sheep rumen microbial communities from Palmerston North, Manawatu-Wanganui, New Zealand - 1770 DNA GHGhigh gp2 | ecosystem: Host-associated > Mammals > Digestive system > Stomach > Rumen...
ATTATTGAAATCTAACATTATCTTCTTTCTCCTTTCTTATTATTGAATACGCATTAATTTTACACCTGGTTGATGATCTGGCATAGTATAAACTTTAACGACTTGCCATACCATATCAGAAGCAACAGGAGTAGCTTTCTTAGCAAGAATACCCTTATCGCCAGGGACGAGTTTATCTTTAACAGCAACAGTAGCATCTTTAATCATATTTGTAGTCATAATATCGCCAACATGAGTCTTAACAAGACGTGGAACCATAGTAGTTCCTTCTGGCATTAATTGTTCGGTGTAAGGCCCAACAATATGGAATGGATCTTCATTGTAATGAAGTTCATACATATCAGGAGCAGCAGTTACATCATCAACTGGGAACTCTTTATCGCCAAACTTAACTTTACCATTAGCAAATTTAATGCTGCCATCTTTTGCGTCAACGCCATTACCATTGTAGTAACGAGATTGTCTATCCCACATTTCGTCAGGTTGAAGATTACGATCCTTATCATAACCGCCACCAAATGGGCTATATACACGAGCTTGATAATTATCTTTAATCATTGCGAATTCAGCATCAATTTGATGATCGCGATAAAGTTTAATTTCATTATATACTAATAACCATTCGCCAGGACCAGTAAAGTCTACAACGCCCTCAGCATAGTCATACTTTGCGAATTGACCATTTTCAAGAATTTGAATATTAGCAGCGGCTGGGAGTTGAGCATATACCTCTTTAGTAGCTTCACCAGAGAGATGGTTAGCTTCAACTTGGCCGTATCCATAACCATTAGCAACAATATAACCAGCTTGGCTTGTAATATTTTTCTTTAAGAAATCACTAAGCATTTTATATTATCCTCCTCAATTAAAAATTTCCTTCTTTTTGAACTTCAATAGCACGTACTAACCAAGCAGGCATATTATCATACTCGGTAACAGTACTATCGAGATTATAAGTTGTAGTAGGCTTTTCCTCTTGTGGAGGAGTTGGCTCATCAACAAAACTTACTTTATTACGAACACAAATTACTGATAATTTAGCTTCAATTTCATCAAGACTATAAGTATCAATATTGTCAACGCAATCTTTCTTTTGTTCATCAGAAAGCATAAAGAATGTATTATTTATTAATTCTTTTTTCTTTTCTCTCTCAATATCATTTTTAAATTTAACTAATTTTTCTTTTTCGTCCTTTAACTAATTAAAATCAGCTTGAAGGGCAGAAAATTTTTGTAATAATTCTTGATATTCAATTATTTCATCAAGATTATACTTTGTTTTCTTCTTTTTATCTTCTTCATTCCCATCGTTTGAATCAGATTTAGAATCTTCTTTCTTTTCTTCAGAAGCTTTATCTCCTTCATTAGAAGGTTTCTTTTCCTCTTCTTTCTTTTCAGCCGGTTTTTCTTCCTTCTTTTCAGAATCAGGTTTCTTTTCTTCTTCCTTCTTTTCAGTAGACTTCTCTTCTTTTTTAGAATCTTCTGGTTTCTTATCTTCAGTAGTCTTTTCTTTAGACTTTTCTTCTTCTTCTTTCTTTCTCTTAAATTCAGTTTCAAATTTTTGAACATCTTCAAGAGCAAATTGAGCATTATCAGAAGGATTAAAATCTAAAGTTACTTTTTGCATTTCTGCATTAGGCATAAATCCTTCTTCATCAGTTAAAGAAAAATCTAAACGATAATATGTTAAATCTTGACGATTTTGAAGAATAGCAAATTTTTGGCCACCCTTATCTTCGTAAATTCCCGCAATCATGTAATCTAAATCACAGTCACAGCGGCAATTTTTCCACATATAATCGTAAATAGCATCCCAAAGACGGCCACCAATTTCAACAGCATAAGTATTAAACACTGGTGTTCCTCCTTCATTACTCAAAATTTCTTTCATTGTAGTCATAAAAGAAAACAATGAATTTTTAAAATTATCCTCAAAAGAGAATTGTACTTTAGATATTGACGCTCCTTCAAAACAAGGTTCAACATCTTCACCTAAAATACAAAGTTTTGACATAATTGCTTCATTAATAATGAAAAACTATGGTTTTCCATTATTATCTTTTGTCCAAAACGCATCTAAAGTATTTTCATCTAATTCCATAGATTGATTATTACCTTTATCAATAACGCGCTAAGATTCTGGATACTGACCAGTCCAGATATATCCTTCAGTCATAAGATATTCATGAGGGACTCCATCGTCTTCAAACCATTGGAACCAAACTTTAGCATCCATAGATACAAAACCATATGGTCTTGTAGTATCTTTTATATTAATTTTACCATTGGCTATTTCAATAACTTTATTATGCTCTTCATAATCACCTTCAGCGTCATTAAAATATCCAACAATAGGACAACCAGGAATTGAATTTGCTAAATCCTTCGCAACTTCTTTAGTGATTACACTTCTATTACGATTTGGCTATTGGCCAACATAGCAAACTTTAATTTGACATTTTGAAATAAGAGGATTTACAGGAGTAATATCTAATACTTCAATTGGCATATCATCCATATTTATACTAACATGCATTTGAAATTACTTCCTCCTTTCTTCTTACATAGCTTCTCGATTTTTAATAGTTTTTTCAGATTTCTGATCATCGGGTTTTTCCGGTCTACCACCAGAATTATTACCTTCTAATGCTTTTTGTGAATTATTCTAAGAAGTTTTATTTTTTGTGCCCAAAATATCTTCTCCACTCATAGTAGAACTCATTAATGGAGGAATCATTAAACTAGGTAAATCAAGAATTTCATTTTCAAAATATGCTAAATTAACAACAGAACTTTGTGAGTGCCCAAGAGCTACCATCGGTAAAAACTTAGACTAACCATTAGCAGTTAATTCTTTATAATACTTAGATAAATCTTTATAATTGTACTAAGTTGTTTCTAACATTGAAAACTTAAAGTTAAATTTTTTATTCTAACTTTTTCTATCTACTATTCTATCAAAAAAAATATCGAATTGCAAGAGCAAATTACGTATAGTAGATTCATCATCTAAAATAGATTTTTCTAAAGACAAATTATTCTCACTATTAAAAATATTACGTGAAATACCAAGAGCGTTATAAACAGCTCTTTCTACCTTAGCTAAATCATCTGTTTTTGTAGTTGTATTTTTATCACTAATATCAATAGAATTAACATCAGCAAATGTGGTGACTACATCAATACCAATAGCTCGACTTAGCATGGCAACCATATTATTATGTATATCTCTGGCTTCTTCCATATCAAATAGTAAATCACCATTTTTATCAGTAGGTAATTTCTAAACTAATATTTTTAATAATTGCTACATCTATTTTTTTCTGTCTAATTCCTAAGCGGCATCTAAATCAATAATAGCTGGAATAGCATTTAAAAAAATAGGAAAATCATTTCCATTAATATTAAATTTAACAGTACTACCTGGTTCTAATAAATACCATCCTTCTCTTCCTTTATAATAACCTTTATCTACTTCAAAACCATCTATTTCAAAATTAGTTAATTTTCCTTGTTTATATAAAACATATCCTTTTGAAAATTCATCAGGAAATAATTTTATAACTTTCATTCTATAAGCTGGATCGGCAAATTTATCATCAAAAAATGCCATATTAAATTCTACTACTGGGCAACCATCCGCAGTAAAATGTGAACGACAATAATCTGGAGGCAATTCTTGTATCTATATTCCATGACTACCATCAACAATATATCCATAATAGCATCCATACTTAACTACTTTTAAAGCAATATCGCCGCATAATTTCTTAATATATGAATTATCTAAATAAGTAAGTATCTTTGTATATTCTTCTAATACTTTTTCCTTTTTAGCATTATCTTTTACATTCTCAGGATAAATATACCAATCATATCTATATAAAAACGCAAAATAATTACAAACTGTTTGATAAATACCACTAGCATTATAAAAGAAATCAGAGATAGCTCGCATAGTTTTATAATCCTTTTTTACAATTGCCTACATAATAGCAGCTTTATTGCAGAAAGGTAATTTTGCCTATCTTAAAGTTCCTAAGTCCAATAGGGCATCCTCTAATGTTTTTACCCCTACTCGAATTTTTCCATATTCTGCTATCTTATCTTCCTCTGGAGACTGCCTAATAGGAAATCCAAAATTAAATAAATCAAAACCTTTACTATGAATTAAATTCTATCTGACCGCAGAACTAAAATCATCATTATGGATAGTTTCATTATTTTCTTGTATATCCAATTCACTATCCTCCTTAGTAGCCGGCTTTATGCATTATATAATCATAAGTTATTAAATTTTCATCTGTATAAGGAATTTCTAATAACTTAAAACCATGTAAAGCACAAAAACGACGTTTTTTATTATCATTATATTGTTGCTAATAAAAGCCTTTTTTCCCGCCAAATTTAGCAGTTGGTTCATAATGCTAACGTCCTTGATATTCAATAATAAAATCAATTTTTCCATCATCATCAAATATTACAAAATCAAAACGTAAAGGACGCCCATTATTACTACGTAATTCAGGGAAGATATATTCTTCTTCAAAATTTAATCCAGCTGCATCAAGGATTTCTTCTATTTTAATTTCTCCTCTACTAGATCTCATTTCTATTACTCCCTTTAAGTTATAAACATACAATCTGAATATTTAAATTTCTTTTTCTTCTTTTTATTCTCTTCTTCTAATTTAATATATAATAATCCATATTCCGCCGCAGAAAATTTATCCTTTCGAATACCTTTATTAGCCTATTTTAAAATAATGTTAAAACCTTCATTTTCTTCTCGAAGATTCATCATTTCCTCTTTTAATATAGAAGTTAAAGTGAATGGTTTTAAATATTCTGCCCTTTGCTCAGGAGTCATTTTCTAACCTTTTGTAGTATTTAATAACTTAGACTTAGCAATACGTTCATCAATTAAGAACTTTACTTTACCAGCATTTAACATAGTCTAAAAATTTGCATGTGCCTCAGTATTTTCTGGAGCCTATGCTTTCATTAAATACATTGCTTCTTCTTGTGTTTCATCTGTTTTATATTTCTTATATTCATCAACAGCATCAGATTGAGTTCCACCATAGACACCGAAATCAGCAAAATGCTCACCAGTTTCTTTATCGTCTTGTGATTTTACCATATAATCAACTAATCCAATACCAAGACCGTTAGCATCAATAACTAAACGTCTAGCATTATATTTATAAAACAATCTTTTTAATTTAATAGCTTGATCCTCAAAATGCGTATCACTCATTGTATAAATATTTACTAATGATTTAATAGCAGGGCCAGTAGACTATGGACTTACTTTCCATACGCATACTACGCTATCACATCCTTTGCGACCAACATCAACAGAAAGAATATAAAAAGTTTTGACAGTTGAACGTCCAGAAAATTCATATTCTGGTTGATTCAAAACACGATGACGGTCAAATGTTTCTCCATTAAAGAAAGCATTTTCAGCTGTACCGCTCCATTTACTTTCATATTCACGATCAAAAGATGCTTCATTATAAGTACCATCTCGCTATAAATCCTATAAGAATGTTCTATCTAATAATTTCATTAATACTGGAATACGCCAAGTACCACCCATAATAAATGCTTTTTCTGGTTCAGTTATCATCCAAACTAATAACTAAATCAATTTATCATATGCAAAAGTACCTTTCCATCCAGCTGTAGTTACATATATCTAACTTTTATTTAATGTTTCTTCTGGATATGACTATCCATCCATTGCTAATCTTGAAACATTCATTGTAGGAATAATAACTTCTGAAAGAATTTGTCCATCAACGCCAACACATTCTTCTATTAATCCACCATGACGACGTTTACCACGAGATTTTTCTGTTGCTGCTATATTGTCAAAGTAAGAACCATTTTTAAACATAAAGATACAATAATCTTTACTAATTCTTGTTTTGCCAGGCCTATGGTCTAACTCTTTATCAAGTGCTGGAACTAAACGACAAAGTTCATCTACTTTTTCTTTTATAATTCCAGCGGCTTGTTCTTTACCACCTGATGTAACGAATAATTTAGCACGAGGATATAAAATGCATCTAATTATTAAAACTAATACAGAAAGAAAAGATTTTGAATAAGCACGTGGGAATACCATATAAACATATTTATACCGCATTGCTGCACGCAAGAAAACACGTTGATAAAAGAAAAATTTTAATCCATCTTCTGGTATATCTCCATCTAAACCTGTCTACAAAAAATCAATAAACATATCTGGATATTCTCGCCAATAACTTACATATTGACGAATAATTGGTTTTAATGGAGATATACGTTCTTCTGAAATACCAATTTTACGTGAAGCACTAGTTGAAAGATCTAATAAATCTTCAAGTACCATTATGTATTACCTAGAACTCCTTCATCTAAAAGTGATGCTAAATATTCTTCATCATCCATAGCTTCATCTTCAATAAATTCTTTCAACTATGAAAAATCTTCATCATTCATAAATGCTTTACCATCTTCATCAAATAATTCTGCTTCAAAGGCATCATCATCACCAGCCGCATCAGCATCGCGCATAGCTTCTTTTTCTTTATCAACTTGAATTTGCTTAACAGCACTTTCAATTAAATTACCAAGGTTCATTTCTTCTGTAACTAATGTTCTAGTATATTTCTATAAATCCTATAAAGTTCTATCAACTTTATCTTGTGGACCATCAGTATAGTAACGTGGGAAAAATCCATCACGTTCACACATAGCTATTAATTCACTAATAGAATCAACAGCATTACCACTATCAGTTTTATTTTGAGCTGCAGTAAACTTACCACTTTTCATTAACATATCATACATTTTACTTGCTTTTTGAGCACCATCAATATCACCTATATCTAATAATTGATTAGTTTTTAATGATGCCTTACAAATCATCTTTAATGTATCAATATGACCAGCTGATTGGATATCATATGAATCCATCATTTGTCTATATAATGTTTCTAAATATACCCATTCTTCTGGCTTATAAGTTTTTCCCCATTTTAAACGATACTTTAATTTTTCTTCATCAGTTAATGTATCATCAATTAAAGTATCATTATCTGCCTAATATTCATATTGAGTTTGGTCATTGCTAGAAGATATAGGATCGGGTTCTTTTAGTTCTTCTGTTGGAACTTCAAAGCTGGCTTCTTGGATAGCTTTTGCTATTTCCTAAGCGTCATAACCTTGACGTTTCATACTTTCTTCTATATTATAATTTTCTTGTTCTTGTAAAAATGCGGTATCTTTCCATCTCCACTTTTTGTATTGGTTTAGTTTCATCTTACCAATATAACGACCAATAATTGTCATTCCAGTAACAGATTCTTTATCTTTACCATATGACATTAATAATTTATTCCATTCTTTTGGGACATATGGAACATCACATTCTTGCAAAATCCATAAAAAAGTATCTGAATTCCAATTATCTACATGCATTGTTAAACATTCTTTACAAACATTTAATCGACCTTCTGGATACTTTTCTAAATTATTTGAAGTGTAAAAGTTATCTTCATTTTTAGTACGACAACATTTTTCACAATATAATTGTTTTTTAGATCTAGCCATTTCTCGACCTCCTTTTATATTTATTATAAAAGGCTGTTATCCATTAATACCTATTGCCCATAAGTCTAAATTACAATATATAGAATCTTTAAAATTATAATTCTGATAATCAGTTAATCGCATTAAAGCAATATATCTGTCAATTGTAGCTTGCGGTGTTTTATATTTATTTATTATTTTATCCCATGCTTCTTTTATAAAAGGTGCATCTATTTGTTCACAAATATTTAATATATAACTATTTAATTCAAATTTATTCTATATATTTTCAATATTTTTTTTATTACATTCTTTACAATATTTAGATATCCTTAAAATATTTTTATTATCAGAATAACGCCAATAAAAATCTTCTAAATCTTTATAAGTATTACATTTTTCACATCTTTTTTCCATTTAAGAAAAAACTCCTTTTTCTCTTATCCAAATCTGCCCAAGCGCATTTTCCACGCAAGCAGCATATTTTTCTTTTAAGTCATTTAACAACTTTTGCCCAAGCTTATTTTTTCTTATTTCGGCAGCATTTGCAAATAGAGTAAAAGCCATCTTTACTCGTTTTATTTTTACTGAAATATTTGTTATGAGCCAATTTGACCTGACCGCATCGACTACATCTTTTATATTTTCCTGGCTTTACTTGTGTATAATACCAATTTAAATATTCATCTTCTGCGGCACAAGCAATTAAAGTAGGAATTTTACGACGCCATAAACTAGAAATATATTCAACACTATGTTTAATTCCAAATTCTTGTTGAAGGGTAGTTTGAATATCAATATTTGACATTCCATCAATTTTACATTCTACAAGTCTTTTGTATAATGGATAAGCTTCTAAAGCTTTGTCACATATTTTTTCAAAATCATAAATTAAATACCACATATCATTTTCAAAATAGCCCCAACTATCTTCTTTTAATTTTGAATAATTACATAAAATACCCGAACAAACAGCAGGATCTATTAAAGTAATTCCTTTTGAAAGTAAATTACCTTCCTAATCTATCGTAATTTCTCCTTCTAATGGAGATACATTTTTTGAATGAGTAATTTTTGTAAGTGTAATAGGTTTACGATACGCATTTTTAATTATATACTAATCTTTGCGTAATTCAATTAAAGTAGATTTAATAATGTATGCTTGTCTACCTTCTGTGGTTTTTAATTTAGCTTCCCAAATGCCTATGGCTTCTTTTAATTGTTGTAAAGGTTGTATTTCTTCTATATCTCGTTTAGTAATTGTTATTTTTGGCTAAAATATTACATTTTTATTTTCTGTTATTAAATTATAAATTCCATCTTCGCCATTTTCAAATTGGGACACAAGTCCTTCAAAAGAGGTTTCTCGTTTATTGACAGTAGTCATACGGTTGTCAGTTAGAATTTTTCGTTCTTTACGCTCTTGTTTTTCCATACAAAGAATTAAATAATCAGCAAGAACTTCAAGATATTTTTCACCAGGATCTGGATTATCTTGAAGAATTTGCTTAACTAATTCATTTCTTTCTTCTGGACTATCAAGCGTATAGTCTAATTTTATCAAACTATCAACCTCCACTTAACGATTTCTCTAACACAAATTTTACCAAAAAAAATTTACTTTGGCAAATTAAAATTTAAATGATAAAATTATTATAGAAAAAATAAAAAAAGAGGTATTAAGTCAGTGAAACTTTTTAAAGAAAATGCAACAAGAAAAGTAGATACATTAGGACGCGTAAGTATTCCAAAAGGTATGCGTGATAGATTAGATATTAAAGAACTAGATGAAGTAGAATTCTTTTTGCTGGAAGATGATGGCGGCGAACGATATGTGGCTTTAACTAATCATGCGGCCAGTCGAAATAAATATGCAGAAGCTGCTGATGTTCTAATTGAATTGGGTCTTGAAATTCCCGATGAACTTGCGGCACTCGTAAATAAAAAGTGAAAATTTATACTAGTTATTTTGCTAATTACAGAAATTTCAAAGAGAATTAGTTACCTATTGGAATTACTCGATTTCCACCAAAAAGTTGGAAAGGAATCAATTTAAGTGAATTGGCTCCTAGTGAAACTTTATTAAAAGCCTTCAAAAATCATAGCATTGACGAATATATGTTTAAAATTAAATATCAAGAAGAACTAAATGGAATTAATATTAAAGAAAAATTAGAAGCAATAGCAAATGGTAAAGATATAATATTGTGTTGTTATGAAAAACCAGGTGATTTTTGTCATCGACATATATTGAATGATATGATTAACGGAAACGGAGAATTGAATAACGCGTGAAAGAAAACTGAGAAAAGAATGGAAACTTTTCTCAGTTTTTCGTTTTCCCGAATTTAAAATCGTTTTAGAAGGAAAAATGGCCAGAGCGAAGGCTGTAACGATTTTGTAATTTTTTCTACCTATAATCTACCCCCCCGGTATAGTTTCAACTGGTAAAAATTTACAATGCTTTTTGACGTTCGCTTCAGCACTATATAAAATGAAAATTTTCTACCCCGTCAAAGATCCCCTATAACTTTTTTAATACATTTACTGTCATTTTTCTTCATTTTATTTACTTTTAATAACTTTTTTGCCCTATTTGATCAAAACGTAGCAAAACGCACAAAACAAGACATGGTTTTTTGTGCAGTTTACCACTATACAAAAGCGTTTTTTTTTGCTATCTTATAGCCACAATCAAACAGCAAGCAAAATCCAGACGGTCAAGCGGTTTTCCTGTTTCCCGTGTGAAAGTAAACAAGACAAGCGGACAGCAAGCTTTATCCGCATTCCCTATGGAATGAACAAAAGCAAGCGCAAGAGGGAAGTTAAAAAAGAAAAACGCACGGCGGGCCTGCAATCCCGCAAGTACCTTGAAAATTGAACAAAAAAGCCCTTGCGGGAAGTCATACAGGGCGCGGCGCGGCGGCGGGCCGTCTTGACATAGGGCAAGACAAAACGCGAAACGTTGACAAAGGGCCAGAAGAAAACGCAAGAGTAGACAAAAAGAAACAAGACAATGTTTCACGTGAAACACAAAAGCAAGAAAAAAACAATGTTTCACGTGAAACACAATCTTGTGTGATTGTTTCACGTGAAACACTAAAGCAAACATAAAACACTGTTTCACGTGAAACAATCACATAAAGGGGGATGCATAACATGAATAATTTGCCAGTCTTTTATGATGCATGGCGCTGTGATGCATGGCGCTATGAACAGGACGCAGAGGACGCTGAGCTTGAATGTGTCAAGGAACGCGCCCGGGCGTTATTATCCGAGTTAGAAGAAAACTCGGATATAACCGATGCAGAATATGCAGAAATTTCTGCATATTATGATAGTTGCGTGACTTTACGCGACTATCAAGAATTTATCGGGGAGGCTTGAAAGATGAAAAAATTCGTCATTCTTGACCATTCTGGCACATATGCAGTCATTGGCGGAAAAACTGTCATTGACTGCACAGTAAAGTCACTCTCTGTATATACAGAGAGTGACAATTATGCAGAGCTTGTACAACTCTGCCAAACGCTGGAAGACGGCCAGCGTTATAATGATGGTGTGTGGCACCACTATAGTACAGAAAAGCGCGCACACGCAAAGCGCGCACTGAATGGGAGGGCTTGACAATGTGGTTTATCCTTAGAATGCCAGATGAGGTAACGCTTGCCACAACGCAGTATGAGGATGTAGCAAAAATTATTGCTGCGTCCTTTACTTGCGCATGTGTCATGCGCTTTGTTGCTATCAATGATAGTAACAATAGTAAAAAGCTCGCTACTGTGTCAGCAAAAGCGGCCATTGCATAATGGCCGTTTTCACGGGCACAGCCCAACAAATACGCCAGCCACGGCATACAGTGGTAAAGGAAGGGAGAACATTATGTTTAACTACACCCATAACGAAATCCGCATGTACATGGCGGAGGAAGCCAACGGCACGATCGTGGAGCAGGCACTCATTGCGACAAAGAATCTGGAGAGCGCTATTTTTAAGCGCAAGGACATTAACCTTGTGGAACAGACTGCGCTCCAGATGTTGCTCCAGTGCGCTGACGAAATCCGGGAGCACCTGGAAAACAAGCCAGTGGTTGACCGCCCCACGGCGCTGCCCCGGACGCTGCGCGAGGGCCTCAAGCCGGATATTGTCAACGCCATGGTGAGCAAGTCCCCGTCCCGCTTCACGGTGAATGACTGCGGCCAGATCACTGACACGGAGGGCCGCGTGTGGGCATTCAACCTCAGCAATCGGTTATACCGCGTGCTGTGATTGCCAGCCATAGCGCAGGAGTGATCAACATTCCTGCGCTATCACGGGTAATCACCCAAATAAAAAATATAAATATGGAGGATTTTCAAAATGAAGCTCAGCACTGTCAACAACATTCACAACCATATCGCGTTTCTTACCTGCCAGGCCGTCAACCATATCGCGGAGCAGGATTGGACGCTGGACGAGTTGGAGGCGTTCGCAGATTTTATCCGCGATATGGCGGCACTTCATGGCGAAAACCGCATTGCCGTAGGTATGTACGGCGATTACAAGAAATACCTCTATTGGTATAACGAAGCCATGGAAGTCGTAACCATGGAAGAGCTGGAAGACGCCAAAAGCACATACCTGGACGACAAGTTCTTCCTGGTAAAGCTTGCGGTTGAGGACATGGCCGCAGAACTTGTCCTCTATAGCGCCAGCAAGTGCTATTTCAGCGACGCCTACGCCGCTGAAAATTGAAATCAAAAATCAAAAAGGGACTGTTAAGCGCGCCTTTATGACGCGCTTAACCAATACAAGAAAGGGGAAATACATATGACATTCAACACTCAGAAATTCACCGCATATTGCGCCAGTAGCGAAATCATTGAGGCAAATGATTTTCAAACCATTTTCCACGCTGCCCGCTTGCGCGTTCGTGATGATGCAATGGTCGCAATCATTAAACGCAACACTGACAACAAAGTCATAGCGTTTCTGGTTGATTGTTTCGGTCAGTATAAAGTCTTCCGCCCGGCTGAAACTCATCCCAATATGCTCGGGTTCCTTAAAGCTCATTTCATCCAGCAGGATAATGGCTGGATGTGGCAGGCGGCGGGGCTGGAATAAACCAGCCCCATTTTCAAATTAAAATTCAGAAAGGGACTGTTAATATGAATATTACATATTATTATTCTGATGGTACTAATCGTGTTTATCATAGCGCAAATGAACAGGCTGCCTGCATTAGCGCCTATAACTATATGGCTCTCCATGCTGATATCCAGCAGGCTACCATATGGTATGCAAATACCTGCGAAGTATATCGCGTCTACTCTCGGTAAAAATCAAAATCATTTTAAGGAAGGGACTGTTAAACAATGATTAATATTCGTTCTATTCAAAAGCTGAAAGACAATGATGGTTTGACTTTGAAAAAAGGAAAGCCCATTCACTATAAAAGCGGGTGGCAGGTTGCGGTCAGTGGCATTGAATGTCATACCGCACGCGAGGCAATTAATGCAGTCAAAGCATATGGCGGCAACTGCGGTGTATGGTTTTCTAATTCCATTTATTATATTGACCAGTCATATCGCGTTTCAACCAAACATGAGGCGCTTACTATTGGCCGGGAACATAATCAAATCTCAGTTCTTAAATGGAGCAATATGAGTCTTGTCTACTGCTGAGGGGAGCAATCCCCTCGGCATTTTTTTATTTTATTTTTCCCTGCGCCCTTGGCGATTGTAGACCCACGCCTACATGGAACAAAAGTTGATTGCCTGAAATTTGATATTAAAAAAAGCTTTTTGTTTTTTAAATTGACTATCCCGAAACTCAGTTTCAATTTCATTTCATTTTTCAGGTTGGTTTTCTAAAATGCCCTCAATGAATAACTATTCATTTTTGAGCGGCCCGGGCACGCTCGGCGCGGGCCGGCTTTCGCTTTTATTCTATATAGCGCTATTTTTTTAACAAAAGCCCTGTATATGCTCTATATGCGAGATATCCTGATACTATTATATAGGCTTTATAGTATTAACAAATTATAATACCATTTTTATAAAATAATCTATTGATATTATTATTATAGAATATCAATTGATATTATAGAACATTACTTAATAAGATATTATAAAATAATTATTACATTTTATTTTTTCAAATAAAAATTATGAAAAGCCCTCTTATGTTAATTGTATATTTATTATTATAAAGCTTTTATTTATTCTGTTCTTTTTTGACTATGCCCTCTTGTTTATGCTAAATTAAAAAATAAAATTTATTTTTTCTATTGACTTTTCTTCAATTGAATGTTATAATTATCATAAAGATTCCAAGAGAGGAAGGAAAATTCCAAATGACTATCCGGTATGCTACCTTTAATGATACTATCCATATTATCCGGGCAATTCAAAATAAGCATTTTAATTATAATACTTCATCGAATGTGCGTGAAGACATTTCTGCTGGCCGTCTTATCGTAGCAGAAGAAAACGGAAAATTGCTCGGGTCTGTTGCAATTGTCTACAAGCCCCATCGTAGTTATTATGCTATTATGCGGCTATGTATATATTCAAAACAAAATGCGGGAAAAGGAATTGCAAGCGCATTAATTGATTTTGTTTTAGACCTTGCCCTCGGAACTTATGGAGCTACCCCATGGAACGACAATCCAGCTATGTGCCATATTTTTGAAAAACGAGGTTTTATCTATCAATATACTTTTAAGGAAAAATATAGATTTTATAAAAAAGTGGCTTGATATAATAAATCAGCCTCTTTTTTATTTTATAATCACAAAACGAAAACAGAAAAATAAAGGAAATAATTAAAATAATAAAAGCAAATTTAAGTGTGCACGCCAGATTTGACTGCATCGCCCATTTTTAATGCATTATAGATGTAATCGAATTTGATTAACTAATTATCAAATTAACAAAGATAAACTTATCCACAATAGCAGGCCCTTGATTTATAAACTGATTACTATTGGTGTAATTATAATTTGCGATCCGAAAAATATAGTAATTACTCATAGTATAAATAGGTTATTTGTATTTAAAGAAAATCTAATCCGATTAAAGATGTGCCCTCTTCTTTATATAAAAAGATTAAATAAAATGAGAAAACCAGTCTTAAAAAATAGACTGATTTTTTTATTATTTTTTGTTGTTTTTGATATCCAGAATGATTTCTGGTATATTATTAATGGTAGAATTTAGAATTAATAAAATATAAAAAATAACCGGGATATTAAATGGAAAATATTAAAGGGCAAATTAAAAGAATGCTTTGAGATGATTACATGGACAGCCTTGCGCAATTCGCTGAATTAGTATTAGAAATTTCTAATTCAACTGGAAAAACTGATTTAGAAAATATTATAAATGATATTAGTAAAATTGTATAAGATATTATAGAGGATTTAGGCTCTGGAAAACAGTACCAATAGTTTCAAGTTTACACTGCTTTACTTTGTGGATACTTGAAAAATGAAATTAAAAAATGTTTTCTTAAAGAATTAAAAAGAGAAGATATTTTTTAATTTCATTTTTAATTTTATTAAAGAAATTTTTTTCATTTTATTTTCAAGGGTCCCTTTTGATTTCATTTTAATTTAAAAAATGCCCAAAATAAAAGAAAATAAAAAATATTTTATTTTTTGAAAAAAGTACTTGACAAATCGCCCGGGCCGTGCTATACTATAATCACAAAGAGGGAAGGAAAACCCAAACAAACCAGAAAGGAAGAAAAAAATGGAGTTTTACAGTATGGAGCAGTTCGAGATCATGGGCGATCTGATGGAAGAGTATCAAGAGTGGCTGGACTTTGAAGAGGACATGAAGTCCAATCCCTGGGGCTGAAAAAAGCCCCAGGGAAATTAAAAAAAGTACTTGACAAGTCAAGACCAATAGTGTATAATGAGTACAGAAAGAAAGAAAAGGAGATAACAAAAATGAGTAACAAGGAAATCTTTGAAATGCGGTGCGCTGAGCGCGATACCTTTATCAAAAATATGATCCGGATGGAAGTTCTGGAAGAGCGTGACGGCTTTACACTTCAAAAGTCTGCGCCAAACCTCTCCGGCAAGGTAGTATTCAAGCTCCTGTGGGATGGTGAGTGCATTTCGATGCTGGATGATGAAAAGGAAGCCCGCAAGATGTTTGAAGACTTCGCCCAAACTCCTAAGCGCAAGGCGGGACGCCCTAAGAAGAACGCGGCTTAACAAGCCGCTTCTTCATCGCCCGGGCAAAAATTACAAAAGAAGGACATTGACAAACAAAAGCCAATAGTGTATAATGTAATCACAAAAGAGAAAAGGAGAAATAAAAAATGACTTACGAAGAAATGTATGACCTACTGGCCGATGTTCTCGGGATTGATAAAAACGCCCTCGATCTGGCCTTTGCTATCGGCGGATGTAATGAAGAAACCGCCGAAAGAATTTTATTTTACTACACTGGCTGGCATTCCTTTAAGGGCTGGCTGGACGAGCAGGAAGAGGACTGAAAAGTCCTCTTTTGCCCGGGCGGAAAAGTTACAAAAGAAAGACATTGACAAGTAAAACAAAGTATAGTATAATATAATCACAAAGAAAAGAAAAGGAGATAATAAAATGACTGTTAGAGATCTTATTGCAGAATTATCAAAGTATGATGAAAATTTACAGGTAGAAGTTCAGTACAGAGATGGCGGCGGATACTATGAAGGCACAGACGATCCTTGTGTTGAATTAGAAAAGAGATATAATTATAACACAAAGAAAATAGAAAATTTCATCGTTCTGTAATAAAAAGGGGCTTGACAAAACAAGCCCAGCATGATATAATACAATCACAAAGAAAGAAAAGGAGAAATAAAAATGACTACTTGCGCTGAATGTCTGTGCCATGATGAGTGCCCACTGTATCGTGGTGAAGATACCGACCTCTGCTGGTATGAAAAAATTAGAAAAGAAAAGGAGAACAAAGAAAATGAAAAAGTTTGAAACCAAAATTACCCGCGATAATGCCGATGTTAAGTGCATTGTGGAAGCCATTGACAAAGAGCACGCCGCCCGCCGCTTCTTTGAAATTCTGGGAGAGCACGGCCTGAAAATCAAGGAACTGTAAAAAGTTCCTTGACTTTTGCCCGGGCGATTTGCCTCAAAAATTTTAAGTAAAAAAATTAAAAAAGGGGCTTGACAAATGCCCGGGCTTGTGGTATTATAATATCAGAAAGAGAAAAGGAGATAAAAAAAATGAACATGAATGAGAAAATCAAAGAACTGGAAGCCAAAGGGTACAACAAGCATGACACCTATGAAGTGGACGAAGCCGTGGATGGTGGATGGATTATCACAGTTTACACCAGTCTGTGGGGTTTTGAAGAGTATCTGTATGATATAAATGGAAATCCAGTTGAAGCAACAGAAATCAATCTGTGCGGCAAGCCCCAAAAAATTTATTAAATTGGGGCTTGACAAATAAAACAAAGTATGCTATAATAAAGGCACAAAGAAAGAAAAGGAGAACAAAAAAATGATTACTGCTACTGAACTGAGAAAGCGTATGCCCGCCACCCGTATTCTTCCTGATGGATTTATCTCCACGGAAACTGCTGTTGAAGAAATTCTTCCCACAATTGAAAAGATAATCCTTGAAATCGCTGGACGCGGCGGGCACAATGCCCTAATTAAAAAGAATGAAATCAGTCACTGTAAGCTGAGCGGCATCTGCTTTGCTTCTAAGAATGAACTGATGGATGGAGTCGCCAAGGCTCTGCGGAAAGCAAAGTTCTCTGTAAGTATTACAAATAGTTACAGTTCAATTCACATTAACTGGTAAACAGGAGATTTAATCTCCTGTTTTTTTACTGCCGAAAATACTTCAAAAATTTTAAATAATTGCGGCAAGATTGCCCGGGCGATTTACTTCAAAAAATTTAAGTAAAAACCGCAAAAAACCTCTTGACAAATCTACGAACTTATGTTATATTATAATCACAAAGAGAAAAGGAGAATAAAAAAATGATTATTGAAAAGATTGAAATCGGCAAAATCTGGGAAGGTGGATTTAACGATTATCATTTCCAGTGCCGCCCTGCTGGAAGCACAGAGCCTTTTGATGTTGGAACAATGTACTTTGAAGACTTTGAAGCATGGAGAGAGGGCGTAACCACCATTGAAAGAATGAAAGATGTACTTTTCCCCGAAGTCTACAAAATGTTAAAAGAAATGAAAAAAAGGGCTTGACAAGTTCAAGCCCTTATGCTATAATGTAATCACAAAGAAAGAAAAGGAGAAAATATAATAATGAAAATTAAAATGAATCAACTCACCTACCACGCAAAAGAAGAAAGACGCGATAGACGCGAAATCGTCAAGCAGGTAGGAATTGGTAAGCCTATCGCCCAGATCAAAAAATTCAGTGATGGCAGAGAAAAAATTGAAATGCTTACTAATACAGGTTTAATTGTGGTGATGGGTGATGATAATAAAATTATTACTCTATATCTTGCAAGCACCGCAAAAGCGGCAGCAGTTTACAAGTCAGCGCATGGAGCAAATGCTATGATACCTGTACAAATCTTTGAACAAATCAAAATTAATCGTATTATGTTCCCCGCTGATTAAAGCGGGGAATTGATTTTTATAAAAAAAAATGATATAATAAATTATAAAATAAAATAAAGGAGGCCGAAAAGTTATGGACTTAATGCTTGCCCGGGCACTTTTAGCAATCGCGAAATATTGCGCTTCTTGTGATGATTGTGATAAATGTGCTTTACGTGAATTCTGCGGGAAAATACCATTAGAATGGTAATAACGCGGCGACCGTACCCAATCGGGGCGGTTCGAACTTTCGCACGGTAAAGCGTTGAAGAATTTTTCGGCCATTGAGCCGGGCAAAATTTTTAATACTTTTTACCCGAAACCTATTGACAAATAAACACATTTGTGTTATATTATAATTGTTCCAAGAGAGAACAACAAAATAAAAAAGGAGAATACAACAATGTACAATGTGCGGTTTACTGACACCATCCACGGTGAGATGGAAGAGAATTTTGAAACCTATGACGAAGCCATGGAATACTGGAACGACTACGCTGATACCGAGTCTTGTGTGGCTGGTGTCATGATGGATTTGGATAATTGTGAAATTATCTGGAACTTTGATGATAGAGGGGTCGAATAAAATGAAAAAGATTCTTGCTTTTATCCTTGCTTTTATCCTTATCTTGTCTCTTGCTGGAACAGCATGGGCTGATTTTAACATGAATCTATTCGACACAAAGTATAGTTTTAACTATGCTTATGTGGGTTTACCCAATGGCAAAACAATAGAAGGCGAAGTCAAAAGCTGGAAAGATTGGGATGATTCCGATATGTTACAGGTAACTTTCAAGGATGGTACAAGTTATTATTCTCATTCTTCCAATATTGTACTTATTTCAAAATAATAATAAAAAAGGGCTTGACAAACAAGCCCTTTTATGCTATTATAATATCAGAAAAGGAAAGGGGATAAGAAAAATGACTACTTACAGAGAACACCTCATTGACCGCATGACTCACATTTACGGCCTTGAAAATCCTATTGTAATTGAGTTTTGTCGTTATTGTGAAAACTGGGCGGATAATGATTGGAATAATAAAATGTTAAAGTGGCTTGTAGACGCCCACGCAGAGAACCCTGTCTTTGAGGAAGATTAAAAGTCTTCCTCAAACGCCCGGGCGGAAAAGTTACAAAAGAAAAACATTGACAAACTATAAATAATATGCTATAATAAAGGCACAAAAAGAAAAGGAGAATAAAACAATGAATAAGGTTTTTAACAAAGTAAAGACATGGACTGAGCCTGTGGGTGATTGGTGGTATTTCCATTGGGAAGAAGTGCTGTGGATTGGTTCAATACTTCTTCTGGTTGTTGGCATGGTTGTCCTTGCTCTGTGGTCAAATGGGGCTTTTTATGATGAGGTCGAAAATTATGACTTCACCGCCCAAGTGTATGACAAAGACCATTACACCACGACTTCAACTTCTTATATTAAAAGTGGAGATAGCCGCATCCCTGTGACTCATACTCATCATCACTATAAAGTAATGTGGGAAGATGGTGGAGAACGTGGCACATTTGAAATCGGTGAAGACCATTATGATTTAAT
>Ga0247611_10004360_pt1 | contig 19706 bp, 16 predicted proteins | sample 177DNAGHGhighgp2_FD_192422 | JGI IMG/M metagenome (GOLD analysis project Ga0247611, IMG submission 192422) | Sheep rumen microbial communities from Palmerston North, Manawatu-Wanganui, New Zealand - 1770 DNA GHGhigh gp2 | ecosystem: Host-associated > Mammals > Digestive system > Stomach > Rumen...
CTGCGCGGCCGCGACGACGGCTTTGAACGCGGCATGAAGACTCTCAAGACGCTCCATGAAATGGGCGTGAAGGATATCGGCTTTGGCCAGACGCTTAGCAACTGGAACAGCAACGACCTGATTCCGCTTTATGAACTCGCGCTCTCGATGAATTTCGAGTTCGCGACGGCGGCTTTCCACAATAGTTACTACTTCCACAAGGAAGACAACCAGATTAGCAACAAGGAAGAACTCTGCGACAACATCAGCAAGTTGGTGAACCGCCTGCTTAAGGAAAATCACCCGAAGTCGTGGTTCCGTGCGTTCTTTAACCTGGGCCTCATCAAGTACATCCAGGGTGGCAAGCGAATGCTGCCGTGCGAAGCGGGCTCGGTGAACTTCTTTACGGACCCGTGGGGCGAAGTTTACCCCTGTAATGGTCTGGAACCGCGCTATTGGCAAGAAAGCATGGGCAATATCCACGCCGCCAAGAACTTTGAAGAAATTTGGTTCAGCGAACAGGCTCAAAAAGTACGCGAAAAGGTGCGTACTTGCCCCAAGAACTGCTGGATGGTTGGCACTGCCGCCCCTGTGATGAAGAAGTACATTGCCCAGGTGGCTCCATGGGTGCTCAAGGCAAAACTCAAGAGCATGTTCGGCAAGGAAATCGACTGTTCTTGCTTCCCCAAGTTTGATGTTGGCCAGGATCCGCGACAGGGCGATTTGAGACTGGAAAAGTAGAGAAAATTGGTATATATTTTTTTCTTCTTAGGATATAAATGTCAATGCCAATGAAGACTCTTACTGTTGTTACATGGAAGGGGGGAGGAAATTTTGGAACGTGTTTGCAATCCTTTTCTTTGCTATATAAACTAAAAAGTCTTGGATATCGTGTTTATTTCTTAGAGTACTTGCCTCGTAGTTTTGGGTTTAAGTCTTTTATAAAATTATTAATGACAAAGTTGAAGATTTATTCTTTTTTCAGGAATGTGCTGAAAAATGTCAATAAGTCACCAAAAGCAAGGAAAAGACATGCATTCCAAAATGAATTTTACGAAATTCCTGTAATTTGTTCTGAACGACAAAAAAGAAATTTCATTGATACGGTTGATGTTTTCATAACAGGCAGTGATCAAATATGGAATACATATTTTGCGTTCAATCCTTTTTTCTTCTTAGATTTCGCACAGCAAAAAAAAAGAGTCGCTTACGCATCTAGTATTGGAACTGATTCAATAAAAGAATCTTGCAAAATCCCCGTAAAGCAGTTGCTGCAGAAATTTGACCATATAGGTGTCAGAGAATCAAGTGCGGTCACGATCCTCTCAGATCTAACGAAACGTAATGATATAGTTCAGGTTGTCGACCCTACTTTTTTAATAAATGGCAAACAGTGGGAAAAATTGTCCGAAAGAGCCAAGGTGGAAATTAAACTCCCGGACAGATATTTATTCTGTTATTTGATTGGCAATAATGAATCATACGCTCGTCAAGTTATGGATGTAAGCAGAATGACGAATATTGAGAATATCGTCATAGTCCCGTCAGAAGAAAATGCGTCCTTTACAATAAAGAATGCAATTGTATATAATGACGCTAGTCCTATTGATTTTGTTTATTTGATACGGCACGCTAGTTACGTTTGCACAGATTCATTCCATGCTACAGCTTTAAGTTTGAATTTATCAAAACAGTTTGTAGAGTTGCTGAGATTTAGAGATGATGATGTGCAGTCGCAAAATTCTCGAATATATGATATGCTTGATCATTATGATTTGAGCAATCGATTCTATAAAGAGAAATCTGTTGAATGGTGTCGTGATATTGATTATTCAAGAGTTGCGGAAGCTTTAGAATTGGATAGAAAAAAATCAATGTCCTTTTTGTTGGATGCGATAGAGCATTGAAGATGAGACTGAAAGATAATTATTATTTCAACGCTTTTTTTTGGAATACAATCCAGAAAATATTGAATGCTATTGTCGGATTCATTTCGGTTCCGTTACTATTAACTTCTTTTGGTGTAGAGAACTATGGGGTGCTGTCGTTGGCAACGGCATGCAATGGATACATGCATCTTCTCGATCTTGGCATGAATACAGGAGCTGTAAGGTACTATTCTATATGGATTTCAGAGAAAAACCAGGATTTGATTAATCGCGTTGCGAGAACAAACGTTAGTTTTTATGGCGTCATTGCTATCATAAACATTATACTGCTATTGTTTATTGCCTTTTTTGGGGAAACTTGGTTTTCAACAACTCATGATCAATTCCTTCAGTTACGATCTTGTCTCTTTATTATATCCTTTTTTTGCTTGCTGAATTGGGAAACGACAACGTATAGCCAATTACTAATCGCGAATAAGCAACTGGCCTATACTGCAAAGATGCAAACTTTGCTGAGTCTTTTTAAATTGGTGCTAATTGGTGTGGTATTTTATTTTCATTTATCATTGTCTGCATATTTTTTCCTTTTTCAACTATTGTTGTCCTCGCTAATTTTCCCATATGCGATTAAGTGTATCCGTTCTGGTTACGTTGATTCTGTAAAGCCAGCCTTTTATTGGACGGACTTTAAGGTGGTATTTACGTTCAGCCTGTCTATTTTTGCGTTATCTCTATTTCAAATGACTGCAACACAAAGTAGACCAATTATCCTTGCGTTGTTCTCTCAAGCTGGTCCCACGATAAACACGGAATTTAAAATAATAGAAGTTGTTCCTCAGTTGATTATCATGATTGGAGGAACATTTAGTAGTATTTTTCTTCCAAAAACATCTGAAATGGTAATAAAGGCGGATCAGGCGGAAATAGAACATTTCGCATACAAATGGACAAGGATTACAACGGCAATTGTGTGTGCGTTGTGCTTCCCCTTTATTTTGTGTTCTAGAGAAGTGATTTCGGCCTATGTCGGAAGCCAATATTCGTATCTCGCTGTTTGGCTTGTTGTTTGGTGTGTTACGGTGTTAATTCAGATGCACACGACACCTGGAAACGCGTTAGTACTCGCGTATGGAAAAACGAAAACTCTTGTTATTGTCACTGCTCTAGTTTGTATACTATCGATATTTATAAACGCATTGTTGTCTAAGCGTTTTGGAGTAGGTTCTGCTGTCATTAGTTATTTTATTTATGTTGTGTGTATTATTGGCTTATATTATTTGCATTTTTACAAATCACTACTGCGTTTAAATCGTTGGAAGATGATAAAGAGTTTTCTTTTCCCTGTTCTTATTGCAGTTTGTGTTGCGCTTTTTGTAAGAAGTATTCCGCTGACAAGGGATATTCTTCCCATGTTGAATAATCGCATTGCTTATGTCGTTCTGTGTGTGATAAAAACGCTAATATGGATGGTTCCTTATTTATTGCTTTTGACAATCTTTAAACAAATTGATTGGAAGCAAATTAGAAGATAGGAAAAAATTATGCAAATTTGTCCAGAAAACAAATGTACCGGATGTTATGCTTGTGTAAATGTGTGTTCTAAGCATTGTATTTCGATGCAAGAAAATCAGTATGGGGAAGTCCATCCCGTCATTGATGAGGCTCGTTGCATTGGTTGTAAAAAATGTATCAACGTTTGCCCCAACAACATGCCTCTGGAATATAATGATCCGCGGGCCTGCTATGCAGCATGGAATACAAATAAGGAAAAAAGGAAAATTTGTGCTTCAGGTGGGATTGGCTCTTTGATGGCGGAATATGTACTCACTCATAGGCAAGGGATGACGTATGGCGCGATTTACGACGAAAACTTTGTTCCCCGAATCAAGTGTGTTGATTCAATATGCGATATAGAAAAACTTAAAGGCTCAAAGTATGTGCAAGCACTTGTTGGTGAATCAACTTTCCAAGATGTAAAAAAGACATTAAGTGAAGGGAAATTCGTTCTATTTGTTGGAACTCCGTGCCAGATTGCGGGACTAAAATCTTTTTTAAAATCTGATTATGAAAATTTAATAACAGTGGATCTGATTTGTCATGGAGTAAGTCCGACAAGATATTTTAATGAGGAATTAGATGGCATTTTAAAACGGCTTCACTTAAAAAAAGACCAAATAGAGAATGTTCGCTTTCGAGGAAATGATAAGAACAACTTCTTTTTTTCTGTATGGAAAAAAGATGAAAGGAAAGGATGCTACAGTGTTTATAAAAAATCCGAACGACAAAATTTTTACCTAGCGGGTTTTATGAAAGGGGTTTCCTTACGAGAGAACTGTTACGGCTGTAATTATGCGAGACCCCAACGATTGGCTGATATTACGATAGGTGATTTTATTGGCTTGGGAAATAAAAATGTATTTCCATATGCGGAAAAAAATGTGTCATCAGTTATGGTGAATACGGAAAAAGGCGAGATTTTTTACCATGATTTTAGTTCAATCATGAATGAGTTGAAAAGTGTGAAAAGGAATTACGGAGAACGCTTGCAGTATAAACCATCGCTACAAATCCCATTCCCGAAACATGCACAATATACGACATTTCGTTCTTCGTATCCGACCTATGGCTATTCTGCCTCGATAAAAATTGCACTTTCTTCAGAACTTAGAAAAGAACAAATTATCTACATTTTACGAAGAATACGATCTTTCCCTAAAAGAGCTGCGAAAAAAATCTTCAATTTTTTACGATAAAGGACGGATTGTTATGAATGAAATGAAATTTTCTATTGTGATTCCTGCATATAAAGCTCTTTATTTGTCACAAGCAATAGAGTCTTGCTTATGCCAGACCTATCATAATTTTGAATTGATTATTGTAGACGATGCTTCTCCGGAAGATTTAAATTCAATAGTTCAGAATTATAGCGATCCTCGCATGTTTTATTATCGAAATGAAAAAAATTACGGAGCAGAGAATGTCGTAGATAATTGGAACATATGCTTAAATCGGTGCAGCGGAGATTATGTAATCTGCATGGGAGATGATGATAGACTTGTTCCAACTACATTGGAACAATACCGCAACCTTATCAAAAAGTATCCAGGCGTAGGGTTGTTGCATGGTTGGACGGAAATTATCGATGAGGAGTCTCAATTCGTTGAATTAACTGCCCCAAGAGTTGAATATGAATCTGTTTACTCGATGTTATGGAATCGATGGGATAATCGAAAATTGCAATTTATTGGGGATTGGTGCTTTGAAATTGAATGGCTTCGTAAACAGGGGGGCTTTTACAAAATCCCATTAGCATGGGAAAGCGACGATATCACTGCAGTTATCGGTGCGATGAAAAATGGAGTTGCCAATACGAGTGAGATTGCTTTTCAATATCGAAGAAGTCAATACACAATCACGACGAAGAAAAACGTTCAACTAAAGATGGATGCGAAAAAACTGGCTTCCGAGTGGTACGAAAAATTTCTAAAAACACCTCCTCGGAATAGTTTGGACCGCAAGTATTGGGAAATGCTTGTTAGAATGTTTAGATCTTATCGTCGAAAAGCATATGCTTTGACATTTGCCACAGATATTAAGGGTAATCCTCTAACAATATTGAAGTGGATAAAAAAAAGACGCCTTTATGGGTATTCCTTTAAGGAAATATTGTTTGCTGTATATATGGCTGTAAAAGGGTGAATCCGTGGGACGTGAAAAAAAGAAAATTCTCTTTATTGCATCAGAACCGAGCGTTGGCATGGTTCCTTTTGGGGCTGCCATCATAAATTCCTTTCAGAATTCTAATTATGATGTTTTTGCGATAACGGTATCGGGAATAGAAAACACATATTCTGAAATGATTCAAGATGGGGTTGTTCATAAAGAATGCGCGTATCCTACGTCAAAGCTGGGTAAATTGATGCATAAATTTTTCCCATTGGGGCTTTTCTTTTTAATAAGAAAAATGATGAAGGCTAATGGGATAAAAAATGTCCATTTTTTAACCGGTGAATATGGTTTCGCTCTTTTTCTTACAAGAATTTTAAAAAGAAGGTGCAACTTAGTCTACACCGTTCATGATCTAGAAATGCATCCCTATAGTTCAAGAAGGAAAAAAGATGTATTCTGGGTGTATTTTTTTCACAAAATGACTCTGAGAAACATTCGGTTTATTGATAATTTGGTTACATGCAGCAAAAAACAGGCTCTTGAATTGGCTAAAATGTATCCTCAAAAAAAAGTTATTTATCATGATTTTCCTTCTATCGTCACAACTGCAATGAAAAATGGAAATGAAATTTGCAGTGAGGTGAAGGATATGACAAACTATGTTTTATTTTTTGGAACTTTTAGTAAATATAAAGGAGTAGACTTGTTATATGAGGCCTTTTTAAATTTAAAAAGAAAGGATGTGAATCTCGTATTTGCAGGCAAAGGGGGCTATGAGTTGAATTGGAATTCTAATGTAAAGAATGTCATTCATATTAATAGATTTATTAAAGATGAAGAGATCGCGGATTTGTTTAGAAGGGCGAAAATTGTTGTTTATCCATATATTCAAGCGACAATGTCGGGCGTATTGACTATTGCGCATTTCTTTAAAAAAAGAGTACTTGCTTCAGATGTTCAATTTTTTCGGGATAACATTGAATCTGACGACGTTCTTTTTGAATGTGGAAATGTTACTGATTTAGAAAACAAACTTGATGAAATGCTCTCAAACGAAATAGTGGTAGGTTCTAGTTGCGGCTGTAAAAATATAATCGATCAAATGGATCCAATTTATCTATAGAAGGCGTTTTGTATGGAGCGAATATTTTTAGACAATATTGTTGTTGATGGAAATGGGATGTGGTATGGCATGATGGTTTCGTTATTTTTTTTGACAATATTTGCGGTGTAGAGGAATGGAAAATAAAATGGACATTTCCTGCATAGGAAAAAAATGTACTGGATGTGCGTCATGCGTGTCATCATGTCCCCAAAACGCCATATCAATGCATTTGAGTGGAGATGGCTTTTATTATCCATCTATTAAGCAAGAGTCTTGTATAAATTGTGGTTTATGTGGTAAAGTGTGTCCTGCAATGGGGAATCTTCAGAAAGTTTATCCCCAAAAAGTTTTCTTATCCTGGGCAAACGATGCTAAAATTAGACTAAACAGTAGTAGTGGAGGCATTTTTTCTTCAATAGCTGAAAACGTACTTAGAAGAAATGGTGTTGTTTGTGGCGCCGCTTATGATGAGCAGATGAATGTTCGTCATACGATTATAGATACTTTAGAAGATCTTCCTAAATTACAAGGATCCAAGTATGTTCAAAGTATTATTGAAGGTGTTTTCCCTCGTATTAAGCAGATTTTGCTAGAAAATAGAATAGTTTACTTTGTTGGTACTCCGTGTCAGGTTCAAGGGCTTAAGTCTTTTTTGAGAAAAGAATATCCAAATTTGATTACATCAGATTTGATTTGTCATGGGGTTCCGTCTGGAGAATTGTTTAAAGCTCAGATTAGACAATTGGAACGAAATCATAATTATAAAGTGAAAGATTTTAAGTTTAGGTCTAAAGATCGTTTTGGCCAAGGTTGCGATATAAAAGTTATTACGGAAAGGGGAAAATCTTTTTATTATAACGCAGAACTCTTGCCGTATTTTAATGGTTTTTGGAAAAATTTAACATTGCGAGAATGCTGCTATAATTGCAAATATTCTTCTGTTGAACGCGTTGGTGATATTACTCTAGGTGATTATTGGTTGGTAAAAAAAGTTTTCCCGGGTACGAAAACATCAAAGGGTTGCTCTTTGATATTCGTTAATACTGAAATTGGACATCGTGTTATTAACGAAATAAGCTCAAATGTATTTCTTAAAGAATCTACTATAGAACAGGCTATGTTAGGACAGGGACAATTGAAGAATCCTGTTCCGCGTCCAAAAGCTAGGGACTTTTTTGACTCTTGTGAAAATTTTGACCAAATATGCAATGGTTTATTGGCTACATCCCTAAAGTACAAAATTAGGATGCGCTTGAGAAACGTTATCAAAACAATAACCTTTTTTAAGTATTGGAAATGAAGACGACTATATTCTATAAAACTACTGCAGACTTTGACAATACTGGAGAAGTATTGATTTACAAGTCCTTGCTTGAATTTCTTAGAAAATATGGTGACATCATCATCAATGATGGTGCCGGTGTTCAACCTAAATTTTTAGAACGCATAGGGATTGTTGACAGCGAACGATTGAGCAAGAAAACATCGTTAAAATTTATTCCTTTCATGATCTTAAAATCATTGACGGGAAGATTCAAAAGAGAAAAGATTTTCTTTGTAACCGGAGTTGGTGAACATTCTGTTGCCGGTCTAAAGAGCTCTATAAAAAATATCGCATCGTTTATTTTCCTGTTAATATTACGTTTTTGTGGTGTTACGGTAGTGAGAATCGGAATGAGTATGCGAATTCATGGGACAATGGCGGCATTAAGTGAGAAAATATTGTCCTGTGCAGTAGATTATTACTATGTTCGAGACAGTATATCTCTTGATAATTGCAGAAATGCTGGCGTGAAAAAGTGTCGGTTGGCTCCAGATCTTTCTTGGGGGTATATAATCCCTCAAATTGAGGAGAGTGAAAATAGAAAAGATGTTTATATGAGTTTCCGTTTTTTTTGTGAATCGGAAAAAAATTGCGGAGAATACCAAAAGAAACTTATTCAAAGCATTAAGATAATTGCTGAAAAAGTTTCTAAAAAAATTGATGGGTGTATTGTGTTTAGTTATCAATGCGATGCAGATAAAGATTTTATGTATAGGATATATAAGCAATTGTCATTTATACCCAATTTGATCATGTCTAACGAGTTAATCACTTTACAGAATGCAAAAAAATATTATGGCAATGCCCAGATTATTTTCAGTAATCGTCTTCATGTTTTGTTGCTCGGCTATAAATATGGCGCTCCAACAGTTTGTGTATCTGATATAGAAAAGCATCGTAAAATTCGTGGAATATTTTGTGATAATGGCTTGGAAAATCTATTAGTAGATATAAATCAAGATGAAGATGAAATTGTATCAAAAGTGATGTGTTTGTTAGAAAATAAAAATGAATCGAGGGAAAAATACAAAGCTAAAGAAACCGAAAATTATTTGGAATTGGAATCAATTTTCAATAATATTTTTGACAAATGAAAAAAATCTTGTATTTAACAAATATTGAAGTTCCTTATAGAGTTGAATTTTTCAATCTCTTGGGAAAACAATGTGATTTGACCGTAATGTATGAAAGGCGAAGCTCTTTTAACAGAGACTCATCGTGGGCTTCGTCTGTGAATAAAGAATTTAAATGCCTGTATCTAGATGGTAAAAAGATTGGCAACGAAAATTCTTTTTCATTAAGTATTTTTAAAATAATTAACCAAAAATGGGATTTGGTTGTTGTTGGTTGCTATAATAGTGTTGTCCAGATTTTGGCAATGGTGATGATGAAATTGAAACACATCCCATATGTAATTAATCTTGATGGAGAACCTTTTCTTGAAGACAATTTTAAAACAAAAATAAAATTACTTGTTTTAAAAGGCGCCGCAGCATACCTTGTTGCTGGGGAATCTGCTGTAAATTCCCTAAGAAAAGTTGTTGGGAAAGAGACTTTAATCTGCCCTTATTATTTTAGTTCGTTAACTGCAAAAGAGATTGAAAAGAATTCATTATATTCGACTAATCGAGATAAGTATGTTTTGGTTGTAGGACAGTATTTTGGCTATAAAGGAATGGATGTCGCTTTTTCTGCAGCAAAAAAAGACCAATCATTGCGTTATAAATTTGTTGGTATGGGGAAAAGAACTGATCTATTTGAAAAGGATATGAACGGTATTCCTTCGAATATTGAAATAATTCCGTTTTTAAATAAAATGGAGTTGGAACATGAATATAAGCAATGTTCAATGGTTTTGTTGCCTTCTCGTCTAGAATGTTGGGGGCTTGTGGTTAATGAGGCCGCTTCGTTTGGAGCGCCAATTGTTTCTACATGGGGAAGTGGAGCTGCTATAGAGTTTCTCGCAAATGACTTTCCTCAATATCTGGCGATTCCCGGAGATGCAGATTCTTTACTAGATTGTATTAAGAAGTGTTTAAATTCTGACACAATATATTATTCTGATTACTTGAAAAAAAGATCCTCTGAATACACGATTGAAAAATCGGTGGAGGCGCATTTGAAGCTGTTTGATAAGGTGTGTTAAAATATAAAGGATTTATAAATGACTAAGGCTAAATCAAACTTTGGATTTTTATTGGTGTGCTTGGCTCTTATTTTGGGAGTTGTTTTTTACGATGTGATAAACGTATTCCTTCATTTTTCATATATAGATGAAATAATTGCGGTTGCTCTTTTGTTTTTTTGGATTTATAAGGGGCAAAAGAAAAAAGAAACGATTTTGTTTTTTGGCATAGCTCTATTTTATCTAGCATATTCGTTGCTTTTTCCTAACAATGTGAAAAATGCGATAATAATGGATTTCTTGATACAGGTTAAACCTTTTGTTGCTTTTTATTCAGTCTATAACCTTAGCATTGGATTCTCGGATGCTCAACGACGTTCTATATGCAAATTATGTATTGCTTTGTCGCTGATTTTAGTGCCTGTTGGAATTTTGGGATTTGGAGGAAAAGGCATAATGGCGTTATTATGTGGTGGTGGAGGTGCGCATGCTCGTTTTGCCACAATGTGTACAGCACTCGCAATGACGTATTTGTACTTTTCACCAAATACCACTCAATCAAAAATCATATCTCTTTTGATGCTTGCATTAGGTCTAGCTTCATTGCGGTCAAAGATATTTGGTTTTTTTGCGTGCTACTTGCTGATTATATTTTGGGGCGAAAACATCTTTTCTAAATTCAGATTTTCTGTAAAATCAGTTTTGTACATGCTTTTAATGGTTGGAATTGCTCTATATTTTGCGTGGGGGAAAATTGAATTTTACTTTATTGAGGGCTCGTCATCTGCTTATATTGAGCATGTTTATGCACGTCCTCTTTTGTATATGAAGGCTGTTGAAATTCTTAAGGATTTTCCTCTTTTCGGCTCTGGTTTAGGATCTTACGCAACATTTGCTTCCGCAGTTTACTATTCTCCATTATATAGGCAATATCAGATGATATATAACCATGATATAGGGAGAGGTTTGTTTATATGTGATACTTTTTTTCCTTCTTTAGCGCAATTTGGTTTTGTAGGTATATTCTTATTTATTTTATTTTGGAAAAAAAGAATTAAAGAAGGTTTGCAAAAAATGAAACAGGAGCAATCTATTTTTACATTCCAATTTGTTTTGCTTATAGTTATTTTCTTTGCGATAGAATCTATAGCTGATTCGACGTTTACGCATAATCGTGGAATGTATATGTTGATGCTGCTTGCAATTTGCTTAAAGCAACCTGCTGTAAAATAAACCTTTATTAAGGTGCTGATAACTTCTATGCTCAAAAGAATTGAATGGCTTGATTTAATAAAGTTCTTCTGCATTATGTGCGTTATGTTGTCGCATTTAGAAAGTGCGACTTCATGGCAACGCTCATTTGTAGGCCCATTTTATTTAGCGGCTTTTTTCTTTATTTCGGGATATTTAACCAAATATGAAAATTTTGGCAAACTGATTTATAAAAAATTTCGAGGTTTATTTATCCCGTGGTTTGTCTTTGGCCTTTTTAATATTCTTTTGTCTCAAATTCTGTCATTCAATGTCCATAGAAATGTTTTTGATGAGATTGTTACTTTTTTGCTGCAAATGGGGGGAGGCAGCGGCATTTGGTTTTTGGCTGCTCTATTCATTGCGTTTATTCCTTTTTGGCTTTTTGTGCATTTATATGAAACTTCAAATAGTTGGCATAAACTTTTTTTATTCGTGCTTGTCCCATTTCTTTTTTCGCTTGCTAGCCATATTTATAAGGAGTTCTTTGATCCGACATGGCTTCCTTGGAATGCACAAAATGTGGATTTGCCCTGGCATTTAGATTATATTTTCATTGCAGTTTTTTATATGGTTTTAGGATATATTTTTAAGAATACAAAGCTTGAATCTGTTTTTGATTGTTGGAATACTAGAATTATTCGAATCGGCATTGTTGTGGTCTATTTTGTTTTGCTGATTGCCAGTTACGGTTGTTATGGTTTTTTAAAAATAGCATATATCTATCCAAAATCTTTGTGCGGTATCATGGCCTTAGTTATGATTTGCAAGAAATATCATCTAAACAAATACACGGCATTTGTGGGGGCTAATACCTTAATCTATTTTGCCTTGCATGGCAAATGCTATAGCGTAATACAATTTTTATTAAAAAAGTTTGCGCATAATTTCTATGAGCAAGCTTTATCCAATCAGTTTTCGTCTGCCTTGCTTGCTATTGTTATTACAATAATTCTCTCTGTTATGCTTATTTTACCAGCGATGTTTATAAACAAATATCTCCCTTTTGTAATCGGAAAGGCTCCCTCTAAAAGAACCGATTGAATAACTTATGTCACAAGAACGTTTTTCCTCATTGGACGGATTGAGAACCATCGCCATGCTGGGCATCGTCGCCATGCATGTGAATGCGAATATGACTGTTCACCCTTCCAATATCTTACTGTTATCAGAGATTTTGAATTACGCAGGAGACTTTGTTCTGCTTTTCATGATGATTAGTGCGTTCTCACTGTGTTGCGGCTATTTGGAGCGTTTTCGCAATGGGAGCATTTCTCTAGAAGTGTTCTACACTAAGCGGTACAAGCGCATTTTGCCTTTTTTCGCATTGCTCACTTTTATCGACGTGTTGTTCTGTTGTGTCGGTAATCATTTTTCCTTTGACCAGACTGTTTTCGGCGAACTATGGGAAGCGTTCGCTAATTTGACCCTCCTATTCGGACTTGTTCCAGGGAATGGGATATCTGTGATTGGGGTGGGTTGGTTCTTGGGTGTGATATTCCTTTTTTATTTGCTGTTCCCGTTTTACTCTACCTTATTTTCCACAAAGAGAAAAGCGTGGTTTGCGTTTGTAATATCAATGGTCTGGAGTGTTGCCATTGAGAAATACTTTGCCCCTATTAAGGGTTCTTTTTCTGGTAATTCGTGTATACTTGTTGTTGCGCCATATTTTTTATCTGCAGGGCTAGTTTATATATACAGAGACGCATTAAAGAGTTTATTCCCTCCCCCTCGTTTGTATTTTTTTAAGGTTGTAGTGCTACTGTACACGGTTTTGTTTTTTGTGTTTCCGGACAACCGCTTCGCCTATTCTAATCTGCTTATGTACAGCCTTTGGCTGATTTATGCAGTTGTCGAAAATTCCGCCAAAAAAAGTTTCTTGAGTAACCCAATCATGGTCTTCATGAGCAGCATCTCAATGGAGATATACCTTTGTCATATGATGTTTTTTAGGTTTGTAGAAATATTGCATCTTGAAAAATTTTTCACTAACGAAAATGCTTTGTATTTTACGACTCTGACGCTTGTCTTGTCTATCGCAATTGTATTTTCGGTTATTTGGAAAAAAATTGAAAAGAAGGTTGTGAAGTAGCTTTATAAATAATTTTTTATAAATCGCTACTAGCGAATATGATGGAATAAAAGTTTTAACGATTGTTTTTATGTGTATTTTTCTTGAAAAAAAATGAAAATCCTTCTCGCTAATAAATTCTACTATCGTCGCGGTGGCGACTGCATCTACATGCTCAATTTGGAGCAGTTGCTCAAGCAGCATGGTCACGAGGTTGCCATTTTCTCTATGGATTATCCCGAAAATCTGGATAGTCCCTGGAAAAAGTACTGGCCCAAGAACATGTCCAAGTTGGCTGCGTTTACGCGCCCGTTCGGCGATAGCGAAGTTCGCAGTAAGTGGACTGCCCTGCTCGATGATTTTAAACCGGATGTCGTTCACCTGAATAATATCCACACGCAGCTTTCGCCGGTGATTGCGGAGATTGCGCATGGCCGCGGGATTCGCGTGGTGTGGACCCTGCACGATACCAAACTGGTTTGCCCCTGCTATACGTGCACGCGCGATGGCAAGTGGTGCGATGAATGCTTTACAGACAAGAAGGCCGTAATCAGGCACAAGTGCATGCCGGGGAATATTCCCGGTGCGATTATCGGCTGGCGTGAAATTTTGAAGTGGAACAAGGACTGCTTGCAGGCCTGCACCGACAAGTTCCTGCCGCCGTCTCAGTTCCTTGCCGATACGATGGTGAAGGGTGGCTACTCCGCCGAAAAGATGCAAGTGCTCTGCAATTTTATTGACGTGAGTAAGGTGCAGAACCCTTCTTTAAAGAAAGATGATTATTATGTATATCTTGGTCGCATAAATTCTTCAAAAGGTGTTCCGACATTGTGCAAGGCGGCTTCGCAACTTCCGTATAAACTGATAGTGATTGGCGGTGGAGAATTGTTGCCCGAATTGCAGGCGCAGTATAAGGATTGTGCAAATATCGAATTTGTCGGTCAAAAGAACTGGGACGAATTTCGCCCTATTCTTGAAGGAGCCCGCTTCATGGTGTTGCCCGCTGAATGGAGTGAGAATAACCCGCTTACGGTTATCGAGTCGCAGTCGCTGGGAACGCCCGTTCTGGGTGCAAGGATTGGCGGAATTCCGGAACTGATATCTGAATCGGGATGTGCGGGGGATGCCGCTGGTAAGAACGGCACAGCTCAAAATGTTGGTGAGAACGGCGTCGCGAATGGTATGACGTTTGTCTCGGGCGATGTTGAAGACTTGAAGGCTAAAATAGAGCAGATGTTCGCTGCGGAATTTGACTACGCCTCGATTGCGAAAGCGGCTCAGGCTCGGTATAACGCCGAAGCGTATTACGAAAGACTGATGAAGGTGTACTGCGGGTAGGATGTTGGCGGGCTGTTGGGCGATGCTTGCCTGACGGACGCTGATGTCGTGAAATTCGGGTAAATCCCCGCCAATGAAGTTTTTTTTGCGAAATTTTACAGAAAATGTAAAAGAGGCGCAAGACCGAAGGATATTGTTAGAAAACATTTTGCCCTTTCAGGAATAAAGGGTTATGGGGTGAATCCTTATTCATGAATTGAGATTATATTACTGGATAAGGAACTTGCTCAATTGGGTGAAAAAGCTCAATTGAACCAGTGCTTTTGGGGGTCATTATGAAAATAAATACTTCTGTGTTTTTGCTGAAGCAAGAATATTCATCGATAGATGACGCTTTTGTTGATAAAACAAATGTTTTGGAGGGGAATGGTTGCCACATATATATAACGTCACGGGCATGCAATTTGCCTGCGTGGTCGGGTGTGGTACAGAAGTTTCTGCCTGAAGGAAAAGGGAGGAATATATTGCAATCTGCATCTTCTGGTGCGATAATTGCCTTAAAGGTAAAAGATCGTGTTATGGCATTAAGTTTTGCTTCCGGCCGCTATAATTTAGACCAAAACAAGATGGAAGATCGTTTTGGCTTGAAAACATGTTTGAATATGCAGACTTCGGATAAGTTTAGGAATTTGAAAATTCAGTCACTTGAAGTTAATGGTGTTCAAAAACTAGAGTCTCGTTCGTCATGGAGTGAAATGAATGATTTTTCAATAAATATTGAAAACGAGATGATTAAGTCTGTTACGGGACAAGTTGATGATGAGTGGTTTGGTAAGAATAGTAGTGGCTTTGATTCTCTTTCGATAAAGATCGATTTTGAGAATTGTGACATTAATGCTGTATGTGAGAAATTGCTTGATGCATATAATTCGAATGATTATAAACGGCAGTATGATTTTATTGATAAAATTTTTCCTGTAAATAGAAAATCGGTGTTAAAGAAACTAGATGAAGAACTTTTTCAAAAAATAAGAAATCATGATGAAAATGTTTGGATGTGTATTCCGGACTTTTTAGATTGGGAAAATGTTGAATATATAAAATATCTTGATGATAAAGAGGAAGATGATGTTCGTATTGAGAAATTTTATGAAGTAATAGATGAAGATGAAAATAAGACAATAGACTTTCTTAAAAAGTCATATATAAGATGTTATTCCAGTGAAGGAAAATGTTTATATAAACAGAATGCTTACTATTGTTCCACGGCTGAAGTTCATTTGGGAAATGAATCCTATATATTAAATAACGCTAAATGGTATTCGATATCAACGGACTTTGAGAAAGAATTAGATTTATTAGAAGAAGATATTCGGAATAATAGCGAAATTTATTCGTCGGTTGGTTTGCCTGCATACATTTGTGATAAAGAAGAAGATTATAACAAAGAATGTGCGCTGAGCTCTGATTTCGATTTGTGGGATCAACAATTAGTGGATCGAATAGAAGTATGTGATTTGTGGTCTAAGAGAAAAGAATTTATTCATGTGAAGAAATATTCATCTTCTGCAGTGTTGAGCCATTTATTTCTTCAAGGGCTAGTTTCTGCAACACGATTGTGTCAAAGTAAAAATTTTCGGCAGAAGGTTGAACAAAAGGGAATAAAAGAAAATCTTTTTACCTCTGGAAATATGTTTACATCGGTTGATGCTTTTCACGCAAAAGAATACTCTGTGAAATTTGCGATTATAAGCAAAGATGTACAAAAATTTAGGTTGCCACGTTTCTCTTTAATCTCCTATCGGCAGACAAAGCGGAATATTGAGGATATGGGTTATTCTGTCGGAATTATAAAAATTCAAAAGGAAAAGCCAGTAGAGTAAGTGATTGAAAAAAGAAATAGTTGGTGGGAAAATATAGTACATATTTTAGGTTATAAAAAATGATTGCCGCTTAATTCGTATTTGGTTGTATTTGGAAAAAAATTTATGGCTTATTATGATTTTGCAAAAGAATTGTTTCAATTTATTGATCAAATTGAAATAGATTATAATGTGAAATATCATCAAGGACATACAGAATGTCGGCGTCCGCCTTCTGTAAGTAAATTATGTGAGACTTATCCAGAACGATTTCAGCCAATTCTTGATGAGATTGATGAAAGATTGAAAGAAGATTCGTTTAAAAAGGGATTTCTGCATGACTGGAAAAAAGCCATACGGAATGAAATGGATTATCAATATGATTGTTTTAAAGGCGCTCCAAGTGAAACGAGAAAATTGGTAAAAAAGACTTTGGAAGAAAATTATGGAAAACAATTGGAGTATGGCTTTGAGCAGGTGCTAGATTCGATAAAAAGTAATCCTATGGTCTGCGATTACAGGATCCATTTGCTTGGCAATATTTATAATTATTATAGAAGTCAAAAAAGCCCTTTTCAAATGCTGGATGGAAGTCGTTTTAACGATTTTTATCAAAAGAAAAATGAAAAATTTCTTAAAAGTTGCATTGCTAATTATGGGTTAGTTGAATGCGGTGACATTTTTGAAATACAAAAGAATATCAGGTTTAAATTACATGATAAGCAAAATGATACAGATCTTTTTATATCGAGTTTGTTGCCTGATGATTTTATTGAATATCTTGTCAAATTGAATGAAAGGAATGCATTCCGTTTAGCCATTCGGCCTAATTATAACATATGCGGCGAAAAAATACATCTTCGATTTAGAATCGATGAAGCCGTGATTCGTGGAAATCTTTTTCAGGGACATTTGGATTGTATTCCTGAGGTGACTAGCTTATTGGATTATGATTCCCAGGACTATTTTGTTGTTCGCAGAGAAGAAGGAATTGTATTTGAAGAACTTCTTTATGATTTTAAAACAGTAGAACCTGATTTCGTTATAACGCAGGGTGTTCACCTTCAATATGAGGGGGAAAGAATAACTCATCTGGATCACGAGTTCTTCTTTTATACGGTGGATTCATATGACCAAAAACTTAAAGATAATATTAGAAAACATGGTCATGCTAGATATAAAACATTCAAAATAGATGATGCTGCAATTCCTTTTGAAAGAAAAGCATCAGATAATGTCTTATATAAGACCCTGCATACTTTCTTTAAAAATCATGCTTTGATTGATGAATATTTTGAAAAAATATTGCATGCAAAAAAAGATGATGGTTAAAGGAAGAAAAGTCAAGTTTGATAGGAACGAAATTTTTAGGAAAATTTGGGAAGAGGAGCTATGATATCTAGGGTCTTTCGAAAAGCATAAACGAAGATGGAGTCATTCTCATCAGGATTACTTTTATTGATTATAGCATTAACGTCGTCTCTACTTGAATAGAATCCTTTGATATATGACGCAGGGTCTTGCATTTCGTTAAGCGCATGTTTTTTTAAGTCGCTTGAATACATTGCTGGTATATGGGTGTATTTAGATTCTCCCCATTCAACGAAAGCCTTAATGAGATCTTGTTTGTTTTCGATATACTCGGTTTCAAAAGTTTTTGAAATTGCATAACTAAATGTTTGACTAGGTGTGTCATGAATGGATAAGACTGGTCCAGGCACTTTAAAAATATTTCGGAATAAACAGTCAACAAGTTCAACGCCTAAAACTCCGAGACTTATCTCTTGTGGCATGTCGCTTTGTAGGGCGGTTATTTGGTGTGCTGTTTTGACAAAATCAAGATATTCTTTTTTGATGCGTATGGGAATAGGATTTATTACATCGCAAAGAAATTTTGCAATATACTCTTTTGAAACAATACTTTGGACTGTAAAATTCTTCTCAAAGCCATTTAATAATGATAATTCATTGTTGAGCATATTGCCTAAAGGTACTGGGATAATTATTTGAAAAAACTTTTGGAAATAATAATCTGCGAATAAACTTTGTTTTTTGTAAAAAGTATGATTTTTTAATTCGGCTGATGATGGCCCTGGCTCGCGTGAATAGGAATAGTGGTAATCAATTTTCATTTGGTAATCAAATGTTTTGCCGAATGTTTTTGCTATAGATCCTAGCAATTCTGTTTTATTTAAAGCGACGATTTGAATAAAGACATTCCGATCGGTTTGCGTGTTATAACAGATGTGATGTAAACGTTCAAGTACTTTTATGGCGTATTCTGGTAAACAGCGGTCTAGTTCATCAACAATGAAAATAACTCCTCTAAACTCCAGCTTCATAAGGAGTAAGACTTTTCTGATTTGAAGGATAGCCTGCTTTAACGGTTGATTGGAGTCAAAGTCTGTGTTTAAAACTTCTTCTTTGTCTGCGTTGAGAGCTTCTTGGCTGGCAGAAGCTATTTTTTCTAAATCAACATCAAATTTTAATTCCCCTAGATCAACTCCAACCTTGTTTTTTAATATCATTGCAGCGACTTTTCCTAGGAATTTTGCTGCTATTTTGCCAGTTTTTTTCCAGTTCCGTTGCTTTGAGATAGGAAGGTCTTCCTTCCGTTTGCCAGTAATTGCATCTATAATTGAATGAACTATGGCGACTAATGGTTCGTCATAAAAGTCGTTCTCCCAACAATTGTAGTGCAAAATCAAGTAGTTATATTTTTTTAGTTTTGATTCCAGTTTTTCGACAATAAATGTTTTCCCGCAACCCCATTTGCCGTCAATGGCTAGTGATAATCCCTCGTGCTGCTTTACTTTTTCGCAGACAATATTTTCGAGAAGGTTTATATATTTGTCTCGCTGTAACAAGTCTTCTTTAGTAGACATTTTCGCCTCGGTTTCTTTTTTTTATGATTTCTTTTCACAAAAATGTAAAAAAGTTTGTTTCGCGGAGGATGATAACTAGTATAAATGTTTTTCTGTTCTCTTCGTTCCTGAAGCAGTTATATTTTATCATTTCGCGTTAGGGATGGAAGCCCGAAGGGCCGGGAGGGCCGCCCGTATCTTGCGCTCGGCCCTCTAGGCGGGGGAACCGTGGGGTGACGCCACGGTTCCGTGCCGCGAGAGCCCGCCCCTGCGCAGCAGGGAACGCCAT
>Ga0247611_10004361_pt1 | contig 19703 bp, 34 predicted proteins | sample 177DNAGHGhighgp2_FD_192422 | JGI IMG/M metagenome (GOLD analysis project Ga0247611, IMG submission 192422) | Sheep rumen microbial communities from Palmerston North, Manawatu-Wanganui, New Zealand - 1770 DNA GHGhigh gp2 | ecosystem: Host-associated > Mammals > Digestive system > Stomach > Rumen...
ACCTCTACCCTGTGTTTTTTCGCATAGTGACGGCGTGAAGGTCTTCCGCAGGGGCGCGGGGGTGGGTACGCCCCCCTTATCTGGTCTTGAAGCTCTTCCAGTCGAAGGATTGAGGAAGATTTCGGTTAGAAATAATTCCCGCGGACGCGGGAGCCTCCCTTTGCTCCAAAACCTTGTCCGATTTCTGCCGGTTACAGCTCAGATGTGCCAGCTGCAGGTTGGCCAGATCGGACGGGTGACCGCCTCGATTGATGGGGATAATGTGATCGACCGTCTTGCTCATGGGATTCGGATAGCGCAAGGAGAAATCGACCGGCTGGCCGCAGATCCCACACACCTTCTGCGTGGCGTAGATCTTCTTTTTGTTCCGGTCAAGGGCTGTCCGATGCTCCCCCAGCTGGTCGGATCGGTAGATCTTCGCGGGCATCCATACCGCCTCCGTCACTTGTTCACGCTACAAGCCTACTCCTGTTCCTTGGCTTTTGTGGCTACAAATCACAGCAGGCCCAGGTTCCCAGCTACCAGGCGGATGAAGTCACCGTGCCACTCCTTTGCCGCGCCATAGGACACATGGCAGTATTTGGCCGCGCCCTCCAGGGTGTGACTCTTCCGGAAATACACCCTCTCGATGATCGCGCAGCGCCACTTGCCATTGGGCAGACGCCTGGTCTCGGCCATGGCCCGTTCCACCGCTTCAAGACGCAGCTGCTCCTTGCGCGGCAGCTCCTTCATGGCCAGATCCTCGGTCGGCATGGAGATCCCGCTCCCGCCTCCGTTGGCGTTATACCTCGGCGTGATCACGACGGAGGAGCGCAGCCGTGCCAGTTCCCTCTTGTAGTCGGGATAGGCACGGAGAACGTTCTTGACGTAGCCCCACCACAGCTCTCTCGGTTTGCTCATGTTCGTTTCACCTCTCTGTTATCAGGACTTTACACATTTACAAGGAAAGGGAAAAGCCGCCGCGCGGCTTTCGTTATTCATCGGCCCGGCCTCTTCGCCTGGGCTTGTGATACTCTTTTACATAGTGGAAGCACATGTACCCGTAATGGTTGTACTCCACATATAAGAAGCGGTAGCCCTTCGGGGCCACCGGCGGACGCTCCGGCGAATAATTCACCTTGCACTCGGTGGGCTTTTCAACATCCGGCGTTTTGATGGTCTTTCGGCTGTACTTGTATCGGACGCGGCCGCCCTGCTCGGGCGTCCAGTGGTCAAAGAGATAATTGGCCAGGCCCGTGTAATCCTGGCCGCAGTCGATCCCGTTATAGCGGCAGTTCTCGCGCAGGTGCACACAGTGCTTGACCTCGCCCTGCGTCCACAGAGAAAGGATCGCCTCCTCCGGGATCCCGTCGGACACCATGTGAAAGTGGATTCGGTCCGTGGACTTGCCGCGGCCCATATAGAGATTGATCTTGCTCTCCGGATAGGCTTTCTTCAGTGCCTTATAGAAATCGTCCCGGATCTTCCGTGCTTCCTCAAAGGTATGTACTTCATGCTCGCCGTCGAAGGTGTGGGTGCTGTAATAGGAGCTCGGCCCATAGTTGGCGTTGATCAGCCGCGCATGATAGCGCCGTGCGATCAGGCGCCGATGCTCGGCCCGCTCCTCATCGTTCTTGAAGCGGACCCGCGGCTTGGCTTTCTTTGGCTCCTTCACGCGGTCACTGACGTTATACACAACCTGATCGCAGGCGGCTCCGCTGAAAATGCGGCGTTTCATCTTCATGACGAAAACGCCTCCTGAATGCTGCGGCCGATCGCTTCGATGGCTTGTCCGGCGGCAGTGGCCAGTTTTCTGGTTGCTTCGGCGACAGCGTCTATCGTTTTGCTCACAGCTTCCCCTAACTTCACCCAGTCAATGTTTGCCATCCGCAGAACACATGCATATCCCTGGTCATAGCTCATCCCGTCGGCTATAACGTCGGCGGCGAGCTTTTCCGCCACGTTTCGGCTATAGCCCTTCGACATGCATAGCTTGATAAAGCGTTTTCTGGTCATGCCGTTTCCGTTCCTTTCCAGTATTCTTCCGAAAACATCGGCTCCACACTCTTCCAATAGGCCTCTACGCTGGGAGCAGCACGCGGGCCCGCTCTTGATACCCATTCCGCAGTGTTTCTTTTGAAGCCTTTGCCCATGAGGAGCTTCTTAAGGCGCTTCCGTGTCATGGTTTCTCGCCTCCATAAAACAAAAATGGTTCTATCTGTTGTTGCCTTGGTCTTCATAGAACCGGAAACGCCGGTTTCTGGTTCTATCAGGATCAAGACGGGCCGCCGCGTGGGCGGCCCTGGTTTTATTCCTCTGCCGGAATGATGGTGGGAGTGACCTGCAACCCCTGCTTTATGAGATAGAGACTTACATATCCGCCAGCATATTCCGCGACATGTTCAAAGGCGGACGTTTCCTCAATCAACCTCCCGTGCGGCAGGACGGAAACGGCTTTTGCGCCGGGGACAGTTCCACGGAAGCGCTCCCAGATAGAACCGTCAGGACAAATCTGAATGGTTAAGGTCTCATCACCCTGCGGCATATCTACTTTCGGCAAATATATGCCCATTTACCTGTCGCTCACTTTCTGCCAGGCCTGCGGAATAACACCGACCTGATACTCCACCGTTGCCGTCAGGTTTGTGTCGATGCGGATGATGATAGAGGCATCGAACGGTGCTTTATCCGCGCAGATAAGAGTCTCCACAGAACTGTGCTGGATCTCCTCTATGGCCAGCTGGATGGCGTCCTTAAGCTTGGCAATTGTCTCGTTTTTCATCTTCATATCCCTCCATACCTCTGGATTTCACTGTAGGGAATCACGTAAAGGCTTGCTCTGACAACCACTTGATTCGTGATATTGTCCATTTCACTGGTGACTCGAAATAAATCGCGATTCTCAGCTAGTCCATCGAGTACCTGCCTGACGGCGCCTGCTACCATCAGGCTTGCAATTGATTCATCATGGAATATTTCGTCTCGTGAAAACCTCTGTTTGCTCTCAAGCTTGACCGGCTTAAGGTTTACCTTTTTCATTTCCATTTGAATTCTCGGATGAGCGATCTCGTGCTCCGCCCTTTTGTGCTCGAACAAGGCCAGCGCAAAGCAAATCAGCATTGCGATGGTCAAAAGAATCTCGCTCAGTGTCATTTCCTTCCCCTCTCTGTTCTATCAATTTTTGAATCATTTCCGTTGGTGGTGGTTCAAGAAGATACAGCTCTTTTATCTTGTCTCCTGACATGCCGTAAAGAACCGCTTTATCCAGGGCCTCTTCAAGTTCCCTTCTCGGAACGCCGACAACAACAACGATTTTCAAGTCAGCTCCTCCACATAACACCAGCTCTGTGGCGGGCGGGTGATTTGCAAGGCAGCATTACCACAGCCTCGCTGTTCGCTCCACATGGCGCAGCCCTCGCAGTACAGGCTTTCGGGGCAAGCACGGCGAAACTCGCTCATTTTTCGCGGCTGATCGTAGATCTTCAGCCCGGAGATGTGCCAGCCGAAGATGGCTTTCCCATCCCCGTACTCTGTGAGTTCGGATTCTGTCAGCCCAATCGCCTGATAGTTAATCCCGTCACTGAACGTTAATCCATTGAAGCTTCTATAACAGGTCCTCTCTCTTCTGATTCCAACCAGCGCATATCTACTTATCTCATCACACATGAACTCGCCGATGACCTTTCCGTTTCCAATTTGCTGCGAAGGTCTGCAATAGATCAGAGGCGCGTCTTTTGTACAGTAGACATAGCACTTGATCGGGGTTTCGATCTTCGGCCGCGTCTTGCGGACTTCAATGGTTTTCTTCCCGCTCGCAATCAGTTCACACCACTTAGGCCGGATGGAGATAAGGACAGCTTTGCTCATTTCCTTCCCCTCCCGGCTTTCGCCCGTTCCCCGCCTCCGGTGCTCTGCTTGTAGCGGATTCGCACCGGCTGCAGCTCGTACTGACTCAGGTTATAAAACATGTGGCAGATCGCGCAGCGCCCGGCGCGGGCGGATCCGGGGATCTCCCGGAGATGGTAGGTGCTGCGGCCCATCTTCCCGAAGAGACCCGGATCCATCTTTTGAGCGCAGCCAGCGCACAGGCTCAAATACGTGGCGCCCACCAGCTTCACCTCCCGCTCTGGACGTGATACTGGTCAAAATACCGGCTCTTGCGCTTGCAGGCCTCGCAATAGGGCTTCTTCTCGGTCGTGGCCTTGACTACCTTTTTGATCCGAACGCCCGGCGCGGTTTGGTATGTATCGGCGCAGGCCTCGCATAAGGTCAGGATCGTGTTCACTGTCCCCACCTCCAGTAGTGCGTCCCACTGCCCTCGGCGAACACGTCTCGGAGGCAGATATCGTTTCGGCTCCAGTTCATGAAGACATACTCGGCACTCACCGGCCGGTGGCTGTCCTTGTGCCAGGCGTCCAGCTGCTCCAGCGCAATCTGGTACAGCGGCTCCAGAATGGGATTTGTCTGATCATAGCGCATCCACTGAGACGGCTGCGCGATCACGTCGGCCAGGTTATCGGGATAGTTGGTGTTGTCCACACGGTTGAAGACGCACCAGCAATAGGTTTTCAGATCATCGGTGCTGTTGTCCTTGACTCCGTAGAGGACGCGGGCCAGGCTCTCGGCTTCCTGCCGCAGCTGGATCGTATAGGGATCCGTCTCATACGCGGCAATGGCGGCCTCCTCCTGCTCGATCTTGTAGTCCTCCAGCCAGCCCCGGTAAGTCTCCAGGGCCTGCTTCTGGCCGTATCGCTCGGCGGCGATCGTCCAGGCCAGCAGCACCAGGCCACAAAGCAAGTACTTCCCCATCAGGCCGATAAACCAGCAAAGGCGTTTGTTGGCTTGGATCCGTAAGAACATCCCTTTGACCGCTTCGGTAAAGGCATGGCTTGTCCGTTTCATTCCTTCAAGTAGCATCATTTTTACCCTCCCATAATGTGAGTTGCGATTCCTTTGGTTTAAAATTCATCCAAAGCCCCTCTCGCCGCTTTGTGGCCGTCTGAGCCATTGTTGTTATTTCGTCCCGGTACCAGTCTGACAGCAGTTCTCTATAAAGAGCGCTGTCATACCCTGATAAAATCACCGGCCCTCTGTGTTCTTTCAGCACGTTGAGCAGATCTACATGATCTTTCTCGGTCATCTCATGACGGTATTGTTTTCCGTGTCTTGTTCCGAGTAAATACGGTGGATCCGCATAGATTAAAACATTCGGGTAATTGAATCTTTGAATTACTTCCAAGGCCGGACGGTTTTCAATCTGAACGCCTCGCAGCCTTTCCGCTGCCATACGAATCCGCTCCGGCGTCTCACACCAATCTCTCGCGGCATAGGCACGCTCACGCCCCTGAATGTCATTTTTCCAGCCAACCTTGATTTCATTTGTACGAAAGCCATGCCCCATCATCATTTTCGTATAGAAGATCACCGCTCTCTGGAAACTGTCAGTTTCCGTCTTGTATGCCTCAACCGCACTGTCATAGACCTCCCTGGCATATGGCGTCCAGTAGATAGCCTCTGAAAGTCTTTCTGGATCTCTGCGGATCCAGTCAAACAGATTGACCACGTCACCGTCTAAATCGTTTACGGTTTCTATGCTGCTTCTTGGTTTTTTGAACAGCACTCCGCCGGACCCGAAGAACGGCTCAAGGTAGCTATGATGCGGCGGCATGTGCTCAATGATCCACTGTGCAATCGACCACTTAGCGCCTGGGTATTTGAAAATGGCTCTCATACAGCTATCCTCTTTAATGCACGTGTATTGTTTCTGTGTCATAATCGTCAAACATATTAAACTGCCCGACCAGATCTGTGTCCGGCCGATTCTCCCAGCCCACGCCGATCCAGTCCAGCACGCGGCCCCAGCCGTACTTTTCACCGGTTTTTTCATCGGTGCAACAGCGGTACATCCAGAATTCCCATTCTTTCGGGTTTTGCTCCCGAAGAAGATCAAAATGGTGTGGCCTTCCGTCCAGATGAATCCCAAATCCGCACATGGAGCAGCCTGTCCTCTGGGCTTTTGTTGTTCGGAGCGTCCCGTCCGGCTCTCGTACGATCTCCCCGTAGATCTCCGGAACATGAACCTTGAGATCCAGCGCAAGCTGCAGAAGATCCTGCCGATAGAAGTAATTGAACGGGCAGCTCCTCGCTGTGGATTCTCCGACGTAGTTGCAGCCGTGCGCCCGTAAGGAATACTGACGTCTCCCGCCTTCTGACTGCATCAGCCCCAGGAACGGCCAGATGTTGTGCTCCTCTTGGTAGAGCTGAACCGGCAATTCTTTAAGCCAATAGCAACACTGATCGGAGACCTTGAACGGCGCAATCTTGCACTTGAGATCTGGCCGCATATCTGCATACAAACCTCCGAAAAGCTCAACCCAGGTATCCGGAAGCTTAAACTTCTCATTATGCTTATATCCGCCCCAGGCTCCTTCATCGCCGGTCATGTATGCTCGAATAATCGGTGACGGATCGTCAGGCACCTGCAGCCTTGCTATCTTCGCCGCGGCCTGCTTGGACACCACTGGGAAACCATACTCCTGGAGGATCTGAACCTTGCTCTTGAGCGGCTTTACCGGAATCACGCCCATTTCTTTATGTACCTGCTGAATGCTGCGATCTTCCAGAATGGATACTGAGATCCCGGGCACATCCTCATGCAGGGTTTCCCTCGCCAGTGCAAGCAGTGTGATACTGTCCAAGCCGCCCACAGAGACGGCGTAATTCTTTCCGTTCTCCCAACAGAAGTCCGCCCATTCCCGGATCCGGCGCTTGGCCATGTTGACTTTTGCCCCGTATGGGAGCGCCATGCGCTGGGCATTCAAGGCAATTCGCTCCGTCTTTTCAGATTTGGATTCCCGTTTCTGTCCGGGCTGCCAGACTTTTACCATATCGCTTCCCTCTTAAGCTCTTTCATACAGCAACTGTCCTTTTCAGTTCTTCCATTGTATGAAGCTCGACCGCCCACTCCGGGAAGTTGGCCCGCACGACAGCCGCGGCCATCTGAGGGCATACGGCATTGCCGCAGCGCGCCACCTGGGCACTCTTGGGGTAGGGCTTGCCGGTATAGTCCCGCTCGATGATGTAATCCGACGGGAAGCCCATAGCTGCGTAAAGCTCCTTCGGCGTCAGCATCCGCATGGTGATGTCCGAGAGGAAATACCAGGTTCCGCCGATCCGCAGCAGAAGGATCTCGTCGTCCGCGAGCGTATAGCTACAATACTTGTTAAGCAGCGCCCGGATCTCCGTCCAGTGTCCCAGCCACCGAGAGCAGAAGGGCGCCTCAGGTTCGTATTTCTCGATTCTCACCGCTGCAAGGCCGAATGTTCCGCCGCCGCATTGACGGACTCTCCCGGCGCTTGCAGTGATCGTCCTCAATGGCCTGTCCGCACGCTGCCCTATGTCCTGGCCCTTGAACTCCATGACATGGGCGGCAGTCAGCGCGTTATGGTCGATAGCCGTCACCGTCGGCAGCGGATCAGACACCTTCGCGCCCACCACACCGCCGAAATACTTTTGGATATGTGTTGCCACCAGACTGTGCCGCGGCTCAACCGTGATTGTAGAAAGTGGCTTGTCTGCACCGTTCCCGGCGCACTTGTAGCCGCCGGCAAAATACTTGTCCAGATGTACCGCGGTCAGCGCTTCCCGGTCATGCCCGGTGACGGTGTGCATCGGGTCCCGGGGCTCCAGCGGATTGCCGTTGCCGTAATACTCCGTCAGATGCGCGGCCGCGAGGCCGTAGCGGTTGGAGGCGTCCACTGTCGGGAGAGGCTTGTCCTGGTTGTTCACCCGGGCGTTTTCCTCGCCCTGCTCCGTGTGATACTGCATCAGGTTGGCCGACGCCAGTACCTGCCCGCCGGCTGTCCGCACGGTTCCGATGGGCTGATCAGCAGACGCGCCCACGGATCCACCGGTGTTGGAAAATGTGTATGGTGCCACCAATGGCTCTACCAAATGCGTCTTGACCGTGGAGACCACCGTCGGCAATGGCGCGTTGATGTCGTGCACTCGCGGTGCCTGTCCGGCTCGCTCTCCGTAGCCGACGGGGATCAGAAACGGGTCCCCGCTCTTGATGGTGTACTTGTCCACGCCTCGGATCGCTCGGCGCTGAGTATTCTCCGCCAGCGGCCGCACCACGTTGACGCCGTACTTCTCCTTGATCTCTTCCTTCGTGGCAAAGATTGAGTACATAGGGAGGGAGAAGTCGATTATCTCCGCCGCCGCCCGCCAGGGCAGCAGCTTCCCGCTTTTGACCTCTTCGCTATCCTTCGGCGCGTGGGTACGTTCCGGCCAGACGACGGGCTTTCCGTCGCAGCGGGCAACCAGCACAAAGCGCTTGCGAGTAGTCGGCGCGCCGTAGTCGGCGGCGATAAGCTCCCGGTGTTCAGCCTTGTAGCCGAGCGCTTGAAGCTGAGAAAGCCACTTTTGAAAGGTCTGTCCGGCCTTCTTCTTGACCGGCTTGCCCTTGCGAACAGGCCCCCAGGTGGTGAACTCCTCCACGTTTTCGAGGATGATAACCCTCGGGCGAACTGTTCCGGCCCAGCGCAATACGATCCACGCGAGACCGCGGATATTCCGGTCAACCAAGGCCGCGCCCTTCGCCTTTGAGAAGTGCTTGCAATCAGGAGAGAACCAGGCGAGCCCGACCGGACGGCCTGCGCAGACTTTTTCCGGGTCTACGTCCCATACGGATGCTTGAAGGTGTTGCGTGTATGGGTGGTTGGTCTTGTGCATCAGAATAGCCGCCGGGTCGTGGTTGATGGCGATAGCCACCGGCCGCCCGGTCGCAAGCTCTATGCCAGTGCTTGCCCCGCCGCCTCCGGCAAAGTTGTCCACGATGATTTCATCTAACAAGTTTATCTGTCCGTTCATTCTCTCTTGTCATTTCCGGCCCTGTGAGGTATACTGTTCTCACAGGATATGTTTGTAACCTCATTCATTTCCTTGGCCGTCCCGCCGCAATCGGGGCGGCCTTTTTTATTCTTCCTGTTCTCCGACCACGGAGAACACATCGACATCCAGGACAACGGTCACCTGCACCACAAACAAGCGCCCACACCCTCCGCAGCTCAGAGCTGTCAACTGCTCATCGTCATTCGTTACATCGATGTTTTCCACTCTCTTGCAGTAGGGGCAACGCGCCCTTACCATTCTGTCCACGCAAATCACCTCTCCTTTCTCCGGCACCAGGCCGGGCGCTCGATCCGGGACGGGCTGCAGATCGGCGAGACCGCCACCACGCGGCGCCGTCCGAGGGCCGGCTTTTCCGGGTCACAGCAGAGCGCCACATGAAGCTGTGGCCATCTCTCAAACTGCAGCTCCGCGCAGCCGTCGCAATTCTTATGCCTTCCCATGGTTTTTCCAATAGGGCGACGGAAGGCCGCGGCGCTGCCGCCACATGCAGATCGTCCTTGGCGAAGTGCCGACGGCATCCGCGATCTGCCGATCGTTGGCCCCCTGCTCATACATGGCCCGGGCCGCATCCTCGTTGAAACTCAGGTGCCGGTGTGCTTTCCATGGCCTGGAGCCGTCAAGCGTGATCGCAGGGCGTGGAAGACGCTTCCGCTTCCCCTTTTCAAAAAACGGGCAGTTTTTTGGCCGCATCAGTTCCTTGGCCTCGGGCGTCAGCCTGGTGACGCCCAGCATCTTGTATACCTGGGCCAGCCGCGTCTTATCGTTCAAGACGGAGTAATTGCAGCCCAGGGTCTCCGTCCTGTATACGCACTTCCGGTGGCACATATCAGTGTCCCAGGAACGACGCGGCCAGGAAGTCCAGCAGCGTGGCAAAGACCACCTTGTCGTTCGCTTCGTAGAGATCGGCCAGGTTTTGCCGGGTCTTTTCCTCTGTCCGACCCGTCAGCTTGGCAACAGCCTTGATCAGGTGCTCCGAGTGGAAGCGCACCGGGTAGGCGTCGCCGGTGCTTTTATTTGATTCGCCCATCGTTCTCTCCTTCTCTACAGCCGGGCGTATTCGTCCGGATGCTGTCGATAGTATTCATTCATGCTCCTGGAGAGGCGGCGAGCCATATTCTGCCGGAAGTTTTCCCGCTCTTCTTCAGACAGGGAATCAAACGGGACAGCCTCTCCGTTATCTTTCAGTACATAACAAACGAAAGTCAGATCGTTTTTCCGTCCTGCCATCAGGCTCACCTCCTTCTTCCACCTTATTCAGCAGGCCTGGCCATCTTTCAGCCGATGGCCTCCTGCCGTTCGACCTTTCGTTTTTTGGTGATGATCAGCTGGCCCTTGCTGTTTTTGCTGATCTTGGCGTCGGTGTAGCAGTCCACCCTGACGGTGACGGCCTCCACCGTGTCCTCCCAGACATAGTTCACCGCGACATTCAGCAGCGCCTTCAGATCGTCGTCGAAGCCTTCGAACATGGTCTTGAGCCTTTCGTCGGCCTTATCCAGAAGGCGCTTGCGCTTGGCGTCGTCACAGTCGCATTTCTGGGCCGCCCACTCGTTGGCCTCGGCATAGGTCTCCGCGTCGATATACAGCGGCAGCGTGTAGATCTTCCCGCAAAACGGGCACTCGCCCGCAGCGATCCGGGGCGGCTCGGTCTGGGTTTTGATTTCATCCATCGGTTTTCACCTCCCCTCTTGCCCCCTCCCGCTCGACGTGGTATCTTGTCGAAGGAAGGAGGTGAAATCTTTGAAGAAAAACAGAATAATCCATCTTTCTGCAACGGATGTTGATGCTATCTTGGTCGCGCTCGGTATAATCCCCTATGCCGATTTCGACACACCACCTGAGCAAATGGAACTGAACTGTTTCCTTGCCCAATCAGCTGCACAGAAACTGATTGCTAAGAAATCTGATCTTTCACCTAACGAAACCCGAATCATTGGAGCAAGCGTAATCCTCGCGCGTGATTGTCTGTCCGGTTTGGCTGACATCTCTATTCCATCGTCATTAAGGAACAATCTTCAGCCGTATTTTTTCAACTACAATCGGCTTGCTCCCCAATATGACGAAATCAATCATTTGAATTTAAAGGATTTGGATTATCAAATGTGATTTTAAAAGGCAACTCTGTATCTAAGGGCAAATTCTGGTTTATCATCCTGCGAAGCTTTTCCTTTTCCGCAGCTTTGCAGGATGGTTTTTTTGTTTTCTCCGCTTCAATGTTCGGGAACTTCATGCTCCCCTCCTTCTTATGCAGGTTCCGCAGTTCCGCACGTTTCGTGCGGTTTAGGATTAAAAAAAATATCCTCTACGGAAGTCCGATAAAAACGGGCGAGCGCGACTTTCGTCTGATCTCTCGGGATTCTCGCTCCATTTTCATACATTTGAAGAGCGGACACTGAGACTCCAACGGCTTCGGCTACATCAGACCGCGGCGTCTCTCCTCTGAGCTCTCTGAGCCTGGCCCCGATTTCTGCATTGCTCATATATTTCACCTCCCGCACGTTTCGTGCGGTTTCAATATAGCATGCCTATTTTCGTTTGTCAACACATTTTGTGTTTTTTTCATCTTGCGTTTTCACACGCTTCGTGTTATAAATAAATCAGCGAGGTGAATACAATGCCATTTGGAACTGTTTTAAAAGCTCTCCGCACTCGAAATAAAATGACTCAGAAGGAGCTCGGGGATGTCCTCGGCATATCTGAGAGCACTGTCGGCATGTATGAGCGCGGGCATCGGGAGCCGGCATTTGAGACGTTGGAAGCCATTGCTGACTACTTCAATGTAGATATGGACTATCTTACCGGCCGAACTGATGTGGAGCGTATGTATACTTTCTCACCACAAGCATCCACAGCCAAAAACATCCTTCCTGTCCCGAAAATGCACTCTATCCCGCTCCTTGGCACAATCGCCTGCGGTGAGCCGATCCTGGCTGAAGAGAACCTTGACGGTGAAGTAGCTAAACCTGAACATGTGACCGCCGATTTTGCTCTCCGCTGCAAGGGGGACAGCATGACCGGCGCCCGGATCCTCGACGGCGATATCGTTTACATCCGGCAGCAGCCCAGCGTGGAAAATGGTGAGATCGCCGCTGTCCTGATCGGCGAGGAGGCCACCTTAAAGCGCGTCTACCGCTACCCCGACAAGATCGTCCTGTCCCCTGCCAATCCCGCCTATGAGCCTTTTGTCTATACCGGAGAAGAAATAGAGAACATCCGCATTCTTGGTAAGGCCGTGGCCTTTACCAGCGCGGTGAGATAGAAAACGGAGGTAAGAATCATGGCACAAAAAGTCTGCCCTAAGTGTGGAAGCGCTAACATCGATATCCAAATGTTTAAAGAAGATCTCGGCAGTCAGACGTTCACCACAACCAAATCCAAGTATAAGCAAAAGGGTCATGGCCTTCTATGGTGGCTGTTCATTGGCTCATGGTGGTGGATTGTTGACCTCTTTATGTGGCTGTGCTTTTTCCCTCTCCGGCTTATCATGCAGTTATTTAAAAAGAAAAAATACGTCGGGAAATCTACCAGTGTCAGCACGACTGTAAACAATGTAGAATACCGCAGTATGTGTCTCTGCAAAGACTGCGGATATCATTGGGACGCTTCAAAGGGTCTGTCCGGATCCCGCTCACGTTCTTCTGACCGCTCTTCTTCCTCTCGTTCCTTATCATCTGGACCATCTGGAAGCCTGGAAAAGGAAGACTTTACCGTTGTTGGCCTCAAATATTACGCAAAGAATTTCCGGCAGCTCGCGTCCCTCAATCCCGACTACGATCTTCCCGATGATGAGTTAAAAGAGTTGTTCGCCGCGAAGCGGAGAATAAGCCAGTATAATTATATAAACAAACCGGTTGAGCTTGTTCCCGAACCAACGAATGAACATGATCCCCATGCCGTTCAGGTATATATCAATGATTTGCTTGTCGGCTATATTTCTTCCGATGATAATACCCATGTTCTGTCTCTCTTGAAGCGTGCCAAAATTAAGTATATTTCCGCTTTTGTCCGTGGTGGTAAATACTGCTATCTTGGGAATCTTGATAATATCCTTGAAGAAGAGGTTTCTCCGAGCATCACTGTCCGTATTGCTTATAGCAAGTAATAAAAAGTCCCCGGCGTGATCCGCCGGGGACGCTTTGCAAAGAGGTGAACCGATGAAGAATGCAGCTGCCTATCTCCGTGTCAGCACAGAGAAGCAGGACGAATACAGCCTGGACAGTCAGCTGAAGCTGATCCGGGACTATGCGGCCAGGAATGACTATATTGTGCCGGATGAATTTGTTTTTGTTGATGACGGCATCTCCGGCCGCAATGCGAAGAAGCGTCCCGCCTTCCAGAACATGATCGGGTGGGCCAAGGACAAGAGCCATCCCTTCGACGCGATCCTGGTGTGGAAGTTCTCACGCTTCGCCCGAAACCAGGAGGAAAGCATCGTCTACAAGTCCATGCTCGCCCGCTCCGGCGTAGAGGTGATTTCGATCAGCGAACCGCTGGCCGCGGGACCGTTCGGGTCTCTGATCGAGAGGATCCTGGAATGGATGGATGAATTCTACAGCATCCGCCTCTCCGGCGAGGTCAAGCGCGGCATGTCCGAGAAGGTCAGCCGCGGCGAGGTCGTCACGATCCCCTCCTTCGGCTACGATATCGTAAACAAGAACTATCAGCCGAATGCGGACGCCGATATTGTACGCCGGATCTACCGGGATTATCTTTCCGGCGTCGGCATGGGCACGATCGCCCGGCAGCTCGGCCTTGATGGCGTCCTGACGCGGCGCGGTAATCCGCCGGATAATCGGTGGGTGGAGTACATCTTGACAAACCCTGTCTATATCGGGAAGATCCGCTGGACAAAGGACGGCAAATCCAATTACCAGCGCGGCGGCGACAGCTCACGCAGCTATCTCACAGATGGCCATTTTGAGCCGATTATTCCCGTTCCCACTTGGGAGGAAGTCCAGGCCATGATCGCGGAGAAAAAGGCAGGGCGGCCAAAATATGCCCGCTCTGAGCAAAACGCAGACTGGATGCTGAAAGGGCTTTGCCGCTGCTCCGCTTGCGGATCCACGCTTGTCTATTCCTCCACGGCCTGCCCTACCATGCAATGCCATAAATACTCTCGCGGTCAGTGCCAGACTTCCCACGCATTAAGTATCGCAAAGGCGAATCGCCTTGTGATTGCCGCTCTGGAATATGCCGCTGATAATTGTCTTTTCTCTATGGATCCCAGCTCCTTGCCCGCTCCCGCTCTCGGCCCTGATTATGAGAAGCAGATCGCCGTTGAGCGCACAAAGCTCCGGCGCGTGCAAGAAGCTTATGAGGCCGAGGTCTACACACTGGAGGAGTTCCGCGAACGGAAAGAAAAGCTCTCTGAAGGCATCCGCCGCCTGGAGGAACAGGCTGCCGCTTCCCGGGCCGAGGCTGAGGCAAAAGCCTTCGATCCGCTGGACTATCAAAAGAAGGTGCGGAACGTCCTTACGCTGATCCAGGATCCCGACCAGAGCGAGGACGCGAAAAACACCGCCCTCCGCTCGATCCTCTCCTATATCGTGTATGAAAAAGCCGACCGCCGCCTCGCCCTTTATTTTTACCCGTGATATTATCGGTTTTTGCAATACGGTGGCCCGGATTGTAAAAACCGATAAGTTTTCCACATGAGCGGAAAGCTTATCGGCAATGACAGTATACCACTTTTCTCCAAAAACACAAGACGCCGCCCAGAGAGATTGTCTCCAGGCGGCGTCTTGTTTATTCTGTCTGTTTTTCGTTATTGATATCGGCTTTTTCGTTATCAGGATCGTCTTTCTCGTTATCGGGCGCGATATCGTGTTCCCTATCGTGCTTCCCGGTATAGACTGGCTCGCCTACGACTTCCTCGACTCCCTGATCGGCATCGAGTTTGCGCTTATAATCTTTCAATGATTTCTGGAGCCAAACCGGGACAGGCGCGCCGAGTCGGCCGGCATTTTCTACAATAGATCCGAGTTCTGTGATTATGTACCAAAACAAGACTACTGGGGTCACAATTGCTCCGAAGTCAATTCCTATCGGCAACTCAATCATAGATTTCAAAACATACAGTGTCACATCGCACGCTCCCGCCACCAAGACGGCGAGAACCTCTCCCCTTTTATGCCAGAGTCCATCTCTGGCAATATCCGAGGACCACTCTCCTGTTCTCTTTGCGGCCCACGTCCCAGAAGCGTAGTCCATGAGCATGCAGAAGATCCAAATAAGGACAGCCCAGCCAAGGCCTCCCCACAGGGCAGTCAGCGTGGCCACCACCAGGGCGATGGCTCCTTTAATTTCGGTTGCTTTGTCGGGTGCATACATGATTCTTTCCTCCTTAGTTTTATACATTCAAGCCGAGGCTCTTAAAAGACTTCGACCCTGCGACACCGTCCACGATAAGACGATTGCCGTCAAGGTCGAAGTTCTTTTCCTGATAATGACGGAGAGCTTTCTCCGTCGCATTGTCGAAGCTGCCGCTGCAGGTTCCGGGACTGTAACCATGCGCCTGCAGAAGCGCCTGCAGAAGCATGACGTCTGATCCTATCATGCCGAGGCACAGCATGCGCGGCGGCCAGATGGGTGTTTCGGGCTTGTCCTCTTCCGGCACCGGCTTCAGTTCACTTTCCGGCTCTGCCGCAAGAATCGCCTCGATCTCCAACGCCGCCTTATAGCGGTCATCCACGTTGTTGAAAGCGGGCCTCTCGTATTTTTTGCAGATCAGATCCACGCAGTAATAGAGATTGTCCGATTTCACCAGTTTCTCATAAACGAACGGGTATTCATGAAACAGCTCCCAGATGGCGAAATCCACTTGCATGGCCGGATCATCCAGGGCTTGTCCGCTGCGCCGCCAGAAATCGTATAGATTCAGCTTCCGCCCGCGCTCGGTATTGAAATCAAAAAACGTCCACTGAGCAAGGCCGAAGCCGATCTGATCCCGGGCGAACTGGTCCCGACTGATCGCGCCGCTTGTCACGGCGGCAACATAGTTATGGGAAGGGATTGCCGCCTCCGACAGATCACCCTGCTTGCGGAAGGCGTCAAACAGACTCTCTTTGGCCCAGTTGCCCTCCATCGCGAGCGCCGCCTCATGTGTGAGCCCGGCCCCGCGCAGCTTGTTATACGCAAGTCGGTAAGCTTTCATTTGTCTCTCTCCTCTCTTCCTGCTGCGACAAGCAGGCATGTCCACACCACGCCGACGGTAGCGCTCAGCGGGCAGATCCATAAAAGATTCAGCGGATTCATGCCACTACCTCCCAGTTAGGCGCGTACTGCGCTGGTGTATAAACATTCCCATTGACCTTCGATCGGTAAAGCACATCGCCCCACCAACCAAGCTCTCCCTCGTGGAACTGCGTGGTTACGTCGATCGTCTCCGGAATAACGCGGATGCCGTCACGGTACGCCAGTTCAGACCACAGTGTCGGGGCATGGTCGGGGTCGTTTTCTTCTCTGTCCCACAGCGCGGCCCCGTTCTTCATAACTTTTCCCTTCCAGTTGATGCGGGTGTGGGCTTCGATCAGAGAGCCGTCGTATTTGAGCTTAGGGAAAAGCTCGGCGCTCATAGACGCGTCGGAATCGGCGAGGGACGCGGCGGCTTTTTCAATTATGGCCCTGAGCCGCAAGGCTTTCTCTCGTGTAATCATGTCGCACCTCCGAGAATGATCTCAAGTGCCTCTTCGGCGGTCATCTCATGCGGCGGAAGCTCAACGAGATGCCACATTTGGACGATCTCGTTCTCTCGCTCGTCCCATTCGCTGTCGTAGTAATAGCCCTCCGGAGCGTCAGGCGGGTCGGAGTAGATCATGGGCTTAAATCCAGCGGCGATGAGAATCTCGTCCGTCGGGTTATAAATGATCACGCCGCCGACCGTTAGCTTTGCCGGAGCGAAAACGAAGGAGCCGTCCTCAAATTTCCCGTAGTACATTTCGTCCCCTCCCCATCAGAGCGTCCGCAGGATGAAGATTGTGCCACTAACCAGCGTGTTCGCAGCCAACGCAGCACCTGTATCATTTTTAATGCTAACCTGAGAGCTTGTCTGCCATGTGTTGAATGTACAGCTTACTACCTTACCATTTCCCACAGATAGTGTCGCCGTAACATAGGTGCTGCCCATAAGTGCCTTTGCCTTTGCAGAAATATCGCACAATTTTAAACTGGCATTTGCGGCCAATTCGCTCTTTAGCCGACCCGAAATAGTGAAGGAAGAAATTTCCGTTCCAACATTGGCATAAGCGTTGGGCGAACCTGTCAGCGCATTGCTATTGATGACAAAGTCACCATAGTCATCATCTAAATAAATAAACGGCGAATGGCTATCTGACCATTTTTCCACTTCGCAATAGCCATCGGACACGGACAAACGGTATTGCCCGTTCTGTGCAACGACAAAGTTGTCCGGCATTACCCATGCAGACGGGACGCTCAATGTGGGCGCTGTCTCGCCGCTGTGAAAATCAAACTGATAATCTCCAACAGACGGATCGGCTGCCGTGATGGTCAGCGCAGTCAACGCTCCGGTGAAGTGGTAGATTTTCCCGGCATCCAGAGCTTGTGTCACTGCCCCCGCCGTGGAGATCGTGACTTCGATCACTTTATCAGCTTTTCCCTCGTCAATCGTGTCCTGATCCGCTGCCGTACGATAGGTGGACGGGACGGCCTGCAAAGCCGTGTCCGCTTTGCCGAGGGAATCCTGTACAGCAGAGGCAAGGTCAGACTTGGGGATGCCAGTTGAGGGCTTGGTGTACTTCTGCCCGATCGCGGTCTCGTTGGCCGTGATCTGGGCGATCAGCGCCGCCGTCGCGCCGGAGTTGAGCGCCGCCACCTGCGCGGCGGTCAGCGGGGATTCGTTGACCCGGAACTGCGGCTGCCAGCCGTTGTTCTGCCCGCCTTCATGGAGCACGTAGATGTAGCGCCAGGCCTCATCGTCGTGGCTCTCATCGTCGGCCACGTAGGCGTAATCGTTATTATTGACGTAGTTTGCCGCGCTCGGGTCGCTCGTCTGCCAGGCGACGGCCAGCAGGGCCGCGCGGGAGGCGAAGGAGCCGCGGAAAAAGGCGGCGGCGCTGTTGATCGAGCTGTTGACGAAGTCCTTGTCGGCGAGCTGGTTCTGCGCGCTCGCCTGGTTGGGGATCTTCGCCTCGATCGCGTCCACGTCGTCCTGCAGCTGCTGCAGGTCGGTCCCCTGCTGCTGCTGCTCGCCCTGCAGTTCGGCGATGTCGTCAGCGTTGTCCTGGATCTGCTGCCGCTCGGTGTCGGGGATCAGCCCGGCGCCCTCCTGCGCGGCCACCAGCCCGAGCTGCGCCGGCGTCTTGTTTCCCTGGAGCGTCACCCCGCCGATCGCGGGCTTGTTGGAGAGGGCGGTATAGTCATCGGTGCCAGAGGCCGGGACATTGACCCGCGCCGTTTTCTTGCGCGTTACGTCATATTCCCCGTTTTCGGTAATTTCCTCTTCACCCTCGGGAAGGATAAATTCTGCATCCCCGCTTCCGTCCGCTTTCGGGATTGAGACCGTATCCATTCCCACATAGGTCTGTCCGCGGATTTCGATATTTTCCATGCTTTGTGCCTCCTATCGGATAAAAAGTGTGGATCCGACCGTAGAGATCTTTGCATATTCCAGCGGAATCGGCTCTACAATCACGTTCTGCTCCATGGTTTTCCCCGCCGTCTCCAGGGCTTGCTGCTCTTCCGCCGGCGTCACCGTATACGGCCCCTCGTAGCTCGGCCCGCTCGGGTCGATTCCGCTTGGGTCGTCGGTTCCCGCGCGGATCGTCCCGGCCTTTGCCCATACGGTTGGTATGACTACGGTCCCGGCGCTGTTTTTCCCATAGACGCCGATCCACAAGGTATCTCCGGCCTCGTTCAGCACTTCCGGCGGGATGTTCAGGGGTCCTGTTTCAACGGCTCTTTTTGCTTTGTTTCCCGACGCGCGGAAGACTGCCGTTTTCGTCAGCCCTTCCCACGCATCGTCAAAGGCAAAATTGACCGTGTACCCGACGCTTCCGGTTGTGATAGGATCCCCATCGCTCTGGCAGCAGCACGCCTCTCTCCCCCGCGTCCGAAAATACAGCATAATTCCACTCCTTCTAATTGCTGATCTTCCCAAAAATCACATATGTCCCGCTGATCCTGGCCACCAGGACGCGGTCGCCCGCGGCGAGCGTCTGGCCGGTCACGACGCGCTTGTAGCGCTTCGTGGTTGCCGACGTTTGCCCGTCAAGGATCAGCGTGGTCCCGGCAGCGCTCACGCTGCCGACGGTCGCCAGCATCAGCGGCTCCCGCGCGGGCGGCTGCGCGGCGATGTTGAAAAGATCATCCAAAATTGAACACCACCTTTTCCAGCTGGTGGGTCATCGTCCCGCCCGTCGGGGAGAGGACCATGGTCCAGGCACGCTCCAGGCAGAGGCCGGTCGTGCCGTGGTAGTTGAGCGCCGTGATGTCGCCGACGCCGAAGCCCGGCAACAGCGCCGTCTGCACGGTGATCTGCTCGCCGCCGAACAGGCTCTCGTTGCAGAGCCGGGTGGCGTAGGCCTCGAGCTCCTCCTGCGAGGCGACGTTATCGACCTGCACCAGGCGGCAGATCCGGCGGCCGCGCCGCACGGTGGAAAGCGGGCTCTGCGGGTTGACGTTCTCCGCCGTGGCTACCATGGCGGCGTCCTTGTCGGGGTTCGAGCAGACGCAAATAAACACGTTCGGCGCGCTGTAGATGTCCGTCTGCCGGTTCATGGTCGGCAGCAGCAGGCTCTGCACGTTGCTGCCGTCCAGCGTGTGGCTCAGATTCTGCACGGAGGGCTCCCGGACCG
>Ga0247611_10004362_pt1 | contig 19701 bp, 15 predicted proteins | sample 177DNAGHGhighgp2_FD_192422 | JGI IMG/M metagenome (GOLD analysis project Ga0247611, IMG submission 192422) | Sheep rumen microbial communities from Palmerston North, Manawatu-Wanganui, New Zealand - 1770 DNA GHGhigh gp2 | ecosystem: Host-associated > Mammals > Digestive system > Stomach > Rumen...
TTGATGAAATGAAGGCCATTTGTGACGAAGTAATTATTTGTACTGATGATGGATCAGCCGGTGAAAAATGTGTAACAACTGTTCCTCTTGAAAGATTGTGTCAGAGCGATGTTCCACCTGCTGAAGTAATTGCAATCGGACCTCCAATTATGATGAAGTTCTGTGCACTTACAACTAAGAAATACAATATTAAGACAACAGTTTCATTAAATACAATTATGATTGATGGAACAGGTATGTGTGGTGGTTGCCGCGTTCATGTTGGTGGAGAAACAAAGTTTGTCTGCGTAGATGGACCTGATTTTGATGCTCACCAGGTTGACTGGGACAATATGATGATGCGTATGAAGTCTTTCAAGCCTCAGGAAACAGAAGCCTTCCACAAGTGTAAGATGGAAGAAGAAGCCGCAAAGCTTGAAGCTGCAAATAAGTAATTCTTAGGAGTAAAAAAATGGCAGAATTTGTAAGTCAGGAAGAGTTAGCAAAAGCAGCTAACGAAGAATATGCAAAGCTCCGGGAAAAACTTGCTGCTGGACCTTTGACAAATAAAGACAGAATGGCAATTCCACAGATGATTATGCCAAGTGGAGAGCCAAAAGTTAGAGCACGTCAGATGACAGAAGTTGCTCTTGGTTATACAAAAGAAATGGCAGTTGTTGAAGCAAACCGCTGTCTCCAGTGTAAAAATCAGCCTTGTGTTAACGGATGTCCTGTAAACGTTCGTATCCCTGAGTTTATTGCTGAAGTTGCAAAGGGTGAATTTAAAAAGGCTGTTGATATTATTAAAACAACAAACCTGCTGCCAGCAATCTGTGGTCGCGTTTGTCCTCAGGAAAAGCAGTGCCAGGGACAGTGTACAGTTGGTAAGGTATACAAGAGTGCTGAAAAATCAGTAAGCATTGGACGTCTTGAAAGATTCGTTGCTGATTATGAAAGAGAGAATAATCTTACAACTACTCCAGCAGTTGCTCCTTCAACAGGAAAGAAAGTTGCAGTAATCGGTTCTGGTCCTGCAGGCCTTACAGTTGCTGCTGACTGTCGCAAGGCTGGTCATGATGTAACTGTATTTGAAGCTTTCCATAAAGCTGGTGGTGTTACAGTTTACGGTATTCCAGAATTCCGTCTTCCAAAAGCAATCGTTCAGAAGGAAGTAGATAATCTTGAAAAGATGGGCGTTAAGTTTGAATATAACTATCTGGTTGGACGTACATCTACTATTCAGCAGTTCTTTAGTGAAAAGGGCTTTGATGCTGCATTCGTAGGAACTGGTGCTGGACTTCCAAAATTCTTCGGAATTGAAGGTGAGAACTACATCGGTGTATTCTCAGCAAATGAATATTTGACTCGTGCAAACCTGATGAAGGCATACGAAAAAGGCAAGGCTGACACACCATATTATGAAGCAAAAACAGTTGTTGTCTGCGGTGGTGGAAATGTTGCAATGGATGCTGCCAGAATGGCACTTCGCCTTGGTGCAGAAAAGGTTTACGTTGTTTATCGTCGTACCCGTGCAGAAATGCCTGCTCGTGCGGAAGAAGTTGAACACGCAATGGAAGAAGGTGTTGAATTCCTCTTCCTGCAGAACCCAACTGAAATCCTTGGTGATCCAGAAACAGGCCGTGTAACCGGAATTAAGGCTCTTACTTACGAATTAGGTGAGCCTGATGCCAGTGGACGCCGCAAGCCTGTAGCTGTTGAAGGTTCAGAACATGAAATTCCATGTGATGCAGTTGTAGTTGCATTAGGAAACAATTCAAATCCTTTGATTCCTGCAACAACTCCTGAAATCAAAACTGATCCAAAGGGACACATCACAGTTGATGAAAAGCAGGAAACTTCTATGACTAAAGTTTGGGCCGGTGGTGACATCGTTCTTGGTGCCGCAACTGTAATCCTTGCAATGGGTGAAGGTAGAAAAGCTGCTGCAAGCATAAACGAATATCTTGCATCAAAATAAAAAATTAAATTAATTAGAAAGGCTCCTTTCTGTGGCAAATGCTTCGGACTGGGGCTTTTTTCTTTAAGAAAAAGTAATAAAGTTCAGGTCATATATTTTAGCGGGACAATATTTGTCATTAGATATAATTTATAATGAAAATCGTGTTTTTTATGTTAAAATATATATATCGGGTAAGTTAAAAAATTGGGGGATAAAATGCTAGAAATAAGTGTAAGACATAATTCACCAGCTGCAATTTCAGCTGCATTCAAAAAAATACGTGAGATGGTGATGACAGGAGCAGTTTCTAAAACTACAACTGTCCACGTTACAATTGAAGCAGGAAGTTATCGTGAGCAGGTAAAATACAATCTTTCAAATCCACTCATTATGGAAACTATTCCTGGAACTAAAGCAGAGAACTGTGAAATTCTTGCGGACAACTGTGAAGCATATAAGTCTGGTCTTGAGAACAGAGCAATTTTTGTTTTTGGACCAAATGTTACTCAGGTTACCTTAAGAAATTTTTCTATCAGAAATACTCACAATAAATCCGTTACAGATAAAAATACTCTTGCTGATAGTGCAGAGGCTTTTGCCTGGAATAATGAAAAGGGAACTTTACAGGCTGAAGGTCTGCGCATTTATGGAAGGCAAAATTCGCTGTATGTAAAAGGTTCAACATGGTTTAAAAACTGCTACATTGAAGGCGACAAAGATTTTATTTATGGTGAACCAGAAGTTGCATTGTTTGAGGACTGTCAGATTAATCTGATTGAAGACAACCGTGGAGAATATGATGCGGCTGCAATTAAGTCAGGAGCAGTTGCAGATAAGCCAGGCTATGTTTTCCTTAATTCAACATTTAAATGTGTAAAGCGCAGACATAATAAAGTTTTTGTCTGTAGAACAGAAGGCAAGGCATCAGCAGAAACAAAAAATAACTGGGATAATATTGCATTCATAAACTGTGCTTTTGATGACTTGTATGATAAAGAACTGATAGGCAGTGATGATATGGACCTGGAAGTTTTTCCAAGAGGTAACAGTCAGATTGGTGTCAGGGAATACAATTCAAAAGTGTTTAAGGATGAAAAAAACATGCAGCCGGCTGATACAGTCAGAAGAAATATTAAGTGCTACAAACTGACTGATGAAGATTATTTTATGTCTTATGCCAGCAGATTTTTAATCCTGAAGGGTACAGCTTTTGAGGCCATGTTTGATTAAATAATGGGTACAGATTAATTATCCTTTCAATCATTCATGGGTACAGATTCGTCTGGTAGAGGTTCAAGTTTTGCTGAAAACTGAATGCTTCTGTCTGTCTGCATATTGTCAAATTTGACCATGTAGCAGAAGGCCTCTGCATTTACCAGGGTTATGCGTCCTCTTCCAAATACAGGATGCATAACAAACTGTCCCTGTTTTAATAAACTTCTCATGGAATCAAGTTTCTTTTCATCTGTGCGGATGATGTGCTGGGCCTGTTCAAGTAAATCTTTATCCAGCTGCTTTACAAGTTCCAGATTATCAATGTCTGCATCAAAAATAAATCTGCTTGGATATTTAAAAAGACCGTCATTGGCTTTACCTTCAGAGTCACTTAAAAAAAGATTTTTTCTGGCCCGGGTAAAAGCAACGTAAGCAATTCGTCTTTCTTCTTCCATGTCTTCTGGAGTATTAACTTTACGGCTTGGGAAAATTCCTTCATTCAATCCGCAGATAAAAACGTTATCAAATTCCATACCTTTTGCAGCGTGAATTGTAAGCATCTTTACCTGATCCTTTTCATCATCACGGTCCAAATCTGTAAAAAGAGCAATGTGATTTAATAAACCTTCAAGTGTTGCGTCATCATCCAGTCCGGCTTGATTAACACTTCGCTTAAATTCCGCAACATTATCAAGCCGGTCCTGATCTGCTTCAAGACGGAGAAATGCTTCGTAGCCAGTTAAATCAAGAAGCGATTGAAGAATGTCGCCAAGCTTTGCCTGCTTGTGAAGAACAGGTGCCTCTGATTCCGGGTGAGGCAGCATATCTTTAACGGTCTCAATTGCATTAATATATTCCCTGGCCTTTGTGCCCTTAAACATTTCAGATTTATTTTCCACAAGCTGCTTGAAAGCCTGATAAGCCGACAGATTATTTTCATCAGCAAATTTTTTTATGAATGCAGTTTTTGTTTTTCCAATTTTGCGTGAAGGAAGATTGACTGTTCTGTAAAAAGAAATATCATCTTGAGCAGTAAGCATTCTTAAAAAACAAATTATGTCTTTTATTTCACGACGGCTGTAAAATTCAACCCCCGCCAGAATTTTATATGGAATGTCTTCACTAATTAAAACTTCTTCCAGGGAGCGGCTGAGATAGTGGGCCCGGTAAAGAATTGCAATATCTTTGAAAGGAACCTTTTTTTCTGAATGAAGTGAATTGATTGTTTCTGCAATCCATTGTGCTTCTTCAGTTTCGCTGGGAGCGTGAAAGTACAGCGGTTTATTTCCATCCTTTACAGTTGGAATAAGTTCTTTTGGATAACGCACTTTGTTTTTTTCAATGAGTGTGTTTGAAGCTTTAAGAATTTGCGGTGTGCTGCGGTAATTTTTATTCAGTAGAAAAGTTTTTGCATCGGGATATTTTTTATCAAAATCCAGAATAAGATTTACGTGACTGCCTCTCCAGGAATAAATTGTCTGATCACTGTCACCCACAATAAAAAGATTTTTATGTTTAGCACTTAGAATTTGTGCAATCCGGTATTGCTTGCCTGAAACATCCTGAAATTCATCAACCATAACATACTGCATGCGGTTCTGCCATTTTTCCCGTACCTCTGGAAAGTTTTCAAGGATATAGGTTGTAAAATTTATAAGGTCATTAAAATCTACGCCGAAACATTTTTTCTGTTCGTAAAGAAAGCGGAGGAAGATTTCTTGATTTTGAGAAATACCTGGTTTGGAAAAAAGTGCTTTTAATTCTTGATTATTAAGTTTGTAAATGTAATTAATGTAAGTGTCAGCCTGTAGTTTTTTTCCTTCAAGAACTTCATCAATTTTTCGCTGGACAGTTGTTTCTTTTAAGGTTAAATGCATATCTTCAAAAACCCGCAGCAGAATTGAGCGCCAGTCTTCTTTATCAAGGATGACAAAATCTTTTGGAAAATTTAAAACGTTAATATCTTCGTGGAGGAGCTGTGTACAAAAAGCGTGGAATGTGCAGATTAATCCTAAGTCCTGGTCACCGAGAATTTTTCTTACGCGGAATTTCATTTCGTTAGCAGCACGATTTGTAAAGGTTACGCAAAGAATGTTTTTTGGAGAAATTCCTAAATCATTTACAAGGTAACAGTAGCGGCTGATTAAAGTTTTTGTTTTACCAGAGCCGGCTCCTGCAAGCACCCGAATATGGCCTTCCGTATTTTTTATAGCTTGAGTCTGTTCATCATTCAGATTTTTAAAGATATCCATATAAGTAAAATTCATACACAAAAAAAAGGCCTTGTGCAAGGTAAAATATTTAGACCTTCAATAGATTTTTCTTTATACTGAAAGCAGGAAGTCTGAATGAAAGAAGATTTGAAAAAGAAATTGAAGATGCTGGCAGACAAGTACGAAGTGCCTGCTTTTATAGAAAAAGATCCGTCTCAGTTTATGCACAGGTTTTCTGATGTAAGAAACCAGGAGATTGCTGCTTTTATTAGTGCAAATCTTGCTTTTGGTAACCGGAAACAAATTCTGCAGCACATAGAAATTATTTTGAATAGTGCAGGCGCAGATATTTCAAGCTGGATATTGTCAGAAAAATATAAATCACTCTTTCCTTTGACGGAAAAATCCTTTTACAGAGTTTACACTTGTAAGGACATGAATTTGTTTTTTGAAGGAATAAAAAATATTCTGAAGGAATATGGAAGTCTGGGCCTGGCATTCAGAAAGGCTTATGAAAAAAATACAAATCTTTATCTTTCCCAGCTGATTCCGGAATTTTTTGATAAAGAGTGTAAACTTGTTGCCCGGGGAAAAAATGGTGCGGCCAAAAAGTTGAATATGTTTTTGCGATGGATGGTTCGGAATAATTCTCCTGTAGATTTAGGTCTGTGGACTGACTGGTATCCAAAAGAAAAACTGTTGATGCCGTTGGACACCCACGTATTGCAGGAAGCAACAAAGTTCGGTCTTATACCTTCAAAAGCGGATGGAAGCATACAGGCGGCCAGTTTAAAAGCAGCAGTTGCTTTGACAAAAGAAATGGAAGAAGCTTTTCCAGGTGATCCGGTGAGGGGAGATTTTGCCCTTTTTGGATTAGGCGTAGACGAATAAAAAAAGATGGAGCTTTTTTAAAGTCCATCTTCTTCATCCTTTTAGAAAATCATTTTCCTAGCGGATAATTCTGCCGGAAGTGTCTCCGTGTGCAAGGCGTTCAACTTCTGCAAGGGAAACCATATTAAAATCGCCTTCAATAGTATGCTTAAGACAAGATGCAGCTGAAGCGAACTCAACTGCTCTTTGACCATCTTCCCCGTTAAGAAGAGAATAAATCAGTCCTGCGCAGAAAGAGTCTCCGCCTCCAAGACGGTCAACAATTACCATATCGTATTCCCTGCTGAAGAAATAATCTTTTCCGTCAAAGAAGAGGGCAGCCCACTTATTCTGATTTGCATTAATTGATGTACGCAAAGTGATTGCCACTTTTTTAAAGCCGTAAACCTGAGAAAGTTTAAGGGCAACTTTTTTATATCCTTCTTTGTTTAGTTTTCCGTTGATAATATCCGAATCATCTGCTTCGATGCCAAAAACATCTCGGGCATCTTCTTCATTTGAAATACAAATATCCACATGTTTACAAATGCGGCTCATTGTTTCTTTGGCTTCTTCCTTTGTCCACAGTTTGCTTCTATAATTCAAGTCACAGCTGACTGTAAGACCGAGTTTTTTTGCCTGAATGCATGCTTCTTCGCAGATTGCAGGAAGATTTCCTCCGAGAGCGGGAGTAACACCTGTTATGTGGAACCAGTCAGCGCCTGCAAAAATTTCGGACCAGTTAAAATCCTCCGGAGAAGATTCAGCAATAGCAGAACCGGCTCTGTCATAAATACATTTTGATGGACGCTGAGAAGCACCTCTTTCATTGTAATAAATGCCAACTCGTTTACCGCCCCTGATAATTTTAGAAGTATCAACGCCGAATCTTCTCAGGGCATTAACACCGGCTTGACCAATTTCGTGAGCCGGCAGTTTTGTAACATAAGTTGAATCAACTCCAAAATTTGCCAGAGAAATTGCAACATTAGCTTCAGCACCACCAAATGTTGAAGTCATTCTGTCTACCTGAACAAATCTGTAATAGCCTTCAGGTTCAAGTCTTAATAATAATTCACCAAAAGTAACAACTTTCATAGCCGCCTCCGTTTATTAGATTATCGGAATCTGGAAGTGGCGGCTTAATGATTATTCAGATTCTTTAAATTCTTCCGGTTTAGTGCGTTTTACAATAAAAAAGACCTGGAATGGGGTACAGATGAAAAATACTTTGCAGAAGCAGTAGATGAAGTTAAATAGAAGAGTGCCCTTGTTGAAAGCAGGAAAAATTAATGGAAGAATTGCAGCTCCCAGGAATGCTAAAAATGCAGGTAAAGTAAAGGAAATTAAAACCGAATTAATGTAGCGCAGAGCTTTTTTTAATCGGGATCTTCTTTCCGCTCTTTTTGCGTTAAGTCTTTGCCTGGCAAGGGCTTTTTCTAAGATTTGATTTACGGCTGTCATACGAACCTCCTGAACAGTTTTGAATTATGAGGAAATTATAGAGCGGGTAGTGGGACATAAAATGACCCGCAAAACAAAAAAATACATTATTTTTACTTTAGTTGAAGTAATTCATACTGTATAATGGAATGATAAGGGATAAAGAAGATGGGAATCAGAATAAACTCAACAGAATTAATTGAGATTTTGGAATCTACACCTGCTGAACAGAATATTATGCTTACCGGCCGTCATGGAATTGGTAAGTCGCAGATACTTGAAAAATATTTTACTGAAAAAGGTCAGAAAGTAATAATCCTTTTTTTAGGTCAGATGAGTGATCCGGGAGATTTAATCGGTCTGCCACACATTGATGAAAAATCCGGTAAGACGGAATTTATTATGCCTTACTGGTGGCCGTCTTCAAAAAGTAAACCTGTAGTACTTTTCCTGGATGAATTAAACCGTGCACGCCCTGAAGTTTTGCAGACAGTTATGGATTTAACATTGAATCGTAAACTGGCGGGAAAAGCTCTTCCTAAAGGCAGCCGTATTATTTCTGCTGTAAATGAAGGAGATGAATATCAGCTTACTGATTTAGATCCTGCTCTTGTTTCACGATTTAATATTTATGAATTCCGCCCGACTGTTGATGAATGGCTGGACTGGGCAAAAAAAGAAAAACTGGACAATCGGGTAATCGATTTTATAAATGAAAACCCTGACATGCTGGATGGTGATGAATTTAAGCGGGAAGATCAGGGACTGGTAAAAACTCCAGACCGCCGCGGATGGGAAAGAGTTTCCGGCATAATAAAAAAATCCTCAAAACTGAAGGATGTTCATAAAAAGCAGATTGCGGGAATTGTGGGAATACCTGCTGCTTCAAAATTCTTTGCAGTGGTTTCTGAAAGAAGTACCTTGTCTGCAAAAACAATTCTCACCGGAGATATTCTTGAACTGGAATCAAAAATCGTGGAATGCAGTACACCGGAACTGGCAATCATAAATGAATCACTTTATAAATTTATAGAAGCAAAATCCTATAAAGAAAGTGAAGTTGAAATCATTAAGGAAAATTTCGAATGCTATTTTGATTTGCTCAAGGAAGATCAGCTTCGTGAGGCCCAGGCGCATTTTGTTAATTTGTTTGTAAGTGGAAATTATCCGAACTGTGCAAAATTTGTTGTGGATAACTGTCCGGCTCTTTCTGCAAAGTTTATGACTTTTGTAAGTACGCTGTAAAATATGATTGATAATTCTAAGCGGATTTCGAAAATTGGTGAAAAATGGTTTTTGAGTGAACCGCTTCTTTTTTCAGTTTATTGTACTCATGAGTTTAAGGAAAATTCCAGTCTGAGTATTCCATTCAGAACAGGTCAGGGGAGAATTGAATATAATGATTCAATTTTAAATAATTTATCTGACCGGGATATGGAAGAGTTTCTTAAACTGGAGATGGTTCGTATTTTGTTGAAGCATCCATATCAGCGTTTACCTTCAAATGCGGAAGGTAAAGTTTTAACTGTTGCCAGTAATGTTACTGTAACGGACAATTATAAAATCAGAATAAAAACAGACAGAGTTGAAGATTTTGAAAATTTACAGCACAAGCTTTGTTTTGAAGAATATTATTATCAACTTTTAAATTGGAAAAATAAGGCTGATAAAGATGGCAAGACGGAAGATGAATCTGAAGAAGAAAAAGACGACGATCCTGAAACGCAAAATGAAGTTGATGAAGATAAAAATGATGAAGAACAAAATATTACTGGCCAGGACTTGTCTGATGAAATAAGTAAGGCTGATGAAAATACGGAGCCGGCACCCCTTCCTGATATGGGAGAAAATGAGGGGTCTTCTGATCAGACTACAGAAGAAGACGCTGAAAGTAAGGAATCAGGGGAGAGCAAAAATAAAGCAGATTCTCTTTCTGAAAATGAAGAAGGCGAAAAGGGTACAGATGATAGTACTCAGGAAGGTACAGACGCAAGTGGAGAAGAAGACCTTTCTGCTGAAAATACGGGTACAGATTCAGCTGACAAGAGAAACAATCCTTTTGATTCAATGGACAGCGAAAAAAAAGAAGAGTTGTCTGAACTGTGGGAAGAAAATCAGGAAGTTGAAAATTCCATAAATGAATGTATTCAGGGGGCAATGGAGCGGGATTTATGGGGTTCTGTTCCAGGTGAACTTCAGGAAATTCTTAAAGCAAGCCTGCATGTGGAACTTGATTACAGGCAGATCCTTCATTCCTTTAAGACTAGTATAACTTCAAGTCACAGAAAACTTACCAGAATGAAACCAAGCCGGCGTTTTGGATTTGAAATGATGGGCAGCAGATATGACCTGGCAGCAAATCTTTTACTGGCTGTGGATGTAAGCGGTTCCGTCAGTAAAGAAGAAGTATCATATTTTTACGGAATCATAAATAAATTTTTCAAATACGGGATTGAGAATCTGGATGTGTTTCAGTTTGACTATGCCCTTAAATCAAAACGTCCTGTGGAAATGAAAAAAGCAAAAAATCAAATTACAATTCAGGGAAGGGGCGGTACAAATTTCCAACCGGTGGCAGATTATTATAGCGGTCATCCAGAATATGACGGATTGATTTATTTTACAGATGGTTATGCCAGACTTCCTGTTTATAAAACCAAGCGTCTGATTAATGTCCTCTGGGTTTATACAAGTAAAGCTGAATATGATGTTCATAAAGAATATGTAGAAAAACTTCCCCGCAACAGATGTACTTATATTCCTATGCCGGAGTGAGGGAGTTAGATAGTATTTGAATTTTTCAGTCCTTAAATAAATCCTCCATAGTGATTGTGTTGATGAAATCTCCGGAATATTCGTTATAAGTCAGACCGTAGGTTGTAATTAAAGTTCCGTGAACGACAGATTTTTTTGGAATCATTGTGCTCAAAAGACTCTGACGTTTAACCAGGGTTTCATGATAATCTTTATTAACGGAGAATTCTTCGCTGTAGAATTTCATTTCGCACATGTTTACTACATTGTCGTTGCGAGAAATAAGAAGGTCGATCTGAGCACCCTTTTCACCAGATTCATCTGGGCGTTTTGACCAGGCAGAATGAGTTGTAATAACTCCGCTGATTCCAAGAGCGCTCTTAATCTGTTTGATATGATTGAAGCACACATTCTCGAATGCAAAACCTCTCCAGCTGTTAATCTGGTTTGAGGTAACGTTAGGCTGCCAGAAAGCGGAATCTAGATTTTCTTTTTCATTTACAAATTTAAGCCAGAACTTACAGAAGGAATCTACCAGCTTATAATGAGTTTCGCGTTTTCCAAGCCCGAAAGGAACGTATTCTATAACAAAGTCACTTGCAATAAGGGCTTTGAGATATTTTGAAAGATGTCCATTATCAGTGAGGTTAAGTTTCTCAGTAATTTCTTTTCGAGTAAAGCCTGCATTTAGCTGACTCAAAAGATTTACAATTGATTTCATTATTTCCGGGTTCTTAAATCCAGATTCAAAGAGTCTGTTGTATTCATCTTTAAGTTTAGCATTAGAAAGAAATAGGAGTTTATCAACATTCTGAGCAAGACTTAAACCGCGTTCGAAATATCCGAGATAAAACGGAATACCGCCAAAGATCATATAGCTCTGAACTATGTCGTAATCGGAAATGACGAGATTATTAGATTTAAAGAATTCTTTACATTCTGCAAGAGTAAAAGGTTTAAGTTTAAGTTCATGAGTAACCCAGTTATAAAGGCCGCCGTGATTATCGATTAGTTTGTCTAAAATCCAGGAATTTGCGCTTCCACAGACTATAACCATGATGTTTGAACGATGACATGCCCAGGTGTTCCAGAAGCCTTCGAATGCAGTAATAAAACCAGAGCCGGGAGTATCGAGCCAGGGAAGTTCATCAAGAAAAATAACCTGGCGTTCTCCGTTATCTTTTGTCTGTAAAAGCTGTTCCAGCATAAAGAATGCTTCAAGCCAGGATTGAGGCCTGTGCGATTTTGGCATTCCTTGAAGCTGGAGAGAAAAATAAAAGTGTTCCAGCTGATTTTTAAGAGTGTTGCCTTCTTTAGAACCTTCTTCTACTGGAGATAACCCAGCATGTCGGAAGGTGATCCTGTTCTTAAATGTCTCGTCAACGAGATATGTCTTACCGACACGCCTGCGACCATAAATGGCAACCAGTTCTGCCTTACCCGAGTAAAAAATATTATTCAGTTCTTGTGTTTCTTGCTTTCTGCCGACCATAAAATCATTGTAAACCTAAAGAAAATGGGCGGTCAAGTGTTAAAATGTGGTGCTCACCGCCCGATCATTAGGCGTTGTATTATGTGCGAATAGAAGTAAATGAATTAACTCCAATGGAGTTCGGACTTAACATTAAATGTATGACTAACTCCTTAGATTTTGTCAAATTTAGGGGAGGGAGGACTAGGAGAAAGAAAATGAAAATTATTTCTAAAATGATGGTTTGTGTCCTTGGTGCAGGACTGATGTTGAATTTTGCGTCTTGTATACATGATGCGGGAAAAGAACCTGTTATGTATGAGGTTTCATATGTAACAGAGTACGGAGAATGCCCTCGGAGTTTTTTAGTAGAAGAAAATACGGTATTAACAGCAGAACAGCTTCCAATGATGAAAAAAGAGGATTTTTTCTTTGCAGGCTGGTATGACGGAGAAGTAAAAGCTCTTTCAAAAAAGTACAAAGTAACACACAATGTTAAATTAACTGCAAAGTGGAAGGTACCTGTTGAGTTAAAGACTTGTGATAAAATAAATAGTTTGTTCGAAAAGGTGGCGGGAAAATTAAAAAATCCTAAACATTTTGCCAAGTCCAAAATAAAACCAGAAAATCCTGCTTATTTTCTTGATGTTGCAGAAAGTGAAGTTCCTTTGTGGTATGACGAAGAAAGCAGAATCCTTTATTACTATATTGAAGAAGGTAAAGCATTGGGACTTAGAAGTAAGGCAAACTTTAACGGGTTGTTTTATGGACTATATTCAATTGAATATATAGATACAAGTGATTTTGATACCAGTAAAGTCACTAGTATGGAGGGTATGTTCTCCAATTGTTCATCACTTAAAAAATTAAATTTAAGTAATTTTGACACAAGTAGTGTTTCTGATATGGAATATATGTTCTCTATTTGTAAATCACTTACCGAAGTAGACTTAAGCAATTTTGATACAAGTAATGTTACTTCTATGAGTCATATGTTCCGTGATTGTTTATCTCTTGAAGAATTAGATTTAAGTAATTTTGATACAAGTAATGTTACTTGTATGAGTAGTATGTTCAGCAATTGTGGATCGCTTGAAGAATTAGATGTTAGTAGCTTTGATACAAGTAAAGTGAAGAGTATGGATAGAATGTTTTCAAGTTGCTGGGCGCTTAAGGAATTGGATTTAAGTAATTTTGACACTAGTAATGTTACTGATATGTGGGGTATGTTCGGTGCTTGCCACTCAATGATAGATATTAATTTAAGCAGTTTTAATACGGGTAAAGTAACGAGTATGCCTGATATGTTTTCAAGTTGTTCATCACTTAAAGAATTAGATTTAAGTAATTTTGATACTAGTAATGTTACTAGTATTGAGGGTATGTTTTGGTATTGTGAGTCACTTACAAAAATAATAACATCCGATAAATTTGTTGCAGATAAGGTTGAAAGCTTAGGCAATATGTTTAAGAATTGTAATGCCCTAAAAGGTGGTGCTGGGACAGTTTACAATGCTGATCATGTTGATAAGGAATATGCCAGAATAGATGGCGGTCCAGATAAACCAGGGTACTTTACGGCAAAAGAGTAAAAGTGATTTCCTGTTTAATGGGGCTTGGTTGAGTGTTCTTCAAAAAGTGCGGTATGACAGAATTTGTAAAGGTTGTCGTTTTATATGCAGATGTTGTTTTTCGTGAGGTATGACAATCTGTACAGACAAGCTACGACACAATGCGTACAGTATGTGTCGTAGCACCATTCTTTAGTAGGTGTGGATTGGAAGAGCATAATTTTGGTTAGAAGCTACATCAATTCCAAGAGTGTCTGTGGTGAAGTTGCAGGTATAAACGTAAGCATGCTTTTGTGGTTGCAAGTATCCGTAATTTGCTGTTCCATACCTTGTTGTAGAAACAAAGCAAGAAGATGGAATAAGCGTGCATAACGAGTTAAAGGATTTTACAAAATTTTCGTTTTCAAAGGCTTTATAGAGTATGTAGTACTCTGCAATAGTAGGAATGTACCAGTTTTTTGAGGTGTTTTCCGTGTTGTAATAATATTGAGAACTTTCTCCAAACTGCTCTCCATATTTTAACACTTTTTGTAAAAGTGGATAATTTGTGTTAGTTCCTTGTAAAATTCCATTAATTAGATTTGATTGATTGCTTAAATATGTTGCACCTGAAGATGGATTTGTAAATTCAGATGTTGAAAATATTGATTTAGCGTGGAGATCAACTTGTAAATCATCATTAATTACTTCAATGCCAGAAATTTGTGTAGTTGTATCAAAGTTTGTTGGACTGGAATTTTGATCAAAATGATCATGATACCATTGTTTCCCCACCATCAAGTTCGTATTGCCGAGTAAGTCTGTATCATTTCCTGTATAGAAGATGACACCTGCAATAGAGTTTTTATAATTGTAGTTTGAGTTTAATATTTCTATATTATTTTTGTTTGTATCTTCGCTATTAGTAAGTGGTTTGACACGTTTGCCATCGGCAAGGATGACGTCTCCCAATTCTACCGGTTCATTGTCGTTGCATATGATTGTTGATGCATCACCTATATACCCATCTTCTGTGAGATAAGGCTCTACAGTTGTTGTTGAACCATAGGGTATAAATGGGTTTAAGTAGAATTTGGTGTGATTATTTTTGATTAGGTTTTCTTTAGCTTCAATAAGGACTGGCTGAGTTCCTAATGAGGCAAAGTCATTTGATAATGAAATAAAGGCAACTGTGTCAGATGTTAAATCGTCCACTATTTTTAATGATGGATATGTCAACTGTGAATTAGAAGATAAATAAATGTCATCATCTTTAGAAAAACGGCTGTCTCCTGAAATATTAAACTCAGTATTTACTGCAGAAACGTAAACACCATTACCATAATTATTGGATGATGTATTTCCGTTAAATGATCCACCTGACAAATTAAAATGACCTGCATTAATATATACTGCTCCTCCATTAGAATCAGAATGACAACTACTAATGGAAGAAGTATCTTTCATTGTTAAGTAAGAATAATTTGAAAATAAATAAACAGCACCGCCGTCACTTGATGAAGTGCAGGAGTTTATAGAAGCGTTGCCGATTAAGGAAATACTTCCGTTGTTTTTTATAAAAATAGCTCCGCCGCCGCTTGAAGAAGAATTAGAAGTAGTAGAACAGTTTTCAATCAGTGAGTTATTCTGCATGGTCACAGAACCATTATATATGTATATGGCTCCACCATCATAATGTGATTTAAATCCTTTAATTTTTGAATTTGACGACATGGTGAGTTTACTAGAATTATCTAAGCAGACGGCCCCGCCAAATTGGGCTGCACTATATGTGTCATTTCCACTAGTGTTTTCCCATTCAAGAACTGAGTTATAGTCAAGAAAGATATTTGCGCTGGTTGAATCAGCAATAATAATATTTCCGTTATTACTTGGATTAGCGCTAGGTGAATAGGTACTTTTAACTATTATATTTTTAAAATGTATTGGAACAGTGGTTGGAATTGTAAATGTATAAGAATGCGTTGATACTATGGCGGGTATTTCAGGTGTTTCACTTGTTAAGTAAATAGAATTTACTTTGTTTTGCAAAATATCTGTTTCCGAAGATCCGCTCCATTCTGCAAATGTTGTAGTTTGGTTGAAAGCCTGATCTTCTGTATATCCAGTAAGATATATTTCGTAATCCTTGTCTGATTCTCCATTGTCTGCAAGATAATATATTGCTGACTGAATGTATTCGAATGGTGATGATTTTGTTCCGTCATGTGTTGATAAGTCTTCGCTGCAAGCATCTCGTGTTAAGAGATTGGAGTCATTTTTTGAAGCATCTAATTTGACATAAATTCTATATTGGTTTTCAGCAATATTTATTTTAATAACATTTGAACCGGCTTTGATTGTAGTTTTTTCACTTTGTCCGGTAAAAAGAATTGTTTTACTATTTTCGTCATTAATGTCTGGCCACTTGTAAAGAGTTAATGTGGCTGTAATCCTAGCTCCAACAGGAATATCATCTATGGAAATATAAGTCTGACTGCTAAGATCTATGGTTGCTGAATAGTCAAAATCTCCTTCTAAAGAAACGTCAATGTAATGTCCATATGAAAAATACTCTTCAAAAGCGGCTCTGGAATGAGAAACCTGTTTTTTATCAATTTTACTGAAAAAATCTGAATTAAAATTAAATACAACGCTGCCCTTTGACATGTCTTCCAAATGGAGCTGGTCACATGAAGTAAAAAATGACATGAATACGGATAAAAAAAGAGCTGGCAGGATAAATAGATTTTTCTTAAATTTAAACATAAAAATCCCCTTTTTAGATATAGATAGAATCCTTTTTTCTTTAAATAAGATAACACATTTTGTGCATAATTAAAGGTATAAAAGGAAAAATCACTTAATCTGCAAGGGGAATTCTGGCTTATAGTAATGGTTTTCAGTATTAGCGGCGTTTATTGCTTTTTGCTATGAGCATCAGTCGTAAGAGTGAGCCGATTGCAGAAAGGGCTGAAGCTACATAAGTCATAGCGGCTGCTCCAAGGACTTTTCTTGTTCCGCTGAGTTCATCACTGTCAAAAACATCATATTCCTTAAGAATTTTAAGGGCTCTGTTTGAAGCATTAAATTCAACAGGAAGGGTGACCAGTGAAAAAAGAACAGCCAGAGAAAAAAGAGCAATTCCCGCCATAGTAATAATATTTGAAAGTCCTGCAAACTGGGCAAACTGTGAACTTGCTGTAGAAGCAGAGCCTGCAAGAATTCCCAGCATTACAAGAATAGGTCCGAATCTTGAACCAAAATTGGCTGCAGGAACAATTCTCGATCTTGTGTTAAGCGGCTGGTAATTTACGTGGTGCTGAATGGCGTGTCCTGTTTCGTGAGCAGCAACACCAATGGCAGCAATTGATGTACTTGAAAAAGTTGCATCACTTAAACTGAGAACTTTATTTGTAGGATTGTAGTTATCCGTAAGATTTCCTGAAATGTGAACAACCCGAACATCATTAATTCCGCTTTTCTGCAGTAAAAACTGTGCGGCCTGTGCACCGGTAATATTTTTTTTACTTTTTACCTTGTCATAACTTGCAAATCTTGTTTTTACAAGCAGCTGGGCAATCAGTCCAAGAACAATTCCTGGAAGAAGTAAAATCAAATAAGAATAATTGTAAGCAGCAGAACCAAGAAGTGAAGAATAATCGTTCATAGTTAAATCCTCTGTAATTATACGTAATAGAAAAAATGTATTACAAAACTTGTATGTATATATATAAAATAATTCAAATTTCTTCACAGCGCAAGAAAAGAAGGTAAGAAAAAAAGCTCAATTGAACATTAAAAGTTAAATTGTTATCATCACATTATGATTGAATTAAATAGCAAACAGCGTAAAAAGCTTGAAAAAAAGGCTCACGAGCTTGAACCTCTTGTAATTGTTGGTGGAAACGGAGTAACCGAATCCCTGGAGCAGAAAGTCCTGGACTGCTTAAACGCACACGAGCTTGTAAAGGTAAAATTTAACGAATTTCAGGACGAAAAACGTGAACTTTCAGAGAAAATTGCAGAAAAAATCGATGCTACACTGGTAAGAATTATTGGAAACATAGCAATTTTTTATCGTGAAAGTGACATTGAAGAAAAGCGCCATATTAAAATTTGACGGGTCTTTTCCGCAGATTTTGAAAAGATTTAAAAAAAATAAAACGGATCGTTAAAAGGAGGAAACAACGACCCGTTTATCTAGCTGCTGACAATAATATATAACAGAAAGGATTAGTGGTCAATACTTTTTGAAAGAAATTTTATGAAAACGTTGCGGTATTTCGCAAGGAGTGACATATTTTGCAGAATTCAGGAAAGAAAATCGGAATTATTGGTGCAATGGACGTTGAGGTTAAGACATTAAAGGGACTTTTGTCAAATCCAAAAGAAACTTCAGCAGGTGGCCTGACTTTTGTTGAAGGACTTCTGGATGGAGTTTCTGTTGTTATAGTTCAGTCTGGAATTGGAAAGGTAAATGCCGCTTTGTGCGCCCAGAGACTGGCCCTTCAGTTTGGAGTAAGTCATATCATCAACACAGGAATTGCAGGTGCGGCAGGAAAGGGGCTAAAGGTTCTGGATTTTGTAGTTTCAACTGATGCCCTTTATCACGATTTTGATGTACGTGGTTTTGGTTACGACATTTGTGTAATTCCTCAGATGGAATGTTCAGATTTTATTGCTGATGAAAAAATGATTCAGGCTGCGGAAACGGCCTTTAATGAACTGGAAGGGGCAAAAGGTCATTCCCTGGTAAAAGGAAGGGTTGCAAGCGGGGACCAGTTTATTTCATCAAAAGAACAGAAAGAAATCATCAAGGCAAATTGTGCACCGGCTTGTGTAGAGATGGAAGGAGCCGCTATTGCACATGCCTGTTACATTAACAAAATACCATTTGTTGTAATCCGCTGTATGAGTGATATGGCTGAGGACGCAAGTGAATCAACTTACGATTTTAACGAAGCCAGTGCTGCTGATTTAAGTGCAAATCTGGTTCGTAAAATGATACAGAAAATCTAATTGAAGGAGTTCAAAATGGCAGAAGAAAAAAAATATAATGTAGACAGTTTTAATCTGGATCATACAAAGGTAACTGCACCATATGTAAGGCTTGCAGCAGAAAAGACTGGTGAAAAAGGGGATGTTGTAAGCAAATACGATATCCGTTTTACTCAGCCAAACAAGGAATTTATGACAACAGGTGCAATCCATACTCTTGAGCATTTGATTGCAGAATATATCCGTGATGAACTGCCTGGCATTGTAATCGATTTTAGTCCAATGGGCTGCCGTACAGGTTTTTATTTTACAGTGTGGGGCAAGCATTCAGAAGAATATATGGCAGAACATCTTGTAAATGTACTTAGAAAAGTTTCTGTCTGGGATAAACCAGTTCCTGCCACAACAGAAAAGGAATGTGGAAATTATAAAGACCACGACCTTGAAGGAGCAAAAAAGTGGGCAGCCAGATGGGTTGAAGGAATCACAACAAAAGGCTGGAATTGTTATAAATAAAAATTTGGTTAGATGTAAATGAATCTTCTTGAGAAATTTAAGGAAACAGCTCTTTCTGTTATTCCCGTTATGGGGATTGTAATCCTTCTGGGAGTAACAGTAGCTCCCCTTGAAAAAAATATAATTGTTAATTTTTTAATAGGAGGAATCCTTCTGATTGTGGGGCTAACACTATTTCTGGTTGGCGTAGACATTGGAATTCTTCCAATCGGAGAGCGAAGTGGAGCTGCATTAACCGCTAAGAGAAATTTACCTCTTTTGCTGTCAGTTGCATTTGCAATCGGCGTAATGGTTACAATTGCTGAGCCGGATGTTCAGGTTCTTGCCGTACAAATTAAGGGAGTGTCCCCGGAAGTAAACAAGTGGCTCCTTGTGTTTATGATTGCACTGGGAGTTGGACTGTTTGTCATGCTTGGACTTCTTCGGACAATGCTTTCCTGGAAACTCAAGTATTTTTTTATTATTTCCTACGTACTTGTTTTTATTCTGGCTTTTTTTACTCTTAAAGAATTTCAGGGCGTTGCTTTTGATGCAGGAGGTGCAACAACCGGGCCTATGACCGTACCTTTCATACTGGCGCTGGGTGTAGGTGTTGCCGGAGTAAGAAGTTCTTCTTCCAGAAATGGAGATGATTCTTTTGGACTTACAGGAGTTGCATCTATTGGACCAATTGCGGCTGTTTGTCTTTATGGAGTGTTTTTGAAATTCTTTGGCGGGAAAAGTTCTGTG